>OJKC01000030.1_pt1 | contig 164817 bp, 152 predicted proteins | sample 1596401 | NCBI WGS metagenome assembly OJKC01 (sample SAMEA4350162, study PRJEB24818) | metagenome | biome: human; feature: gut; material: faeces | place: Denmark | collected 2013-09 | reverse complement strand
GGGATTTTTCGTCTGATGAAGTCATTTTTCCGCAGGAATACTTTGTGTATTGCAAGGAAAAATGGCGTACAGCAGGCGGAAAAGACCCGCTGTTTGGGCATGTTGACGGTTTTCAGATAGACCCTAATTCAATCAGCAAAAGCAAGTTTTCGCTGAATATGTTCACTACATAATAATAAAATTCGCATTCAACAAATCAGCAGGTTCAAGTTCTTCGTCCTGTTTACAACATATTGTAAATCGAAGTTATGAATATTTCTACCCGCCGTCTATTGACCTCTATTACGAGGGAAATAGGCAGCTTTTTTGTTTGCATAAAATTTTTCAAGAAATTTTGAAAAAACACCCCTCAAAAACGCTCTCCCATTTCAAACAAATGAAGGGGTTAATTCCGAACCACGAAAAGGTCAGCCCTTTCACTTGTATTTTGACAACTGAATAAATCATTCACTAAGACTTTAATTCTGATGATTTTAGCCACCTTATCGGGTACGCCGAGACTTCTGCATTGCAGAACAGCGAGAACTCCCGGTATATTCAAAAAATCTTTCTCAATGCCCTGCTGCAGGAACCCGGCACAACAATCGTCCTTGGCGAGTATCTTCCGATTGCTGATCCGGAAAGTGCTGTGGATGAATATACCGTGTTGATTGAGAGAAATAAATGAATGCTGCAATGATACGTAATACCTGCAAGATGTGGTACATTTGGCGGGGTACAGACTTGCTTTTTTCGACGGAATTTGCTATGATATCGATTACTGCGCTGCGGCGCGGTAATTCCGTTGGGAAGGGAAGGATGTTTTGTGCAGAGTACGACCCGGGACATGACGTACGGCAGCCCGTGGCGGCTGATCGTATCGTTTGCTGTCCCTGTGCTGCTCAGCCAGATATTTCAGCAGCTTTACAACACGGCGGATACGCTGATCGTCGGCCGTTTCCTCGGCGACGGGGCGCTGGCGGCTGTCAGTTCGTCCGGACCGCTGATTTTCCTGCTCATCAGCTTCTTTGTGGGCGTGACCATGGGCGCAAGCGTCACCATTTCGCGCTATTTCGGCGCTGGCGACCATGACCGTGTTTCCCGTGCCATCCATACAAACATCCTCGTCAGCATGTGCAGCGGTATTTTGCTGACGGTCTGCGGCGTCGCCTTCACGCCGACGATCCTGCGCTGGATGGGGACTGACCCGGAGGTTCTGCCGGAGGCCATCTCCTATTTCCGCTACTATTTTACAGGCGTGCTGGCCGTCGTACTCTACAACGCCTGCAAGAGCATCATGAACGCCCTTGGTGACAGCCGCCGTCCGCTCTACTACCTGATTCTCTCGTCCCTCATCAACATCGCCCTCGACCTGCTCTTCATCGCTGGCTTCCACTGGGGCGTATGGTCAGCGGCGGTCGCTACGACGATCTCGCAGGCCATCAGCATGGTGCTCTGCCTGATCCACCTGAGCAAGAAAGGGATGCCCTATCAGCTCCAGTGGCGCAAACTGCGCTTCGACAGGGAGATGCTGGGACAGATGGTGCGCTATGGTCTGCCGTCCGGCGTGCAGAACTCGGTCATCGGTTTGGCGAACGTCATTTTGCAGAGCAATATCAACTCTTTCGGCAAGCTGGCCATGGCCGGATACGGCGCGTATTCCAAGCTGGAGGGCTTTGCTTTCCTGCCGATCACGAGCTTTACGATGGCTCTGACTACCTACACCGGCCAGAATCTCGGCGCGATGCAGTATGATCGTGCGAAGAAGGGCGCGCGCTTCGGCATTCTGGTCTCCATCACGCTGGCGGAGCTGATCGGCGTGGGCATGTATGTCTTCGCGCCGCAGCTGATCTCGATTTTTACGCCGACTCCGGAGGTCATCGCCCTCGGCACGCAGCAGGCGCGAACCATTGCGCTGTTCTACTGCCTGCTGGCCTATTCCCACGCCGTCGCCTCGGTCTGCCGCGGTGCGGGCAAGGCCTTCGTACCCATGACGATCATGCTGGCAACCTGGTGCGCACTGCGCATTGTCTATATCACGACGGTCATGCACATCGTACACGAAATTCAGTACATCTATTGGGCCTATCCGCTTACATGGTCGGTCAGTTCGGTGATTTATTTTATCTATTATCACCGCTCCGACTGGATACATGGCTTTGAGGCGAAAGAACATTAATATAATATTGACTGCCAAAACAGGCCGCTTTGGATGCGTTCCATCCAAAGCGGCCTGTTTTCAGCATAACATACAGATTTAGGGTCTATCTGAAATCCGGAAATATGACCAACAGCGAGGGATTTTTCGCCTGATGAAGCCATTTTTCCGCAGGAATACTTTGTGTATTGCAAGGAAAAATGGCGTACAGCAGGCGGAAAAGACCCGCTGTTTGGGCATGTTGACGGTTTTCAGATAGACCCTAGTTTGTCTCCCTGTACCGATGCGAGCTTATGTGGTCTTCTTCCAGCAAAGTCTGGGTTGACAGAACGGCAGACCATATTCTGTCTGGTAAGTCACTCTGTTTCCGACGAATTGGAATTTCCCGTTCTCCAACGGCCTGACCGTCAGTTCATGGGCAAACAGGCAGTCTGTTTTCAGATCGGTGGACAACATTTCCACGGTCAGTGTGATCGTTCCGTCCTCGTCCGTCTGACAGGCCGTCACTTCCGGCTCGATCATGTAATAACGCAGAAATATATAATCATTGGTTTCGATTTGCCGCCAAGGGTAATAATCCCCTTCCCCGCTGTAATGCGCCAGCTCCCGGAACTTGTCGAGGTCAATGTCGAAATAGGGCAGGATTACCTTCTCAAATTCCTCCGCGGGTATCTCATAGCAGCATTGCTCCCTGATATAGGAGTATCCGTCCGGCTGAAACCGCTCGCCGTAAGTATCATAATACAGATACTCCCACATATCATTGAAGCTGAGGTTTTCAAAATTATCCTCATTCCAGTCTGTAAGATACATATTCGTGCCAATGTATCCGCCTGCCATGACGTACTTTCTGTTCAGATCGCACAGCTCCGGGTCGGACGCTTCCAGCCGGATCAGGGAAAAGTCAGCATAGTGCTTATCCCCGGCCGGATAGAGCCGGTAATAGAAATTTCCTTTGTCCGTCAGATTCCATTCCAGAATTTCCTGCTTCTCATAATACACTTCCGAGCCGCCGCCCATCGGGTAATCCATGCTGTAAACACAGGCGTCACCGTCCCCATCGGTAAACATCTGATAGGTAAACGTGCCGGTTTCCCTGACGGTAATGGTCTCCTGCTCCGCCGTTTTTCCGCTCTGAACGTTCTGCCAGAAATCCCGGAACCTATCTGCTGTCATCAGGTACGCAGGATATTCCCCACTTGTGTCGATCACGTCCAGTCCGGCGTCATACAGGGCGGCTTCCATTTCATCAATGGTGCTTTGCGAAAGGGTCGTTCCTGTCTTGTCTGCTCTGCGGTATGTCTCACTGCAAACTGACGCAATTTCTCCACACCGTTTCTGAAGCTGCTCCCGCATGGGGTCAATTTCCTCATCTGGCTGCTGACTGCATGCAGGTAGAAGTAAGGCCAGAAGCAGGAAAAAGATTGCCGCGTTTCTCAATTTCATGAATCTCAGCACCTTTCTATTCCGTGATTATGAAATAAGGCCGGTTTTCACCGGCCTTGTTGTATTTCAGTCTGCCCGCTGCACTTCTTCCGTCATGATGACGGTGGCAACGGAATTCATGCCCACATGGCAGGCGATGCTGCACGGCAGGTTGGCGTAACTCACCTTTGCAAAGGGAAATTCCGCCTGCACCTGCTGACGCCAGTGCTCTGCCAGTTCGCCGTTTTCCAGCGTTCCGGCGGTTTCGATCAGGAGGCGGGACTCCGGGACGTCTTTGAAACGTTCCGCCCGGTCTTGATGAATTGCTTCGATCATTTTGCTCTCGGCAAGCTTCATGCCCCGTACCTTGGCGAAGGCGTCCAGCTTGTCCCCCTGAATGGTCAGAACCGGCTTGAGGTTCAGCACCGTCGCCAGCGTGGCCGCGGCGGGCGTGACCCGGCCGCCCTTTTTCAGGTACTCCATGGAATCCACGGTGATGTAGATGCTGGCATCATAGGCGTGCTTTTCCAAGAAGTCCCTGATCTGTCCCGCGTCATACCCCTGCTCGACCAGACGAAGGGCGCTGATGACCGACTCCTTCTGGGTGACGGAGATGCGGTGATTATCCACCACCTGCACCCTGCCGTCGTAGTCCTGCGCGAACAGAGCGGCGCTCTGACAGGAGCCGCTCAGGCCGCTGGACATGGGAATATACACGATCTCATCATAGCCCTTTGCCAGAATTCCGTCCCACAGCTCCATGAGCTGCCCCGGCGACGGCTGGGAGGTGGAGACATCTCGGTGCTGCCGCATGGCGTCATACAGCTGCTCCGACGTGATGTCGATGCCCTCGTAGTGGATGGTTTCCTCCAGATTGACGGGCATGGCCAGAACAAAAACGCCCAGCTTTTCGCCCTCCATGGCGGTAATTCCGCTGTTGGTATCCGTTGCGATTGCGATTTTCATAGTGCGATAGTGCCTTTCTTCCTGCGTTGGGGAAGTCATCAGCCGTTGAGAATCTTCATGAATTCCTCACCGGTGATGGTTTCCTTTTCGTACAGATAGCTTGCCAGTTCATCCAGCTTCTGCCTGTTTTCCGTGAGAATGTTCTTCGCCTTTTCGTGCTGCTTCTTCACCAGAGCGACTACCTGCCGGTCAATGCTCGCCTGCGTCTCCGCGGAGCAGGCCAGAGACGCGTCTCCGCCCAGATACTGGTTCGTGACGGTTTCCAGCGCCACCATGTCAAAGTCCTCGCTCATGCCGTAGCGGGTGATCATGGCCCGGGCCATCTTGGTGGCCTGCTCGATGTCGTTGGATGCGCCGGTGGAAATGGTGCCGAACTTGACTTCCTCTGCCGCACGACCGCCGGTGTAGGTGGCGATCTGGTCGAGAAGCTCCTCCCGGGTCATCAGGTAGTGGTTCCCCTGCTCCACCTGCATGGTATAGCCCAGCGCGCCGGAGGTGCGGGGAATAATGGTGATCTTCTGCACCGGAGCGGAGTGGGTCTGCATGGCCGCGACCAGAGCATGGCCGATCTCATGGTAGGAAACCGTCCACTTTTCCTTGTCGGTAAGGATGGCATTCTTCTTCTGATAGCCCGCGATGACCACCTCAATGGACTCTTCCATGTCCGCTTCGGTGGCGAATTTCCGTCCGTCCCGGACGGCGCGCAGCGCCGCTTCGTTGACGATGTTGGCAAGCTCCGCACCGGAAGCGCCGGAGGCCATCCGGGCGATCTGCTTGAAGTCCACATCGTCGGCAATTTTGATCTTCTTCGCGTGTACCCGCAGGATGGCTTCACGGCCCTGAAGGTCGGGCAGCTCCACCGGCACCCGACGGTCAAACCGTCCGGGACGGGTCAGGGCGGGATCAAGGGATTCGGGGCGGTTGGTGGCGGCGAGAATGATGACGCCGGAGTTGCCTTCAAAGCCGTCCATTTCCGTGAGCAGCTGGTTCAGCGTCTGCTCCCGCTCGTCATTGCCGCCCATGGTGCCGGTGTTCCGCTTCTGACCGATGGCGTCAATCTCGTCAATGAACACGATGCAGGGGGCTTTTTCCTTCGCCTGCTTGAACAGGTCGCGCACCTTGCTCGCGCCCATGCCCACGAACATTTCCACAAATTCGGAGCCGCTGATGGAGAAGAACGGGACGTTCGCCTCACCGGCGACGGCCTTTGCCAGCATGGTCTTGCCGGTGCCCGGAGGGCCTACCAGCAGCACGCCCTTGGGCATGGATGCACCGATCTCCCGGTACTTGTCCGGATTGTGGAGATAGTCCACGATCTCCTGCAGGCTTTCCTCCGCCTCGTCCACGCCCTCCACGTCGTCAAATTTGATGCCGTCGGAGGATTGGACATACACCCGGGCGTTGGAATTGCCGCCGTTGAACATCATGGAATTGGGGCCGCCGGCTCTGTCCATCAGCTTTTTGGACATGAACTGCCCCAGAGCAATGAACAGCACAACGGGCAGAACCCAAGTCAGCAGGATGTTTAAGAGCGGGGAGGTTTCCTCCACGATCTCTCCGCCGAACTGTGCGCCGGAATCGTGGAGCCGGTTTACCAGATCGGGGTCGTTCATCAGGCCGGTTTTGTAAACCTTGCCGTCGTTCCCTTCAAAGAGGATCTGGTTGTCCTCCACTTTCACCTGACTGATCTCCTTATTCTCCGTCATGGTGATGAAGGTGCCGTAGTCTACCTCAATGATCTGCTGCTCCGCAATCCAGGGAACCAGCAGGAAGTTGAACAGCGCCAGCGCGACCATCACCAGCGTGTAGTAGAAAATAAGGGGTTTCTTTGGCCGTTTGACTTCATTCATATCCGTTTTTCCTCCTTTTGCCGCCGACCCGGACGCAGCCGGCAGATGTATTTTTTTTGATTTCAGGCAGCGCCTTCAGGCGATGCCTTCCTGATTAAAATTAAGATTTTAATCAGGAAATAGTATCAGACTGTTTCTTCCTGCTTGGGCAGTTCCACGGTAAAGGTCGTCGAGCCGCTGCCACTGTCCACCGTGGCAGTGCCGCCGTGGAGCTGCACCACCTGCTTCACCACGGCAAGGCCGATGCCGTTGCCCTCCGAGGAATGGGACTCGTCCGCCTGGTAGAATTTCCCCCAGATTCTGCTGACCTTGTCCTTGGGGATATCGGGGCCGTAGTTGGTGATGGTGACGGCCAGCGTCTCCGGCCCCTCGGAAATCCGCACGCCGATCTCCCCGTAGTTGGGGGAATACTTGATGGCATTGTCCAGCAGATTGATCCAGACCTGTTTCAGCAGTTCCTCGTTCGCCCGGATGGTATATTCCGGGAATTCCAGATCGAGGTCAAGCTCTTTGCGGCTCCACTTTTCTTCCAGCAGAAGCACGCAGGCACGAATCTGTTCCGACAGGTTGAAGGTGGTCAAATCCGTTAAAATCGTCTGATTTTCCACCTTTGTCAGGTTCATCACATTGGTGGCCATTGCCGCCAGCCGGAGGGATTCTTCCTCGATGATGGCGAGGTATTCCTCCTTCTGCGCGTCGGTCAGATTGCCCCGGCGCAGGAGCTTGGCAAACCCGGCAATGGAGACGATGGGCGTTTTGAACTCGTGGGAAAAATTGTTGATGAAATCGCTTCGCAGCATCTGGGTGTTTTCCAGTTCTTCCGCCATGGCGTTGAAGCTCTCCGACAGCTCCTGAAACACGGGGTTGTCCCCCATCACCTTGCCATAGTGCATTCTGGCCGTGAAATCTCCCGCCGCCAAACGGTCTATGTTGTTGATCAGCCGGTTAAAGGGGCGCAGCGGAATTTTCACGGTGCCGATGGCAACCACGCTGCCCACCAGAACGCTGATGAGCAGCATCACGATCAGCATGGCAAAGCCGGAATTTCTGGGAATGCCCAGATTGTCCAGCACCCCCAGCTTGGTCAGCAGGAAAGACAGTGCCGCCGTAATGAGAACCGCCGCCAGCTGAATGAGAAAAAACGCGGTGGAATAGAGCAGCGTCAGCGACCAGCGGCGCTTTCCCGGCTTTTTGCTCATACCTTTTTCACCGCCTTATAGCCCAGTCCCCGGACGGACTCAATGGTGAATTCCGGCCAGTCCTGAAAGCGCTTGCGCAGACGTCCCACGTGTACCGTCACGGTCTCCCAGCCGGTGTCGGAATCCGCGCCCCAGATCTCGTCCATGAGCTGGATACGGGTGAAGATTTTTCCGGGATAGGACAGGAGTTTGTATAGAAGCAGGAATTCCTTCTGGGGAAGCTCCTGCACTTCCCCCTTCCGGCTCACCGTCAGGCAGTCGTAGTCCAGCACCACGTCCCCTACCACGATACGGCGCTCGCTGGCAATTTTCGCCCGGCGCAGCAGCGCCTTGATACGCCAGAGCATTTCTTCTTCGTCGATGGGCTTGGTCATGTAGTCGTCGGTGCCGACTAAGAAGCCGTGCTTCTTATCGGAGGGCAGCTCCTTGGCGGAAACCATCAAAACGGGCAGGTTGTTGTTCGTCTCCCGCAGGGTTCTGGTAAACTCGTAGCCGTCCATTTTGGGCATCATGATGTCCAGCACCACAAGATCGACGTACTCCGAGTCCATGAGCGCCAGAGCGTCCTCTCCGTTTTCGGCGGTGAGCACCTTGTAGCCGTCCGCTTCCAGCACCGCCTGCAAAAGTCTGCGGGTGTTTCGGTCATCGTCCACGACCATGATCTGAAACATGCGATTTCCTCCCCTCCATATTATTGTCAGGTCACTGAACGCCGCTTCTTCCGGCGGACAGCCCAGTAGCTCTTGCCGTAGGCGATTCCCTCCGCCAGCAGGCAGACGGGCAGCGCCACGAAGAAGTCCACGGCGGAATGCTGCTTGATAAACATGGTGGCAAGGCAGATGAACACCACCGCTACGATAATGAACGCCTTGAACCACTTGGACACGTTCTTTTCCTTCAGCCACGCCGACGCGATGCCCATGGAATAGGCCACATGAAGCGACGGACACACGCCGGTGGGCGTATCCTGCCGGTACAGCAATCCAATACACGCCGTGAGGAAATTTTCTCTGGGGAACACCTCCGGGCGCATATCCTGCCGGTTGGGATAGATAATGTAGATCGCCATGGCCACCACCTGGGTGACGATGATAAAAATCTGGAACCGCTTGAAGCCCTCCACGTGATACAGCATCAGGTACAGCAGCGTAAACACGATCAGGAAATACCAGAATACGTAAGGGATCAGGAACCACTCGCAGAAGGGAATCAGATCGTCGATCCAGCAGTGGATCACATGGCAGCTTTCCGCGGGAATCAGGTTTTCCGTCAGAAAATACATGATAAAGTAGCCGATCCAGCCGCCCAGAAGCTTTAAGTGCGCAAACTGCGGGTCGTTGAGCTTGGACAGCCGAAAGGTGCGGTAATCAATTTCCGGTTTTCTCATGGGTGGCCTCCTGTGGGATATTGCAGGGATATTGCTTCTTGGGCATGTTGGGGTAAGGCACGACGATGTGCTTTGGCAGCGCCTGCGCCATTTCCGTGACCTGCTCCATTAAGTATTCGCATATGCGCCTGCGCTCTTCCTCCAGCGGTGCGTCTGGCTGAAAGCGGATGGGCTTGCCCAGATACATGGTTTTCAAGCTGGGCGCCAGATACTGCGGCACAAAGGCAAGCGCTTTTCCTGTGCGCTTGTAGTAGAGCTTCGCCACATCGATGAACCTGTCCTGGAACTCGCAGATAATGTTGTTTCGCGGCACGTGATGCTCCGGAAAAATCACCACGCTTGCGCCTTCCTGAAGCGCCGTCACCGTCTTTTTGAACGTCGTAATAATCCTGGTGTCGTGGTACACGCCGATGGTGTTGGCGTTGGTGAAAACCAGCTGGGACAATGGCGCAATGATGTGAGACAGCAGCTTATAAAACCAGCGGACGGCCTTGGGCTTTTCCGACCAGAAATCCTGATAGGCGTAGGCAGGCACTTCCTTCTTGTCCATCATCTCACCGGCGCACCAGATATAATGCTCGCCGGGGGTATACAGCTCGCAGGCGATGGGGCCGTTCATCTGGCTGTGGTTGCCCACATACACCACCGGCTCCGGCGGAAGGTTCTCCTCCCCCACGACCTTGATTTTGGGATACACCGCCTGCACGGCGGCTTTGATCAGCCGGTACAGCGGAGAAATTTTCCGTTCTCCCATCTGCTCCTTCCTTTCTCTGGGAATAATGTGTCAAGAATATCGCGGGAACCTAAACCGAAAATAAACAAAGTTTCGTTTCAGTTTAGATTCGCATGGTATACGGGTGCTATAATTATCGTCGAAAGGACGGAAACTTTCAAGGGGCCAAACCGCATAAAATGTCGCGGCTACACGAAAAAGTTTTTTGCCCCAAAGATTTCAGAAAGAGAGTGTACTTATGGCAAAAAAATTCGGAGACAGGAAAGACGGCGCAAAGCTCAGAAACATCCACGCGATGCATCTGGTCATGCCCCTGATGTATCCAAACCGATGTGACAACGAGGCGTTCATCAGCGAGCGGATCGACCTGACCAACGTGCTGGCCTATCTGGACGAGAAAAACGCCTCCGACCCGGACTACAAATACAATTTCTTTCAGGTGATGGTCACCATCATGCTGAAGGTCATCACCCTGCGGCCGAAGATGAACCGCTTCATTGCCAACAAGACCATGTATCAGCGCAATGAGGTCTCCGCGGCCTTCACCGTGAAAAAGGAATTTTCCGACGACGGCGGCGAGGCGCTGGCTTATATCCACTCCAAGGGCACCGACACCATCGACACCATTCATGACGAAATTTTCCGTCAGATCTCCATTTGCCGCAGCAGCGACGAGGTGGATAAGGGTACACAAAGTCTGAACGCGGTGCAGAGCCTGCCCGGTTTTCTCGTGCAGGCGGTGGGCGGCATCGCCCGTTTCTTAGACCGCCACGGCTGGATGCCCCAGAGCGTCATTGCGGGCGACCCCTACTATTCCTCCGTGGTGCTGACCAACCTCGGCTCCATCAAGCTCCACGCGGGCTATCACCACCTGACCAACTGGGGCACCACGTCGGTGTTCTGCGCCATCGGCGAGATCAAAAAGCGCCCCTTTTTCAATGACGACGGCACCTTCGAGATGAAGCCCAGCATTGATCTGGGTCTGACCATCGACGAGCGCATTGCCGACGGCTATTATTACGCCAAAACCGTCCGTCTGTTAAAAACGCTGCTGGAAAATCCCCAGCTGCTGGACAAGCCGTTACAGGAAGAGGTAGATTACTGATGGAGACAATCACCGCAAAGACCCCATGGGCTGGCTCCATGGGCAGTATGCCCATGCACCTTGACTATTTTGAAGGCTCCATGTTTGAGGCTGTGGAGGCCATTGCCGAAAAATACCCCAATTACGTTGCCTTTGACTTCATGGGCAAGTCCACCACCTACAAGAAGCTGGTGCAGGAGGTGGAGACCTGCGCCAAGGCACTGAAAACCATTGGCGTCCGGGAGGGCGACAAGGTCACCATCGCCATGCCCAACTGCCCGCAGGCCATTTACCTGTTCTACGCCATCAATCTGGTGGGCGGCATTGCCAACATGGTGCATCCCCTGTCCGCTGAGAAGGAAATTGAGTTCTATCTCAACGAATCCGAAAGCGTCACCGCCATCACCCTCGATCAGTTCTACAATAAATTCGAGTCCGTCCGCAAGAACACCAAGGTGGTCAACATCATCATCGCCAGCATCAAGGATGCGCTGGCGCAGCCCATCAAGGCCGGTTACATGCTCACACAGGGGCGGAAGATCGAGAAAATTCCCGAAGACGCCCCGGTCATCCGCTGGCAGGAATTCGTGCGGATGAGCCGCTATTGCTTCTATAACTACAAGATCAGCCGCACCGCCGACGATCCCGCCGTCATCCTCTACTCCGGCGGCACCACCGGCACCACCAAGGGTATCGTCCTGACCAATAAGAACTTTAACGCGCTGGGGCAGCAGGTCATCGCCGCCAACCCCATGTTCCGTCCCGGGGACAAGATGCTGGCCGCCATGCCCATCTTCCACGGCTTCGGTCTGGGCGTGTGCATCCACACCATGCTGACCCAGGGCGGCCGGTGCATTCTGGTTCCCCGGTTCACCCCCAAGAGCTACGCCAAGGATCTGGTCAAGCAGCGCTGCAACTTCGTCGCGGGCGTTCCCACCCTGTATGAGGCGCTGCTCCGTCTGCCGGATATGGAGGGCGCTGACCTCAGCTGCCTGAAGGGCGTTTTTTCCGGCGGCGATTCCCTGTCCGTCGAGCTGAAAAAGAAGCTGGACAAGTTCCTGTACGACCACAAAGCCTCCATTCAGGTGCGGGAGGGCTACGGCACCACCGAGACCGTCACCGCCTGCTGCCTGACCCCCAGCCACATGCACAAGGAGGGCAGCATCGGTCTTCCCTTCCCCGATACCTACATCAAAATCGTCAAGCCCGGCACCGAGGAGGAGCTTCCCTACGGTGAAGAAGGTGAAATTCTTCTGGCCGGTCCCACGGTGATGAAGGAGTACATGCACCATCCGGAGGAAACCGCGAAAACCTTGCAGCACCATGCCGACGGCCTGACTTGGGTCTGCACCGGCGACCTTGGCACCATGGACAGCGAGGGCTTCGTGTATTTCCGCGGCAGAGCCAAGCGGATGATCGTCACCTCCGGCTACAACGTCTACCCCGCCCAGATTGAGAACATTCTGGACGCCCACGAATTCGTGCAGATGAGTTGCGTCATCGGCGTGCCGGATTCCTACAAGATGCAGAAGGTCAAAGCCTTCGTCAAGCTGGTTCCCGGCGTGGAAAAGAACGACGAAACCAAGCGTTCCATTATGGAGTATTGCCGGAAGTACGTGGCCAAATACGCCATGCCCTACGATATCGAATTCCGGGACGAGCTGCCCAAGACGCTGGTCGGCAAGGTTGCCTACCGGGTTCTGGAGGAAGAAGAACTGGGGAAGCTTCAGGAACCTGCTCCCGTCGAATAACATCACAAGCGTTTATTTCCGCGTACCCCTTGCCGGGGTACGCGGATTTTACTATTCTTGTCATCTACACGCCAAGCAGCAACAAGAATTGCCGCCGAAATCCATCGTATAACGAGTAGCCCCATGGTATAATGGCAGCATCTGGTATTTTACCGTACCGCCAATACAAGGAGGACTTTACCATGCGAAGAACGATTCTTGCTCTGCTGCTTGTCTGCCTGTGTCTGCTGACGGCGTGCAGTTCTGCCCCGCAGGAAACCACAGCCCCCACCGCTTCCGAAACGACTGTCCCCACTGAAACCGAGCCGACGGAGACTATTTCGCCGGTGGCGGAGGAAAAAGAGGTCATCGTCTACTTCGCCAACTGGTATCTGGACACCAAAACCGCCGAGGAAGGCGCGGAGGTGTGCAGCATTCCATGGGATAAGGTCACCTGCATCAACCACGCTTTCTGGGCGGTAGAACCCGCCGACGGCTCCACGGAGACCTCATGGGACCGGCTGGCGGCGTCCGGGGAACCCAGAACCAGCTTCCGCGTGGCCTCCACCCTCCCCAAGGCGGATTTTGACAACGACGAGCCGAGCCGGATGGCGCCCGACCTGCCCCGGAACCACTTTGCCCAATATCAGTATTATTCCGAGCAGTACCCGGATGTCAAAATTCTGATCTCCATCGGCGGCTGGACCAGCTGCGGCTATTTCTCCGAAATGGCCTACACCCCCGAGGGCCGCACCTCCTTCGTGGAGAGCTGTCTGGACATTCTGGAGGAATACCCATGGGTGGACGGCTTCGACATTGACTGGGAATATTTCGGCGGCAGTAAGGACGGCGCGCGCCTGCCCGAAAGCGAAGAAGATCAGGGCTGTCCCATCTGGGGTACGCCCGAGGAGGACAGCGCCAACTTTGCCGCCCTTGCCCAGCAGCTCCGTCAGGCCATGGACGACGCCTACGGCCCCGGCGTGAAGCGGCTCACCGCCTGCGCCTCCGCCTCCACCGGCTGGACGCTGCCCATGCAGAACTGGCGTCTCGTGTCTCCCTACATGGATTTTGTGAACATCATGACCTATGACATGGCGGGCACATGGGATAAGATCACCGGCCACGCCAGCAAGCTGCAGCACGCGAAGGACGCCGTCACCGTCATGAATCTTGGCTACGGCGTGGAGCTGCGCAAGATCTGCATCGGCAGCCCCATGTACGGCACCGATCTGAAAATGTTCACCCCGCCCTCCGGCAGCAACCCCGTGGGCGTTTCTGTGGAATCCAAGGCCCCCTCTGACGTGGAGATCACGCAGGAAATGCTGAAAGCGTGGGAAGCCGAAGCCGTCAGCGGCTACACCACCGAGTGGGTGGACGGCAAGCCTGTCCTGGGCGAGTCCTTCGATAATGGCTGCACCGGCTGGCATTACGGCTACGATGCCTTCAACCGTGGTGCGTATCTGTACAACGACGACGAAAAGTCCCCGTATTACTGCTGGTACATCTCTTACGAGACCCCCATGACCCTACAGGACAAGCTGGACTTCATCGAGCAGAAAGGCATTGCCGGTCTGATCGTCTGGGAGTGCAGTCAGGATACTTACGACCACGCCATGATCTCGCAAATGGCGGACAATCTGCTGAAATAACGCGCAAGGGAGAGGCTTCTCCGGAAGCGCTCTCCCTTTCCTGATGCAATACAGCCCTGCGGCATTTCAAAATGCCGCAGGGCTGATTTTATTTCCGTCTGACCAGTTCCAGAACCTCGCTCATTTTTCCGCAGATGGCATTGTAGTTCTCCCGGCGGTGGGGTCTTAAGCAGGCAGAGCAATCCTTGATGCCGCTTTCCGTATACCGGAACGCGCCGCCGCATTTGTCACCCAGACAGTACAGCGGGCAGTAGCAGAACAGGCAACTGAAGGTCTCCGGGTCAGCGCCCTGATGGCAGGGAAAATATTCGCATTCCCGGTTCTGGAAGAAATCGTAGTGAGTCTGGCGTCTCAGGTCAATCCAATAGCGCTGCTCCACCACGCCGTCCACTTCCACTTCGTTTTCCAGGACGCCGCCGTTGCGCCGGATGCTCCTGGCAGAACCGATGTTGTCCTTGTCACAGACCATCAGCACCCGGTCGATCCCCAGCTTCTTGCATTCCTCCAGCGCCAGAGCAATCATACGGGTGGCAACGCCCCTGCGCCGCTGGGAGGGCAGCACACCGTCGCCGATGTGGCCGCCGTCCAACAGCAGCCTGTCATTCAGCCGGTGGCGGATATTCACCGCGCCCACGAAGATATCCTGCTCCGTGTCCAGACAGAAGAATGTGGAGTCCGGCACAAGTCCCTCCGTCTCATCCTTCACATCCAGATTGGCAAGATAGTTGTCAAAGTCCCGGTAATCCAATCGGCGAATGGCGTAAGGGACGATCTTCTCCCCCGTCGCGTACCACTGGGACATCATATCGTTCAGGTGCCGCCGGTACTTTGGTTCTAATTTTACAAGCTTTAACGTCATTTTTCTTCCTCCGCTCTTTTCAGCGCCGCAAATCTATGGTATAATTTTTCCAAATTCCGTCCACGGGAACGTAGCGGGCGGCTCTTTGGAGAACTCCGCCCACTCCCCCGTTTCCGGATGATAAAAGCCGATTTTCGCCGACCACAGGGCAATTTCACAGGGGTCGTCCAGAACGGCGTACTTCCGCTCCCCCACCAGCGGCATTCCCCGGCTGGAAAACTGCACCCGGATCTGATGGGTGCGCCCGGTGTGAAGCCGCACACGCACAAGAGACATGCCATCCGCATATTCCAGAACACGGTAGGAAAGCGCCGCCTCCTGCACGCCCTTCCCCGGCGCGTCCGCCACGAAGGTCATCCGTCTGGCCTTGTCCCGCGCCAGCAGGTCGCGAAGCGTCCCCTCCGGGCTTTCCGGTCTGCCATGGACGACGGCCAGATATTCTTTGCTGAACTGGTCTTCCCGAATCTGTCGGGACAGCTCCGACGCCGCGCGGGCGTTTCTCGCCAGCACCATCACGCCGCTGACCACCCGGTCAAGGCGATGTACCGTGCGCACGTCGGCCTTGGGGTCGCCCAGAGCTTCCCGCACCAGTCCCGGCAGTCCCCCCGGCTCGTCGGTGGAGAGGACTCTCGCCGGCTTGATGCAGACCAGAAAATTAGCGTTCTGATACAGAATTTCCATTGCGCACCCCACAAAAGCGTTTTCCCTATCCTATCAAAAATTCGCCTGTTTTGCAAGGAGGAATTGCCATGAAGATCGTCATTCTCGACGGTTACGCCTTAAATCCCGGCGATCTGAGCTACGAGCCTCTCCGCCAGTTCGGCAAACTGACCATTTACGACCGCACGGACACCGAGGACGAAGCCATCGCCCGCATTGCGGATAGTGAGATCGTGCTGGTGAACAAGCTCCCCGTCACCGAGCGGCTGCTGGATGCCTGTCCCAGCATCCGTCTGATCTGCGTTCAGGCGACCGGCTACAATACCGTGGACTGTGCCGCCTGCGCCCGCCGGGGCATTCCCGTGACCAACGTCCCCACCTACGGTACCGCCGCCGTGGCGCAGTTTACGTTCGCGCTGATGCTGGAGCTGTGTCACCGGGTCGGCCATCACGACGCGCTGGTACACGAGGGCAGATGGGGTAGCTGCGGCTCCTTCTGCTTCTGGGACACCCCGCAGATGGAACTGGCCGGGAAGACGCTGGGAATCGTCGGCTTCGGGCGCATCGGTCAGGCCGTGGCGAACATTGCCCGCGCCTTTGGCATGAATGTTCTTTCCTACAGCCGCACCCGCCGTCCCGAAGGGGAAGCACTGGCGCGGTACGTCGATCTGGACACCCTGCTCGCCCAGTCGGATTTTGTCTCCCTCCACTGCCCCCTCACCCCGGCGACAGCGAAGCTGATAAACGCCGGCACCCTCGCGAAAATGAAGGCGGGCGCCATCCTCATCAACACCTCCCGGGGCGGTCTCGTGGACGAAGCGGCGGTAAAAGCCGCGCTGGAAAGCGGCCGTCTCCGCGCCGCCGCTGTGGACGTAGTATCCGAAGAACCCATCACGACGGACAATCCCCTTCTGACCGCACCCAACTGCATCATCACGCCCCACATGGCATGGGCGCCGCTGGAAAGCCGCCAGCGGCTTCTGGACTGCGTTGTGGAAAACATCCGCTGTTTTCTGGAAGGAAAGCCCCAGAACGTGGTAAATATGTAAGCGCGCAAGCTCCATCACGGAAAACCTCCGTATGACCAAAGTCATACGGAGGTTTTGTCGTCCCAACACAGGGTGTACATTTTCTGATTCACCGAACCGTCCACGCAGACGGCAAAGTCCGCGACGCGGCGGAAGCCGCATTTTTCGTGGACTTTCAGGGAGGACAGGTTTCGCTTGTCCACATGAGAATAGAGCTTCGTTTTTCCCTCAAGGAAGCACTGTACCGCCCGTATCAGCGCGGCGGCAAACCCCTTTCGCCGCTGCTCCGGGGCAGTCTCCAGCGCTTCCAGTAAAAGCCCGTCCCGGTACGGTTCCAAGCGCAGGGCGCTGACATACCGCCCGTTTTCCTCCCAGACGGCGCAAACCGCCCCCGGTGACCTAAAAAACACCTGACTCAGATAACGGTAAAAATCTTCTTCCGCCAACTGGATTTGACGCATTTCCGGCTCCTCCGGCCAGAATTCCCGGCCGTTTTCCCGGTTGGATTCTGCATAAACTGCCATCAGGCTGCTAAAATGCAGCCGGGAAAGGCTCCGCGCAAGATACAGCATTTCTTCTCCTTATACCGCGTACTGGCTGGTGTAGAGGTCGTAATAGAAGCCCTTTTTCGCCAGCAGCTGAGCGTGAGTCCCCTGCTCCACAATGTGGCCGTGATTCAGCACCAGAATGAGGTCGGCGTCCACGATGGTGCTTAAGCGGTGGGCGATGACGAAGCAGGTTCTCCCCTTCATCAGCTTGTCCATGGCCTTCTGCACCAGTATTTCCGTCCGGGTGTCCACGTTGGAGGTGGCCTCGTCCAGAATCAGCAGCGGACGACTTGCCAGCAGCGCACGGGCGATGGTCAGCAGCTGCTTCTGCCCGCCGGAAAGGTTGGTGGTGTCTTCGCTGATCAGGGTATCGTAGCCGTCGGGCATGGTGCGGATAAAGTGGTCGCAGTATGCTTCCCGGCAGGCAAGCTCAATTTCCTCCCGGGTGGCGTCCGGCTTGCCGTAGGACACGTTCTCGGCAATGGTACCCCGGAACAGCCAAGTGTCCTGAAGCACCATGCCGAAATTCCGGCGCACCTCGTCCCGGGATAGGGACTTGATATTCTGCCCGTCCAGCAGAATTTTTCCGCCGTCCACGTCGTAGAACCGCATCAGCAGATTGACGATGGTGGTCTTTCCCGCGCCGGTAGGGCCGACGATGGCCACCCGCTGGCCGGGATGGACGCTGAGGTTCAGGTTCTCGATCAGCGGCTCGTCCTTGGTGTAGGAGAAAGCAGCCTTGTCAAAGACGACCTCGCCCCGGCAGGGTTCCGGAAGCGTTCCCTCCGGCTGCTCCTCTTCCTCCATGTCCATTATCCGGAACACCCGCTTGGCGGAGGCTTTGACATGGGTCAGGTTCGCAAACCCCGAGGCGATCCGTTCCAAAGGAGACGCAAACTGCCGGGCAAACAGCACAATGGTCACCACAGTCCCCACGCCCACGCCCCGGCGCACGATCAGCCATCCGCCAATGAGGTTGATGCAGATATAGGCCATGGCGTTGGCAAATTTGATCAGCGGCTGCACGATAGAGCCGGTAAAGTTGGCCTTGGACACGGCCTTGCGCAGTTGCTCGTTGACGACGGCGTGCTTCTGCACCGTGTATTCTTCCAGATTGTAGGCTTTGGCTGTTGCGAAGTTGGTGAAGCTCTCCTCCACGATCTCCGTCAGCTCTCCGGATTTTTTGAACCACTCGTCGTAGTATTTCCCGCTGGCGCCCGCGATTTTCGAGGAGATCCACAGGGAGATCGGGGTCAGTACGATGACAAGGCAGGCCAGCACCCAGTTCTTCAGAAACATGGCGACGGCGATCATGGTGATCTGGAAAACGCCCTCCACCATCACGTCAAACACCTGATGGATGTAGTTGCCCATGGCGCTCACATCGTCGATCATGCGGTTCAGCACGTCGCCCACCGGGGTCTGATCGACGTATTTCACCGGAAGACGCCGGATTTTGTCGGAAATGGCAATTCGCAGGTCGCAGGTAAAATGACGGCTCACCGTCCGGTTCATCAGCTGCATATTCAGATAGCGGAACACGCCCTGCGCCGCGTACACCGCTGTCAGCAGGAGAAGTCCGCTGACAAGACTGTCCCGGATGGGCGTCTGCCGGTCGCTCAGGCCAAAATCATAGAGCTTTTGTATCAGGTTTCCCAGAATTTCCGGCGCGGCAATGGAGCACAGCACCGCGAGAATTCCCAGCACCGCACTGACCGCGACCCATCCGGCAATGCCCTTTGCCTCCCGGATGATCCGCCATGTGGTTTCGTCCAGCAGTTCATTCTTTTCACGCATTCAGGTTCCCTCCCGTCTGGGACGCATAGATTTCCCGGTACACCCCGCACCGTTCCAACAGCTGGGCGTGGGTGCCGCTGTCCACCAGCGCGCCGCCGTCCATGACGAAAATCACATCGCAGTGCATGGCGGAGGTCACCCGCTGGGTGATGATCAGCTGGGTCTTCCCTGCAAGATTCCGGTTCAGGGTGGCGCGGAGCTTCGCTTCCGTCAGGAAGTCCAGCGCGGAAAAGCTGTCGTCAAAAATGTAGATGGGCGCATTTTTCAGCAGCGCACGGGCTATGCTCAGCCGCTGTTTCTGTCCGCCGGACAAGTTCTTGCCCGACTGGCGGATCATGTGGTCGATACCATCCGAGAAGCCGTTCACGAATTCTCCGGCCTGCGCGATCTCCAGCGCTTCCCGGATCTCCACGTCCCCCGCTTCCAGCCTGCCCATGCGCACATTGTCCCGGATGGTGCCGGAATAGATGGTCGCGTTTTGCAGCACGCAGCTGATATTGTCCCGCATGGTGCGGCGGCTGAGGGTCTGAGTCGGCATTCCGTCCATGCGAACCTCCCCGGAGGTGGGCATACGAAAGCCCAACAGGAGCTGCACCAGCGTGCTTTTTCCCGAACCGGTGCCGCCGATGATCGCCGCCCGCTGTCCCTTTTTCACGGAAAGGGTGATGTCTTTCAGGGCGGCCTCCGCCGCGCCCTCGTAGCGGAAGGTCACATGGTCAAAGTCGATATCCCCGGACAATTTGATGTCCTGCCGCTCGATGGGGTCGGCCATGCCCTTGGCATGAAGCACCTGCCCGATGCGCTTTGCCGCCACTTCGGCCTGGGGAAAGCTGATAATGGCAAACGCACCGGTGACAACGCCCGCAGAGACCAGAGACACATACTGGACGATGGCAAAAATGTCGCCGCCGGTCAGACCGGTGGATGTTTCCATCCGCCAGCCGCCTAAGTACACGATCAGCACCGCCGCCACGTTCAGCAGGAAGGTCGCCAGCGGGGAAATGGCGCCCATGGCCACATTGCCCCGGATGAAGCTGTTCACCATGATACGGGTAGCTTCGGACACCCGCTCATGCTCCCGCTTCTCGGAGTTGAACGCCCGGATGACCCGGATGCCCCGCAGACGCTCCCGCATGATCTCATTCTGCCGGTCTACAAACTTGTCGGATACTTCCCAGATGCCGTCGATCTTCTTTCCGATGAAGATAACGATTGCCAGAATCACAGGAACAAAGGCCAGCATGGTCAGCGACAGCGCCACGTCCTTCCGCAGGGACAGCACCACACCGCCAAAAAACAGCACCGGGATCATGATGACAGTGCCGGACAGCTCCGCCGCGATCCAGCTCACCGTCTCCACATCGTGGGAACAGCGGGTCACAAGCGCCGCCGTCCCCAGCTCGCCGAATTCCTCAAAGCTCATCTGGTTGACCTTGCGGAACACGGCGGCGCGGAGGTCGGCGCAGAAAGACGCCACCACGTCGTTGGAAATTTTCGATCCCAAGAGCACCGTTCCCAGCCCCACCAGCGCCACCGCCGCCATGACGGCGCAGCATCTGACGATGTAGGCAAAATCCGCCCGATAAACGCCCTTGTTGAGAATTTCGCTCATGATGGCGGGCAGCAGCAGGTCGCAGACCGTGGATATCGCCACGGCAATGGTCGCGGCGAGCAGCCCCCTCCAGTAGGGCTTCAGATAATGCAGCATTTCTTTCATTTTTCTACCTCAAGCAATAAAACTTCATGCATGTGCGCTGCACCGTGAAAATGCGCAAATGCTGATGCATGAAGTTTTTGTGCATCATTTCCGGTTGCCCCGTAGGGGCGAGGAAATGGCACATTTCTTATTTTTCTATGCATTTGCATAGAAAAACGGCCCAGGCCGAAGCCTGCGCCGCACAAACAGCCCATGCCGGTATTCCTACCGCACGGTTCCCTCCGGAGCAAGTCTTCTGCCATAAACGTTCCAGCCGTTCTTCAACATATTCACTTCCTCCTTTCTCATAATTGTGAGCATATCATAACACGCCGGTTTTCCTTTGTCAACCAATATTCTCCGTTCCGGCGGTGGATAAGCCGGGTTTATTCACACCGTTATACACAGTTTCCACAATTTTATCCACAGGCGATATACATAACACCCGCCAAAATCCGTTATGCTCCGAAAAATGTAATGTATTTGTAACCTTTAGTTACAGTTTGGTTTGCATCCACCGTATATTCGTCGATATTCATGCAAAAGGGGGAGACTTCCCGTCTCCCCCTATCTCATAGTGCTTCTCCCAGAATAGACTTGGTGGCGTAGGCATTCAGGCTCATGTCGGCCACATGCCCCGCTTTGTACTCGTAATACGCCTGAGCGCCGATCATGGCGCCGTTGTCCCCGCACAGGTGAAGCGGTGGCAGGTAAACCTCCGCACCCAGCTTCTCCGCCGCCGCGAGGATGTCCGCGCGGATGCGGGAATTTGCGGCAACGCCCCCGGCCACGGCAATTTTCCGATAGCCGGTCTGTTCCAGCGCCATTACCGCCCGGGGCACCAGCGTGTCGGACACCGCCGCGGAAAACGCGGCGCAGAGGCTGGGAATGTCCAGCTCTTCCCCCACCTGTTCGGCATGGTGGATAAGATTCAAAGCGGCTGTTTTCAGCCCGGAAAAGCTCATATTGTAGGGATTTTCACCGGGCTTGCTTCGGGGAAGAACATATTTTGTCTCGTCCCCCTGCCTTGCGGCCCTGTCCAGCGCCGCGCCGCCGGGATAGGGCATCCCCAGCACCCGGGCGACCTTGTCGAAGGATTCCCCCGCCGCGTCATCCAGCGTCGTGCCGAGAATGTTCATGTCCGTATAGTCTTTGACCTCCACGATTATCGTGTGGCCGCCGGACACCACCAGACACAGGAACGGCGGCTCCAGCTCAGGATAGGCGATGTAATTGGCGGCGATATGTCCCCGGATGTGGTGAACCGGGATCAGGGGTTTCCCCAGTGCCAGCGCCGCCGCCTTGGCGAAGTTCACGCCCACCAGCACCGCGCCGATCAGACCGGGGGCATAGGTCACAGCCACGGCGTCGATGTCGCTTCTTAATAGACCCGTCCGCGTCAGCGCCTGATCTGCCAGACCGTAGATGGCTTCAATGTGCTTCCGGGACGCGATCTCCGGCACCACACCGCCATAAATGCGGTGCAGATCGACCTGAGACGCGATGCAGTCCGTCAGGACCTCCCGTCCATCCCGGACAATGGCCACGGCGGTCTCGTCACAGGAGGACTCCACAGCTAAAATGTTCAAATTTCCCACTCCTTTCTCAGAATGAGAGCGTCTTCTTTGGGATTTTGGTAGTAATTCCGGCGGGTTCCTACATGGGCAAAGCCCAGCGATTCATAGAGGGCGCGGGCAGGGTCATTGGATGCGCGAACCTCCAGGGTCAGGCAGTGGCTTCCCCGTTTCTTCAGTTCTCCGATCAGCGCCAGAATCAGCGCCCGGGCGACGCCCTGCCGCCGGAAGTCCGGATGGACGGCGACGTTCATCATGTCCGTCTCGTCCATCACCGTCTGGGAACCGACGTAGCCTGCCACCGTCTCGCCGTCCAGCGCCACCACCCAGCAGGAAAGGGGATTTTCCACCTCGGAAGCGACGCTTTTTTCGCTCCACGGGTCGGAAAAGCAAACTTTTTCCAGTGCCGCGACCTGAGGGACATGCTCCGCCGTCATGTGCGCAATTCTCATTTTGCCTCGTACCAGCTCTTTCCGAATTTTGCTTCCGCCGTCAGCGGCACACTGAGAGACGCCACGTTTTCCATCTCCCGGCTGACCAGCGCCGCGACCTCTTGGGCAATACCCTCCGGGCATTCCACGATCAGCTCGTCGTGAACTTGCAAAAGGAGCTTTGCGTCTGGGTATTTTTCGTTCAGGGCGTTTTCTACCCGAATCATGGCAAGCTTGATCAAATCCGCCGCCGTTCCCTGAATGGGCGTGTTCAGCGCAATGCGCTCCGCACCGCTGCGGACGTTGAAATTGCTGCTTTTCAGCTCCGGAATATACCGGCGGCGGCCGTACAGCGTCTCGGTGTAGCCGATTTCCCGGGCATCCGCCACCACCTTGTGCATGTATTCCTTCACACCCCGGTAGTTGTTCAGATAATTGTCGATATACGCCCGGGCTTCATAGCGGGAAACCCCGATATCCTCCGCCAGAGAGAACTCGGAAATGCCGTAGACAATGCCGAAATTGACAGCCTTGGCATGGCGGCGCTGCAAGGGCGTGACCTCCTCCACCGGCACGCCGAACACCTGCGCGGCCGTAGCCGTGTGGATGTCCACGTGGTCGCAGAAAGCCTTGCGCATGGCGTCGTCACCGGCAATATGCGCAAGCACCCGCAGCTCGATCTGGCTGTAGTCCGCGTCCACCAGTACGCAGCCGGGCTTGGGAATGAACATTTTCCGGATTTCCGCGCCCAGATCCGTGCGAACCGGGATATTCTGGAGATTGGGTTCCGTAGAGGACAGCCGCCCCGTCGCCGTTACCAGATTCTGGAAGGTGGTGTGGATCCGCCCGTCCTCCCGGATTTCCTTCATCAGGCCGTCGGCGTAGGTGGATTTCAGCTTGGTCAGCATCCGGTAGTCCATGATGGCCGGGATGATGGGGTGCTTGTTTTTCAGCTTTTCCAGAACTTCCGCATTGGTGGAATAGCCGGTTTTCGTCTTTTTCACCGGGGGAAGCCCCAATTTCTCAAACAGGAGCTCTCCCAGCTGACGGGTGGAATTGATGTTGAATTCCCCGCCGGAATAGGAGAAGATCAGCGTTTCGCAGTCGGAAATCCGCCGGGAAAGCATATCGCCGAACTGCCTCAGCTGTTCCCGGTCGATGCAGATGCCCCGGTTTTCCATGCGGTAAAGCACCCGGCACAAGGGGAATTCGATCTCCCGGTAAAGTCTTTCCATACCGTTCTTTTCCAGCTCCCCGGCAAGCACCGGGCGCAGGTGCCACAGAGCTTCGGCACAGGCCGCCGCGTCGGCGTCCTCCACGCTCAGCCCCAGATAATTGGTCGCCAGCTTGGAAACGGTATAGTCGGAAGACGAGGGATTCAGGTCGTAGGCCGCCAGCGCCGTGTCAAAGACGCATTCCCCCGCCTGTATCCCCAGCTCGTCCAGCCGGTGCATGGCGGTTTTGCTGTCGTGGAAAATCAGATTTTTCCCGGCAAGGGACAGCTGCCCCATTTGGGCTTCCATGGGGGTCAGGGCGCAGACGCCCTCCGCCCATGCAAGGCCCACACTGCCGTCCCCCGCAAGGTAAACGGCGCAGCTGTCCACATCGGCGGGCATTTCCTCCCGCCGGGGGATGGACTGCACCTTCTGCTCCGGTTTGGGGGCGTCCGCCGCCGCGCCCCGCAGGCCGTATTTGTCGATCAGCCGCACAAATTCCAGTTTCTGGAACAGCTGATACAGCTCCAGCCGGTTATAGGGCTGAACAATGGCATCCTTCGGCGCAAAATCGATGGGCGCTTCCGGACGGATGGTGGCAAGGTCGAAGGAAAGATAGGCGTTCTCCTTCCCCGCTTCCAGCTTTTCCCGGAGCTTGGGGCGGATGGAGGGGTCGTCCAGATGGGCGTAAACCCCGTCCAGACTGCCAAACTTCGCCAACAGCTCCTTGGCTGTCTTGGGGCCGACGCCCGCCACCCCCGGAATATTGTCGGAGGAATCCCCCATGAGAGCTTTCAGGTCGATGAGCTTTTTCGGCTCGAAACCGTATTCCTCCCGGAATTTTTCTTCGTCAAACAGCGTCGTCGTGGTCTGCCCCGGCTTGGAGATCACCAGTTTGACGTGGACATTTCCGTCGATCAGCTGCAAGGAATCCCGGTCGCCGGTGACGATGACACACTCCCAGTCCTGCTGAGAGCAGATTTTGCCCACGGTGCCGATGACATCGTCGGCTTCCCAGCCCTGACACTCATAGATGGGAATATTCATCGCCCGCAGAACGTCCTTCATAATGGGCATCTGCTGCGCCAGTTCCTCGGGCATGGCATGACGGGTGGCCTTATAGCCCTCGTATTTCAGGTGCCGGAAGGTGGGGCCGTGGAGGTCGAAAGCCACGCACACCGCCTCGGGCTGCTCCTCCTTCTCCATCCGTTCCAGAATGTTGAGGAATCCGTAAATGGCGTGGGTGTACAGCCCGTCCCGTGTGGTCAGGGGCTTGACGCCGAAATAGGCGCGGTTAATGACACTGTTGCCGTCCAGAATCAGCAGCTTCATACTTTTCTCCACTTCGCGCCCTGAGGCGTGTCGATGATCTCAATGCCCTTCGCTTTCAGCTCGTCCCGGATGCGGTCCGCCTCAGCGAAGTTCTTCGCCTTCTTCGCTTCGGTTCTGGCGGCGACCAGCGCGTCGATCTCCGGGTCGGCGGATGCCTGCTCCTCCTGCGTCTGCTTCTCCCGCAGCGTCTTGGCGGCGGACAGCAGATTCAGGGACAGCACCTGATCGAAGTCGGCAATGGCCGCCAGCTTGGTAGCGTCATTGCATTTGGCCTTCAGCACATCGTACAGGGCGGTGACGGCTACGGAGGTGTTCAGGTCGCCGTTCAGCGCGCCCACAAAGCGTTCCTTCAGCTTGTTGAACACGTCGGCATCCACCTCGCCGTCATCCTTGAGGGCGGCGATCTTGGCGATCAGCTTGTCATAGGCCGCGACGGCGTTATCCAGATTTTCCCAGCTGAATACCAGATTCCGGCGATAGTGGCTCTGCAGACAGAACAGCCGGTAGGCCATGGGGTCGTAGCCCTTCTGCTCCAGCAGGCTCACGGTGAGAAATTCCCCTTTTGATTTGCTCATTTTACCGTTGTTCGTATTCAGATGGTGGACATGGAACCAGTAATTGCACCACTTGTGACCCAGATAGCTTTCAGACTGGGCGATCTCGTTAGTGTGGTGGGGGAAAGCATTGTCAATGCCGCCGGCATGGATGTCCAGATACTCCCCCAGATGCTTGATGGAAATGCAGGAGCATTCGATATGCCAGCCGGGATAGCCCACGCCCCAGGGAGAGTCCCATTTCAGCGCCTGATCCTCGAACTTGCTCTTGGTGAACCAGAGAACGAAGTCGTTCTTGTTTTTCTTATTGGTGTCCTCTTCCACGCCCTCCCGGACGCCTACCGCGAGATCTTCCTCGTCATGGTCGTTGAAGACGTAATACTGCTTCAAAGTGGAGGTGTCAAAGTACACGTTGCCCCCGGCGAGATAGGCACAGCCTTTGTCCAGCAAGGTCTGCACCATGTGGATATACTCGCTGATGCAGTTGGTCGCAGGCTCCACCACGTCGGGACGCTTGATGTTCAGCTTGTCGCAGTCGGCAAAAAAGGCGTCGGTATAGTATTTCGCGATCTCCATGACGGTCTTGTGCTCCCGCCGGGCGCCCTTGAGCATCTTGTCCTCGCCGGTGTCGGCGTCGGAAGCCAGATGGCCGACGTCAGTGATGTTCATGACCCGCTTGACGTTATAGCCCAGATACCGCAGGGACTTTTCCAGCACATCTTCCATAATGTAGGTGCGCAGGTTGCCGATGTGGGCGTAATGGTACACCGTGGGGCCGCAGGTGTACATTTTCACCAGATTGGGGTCGTTGGGAACGAACAGCTCCTTTTTATGAGTCAGGGAATTGTACAGATACATGTTTCTTTCCTCCATTTATTATAATGTAGCGCATACTGATTTGTTTTATACCGTTGCAAAAAGAAAACGCCCCTTGTAACTGCATACAAGAGGCGGGCAAAGCTCGCGGTTCCACTCTCATTTATCACTTTTTTGCTGACGCTTTCGCTCCCGGACGCACTTTCCCGCGCACGACACCGCCCGGGCTTTCAGCCGCCGACCCGGACTCTCTTTGGGTGCGAAGCACGGTACTCTTTCCGTTCATCGCGATATTGAATTCCCGTGTATTTTACCATTGAACAGGCACGATTGTCAAGCCTTGGCAGGAAATTTGACGGGTCAGTTTTCCCCGCCAAACTGCTCAAAACCGTGGAAACCACTGGAAATTACATTAAGAAATTCTTATCCTATTGACACTTCCCCCCTTTCTCGCTATAATATGTTTGAGAAATGAGACGAAAGTGAGGTTACGCCATGAATTTCTCCAACGCTTGCAGGCTTAAAAAAGGTTTGAGCCTGATTCTGATCGTACTTATGGTAGTCGGTATGTTCTCCGGCTGTAAGAAAAACAACTCCGAGACCGAGCCGAACACGACTCCCTCCCTCAATCTGAATATGTCGGACACCTCCGCTCCCACCCAGGAGACGGTCCCCCCCACCATGACGGAACCCATCGTGTATAACGAGAATATGGGCACCGTCACCAACCAGATCAGTGTCCGCGTCATCCCCAGCAAGGACGCCAACGTCACCGGCACACTGGACGCCGGCACCGTGGTGGAGATTCTGCGTCAGGAAACCATCGCCGACATCACATGGGGCATGATCAGCACCCCTGTCAGCGGCTGGATCTGCATGGACTATGTGAAGATGTATTCTTCTCAGAACGGCTCCGCCAGCAGCGAGACCGATCCCAATGCTTCTCAGCCCACCACCCCCGCACCATCCGACAATACGGGCAATACCACCAACAATAGCGGTACTCACAACACCAAGGGCGTCATCAGTGCCCGCAGTCTGAACGTCCGTGACGAGGCCAGCGCCTCCGGCAAGATCGTCGGCTCCTACTTCAAGGGCGACGTTGTAACTATCCTCGAGACTAAAGACGGCTGGGGCCGCACCGACAAGGGCTGGGTCAAGATGGAGTACGTCAACACCACCGGCACTACCACCGGCGGCAACACTACGACGACCACCACCGGCAACAATAACAACACTGCCGGCAACGGCAGCACCACCACCGTGGCCAAGGGCATCGTCAACACCCAGGAGCTGAATATCCGCAGCTCTGCCGGTACTGACGGCGACCGGGTCGGCAGCCTGAAATACGGCGATCGGGTGGAGATTCTGGAAAAGAGCGGCGATTGGGGCCGTATCTCCAAGGGCTGGATCTCCCTGAAGTACGTCTATCAGGACGGCACCACCGGCGCCAAGTCCGCCAAGGGCATCGTCACCACCGACGGTCTGCGCATCCGCAGCGGCCCCGGCACCACCTATGAATCCGTCGGCTCCTACAACAGCGGCGACCGGGTCAAGGTTCTGGAGCAGTTCACCTACGGCGACACCACTTGGGGCTGCACCGACAAGGGCTGGATCTCCATGGGCTATGTCTATCAGGACGGCACCGACGTGGGCAAGACCGTGGAAGGCATCGTCACCACCGACGAGCTGAACATCCGCAGCGGCCCCGGCACGGGCTACGATTCCGTCGGCAAGCTGTATACGGACGAGGTCATCAAGATCTTCTATCAGGTCACTGTAGGCGAAACCACCTGGGGCTGCACCAAGGACGGCTGGGTCTCTTTGAAGTACGTCAGTCTGGAAGGCTAAAAAATGATATAATACCGGGACTTTCAACAGAAAGTCCCGGTATTTTTTCCGCAGAATATCCCACATGACCGGTATTTGCTTGGTGCGCACGTTCAACTTGCTCAATTTTTCCGGATTGTAACTATTTTTTTATTGCAAAATCACGGAACATGTGCTACAATTCGTCCTGTGAGGAGGGCGTCCGCGCGGAACGCGCTGACCCCGCTGAAATACATTTAACTGGAGGAACAATGATGAAAAAGGTTTTTGCACTGCTTTTGGTTCTGAGCATGGTCTTCGCGCTGTGCGCCTGCGGTAAGGACACCGCTCCTGAGACCACCGCCGCCGCTCCCAAGACCGAGACCGAAGCCGCCCCGGCAACCGAGGCCGCTCCCGCCGAGAAGGCTCCCGAGGACTACACCGGCAAGCTGGTCGTCTACTCTCCCCATGATGCCGATCCTCTGAACGCGGGCGTCGCCCAGTTCGAGGCCAAGTACCCCAACATCGATGTGGAAGTCATCGCTGCCGGTACCGGTGAGCTGTGCCAGCGTATCGTCGCTGAGGCCGCCAACCCCCAGGGCGACGTGCTGTGGGGCGGCGGAGCTGACACTCTGGCTGCTTACAACGACTACTTCCAGCCCTACGTCTGCGCCAATGACGAGTTCATCGGCGATGCCTACAAGGATGCCGACGGCTACTGGATCGGTGAGTCCCCCCTGCCCATGGTCTTTATCTACAACAAGACCATGCTGGACGAGGCCGACGTCCCCACCACCTGGGAAGGCCTGTGCAACGAGAACCTGAAGGGCAAGATCGCTTACTGCTCTCCCTCCAAGTCCGGCTCCGCCTACACCCAGCTTTGCACCATGCTGTTCAGCCAGCCCACCATCGAGGAAGGCTGGGATCTGGTTGGTAAGTTCATCGCCAACCTGGACGGCAAGCTGCAGGACTCCTCCGGCAACTGCCACAAGCTGGTTGCTTCCGGTGAGTACGCTCTGGGCGTGACCATCGAGAAGTCCGCTGTTCTGTACGCCGACAACCCCGACATCGGCTTTGTGTATCCTGAGCAGAACTCCGCCGTTCCCGACGGTGTTGCCCTGATTAAGGACTGCCCCAACGAGGAGAACGCCAAGCTGTTCATCGACTTCGTCACCAGCGCCGAGTGCCAGACCGCTCAGAACGCCGACTGGGCCCGCCGCCCCGTCCGTTCCGACATCGCCCCCAAGGGCCTGTGCTCTCTGGACGAGTGCCACGTCGGCAACTACGACTTCAGCTACGCTGCTTCCCACAGAGATGAAATCAAGGAGCAGTTCAACGATCTGGTCGCAGGTTAATTTCTCAACTTATGCTTTACTGCGGGAGGCACCCTCCAGGGTGCCTCCTTGCGGTGTATCGCCTGCGGTTGAAAACTGTGCCGGATGCTCCGGCATACTTTTGAACCGCGCGCAACATATCTACACATACGGGAGGACACCACATGAGCAATCAAGTCATTATTCAGAACGCCGTAAAGCGCTACGGCGATTTCACCGCGCTGAACGGCGTTTCGCTGGACATTCAGGAGGGCGAATTCTTTACCCTTCTTGGCCCCTCCGGCTGCGGCAAAACCACGCTTCTGCGGATGATCGCCGGTTTTAACTCCATCGAGGGCGGCGATTTTTACTTTGGCGAAAAGCGGATCAACGATGTTCCCGCCCACAAGCGCGACATTGGCATGGTCTTCCAGAACTACGCCATCTTCCCCCACCTGACCGTCCGGGAGAACGTAGCCTACGGTCTCAAGGCGCGGAAGATGCCCGCCAAGGAGATCAAGCCCAAGGTTGACGAGGCGCTGGAACTGGTGCAGATCTCCCATCTGGCAGACCGGAAGCCCAACGAACTGTCCGGCGGTCAGCAGCAGCGTGTGGCTCTGGCCAGAGCTTTTGTTATCGAGCCAAGTGTTCTGCTGATGGACGAGCCTCTGAGTAATCTGGACGCCAAGCTGAGAGTGCAGATGCGCTCCGTCATCAAGAAGCTGCAGCGGCGTCTGGGCATCACCACCATCTACGTCACCCACGATCAGGAGGAAGCCCTCGCCATCTCCGACCGGATCGCCGTCATGAAGGACGGCCACATCATGCAGATCGGCACCCCCCGTGACATCTACGCCAAGCCCCAGAATCCCTTTGTCGCGGGCTTCATCGGCGTGAGCAACTTCCTTGACTGCGAGGTGAACGCCCCCAACGCCGGAAACGCCGCCGTGAGCATCAAGGGCGAGCTGGACATCACCGTCCCCGTCTCCCGCGCCTACACAGGAAGCGGCAAAATTTCCGCCCGTCCCGAGCAGCTTTTCTTCTCCGAGAGCGGTATGCCCGGCACCATCCTGTTCTCCACCTTCCTTGGCGATTTCATCGAGTACGAGGTGCAGCTGAACGACGGCCAGAACCTGATCGTCAACGAGTACACCAAGGACACCACCGAAATTCACAGCGACGGCGAGCAGGTTCACCTGAGCTTTGACCCCATGCGCATCAGTCTGTACGACAAGAGCGAGGAGGTGCTCAGCCTGTGAACAAACGGCTTAATTCCCGCTGGAAACCGGATTTCTGGTTCTTCACAAAGCTGTTCGTGATTCTGGCAATGTGCCTGTTCATTGTCTACCCCTTCTACACCATCATCACGAAGAGCGTGTTTTCCAGCAAGGTAGAGGGCATCACGCTGTATAACTTCAAGCGTTTCTTCACCAAGCCCTACTATTATCAGACGCTGCTTCGCTCCATGGTCGTGTGCTTCTCCACGGTACTTACCACGACACTGGTGGGCGTTCCCGTCGCTTATCTGATCACCCGCTACAACATTCCGGGCAAGAAGATCCTTCACATCTTCATCATCATGAGCCTGATGAGCCCTCCCTTTATCGGCGCTTATTCCTGGATCATCCTGCTGGGCCGTAACGGTCTGGTAGCACGGGCGCTGGCGAAGATCGGCATGACCGCGCCTACAATTTATGGTCGCGGCGGTATTATCTTCGTGTTTACCCTGCACCTGTTCCCCTACATCTACCTGTACACCTCCGGCGCCATGAACAGCATCGACAGTTCCTTGGAGGAAGCCTCCGAGAATCTGGGCATGAACAAAATCCGGCGCATCTGGACGGTGACGCTGCCCGTTATCCTGCCCTCCATTCTGGCAGGCTGCATCATGGTGTTCATGACCTGTCTGGCTGACTTCGGCACCCCCATGCTGCTGGGTGAGGGCTATACCGTGCTGCCGGTTCTCGTGTACAACGAGTATATGTCCGAAAGCGCCACCGACCCCTATATGGCTTCGGCGCTGTCCGTCATCATCGTGTTCTGCTCGCTGGTCATGCTGAGCTTCCAGAAACTGGTGGTGGACAAGCGGAATTACACCATGAGTTCTCTGCGTCCCCCTCAGGAGACCAAGCTCCACGGGTTCAAGCGCTTCCTCGCTTCCCTGCCCATCTACATTGTGGTTTGTCTTGCATTCCTGCCTCAGATCGTTGTGGTGTGCCAGTCCTTCATCGAGCGGAGCTTCTCCGGCGTCATCAAGGGCGTCAACCTGAACAACTACCGCACCATCATGTCCCGCCTTGGCCGGAACATCCGCAATACCTATGTGTTCTCCATCGTGGCCATCGTGTTCATCATCTTCATTGGCATTCTGGTGTCCTATGTTCTCGTCCGGAAGAAGGGCAAGATCGCCAGCCTGATCGACACGCTGATCATGTTCCCCTACGTCATCCCCGGTTCCGTTCTGGGTATCGGCCTGATCGTGGCGTTCAACCGCAAGCCTCTGATTCTGGTCGGCACTGCCGCCATCATGATTATCTCCTACGTCATCCGGAAGCTCCCCTACACCGTCCGGTCGGGCAGTGCGTTCCTGTATCAGATGGACCCGTTCGTTGAGGAAGCGTCCATCAATCTGGGCGTATCGCCTATGAAGACCTTCTTCACGGTCACGGCGCGGATGATGCTGCCCGGCATTATGTCCGGCGCAGTCCTCAGCTGGATTACCTGCATCAACGAACTGAGCAGCTCCATCATGCTCTATTCCGGCAAGACATCCACCATCGCCGTTGCCATTTATCAGGAAGTCGTCCGCATGAGCGACGGCACCGCCGCGGCTCTGGCCACCATTCTGACCCTGACGACGATTGTTTCGCTGGTCATCGTGTTCCGGGCTACCAAGGGCAAGGTTAAGATCGTCTGATGATCAAAAACGTTATTTTCGACATGGGCAACGTTCTGCTGCGCTTTGACCGGGACTATTTTCTGGACGCCGTGGGCGTTCAGGGCGCGGACAGAAAGCTGCTGCTGAACAACGTCTACCTCTCGCTGGAATGGGCGAAGATGGATCGCGGCTCCATGACCGAGGCCGAAGCAGCCGAGAGCATGTGCCGCCGTCTTCCCCAGCGGCTTCACGAGAAGGCGCACCTGCTGGTTGACCGGTGGGATCGTCCCATCCTCCCCATCGCCGGTATGGAGCAGCTGGTAAGCGACCTGAAAAAGGCGGGATACGGCGTATATCTGCTGTCCAACGCCAGCTACCGCCAGCACGAATACTGGCCGCGGGTACCCGGCAGTCAGTATTTTGACGGGACGCTCATTTCTGCCGATGTCAAGCTGGTCAAACCGGAAGCAGAGATTTACCGTCTGCTGTACAAAACGTTCCAGCTTGTCCCCCAGGAATGTCTGTTTATCGACGACGCCACCCAGAATATCGAAGGCGCGGAACGCACCGGTATGCCGGGCATCGTCTTCCACGGCGACGCGGACGAGCTTCGCCGGGAAATGCAGGCTTTCGGCGTTCAGATTCCGTAAATACGAAAGAACGGCTCCGGGAATTTTCCCGGAGCCGTTTCCGTTCCAAGATACTATGTGAAGGGGTTGTACCGATACGCTCCATGAGCTGTTTTTGTACTATTGGGCATATAAAATCCGCCCGATGCCAATGGCATCGGGCGGATTTTCAACTTCTCAAAGACTTTGGAACGACCAGCAATCAGTCCTTCTTCGCCTTGTCGGCTTTCTTTGCGGCCTTGGCCTTTGCCTTGGCTTCCTGCGCCTTCTTGGCCTCCGCCTTGGCGGCCTCCGTAGCGGTCTCGTTGGAGGAAATCGCCCACTTCTCCAGCTCGATACGTACCTGATCGGCGCTGGTCTCGACGACGATGCGGCTTTCCTTCACGTCCACAACAACGCCCACGATACCGCCGATGGTGACGATCTTATCGCCCTTCTTCACGGCGCCGCGCATCTGCTCGGCCTCTTTTTTCCGCTTGTTCTCAGGACGGATCAGCATGAAGTAGAAAATCGCGATCATCAGCACCAGCATGATGACGGTGCTGCCCATACCGGCAGAGGTGGTTCCAGTCAAAACATTCATTGGAAAAACTCCTTTTGTGTTATTTCCTGTTCATTATACCATTAATTGCGTAAATTGCAAGGGGGCTTTTAAGTGGTTCTTAATATTTTTATATTCTTCTGCCCAGCTTCTCCGAATACTCCCGGCGGAAGTCTTCAAAACGTCCCTCGTCCAGCGCCTGACGGATCTTCTCCATCAGCTTGTTGTAAAAATACAGATTGTGCATGACGGACAGGCGCATTGCCAGCATTTCCTCCGCCACGAACAGATGGCGGATATAGGCGCGGGAATAGCGGCGGCAGACCGGGCAGTCGCAGTGGGGATCGATGGGGCTGTCGTCGGTGATATACTTGGCGTTTTTCAGGTTGATCGCGCCCTCCCATGTGAACAGCCGGGCATGGCGGGCATTCCGCGCCGGCATAACGCAGTCAAAGAAATCCACGCCCCGGGCGACCGCCTCGATGATGTTGCTGGGCGTCCCCACGCCCATGAGGTAGCGGGTCTTGTCCACCGGCATGTGCTCCTCCACGGCCTCGATGATGTCGTACATCTCCTGCGTGGTCTCCCCTACCGCAAGGCCGCCGATGGCGTAGCCGGGGAGGTCAAGCTCGGCAATGCGCTTCATGTGATCCACCCGGATGTCCGTATACGTGCCGCCCTGATTGATGCCCCAGAGCATCTGCTGGGGGTTCACCGTGTCCGGCAGGGCGTTCAGGCGGGCGTTTTCCGCCTTGCAGCGCACCAGCCAGCGGTAGGTTCTGTCCACGCTTTTCTGAACATAGTCCCGGAGCGAGGGGTTTTCAATGCACTCGTCAAAGGCCATACACATGTCGCTGCCCAGATTGGACTGGATCTGCATACTCTCCTCCGGCCCCATGAAAATCTTGTGGCCGTCGATGTGGGAGGCAAAATACACGCCCTCCTCCTTGATTTTCCGCAGGGAAGCCAGACTGAACACCTGAAATCCGCCGGAATCCGTCAGAATGGGGCCGTCCCAAGTCATGAACTTATGCAGTCCCCCCATCTGGCGCACCACCGTGTCCGTGGGACGCAGATGCAGATGGTAGGTATTGGACAGCTCCACCTGACACCCGATGTCTTTCAAATCCTTGGCGCTCAGCGCGCCTTTAATCGCGCCCTGCGTGCCGACGTTCATGAACACCGGTGTCTGGACGGTGCCGTGGGCACAGGTGAATTCTCCCCGGCGGGCTTTGCCCTCGGTTTTTTTCAGTTCAAACATGGCTGTTTCTCCTTGTCAATAGGTTTCATCGGGTTGTACAGGACGTACATCTTCCCCGGCTCGTCAACACCCCGTGCGGTGGGCGTGACCACATTTTTCAGGAACCGGAAACCGCTCTTTTCCACCACCCGGTGGGAGCGGTCATTTCTGTCAAAATGGCCGCAGGTCAGATAGTCGAAAGACAGCTCTTGGAAGCAATAGTCGATCACGGCTTTCACCGCTTCCGGCATCAGTCCCCTGCCCCAGTAATCCCTGCTGAGGACGTAGCCGATCTCGCGCCCCTGTAATTCTTCCGGCAGCCCCGCGTCCTCATCCCGGGGTTCCAAGCCCAGCGAGCCGATCACTTTTCCGTTTTCCTTCAGCTCCAGCGCAAAGGTCTTCTTTTCGCTGATAAAAAAGTCAAGTATCCGCCGGGATTCTTCCATAGACTGGTGGTGATTCCACCCGGCCATCTCCCCGACACCCTCCACGCTGGCATATTCGTAAAGGTCCGCCAAGTCCGTCTCCCGCCAAGCGCGCAGGATAAGGCGGTCGGTTTCGATTCGGATATTTGTCACGTCAACCGGTGCATTCATATTCGTTCCTCACAAAGTGCATTTTGGAAAGCGTGCTACCATTCTACCCTTTCTTTCCCATGGTGTCAACACATTCAAGCGTGATTTACGCCGGCGCGCCCTGTTCCGTCCGCTTCTGCTCGAATTCCGCCCTGAGAATAATTCCCAATGTCAGGCAGTAATCCGGGTCTTTCAGGTCGCTGCCCAGCATGGCGGTGATATGCGCCAGCCTGTCAAGCAGCGTAGAGCGGTGCAGGAACAGCGCCGACGCGGTTTTCGTAACGGAGAGGTTATTGTCCAGATACACCCGCAGGGTATGCAGATACGACACCTGAGAATTGTCGTCATGCTCCTTCAGCCGTTTCAGCCCCTCCGTGTAGTACACCCATGTCGGCCTGCCTGCCAGAGCGCCGCTGAGAAGCTGGGGAAGCAGATAGTCCTGAAAACGGAATATGGTGCCGCCCTGAGAAAGCCCGTTTTGCAGGGCGGCGGAAGCCTGAAACCATGCGTGGTTCGCGTCGTACAGGTTGGTAAAAGGCGAAGAAACGCCGCAGACGACCCCCAGCTTTTCCAGCACCGGAAGCAGCGCGTCCAGCGTTTCCGCTTTCGCCTGCTCTGTGGAAAGAAACGCGGCGACGGAATCCACAAACTCAAAGGCAATGGCCCCCGGATGCCGTTCCTCCAGCGCGGCGGAGAGATACGCCCCCGGAAGATAGGTGCTGCCGGACTTGGGGATCAGCTTCACGCAGACCCAATCGTGCTTCCCGCTTTCCACGCTCAGGGCGCGGCGGTACTCAAAATCAATGCTCTGCCCGGAAATGGCACTGCGCAGCGCCCGGCGTACCGCAGTGCGGGTGCTGGCCAGAACGGGATTCTGCTGAACCGCCTGCCGCAGAAGCTTGGAAAAGAAAACCGCCAGCGTTTTATCCGAGTCCCGGAACTCCCGGGAGCCTTCAAAGACGGTCAGGCAGCCCAGATATTCCTCCTGATCGAAAATATTGACGGAAAGGGTGCGCTTGCCTTGCAGATCCAAAAGAAGCGGCTCCCGGACGTGGGTGGACATATCATGCAGGGACAGGAAGGTCGCCATTTTCTCCACGTCGAAGGACTGGGTATCCAGCTGCAATCCCAGCTTGTTTCGCAGATAATCCTCCTCCGTAACGCCAAGATAGCGGAAATCGGAACCAATCAGCAGCATGGGATTTTCAAAAATTCCCCTGCTGGCCTCCAGCATCTGCGGGAGATTCCCGCCGTGGCGCAGGATCGTCCAGAGCTGATCTTCCCAGCTGTCGTACCGGTTGAAAATTTCCTGCACCAGATTGAACACCCGGAAAATATCCCAGTTTCCCTCCACCAGAATGACGCTGCACCGGTCATAATAGGCGCTGAGGTTCCAGTGCTGCCCCAGACAGATCAGGCACACATTTTCCCCCAGCTTCGGACTTTGGGGCAGATGATCGGCAGAGCATACGTACACCCGGTTCTTCTCAAAGGATTGGGAGCGATCCAGATAGAATTCCGGCCGGTTCAGGGTAAGCGCGCTGCCCCCTTTGCCCCGCTGGGTGACCGTTGTCAGCTTTTCTTTCAGACGCCAATAGAGAATATCCGCGCACAGTTTCATGCCTTCCGCCCTCCTGAATTCTTCTGAAAATATTATAATTTCTCCTCGTACAGCTGTCAAGGCATCTCCCATACATTTTGTATGGGAGATGCCTGCTTTATAGGAAAAATTCACAAATACTGCACCTATAAATTGTATGGTTTGCAGGAATACAAAATGTATGGCCGTGCCCGCCCAAAATCCGGCCTTTTGTAGAATATCCGGCTGAGCGCTTTTCCATTATAATGAATCCACAGCAATACAGGATAGGAGGAACACCATGCTGAAAGAAAAACTGGATTCCAGAAAATGCTTCGCCACCGCCTGGGGCAAGCTCATCACGGAGGGGGAAGCCTACCGGCAGCTGAATCGTCAGATCGCCGCCATGACGGCTAACCTCTTTCAGGTCATGCGGATTTTCGAGCCAAGTTGGGAAAAACGCACCGCCGCCATCTGCGACATTGCCAATATGATGAATATGGCCGTCGCGGGAACGCCGGAGGAACAGAAGGACTACGTCAACGCCTCGCTCTATGAAGCCTTCAACATCCCGGAGCTGTGTGAAAAGTCCAGCTGGCTGGGCGGCATCACCGGCGACTCCGGCGACGAGTGGGAGAACATGGCGGGGCGCGTCGTGCAGTTCACCCGGAACCGGGTGGAAAAGGAGCTGGATACCTGCCCCTGGGACATCGTGGGCAGCGAGCTTTGCAACATGACCACCAGTATGTTCACCGCCAACTTTGACCTTGCGTCCTCCAACGGCACGGAGAATGAAGTAGCACTGAATATGTGTCAGGCCCGGGGCTGCGGCAATAAGCACTGCCGCGTGGTCGCGGAGCGCCGGGACGTCTACAACCTGCCCAAGCAGGACTGGCTGGAGCATATGCAGCAGCCGGTTGACCCCATTCACGACACGCCCCGGGAGCGCATGGTCAAGGAAGGTCAGTGCCTGCGCAACGGTCAGTACACCCAGAATTTCGGCGAGGAAACGTCGCTGGAAAAGGCGTACCACTGGGTCGCGCAGATGGGCTGGGTCTGGTCGATCCAATTCCCCATGATGGCCATTAAGGACATGGCTCCCGACGAGGACGAGTTCCTGCGGGTATTCCGCATCGTTTTCGCCACAGCGGGCAAGAACCAGTTCATCGACCCCTTCGCCAAAGAAGGACTGCGCAGCTTCCTTGGCGTCCCTCACGAAATGGACGAAAATGACGGGCGCATTCTGGGCGGCTACATCCGCTATATGCTGGACGTGCAGCAGGTGCCCTATGAGATGGTGCGCTGGACGAAGGACGAAACATGGATCAGGGTCAAGTCGGAAGATTTCACCGCCCGCTATGAAATGGCCCCGCTGGACGAACTGGTGGACGCCTACGAGGCGCAGTGGAACGGCGCGGCAAAGACGCTGGTCAGCCCGGAGTGGTCCTGCGTGATCGAAGACCGGGACGAGGAAGATATGTACATTAAGGTCATCCGCAAGGAAGACCTGCGGATGCTGTAAGGAGGTGCCGGAATATGCTGTTTAAGGAAGATACCGTTGCCCGCGCCGACGCCATGGCCATCCGCAAGGGCGTAGGCTTCTACCGCTGGACCCACGATCTGGTGGAGGTCACGGGCAAGGACGCGCTGGACGTTCTGCAAAAAATCTACATCAGCGACATTTCCAAGGTCGCCGTCGGCCGCTCGAAATATACCGCTTCTCTGGATGAAAACGGCGAGATCATCGACGACGTGATCGTCATGCACATGGCCGAGGGCTTATATTGGGTCTCCGACCTCTATGGCCCCCGGTTGCTCCCCTGGATTGAAAAGCACAAGGGCGACGCGGACATTCAGGCAAAGATCATCACCTACGACTGGGACATGTACGCCGTGCAGGGCCCCGACAGCCTCAAGGCCATGAACGCCATGCTGGATAAGCCGGTGGACGATCTCAAGCGGTTCGGCATCTGTGAGCGCAAGCTGGGAGAGATCCCTGTCTACATCCACCGTTCCGGCTTCACCGGCGAAAACGGCTATGAAATCTACTCCGCCTTCGACAAGAGCGCAGAAGTTCACGATCTGGCGCTGAAAGCATTGGAATCCGTGGGTGGCCGGGAGCTTCAAACTCTGGAAGTCTACGTCTGTTCCGTCCCCATGGAGAAGGGCTTCCCCCTCAAGCAGGATTTCAAGCACCTGAGTCCCTACGAGTGCGGCCTTGGCTGGGCAGTCGCCGCCGACAAGGACTTTATCGGCAAGGAAGCGGCGCTGGCGCGGAAAGAACATCCCAAATACCGGATGGTCGGTCTGGAATTCTCCCGGGAATCCACGGAGGATATCTCCATCTGGGAGCGGGTGTACTGGTACGGCGTAGAGGTCGGCCGCTGCGCCCAGACCATCTACGGCTACACGGTGGAGAAAAATATCGGTTTCGCGACCCTTCGCGCGGACGTTCCCGACGGCGCGGAACTGACCGTCGGCTGCAACGATTCCCCGGCTGTCGTAGTAAGCAAGGTTTTCTGCTGAGGAGGAAATTATGGGAAGATTGGAAAATAAAGTCTGCATCGTGACCGGCGCGTCCGCCGGTATTGGGCGCGCCACGGCAGAGCTGTTCTGCCGGGAGGGCGCGAAGGTCGTGGCAGTTGCCCGCCGTGAGGAACGCCTGAAAGAACTGGCCAAGGAATGCAAGAACGCCCCCGGCGAACTTGTCTGGTATGCGGGAGATGTCGGCGACCCGGCGGCGGCCGTGGGAATGGTAAAAAAGGCAGTAGAATCCTTCGGTCGGCTGGACGTTGCCGTCAACTGTGCGGGCGTGATGGACGACAACACAGCCATCGCGGATATGTCTGACGAGATGTTGGAAAAGACGTTCCGCATCAACACCTTTGGCCTGATGTACGGCCTGCGGGAGGAATGCAGGCAGTATCTTTCTCAGGGCGACGGCGGCGTGATCGTCAACGTCTGCTCCGTCGGCGCGACGCACCAGACCGCTGGCGCGGCCTACTGCGCCAGCAAGGGCGCTGTTCTGGCGGCGACAAAGAACACGGCGTTCATGTACATGGAGGAAGGCATCCGCTGCAATGCCCTCTCCCCCGGCGGCGTTGTGACTGACATCCCGCTGGTCATGCCGCCATCCGATGAATTTGGATTCAGCAGAACCAGCAAGCTGCTGGACTTCTCCGGCGAACTGGCCATGCCGGAAGACTTGGCGGACGCGATTCTGTTTCTTGCCAGCGACCAGTCCCGCTACGTCAATGGCGAGGAAATCAAGTGCGACGGCGGCTGGACGTGCTTCTGAGAATATAATTGTCACAGGCGGCACCGGATGGTGCCGCCTGTGTAATGTCAAGAAAAGAAAGCGGCTTCCAAATTCGGAAGCCGCTTGCACATGTCAAGGGATCATTCGATTGCCTGAAGTTCCTTGTCCAGTTCCTCCAGATGGGGCTGCAGGTATGCGGACTGGGGGAAGGAAGCCAACTTGCGCAGGGTCAGGCCGCCGACCAGCTTCATCTGCGGGTTCTTGGACGCGCCCGGGCAGAACTTGTCCAGAATTTCCGCTGCCGCCGGGCTTTTCAGAATGTCCTTTACTTTGCTGTCAAGGGAAAATGCCATGATAGTTACCTCCTGTTTGTTGATTTGTAGTAATATTATACAAAACAGCGCACAGAAATGGTAGCCTGCAAAGTGCAGGATTTACAATCGCCATACCCCGTCAATATGCCGGGTATATCATAGATTGGTCTGCTCTCATTCCCTTATAGTCCCTTAATCAACCCTCCCTGCCGTTTTCATACTATTTCTCGATAAAATGGTTAACACCATTTTATCCTGCGAATTCTTCGCAGGCCGCCGGTAGCGGCGAGAAATGTATGGACTTACGTTTTTTTGCGGCTACGCCGCTGGCTGCTGAAACAGCAGCCGAATAAAACGGTTTTTAACCGTTTTATTGAAAACTAGTATCAGTTGCAAATGATAAATGGATTGGTGTGCTGCAAAACTCATTTTTTCTCCAAAAAGTAACGGCAACCGGCCTAAAAGGCCGGTTGCCATTTATGCGTAAAAAGCTTATGCTATACAATACACATAGCATCCCCGAAGGAAAAGAACCGATACCGCTGCTTTACCGCTTCCTCGTAGGCGTTCAGCACATGCTCGCGGCCCGCAAATGCGGATACCAGCATGACGAGGGTGCTTTCCGGGAGATGGAAATTTGTGATCAGGCCGTCCATGGCCTTGAAGGTGTAGCCCGGATAGATGAAAATGTCCGTCCATCTGGACTTGGCCTCGAAAGTGCCGTCATCGTTTACCAGAGATTCCAGCGTGCGGCAGGAGGTCGTGCCCACGCAGATGACCCGCCCGCCGTTTCGCTTCGTTTCGTTCAGTATTTTTGCGGTTTCGGCGTTCATCATGCACAGCTCGGAGTGCATATGATGCTCAGTCACTTCCTCCGCCTTCACCGGGCGGAAGGTTCCAAGCCCTACGTGCAGGGTCACAAAGGCTTCGTTTACGCCCTTTTCCCGGATTTTTTCCAACAATTCCTTTGTAAAATGCAGTCCCGCCGTGGGTGCGGCGGCGGAGCCGACCTCACGGGAATAGACGGTCTGATACCGCTCCTGATCCTGAAGTTCCTCCTTGATGTAGGGCGGCAGGGGCATCTTCCCAAGGCGTTCCAGCACTTCCAGAAAAATTCCTTCGTACCGGAATTCCACCACCCGGTTGCCGTCCTCCCGCACTTCCCGAACAACGGCCGTCAGCTCGCCGTCTCCGAAAATGACCTCGTTGCCGACCTGCATTTTCCGGCCGGGCTTGCACAGGCACTCCCAGCACTTGTTGCCCAAGTCCCGCAGAAGCAGCACCTCCACTACGCCGCCGGTGGGACGGTGCCCCATGAGCCGGGCGGGCAGCACCCGGGAATCGTTCATCACCAGACAGTCGCCGGGGTTCAGATAGTCGATGACGTCGTAAAAATGCTTATGCTGAATTTCCCCGGTTTCCCGGTTCAGCACTATCAGCCGGGAACCGTCCCGCCGCTCCAGCGGCGTCTGGGCAATCAGCTCTTCCGGCAGATCATACCAAAAATCATGTGTTTTCATGGTTTTCCTCCCTATTCTCTGTGCCCACAGTATAGCCCATTTTTCCCGTTTTGCAACAGACAAAATACATTCCCCCGGCATAGACTGGCGTGGAGGTATCAGCCTATGAAGCAACCATTCTTTACAGGAGCCTGTACGGCACTCGTCACCCCATTTCTTGGGGGAAAGGTTAACTATCCCATGATGGAGCAGCTGCTGCGGCGGCAAATCGACGCGGGCATCGAAGCCGTGGTGATCTGCGGCACCACCGGAGAGTCCGCCACCCTGTCCGACTGCGAAAAGCTGGAACTGTTCCGCCGGGCGAAGGCATACGTCGGGGACAGCTGTCTCATCATCGCCGGGACCGGGTCAAACTGCACGGAACACGCGGCGGCGCTGAGCCGGGCAGCGGAGGGCGCGGGAGCGGACGCGCTGCTCGTGGTCACCCCCTACTACAACAAGGCCACGCCGGAGGGTCTGCTTGCCCACTACAGCGCAGTCGCCGGAGCGGTACATATCCCGGTCATCGCCTACAACGTTCCCTCCCGTACCGGCGTTGATATTCCCGTGGAGGTCTACGGCCGGTTGTCCCGCATCCCCAACCTTGCGGGGGTCAAGGAAGCGTCTTCCAGCATCTCCAAAATCGGGAAGCTCTGCGCCGCCTGCCCGGATTTCCCCGTTTGGAGCGGCAACGACGATCAGGCGGTCGCGGTAATGTCGCTGGGCGGGCAGGGCGTCATTTCGGTTCTGTCCAACGTCGCCCCCGTGGAGACGCAGGCCATGGCGCAGGCGGCACTGGCAGGAGATTTCGACACCGCCGCCGCATTGCAGGCAGAGCTGCTGCCCCTCATTGAGCTGCTGTTCTGCGAGGTCAACCCCATTCCCGTAAAAGCCGCCATGCAGCTCATCGGCTACGACTGCGGCGGCTGCCGCCTGCCGCTGACCCCTATGAGCGAAGAAAATCTGGAAAAGCTGAAAAAATACCTGCTGTAAACGAAAAACGCCGTCCCTCCGGGCGGCGTTCAGAAAACGGTCAGGCCGTCCGCACGTTCTGCGGATGGCCTTCGTTTTCATCAAATTTCGGCTTCCTCTGTAGGCTTAGGGAAACCGGCATCAGGCCAGCACCGCTTTGTGGAAAATCTTCTTGCCCTTGCGGATCTTCACACCCGCTTTCAGCATCTCCTCCGTCACGGCGAACTGGGCATTGGGCACCTTCTCGTCGTTGACCAGAACGCCGCCCTGCTCCACCAGCTGCCGCGCCTGCTTGTTGGAGGGCGCCAGTCCGCAGGCCACCATCAGGTTCAGAATGCCGATCTTGCCGTCCACCAGCTTGTCGGCGGAAATTTCCGTGGTAGGCATATTGGCGTCGTCGCCGCCGCCCACAAACAGCGCCTTGGCAGCAGCTCTGGCCTTTTCAGCCTCTTCTTCGCCGTGAACCATCTTGGTCAGCTCGTAGGCGAGAATTTCCTTGGCCTCGTTGAGCTTGGCGTCCGCCCATGTGTCCATCTCATTGATCTGCTCCAGAGGCAGGAAGGTCAGCATCCGGATGCACTTCATCACGTCGGCATCGCCCACGTTCCGCCAGTACTGGTAGAACTCAAAGGGAGAGGTCTTGTTGGCGTCCAGCCAGACGGCATTTCCGGCGGTCTTGCCCATCTTGTTGCCCTGAGAGTCCGTCAGCAGCGTGATGGTCATGCAGTGGGCGTCCTTGCCCAGCTTCTTGCGGATCAGCTCGGTGCCGCCCAGCATGTTGCTCCACTGGTCGTTGCCGCCGAACTGCATATTGCAGCCAAAATGCTGGAACAGGTGGTAGAAGTCGTAGGACTGCATGATCATGTAGTTGAATTCCAGGAAGGACAGTCCCCGCTCCATGCGCTGGCGGTAGCAGTCCGCCCGGAGCATGTTGTTGACGGAGAAGCACGCGCCGACCTCCCGCAGCAGCTCCACGTAGTTCAGGTTCAGCAGCCAGTCGGCGTTGTTGACCATCTGCGCCTTGCCCTCGCCAAACTCGATGAAGCGCTCCATCTGCTTTTTGAAGCACTCGGCGTTGTGGTTGATGTCCTCCTTGGTGAGCATCTTCCGCATATCGGTACGGCCGGAGGGATCGCCGATCATGGTCGTGCCGCCGCCGATCAAGGCGATGGGCTTGTTGCCCGCCATTTGCAGACGCTTCATCAGGGTCAGCGCCATGAAGTGGCCGGCGGTCAGGCTGTCTGCGGTGCAGTCAAAGCCAATGTAGAAGGTGGCCTTGCCGTTGTCGATCATTTCCCGAATCTCTTCCTCGTTGGTCACCTGAGCGATCAGTCCCCGGGCAACCAGTTCGTCATACAGTTTCATGTTACATTTCCTTTCTTATTGCGCTGCGCCGCAGGTGATAAATGTGATCAGAGCCGCGCGCAGAATATTGACGTTTGTTTCTTCCAGAATGGTATCTTTCGGTGTGTGGATGCTGGACAGATACAGCGTTTTCCCCTTTTTCCGCAGTGCGCAGATACCCACGCCGTAAGGGAAATTCGCCTGATCGGAGGGGTAGACGGAAAAGCCCTTTTCGTGAACCAGCACGTCCTTTTTCCCAAAATAACCGCAGGCTTTATAGAGGGAAGTCAGCTTTTTCCGGTCTTTTTTCAGCTTTTTCGTAGGGAAGAAGCGAATGTGATCCCCGTCTCCCACGCAGTCCAGATTGAGGACAAGCTGGCTGTCAGACGCCTTTTTGTGCGCCTTGCGGTAGGCGGCGGAACCGATCAGCCCTGCTTCTTCCAGATCGAACAGGACAAAACAGACCTTGCCCCGCTGGCTTTCCGGCAGGGAACGGGCGATCTCCGGCAGCGTGACCACGCCGGAGGTATTGTCGTTGGCGTTGTGCTTATTGGCGGGGCCGATCATCACCAGCGCGATCACCGCCCACACGCAGAGAAACCACACGTAATAACCAACGTCGAAGCTCCCCGCAAGCAGCCCTGCCAGCGCACCCGGAATCGCCGGAACGAGAAGCATCAGCAGCATAACGACCAGCTGATATCCCAAAAATGCCCAGAAATTGCACGGCGTGATCAGATTGGGAATGGGCAGGCGCGCGCAGGTGTCATAGTGGGCGGTGATCAGGTACTGCGCCGTCTCCGGGTCGCCGATCACCATGTTCCGGCAGCCAAGGCTTCCCTTTTCGACGCTTGCCGAATAGCCGAACTGTGCCAGATAGGACTGCACCGCATCCCGGAATTCCTGCTTCTGCTGTTTGCTTTTCCGCACGGGAAACGCACTCAGGATGTCCATGGGTCGTGTCAGCATAGTATCCCCTCCTTTTCAAGGGAAGCTCTGATTAAATCGGCAAGAGCTGTGAGCGAGAGATTTTTCGTACAATCGAGGTATCGAAAGCGGCGGAATACTTTGTGTATTCCCCGTTTTCGATACCGAAGAGTTGGCGGAAAAGATCCGCTCACAGTCGCAGACAATTTGATCAGAGGTTCCCAAGCAAAAACGCCCTCTATCCAAACGGATAGAGGGCGTAAAATACGCGGTACCACCTCTAATTCGGCACTTTCTCACGAAAAATGCCCTCACGGCGTCCAGCAACGCCTCTCGCTGTACCGGGCGAACCCCGTCCTTCCCTACTACCGTTCAGAAAGGCCACTCCGGGAGGTATTTCGGCGCTTTTCCCCACTGCCTTGCACCAGCCGGCAGCTCTCTGGCGGGAATCGGGACGCTTACTTCTTCCCATCACTGTGTTGCTTGCATTATCCTAACAAACAGAGCGGAATTTGTCAAGGGTAAACTCGCATAAATTCTGTGTAAACCGACGGCTTATCCCCGCAGCATTTCTTCCGCGCTTTTCAGCGTGGTTTCGGTAATCGTCGCGCCGCCGATGATACGCGCCAGCTCCCGCTTTCTTCCCTCCAAGTCCAGAGGCGTCACGGAGGTGTATGTCCGCCCGTTCCGCTCCTGCTTGGCGATGAGCAGATGGTTGTCCGCCAATGCCGCCAGCTGGGGCAGATGGGTGACGCACAGCACCTGTTTGTGGGCGGCGACGCTTTTCAGCTTCTGGGCGACCTTCTGGGCGGCCCGACCGGAAACGCCGGTGTCCACCTCGTCGAAAATCAGGGTCTCCACCTGGTCTTTTTCCGCCAGAACGTTCTTCATGGCAAGCATGATTCTCGCCAGCTCACCGCCGGAGGCCACCTTGCTCATGGGCTTCAGGGCTTCGCCCGCGTTGGCGGACATGTAAAACGCCACGGCGTCTGCGCCGGCTACAGTCAGCTCCGTCTCCCGGAACTCGCAGGAAAACTGCACCCGGGGCATGTCCAGCTGGGTCAGCTCCGTCAGGATGCGCTCCGACATGGCCTTTGCCGCCGCTTTCCGATTCTCCCGGAGGGCGATCGCCGCGTCCCATGCGGCTTTTTCCGCCTTCTGGAGTTTCCCTTTCAGCCGTTCCAGATGGTCGTCGGCAAATTCGATGTCGTCCAGCTCTTTTCTCGCGCTGTCCAGATACGCAAGGATATCCTCGCAGGTCGTGCCGTACTTCCGGCGCAGCTTGTGAATGACGTCCAGCCGGGACTCGATCTGTTCCAGCTCGTCGGCGGAATAGCTTAAGCCGTCCCGGGCGTCCCGAACCTCCTCAGCGGCGTCCTGAACCTGATACATCAGGTCGGCTACCCGTTCATGCAGGGCGTTGAAGCTGTCGCTGAACCGGGACAGCCGCGCAAGGGCGTACTCCGCCTGTGCGAGCAGCCCGGCGGCACCGTCGGTATCGTCCCCGCCGTAGAGACATTCCACAGCTGTTTCCATGCCGTTGCTCAGTTTTTCGGCGTTTTGCAGGATCTTCCGGCGGTCTTCCAGTCTTTCGTCCTCTCCCGGCTCCAACTCTGCCTTTTCGATCTCGGCGATCTGGTATTTCAGGGTCTCCATGCGGCGCAGCTTTTCCCCTTCGTCCATGGTCAGGCGGTCGATTTCCCGCCGCAGCTTCGCCACAGTCTCGTATTTTTCTCCGTAGTCGCTTCTCAGCGCCTCATTCCCGGCAAATGCGTCCAGAAAAGCAAGATGGTTGTCCTCGTCAAACAGGGACGCGGAATCATGCTGGCCGTGGATGTTGATGAGCTGGATACCCAGCTTCCGCAGAATGGACACCGTTACGAGGCTCCCGTTGACCCGGCATACATTTTTCCCGTCCAGGAAAATCTCCCGCTGGACGACGGTCTCCGGGTCGTATTCCACGCCGTTGTCCTCGAACCACTGTAACTTTGGAACCCCGGTAAACACCGACCGGACGGTGGCCTTATTTGCCCCGGTCCTTATCATGTCCCGGTATGCCCGCTCGCCGAGGATGGCTGAAATCGCGTCAATGACAATGGATTTGCCCGCGCCGGTCTCGCCGGTGAGGACAGTAAATCCCCCGTCGAAGGAAATATCCGCGCTTTCTATCACCGCGATATTTTCAATATGCAGAAGGCTCAGCACGGTTATTCCCCCTCTCAGCCGCCTATCAGGCTCTTGATCTCACCGCAGAAGGCAGCGGCGGCGTTGGTATCCCGCATGATGACCACTGCCGTGTCGTCACCGGCCAGCGTCCCCAGCACCACGTTCATATTCATGGCGTCCAGCGCGGAGGCCGCCGCGTTGGCCAGTCCCGGAAGGGTGTGGATGACGATAATGTTCTGGGCATAGTCAAAGCTGGTGACGCATTCCCGGAAAATGGTGTTCAGCCGCCCCGTAAAGGCGCTGGGCACCTCTCTTGCCGCCGTCGTGTAGCGGTAGGTGCCGAAGCTGGTCAGCTCCTTGACGATCCGCAGCTCCTTAATGTCCCGGGAAATGGTCGCCTGGGTGCTGGTGAAGCCCGCTTCCTGCAATTCCTTAAGCAGCTGCTCCTGTGTTTCTACGTTTGTTGTGGAGATGATCTCCATAATTTTTGCCTGTCTCTTCGATTTCAAACCCGGTCACCTCTTACACTTTCTTAAATTTCGCGTTGACCACATCATAAAAACTGCGTTCCTTCAACCGAACCAGTTTCGTTTCCAGATGAGATTTCTGAACCGTTACCACATCGCCCAGATTCAGCCGGAACGCCCTGCCGCCGTCCACGGAGACATAGGCGTTGCGCCGGGCGTTGCGCACCATCTCCACGGTGACCACTCGCCGGTCAGATGCCACGATGCACCGGCTGCCCACCTCATGGGCGCAGATGGGCGTAATGATGATGTTGTTCGCCTCCGGCTCCACAATGGGGCCTCCGGCGGAAAGACTGTAGGCGGTGGAGCCGGTAGGCGTCGCTACGATCACGCCGTCGCCACCGCATTCCATGGCCTGCACGCCGTCGCATTTTACGGAGAGATGCACGATTCTGGCGATCACGCCCTTGGTGATCACCGCGTCGTTCAGGCAGATGTCGTGGAACAGAATGTCCCGGCTGCGCTGCACCGTCACGTCCAGCATCATGCGCTTTTCCGTGGTGAATTCCCCGGTGGCCAGCATGGCGAGCTTTTCCAGCTCGGTGCTTTCCAGCTCCGCCATGAAGCCCATGGTGCCGATGTTCACGCCGAGAAGGGGGACGCCCCTCCGGGTAGCCGCCTTGGCCATGTGCAGGATGGTCCCGTCGCCGCCGAAGCAGATCACCAGCTCGGCATTGGGCAGTTCTCTGTCCAGCCGGGAAAAACGCAGATCTTTCGGCAGCTCGTAATTGCGGTCTACCTCAAAGGGCAGGCACAGTTTGGGCTGAATGCCCGCGTCTTTCAGAATCTGGATAGCGCTTCGCACCGTCTGAAAGTTCCTGTCCCGGTAGGGATTGGGGGTCAGAATGACATTTTTCATGAATTTTCCCCCTTGTCCAGCGTCTGATGTGCCGATTCCACCACCAGCGCCGTATCCGGCCGAATGCCCGCCACATTGTCCAGCGTCAGATGCCCCAGAAATTCAATGTTCCCCTCCGGCCCCTTCACCGGGGAGAAGGTCAGGCCGAGAATTTTGAATTGCAGCTCGTCCGCAAGGGCAACAAAATTGTCCAGCACCTCTTTGTGGGTGGATTTTTCCCGGACGACGCCCTTTTTGCCCACCTTCTCCTTCCCCGCTTCAAACTGGGGCTTGATCAGGCAGAGCACCTGCCCGGTGGGCTTCAACAGTGTTTTGATCACGGGCAGAACCAGCTTTAACGAAATAAAGCTCACGTCCACCACGGACAAGTCCAGCGGCTCCCCCAGCTGTTCCGGGGTAACATAGCGGATATTGGTGCGCTCCATGACCACGACTCTCGGGTCGGAACGAATTTTCCAGTCCAGCTGGCCGTAGCCGACGTCGATGGCAAACACCTTTTTCGCCCCGTGCTGCAATAAGCAATCCGTAAATCCGCCGGTGGACGCGCCGGAATCGCTGCACACGCAGCCCTCGGTTTTTACGCCGAAGTCCCGCAGCGCCTTTTCCAGCTTCAATCCGCCCCGGCTGACGTAGGGGCACGCCGCGCCCCGCACCTCAATTTCCACCGTTTCGTCATAGGAAACGCCGGGCTTGTCTGCCTTCTGGCCGTCCACATATACAAGGCCGCTCATGATGACGGCCTGTGCCTTGGAGCGGCTGTCCGCAAGGTTCCGTTCCGTCAGCAGAACATCCAGTCTCTTCTTTACCTTCACTTAGGACAGCACCCCCTGCGTATAGTTTGCGATGGACTCCCCGTCCAGACCGTAATGCCGGTAAAGCTCCTTCGTCGAACCGTGGGTAACGAAGTCCGCCCCCAGATCGACGCCGTCCACCCGGCAGTCCGGGCAGAGCTTCCGCAGCTCCCAGGCCAGCGTCTCCCGGATACCGGAGCCGGTGCAGACTTCCTCCGCCACGATTACGCGGCGTTTTTCGGACATTTCCGTCAGAATTTCCCGGGCAGGCAGGGCGGACACCGTGAGAAGCCGCAGAATGGTCGCTTCAATGCCCCGCCGGGACAAAATCTCCGCCGCTTCCAAGACATTATCCAGCATGGAGCCATAGGTCACCAGTGTCACGTCCCCGCCATGGCGATGGCAGCACAAAAGCCCTTCCGTCTCCACATTTTCACCGGGCTGCCAGGCGGAATCCCGGTAACTGCCCTCCCCGCCACGGGGATAGCGGACTGCCACGGGGCCGTTGTATGTTTCCGCCGCCCAAGAAAGCATATCCTTCTGTTCGGCAAGGCTGGCGGGCGTAAGGATCAGCATACCCGGCACCTGCCGTAAAAATCCGACGTCAAACACGCCGTGGTGGGTGGCGCCGTCGTCCCCCACAAGCCCCGCCCGGTCTACGGCGAGGATCACATGCAGGTGCAGCATGGCGATATCCTGCATGATCTGGTCATAGGCGCGCTGTAAAAAGGTGGAATAGATCGCCGCCACCGGCACCATTCCCTGCTTGGCAAGACCGCCCGCCATGGAGATCGCGTGTTCTTCCGCAATGCCTACATCGAAAAAGCGTTTGGGGTATTCCCGCATGAACTTCAGCAACCCCGTGCCCCCCGGCATGGCGGCTGTAATTGCACAGATGCGGTCATCCTTCTGAGCAAGCTCCATCACAGCCTCGCCGAAGGAATCGGAATAGGACGTGATTTTTTTTGCCAGTTTTTTCCCGGTTTCCGGGTCAAACGCCCCGATTCCGTGGAATTTTGCCGGATCTTCCTCGGCAAAGCGGTAGCCGCAGCCCTTTTTCGTGACCACATGCACCACCACCGGCTCGGCAAGGCCCTTGGCGGTAGTAAGCAGAGAGATCAGCCCCGGCAGGTCATGGCCGTCCACAGGCCCCAGATAGGTAAATCCCATATTCTCAAACAGGGACGCGGGCAGCAAAAATCGCTTCAGCCTGTTTTTCAGCCGCCGGGTCACCCGGTACGCCGCCCGGCCGACGGCGGTCTTTTTCATGACCTCCCGGTACCAGCGCTTGGCCTTCAGATAATGGCCGCTGGAGCGCAGACGGGACAGATGCCGGGACACGCCGCCCACGTTCCTGCCGATGGACATTTCATTGTCGTTGAGGATAATGACCATCGGCTCGCCGCTCACCGCGGCGTCGTTCAGCCCTTCATAAGCCATACCACCGGTGCAGGCGCCGTCCCCGATCAGAGCGACCACATTGTAGTCCTGATGCAGGAGCGTCCTCGCCCGCGCCATACCCAGAGCGATGGAAACGGAGCTGGAAGCATGTCCCGCCACGAAGGCGTCCGTATTGCTCTCCGATGGCTTGGGAAAACCGGACAGGCCGCCGTACTGCCGCAGATGCGGAAAATCCGCCTGGCGTCCGGTCAGCAGCTTATGCACATAAGACTGATGCCCAACATCAAAAACCAGGCGGTCTATCTCGGTATTAAAAACGGTCTCGATGGCCACGCTCAGCTCCACCACGCCTAAGTTTCCGGCCAGATGTCCGCCGGTTTTGGAAACGTTGGAGACCAGAAACTCCCGGATCTCCCCGCAGAGCTGGGTTCTTTGCCGGTCATCCAGAGCGGTAAGGTCGTCATGGCCGTTGATTTTCTGTAAAATGCTCACGTTCGACACAACCTAACATATTACTTTTTCTTTTTACCATGCAGGCCATTCAGGGCATGGAGCACCTTGCCCACCATGTGAACGATCTGCGTGCAGGAATTGACGGCGAAGGTCTTGCCGATGGCCTTGCCGCCCACGGTCAGCCCCGCCACGAGGGCGGACATGACCAGCGAAACGCCCCGCGGCCAGCCCACGTCCACCTGCGTCAGGATCAGCGCCGCAATGGTCGCCGACGCGCTGCCGGAGACAACACCGCAGATATCGCCCACCACGTCGTTGCAGATGGAGCTGACCCGCTCCGCGTTGCGCAGAAGCCGGATGGCTTCCTGAGAACCCGGCACCTTCCGGGCGGCCATGGAATGGAACGGCTTTTCGTCCGCCGAGGCCACCGCCATGCCGATGATATCGAAGATAATGCCCACCATCACGATGGCAAGCAGAATGAGAAAGGCCACGGGAAGGCTGCTGCTGTCCATCACCTCGTCCGAGACCAGAGAAATGATGCCGGAAATAACAACCGTGATCAGGAAAACGGTGACGACCCAGCGGATCGTCTTATGCCGCTGCCGTCTGGCAGCCTCAGGGTCGGTTTTCGCCACGAAAACAGTCTCCTTCTGAGAAATATAGTAAATGAAAAAACGGTGGCAGGCAGAGTAAATCTTACGGCTTAGGTCGGGTTGTTTTTCACCGGATGAAACCTGCCGTTGCCGCACAGGCCGTTTCCATTTCATTCATCCGCCCAAGTGTTGCCATGATAATGGGTACCCGATTGCCACTTAGTCCGTACTGCAATCCCCTGCCTGCCCTTTTACGACAGCCTAGGTGTTTTCCACAACGAGGGAAGCCATGATCTTAGCCTCTTTTGCAGAAATGGTTTCCAGAAGCGATGACAGCAGCCGCTATGGCCATAGCGACCGGCCGTCTGGTCTTCTTTTCCCGCATTTCCACGCAAGGCAGGCTACGCTGCACGCAGCACACGATTCTGTGCACCGCCTTGCAGGTTCATACCTGATTCGTACGCGATCGGAGCCGCCTAAGGGCTTCAACCGTCGTCGCACAAGCTTCAAGTCTCCACGGAAACCGGGTCGTATGCGTCATGCCGTTGCGCGCGCCCGGAATCCTTAACCCCCAGCATCCACCCGAAACTGGGCGTAACAAGCAAACACCAGGGACTTCATCGATGTGCCCTTCAAAGGATTTTTAGGCCCTTCCTGGAAGATGGCCACCCCGACTAGGATACTGCACCGTTTACCTTGTATATTAGCATACTTTCCGTGAATATACAAGTATTTTTTCAATAATTGTATAAGGAATCCTTTTTCTTTTCCGTTTATTCACAAATATGGGTGCTTTCTCCCTTGACAAACCAGTCGTCCACGATATCCCTATGGGTGATCGCTATTTCAATACTCGCGATTTCCTCCCGGCTGAAAAAGCGAAGATCCTTGGATTCTCTGCTGATGTGCATTTCCGGCTCCTCCTCCAGTTCCAGCGCGTATACCACGATCACCATGCGCCAGATGCTGCCGTCCCGGAAGGCGGCGATCCGGCCGGGGTTGTCGTACACCGCCAGCTTCCGGAACCGGTCCGGGGCGATGCGCAGTCCCAGTTCTTCATAGACTTCCCGAACGATGGCCTGCCGCCCGGTCTCCCATTTTTTGCAGCCGCCGCCGACCAGCCCCCAGACGTCGGAGTCGCTGCGCTTTTCCAGCAGCAGGCGGTTTTTGCAGGTGATGATGGCATTTGCCCCCAGATGGGCGGGCATGGTGGTTTTCGGCGCGTCCTTGGGGTCGCCGTTGTAAAAGGTCACGATTGCCATAGTGCTTCCTCCCGGACAGTTTCTTACCACCATAATACAACAATCTCCCCATAATTTCCACTGTGAAAAATCAATACACCCTGTCCATCAGGCACCAGCAGTGGGCGCGGATGAGGTATTTCAGCGCAAATTGCCGCTGCCGCCCGTCCACCGTCCCCCGGCACAGAAATATCCTCGCTTCCACGCCCACGTAGGGGACTTCCTTCACGCTGATCACTTCGTCAATATTCACCCGGATAAGCCCCTGTTCCTCGTCCTCCACCCGCAGCCGCAGCGGGCGGATATCCCCGCTGGCGCTGCATACCGATATCACATCCACCGGGCACGTTTTCCGCACCATCGCGCCCACCTCCTTTTGTTTTTGTCATTATAGCACATTTGTTCGATATATGCAAGAGGAATTTTGTGGTTGCACCGCCGCCCGGCGTCTGGTATAATGAGAAAAAATAAAAATATTGGGAGAACTTCTATGCTGAAATACCCCTGTCTTGTCCTCGACCACGACGATACCGTCGTGCAGAGCGAGGCCACCGTCAATTATCCCTTCTTCTGCTACATTCTGAATCAATTCCGCCCGGGGACGAAAATCACCCTCCACGAGTACGCCGAGGGTTGCTTCCGTCTGGGCTTTGCCGACATGTGCCGGAAGTGGTACAACTTTACCGAGCAGGAAATTGTGGACGAATACCACGGCTGGCAGAAATACATCGTCGATCACATCCCCGCCCCCTTCCCCGGCATCGGCGACATCATCCGCCGCCAGAAGGAAGCCGGCGGAAAAATCTGCGTCGTCTCCCATTCCTGCATCCAGAACATCACACGGGACTACGAGACCCACTTCGGCATCCTCCCCGACGACATTTACGGCTGGGACTTACCGGAGGAACTGCGCAAGCCCAGCCCGTGGCCGCTGGAGCAGATCATGGCAAAATACGGCTATACCCAGTCCCAGCTGCTGGTGGTGGACGATGTGAAGCTCGCTTGGAAAATGGCGCGAAGCGCCGGTGTCCCCATCGCCTTTGCCGGTTGGGGTCGGCGGGATTGTCCGGAAATCACGGAGGAAATGACCCGGCTATGCGATTTTTCCTTTGCGTCCACGAAGGATTTGGAACATTTTCTGTTTGGCGGGGTGTAGCGATGGCAGAACAGGCAATTTTCACCGTGCTGGCCATGGTGTCCGACGGCAGCGGCAATCTTCTGATGGAGGATCGCAATGACCCCGGCTGGCCGGGCATCTGCTTCCCCGGCGGACACGTGGAGCCGGGCGAAGCCTTCACCGCGGCCGCCATCCGGGAGACCCGGGAGGAAACCGGGCTGACCATCGAGAACCCGACGCTGTGCGGGGTCAAGCAGTTCCCGGCCAAGGGAAACGCCCGGTATGTGGTCTTTTTCTACAAGGCTGACCGTTACACCGGGAACTTGCGGTCCTCCGACGAGGGCGAGGTGTTCTGGCTGCCCCGGCAGCAACTGTCAGAATACCCTCTGGTGGAGGATTTCATGGACATGCTGAAGGTCTTTGAATCCGACACGCTGAACGAGTTCCAGTACTATCAGGAAGATAACGGCGAGTGGGGGCTGCGTCTGCTGTAAGCGGAAACATTTACTTTTCCGGGCGGTATAATCCCCTTGACAGTTATGGTATAATGACCGTAGAATCGTGCAGGGGGTGAGACATCTGGAAAAGGCAAGCGTAAAGGTCATGGCGCGGAACCGGGAAGCCTATCACGAATACTTCGTGGAAGAAGAGATCGAGGCGGGCATCGAGCTGGTGGGCACCGAGGTCAAGTCCATCCGGGCAGGCACGCTGAACCTGAAGGACGCATGGTGCGGCATCAAGGACGGCGACATGCTCTTAAACCAGATGCACATTTCCCCCTACGACCACGGCAACCGCTTCAACGTTGACTCCCGCCGCCCCCGCCGTCTGCTGTTGCACAAGCGGGAGATCATGCGGCTCTACGGCAAGGTCAAGCAGGACGGCTACGCCCTGATTCCCCTGTCCGTCTATTTCAAGGGCAGCCGGGTGAAGGTCAAGGTCGGGCTGTGCAAGGGCAAAAAGCTATACGACAAACGACAGGCCGCGGCAGAGAAGGACGCCAAGCGTCAGATCGACCGGGCCATGAAGGAGAGAAGTCAATGAATCCTACATTCAAGATCACCATGGAAAACGGCGGCGTCATCGAAGGCGAGCTGTATCCCGACAAAGCGCCCCAGAGCGTCTGCAACTTCATCGACCTGTGCGATCACCATTTTTATGATGGTCTGATCTTCCACAGAGTCATTCCCGGCTTCATGATTCAGGGCGGCTGCCCCGAGGGCACCGGCATGGGCGGCCCCGGCTACTGCATCAAGGGCGAGTTCTTTTTCAACGGCGTCAAGAACGACCTGAAGCACAAGCGGGGCGTTCTCAGCATGGCGCGTTCCTCCTCCCCCAACTCCGCGGGCAGCCAGTTCTTCATCATGCACGCCGACGCCAAGCACTTGGACGGCCAGTACGCCGCCTTCGGCAAGGTGACTTCCGGCATGGACGTGGTGGACGCCATCGCCTCCGTCCAGACCGACCGCAGCGACCGTCCTCAGGTGGAGCAGAAAATCGCTTCCATCACCGTGGACACCCACGGCGAGACCTACCCGGAGCCGAACAAGCTCCCCGATCCTTACGGAAGATTCTAAGTCAGCTATCGGCTGCAAGATACCGATGGTATTTTGCAGCTTCCCATGGGGCCGTACTGGTTTCGACGGGGGTAGTGAGGCTGGAATAGCGGGCCGTGGCGCCTGGCCACGATAAAACGGGCAATTTTTTAAATTTAACTGACAACACTACTGTTGCCCTGGCTGCCTGATTAGGCGCCCATCCGCCCCGGGAGTTCCGCTGACCCGGGCTCGGGTGTGATTTAAGCGGAGAACGTGCGTATGGTAAGCTTTGCCCATACCACGCATGATGAAGCTACCGATTCTCGTAGGGTGTTTGTTCCCGCCGGGGAAAGGGAATGCAAATAACAAACTGCGCCCGGAGAAGTTCTTTCCAAGTTGCTTTCGGACAGGGGTTCGATTCCCCTCGGCTCCACCAAATGGACATTGGACGAACACATACTTCTTTAACGGTGGTTTTGCTGTGAAGGTATGGCTCGGATAATGTCGTAAGCAGAAAAAGTCCGCTGAGGTCACCACGACCCCAGCGGACTTTTTCACTTTTCTGCGTATTCGGGATGCTTCTCAAGCCATTCCTTGTAAAACGCCTGTCCTTCTTCGCTTTCATGGAAACGGCGGATTTCCGGAATGATGTATCGTGCAAAGGCATCCAAAACCTCTTTCGGTATATCCACATCATATTTGCTTTTCTTTTTGTCCATATGTGCCTTTCTGTCATCTATGCGCCCCAGGCTCGCCTGAGAGCCGTTTATTCTTTATCAAGGGAAAAGATATGCCCCACAGCGTTTGCGTCGCTTGTGGGGCATAAATTATCCGATTTTCGACCTTTATCCTGACGGTAATTCGCTGTCTTCCTTCGGTTGTATCAGCTTTGCGTTTGAAGGGTAATTGAGCGTGATCATCGCAGGTCTGCCAAGACCTTGCTTTCGACGGCAGATCAATCCGCTGAATTCCAGCTGCTGAAATATCCGTGTGACGCTTTGCCGGCTGCGGTGCAGCTTCTTCTGTGCCTGTTCTACGGTGAAGTAAAGACGGATCGTGCCGTCCTCTTCGGTATAGCCATTGACTTTGGAAATACTTGCTCTGTCCAGCATAAGTGCGTATAGCACCTTTGCATCGTTGGTGAGCTCTGCAAAGCAATCCTCCATGAGAAAACGAGGAAAAGGTATGTACGATGCCGATAGGCTCTCTACTGTAAATTTACAAAACTCTTGCTTCATAGGACCTCCTATCCCATCCATCCTATCAGGTGTATTGATTGGATTGATGGATGATTTTATTGAGAGTTAATTTATTTCTTATTGATTAGAGGATGAATTTCATACTCGATAACCGTTCGGAAATCCACTGTCCGGAAATCCGGTTACGGTACGGTCTTGAACGTCAGGCTATCCACAGTCTGAAAAACCGTCGACGGGAAATCCATACACGGATAATGCCGTTGTGGTCATAATTCAGCCCGTTGTGACTGCTTGAGTAGTTCCCAAATTTCACACTGTTTCGCTTTCAACTCGACGATATCATCCTCATAAAAATGTCCGGTCTGATTGATACGGCGGCAGATCTGGTTGATGTTTCCGGCAACGCGGCTGACGGCGGCAGCCAGTTTCTTTTGCTCGGTATAATCCACTTTGATGATATAGCCGTCTATCGCCATCTTGCGTAGATAGGCACCCATGTTTTTGGTGCCAAGCTGCTCCATCTTTTTCTGGATTAGTTGACGTTCCTGCTCGGTGACACGGAATTCAATTCGGACTGGTCTGGTGCGATTTTTCATCATTCAATTCCCCCTATGTGAGTGATTTTGAAAATAAAAAGCACTCTCGGTTTTGAAATCGAGAGCGCATGATAACGAAGATGATTCAGTTTTTTAGAGAATAGCAAGCACATCCGGTGTCCGTACACAGTGTGTACTACACACCGGAAATTTTTGTTTGTTGGGAGTATCCCAAACCCATCACCCTTTGTTGACTATCATCATAATTTAATTGTAAATATTTTTCGAATGTTTTCCAAGGCGTATTGATTATGATCGTAATTATGAGTATAATATTATTGAGTTATTGCGACGAGGTGTTTGAATGGATTATATTGCTGAACTCGCTGCCATTGCCAAGGAGCATGGCGGTATTATTGAAACAAAAATCGCAGCGCAGCACGGCATCTCAAAAGCCATGCTCTACAAGCTGTGCAAAGAAGATAAAATCCATCGCATTGTAAAAGGACAATACATTCTTCCCGATGATATGGAGGATGAACTGCTGTCGATAAGCAAGCGTTCAACACAGATCATATTCTCTCATGAAACAGCCCTTTTCTTACATGGTATCTCGGACAGAACACCTTTTGAACACACAATCACTGCTCCGTCCGGATGCATTCCTTCTGCGGCGATCAAAGCAGAGTGCAAGGTGTACTACATCAAGCCGGAGCTGTTTGATCTCGGCAAGACGGAGCTGAAAACACCTGCCGGTAATCTCGTTCCCTGCTACGATCTGGAACGCACCATTTGCGATGTGATCCGCAGCCGTAATAAGCTCGGAACGGAAACCTTTTTGGCGGCGCTGAAACTGTATGCTGCCAATCCCAAGAAGGATTTGAACAAGCTCAATTCTTATGCGAAGAAAATGCGCGTAGCCAATGTCCTGCGGCAGTATTTGGAGGTGCTTCTGTGAGCAAAGCAATGAGTCTGAAAGCGAAGATCCGCAACATCGCAAAACAGAAGAACATTCCGGCACAGGTCATTCTGCAGAACTATATGTTCGAGCGTTTGCTGATGCGCCTGTCCTCCTCTGAATACAAAGAGAAGTTTGTTTTGAAAGGCGGTATGCTGGTGGCGGCCATCGTCGGTCTGGATAATCGGGCAACGATGGACTTGGATACCACATTGAAAAACCTGCCCCTCACGCCGGATGCGATCCGCAGTGCATTGGAGCAGATTTGTGCAATTCCTCTTGACGACGGCGTGGTATTTGAAATCGGGACCATCTCGCCCATCCGAGAGGATGACATTTACGGCGGCTACCGCATCATGCTGAACGCCAGGTTCGATACGCTACTGACCCCGATGAGTATTGATGTGTCCACCGGTGATGCCATTACGCCTCATGCGGTGCAGTACAACTTCTCCGAGATTTTTGATGATGAGAAGTCCTACGAACTGTGGGCGTACAACATTGAAACCGTCATGGCGGAAAAGGTGGAAACCATCCTGCGGCGCGGCGTGTTCAATACCCGCCCCAGAGATTTTTATGACGCCTACATACTGACCACAACACAGAAATTTGATAAAGCCGTGTTTGCTGAGGCGCTGAGCGCAACGGCCAAACATCGCGGCACTGCGGAGCAGATCGCAGATGTCCCCGGGATCCTGCACAACATCGAGGAAAGCCCGGAACTCCGCGCCATGTGGGATAAATACCGCAAGCAGTTTGCCTATGCCGCAGATATCGAATATGAGCAGATTATTGAACTCCTGAAAACGCTGGTGGCGTAAGATCCCAGCGACCGGACTCGAAATCATGGGGCGTATTCCACCCCAGGGGTTCAAATGGGCGCACTAACCCCTTGGTTTACAACTCTTCCTAAATCGTCTATTCGACAAACTATGACAAATATTGATATTGAAAATAATGTGTACCATTTGGAGGTATGAAGATGCCTATAAATATAATTCAGAACATTGAAAAAGGTGTTTTGCCGAATACCGCTACTACGCAATTATTCTTGATGGATGTCGAGAAATTTCTGGATGCGTTACCCATGCAACCGATTTTTGATCTGGTTGTTACATCACCGCCATACAACATTGGCAAAGAATATGAGAATCAGGTGCCACTTTCTGATTATTACGATTGGCAGAAAAGAATCATTGAAAAGATATATCCTCGGCTCAAAGATAACGGAAGCATCTGCTGGCAAGTGGGAAACTATGTTGAGAACGGCAGTATTACGCCACTCGATATTGAGCTTGCTCCTATTTTTAAAGAGTTGAATTTGCATTTGCGCAACCGAATTATCTGGCATTTTGGGCATGGACTTCATAACAAAAACAGATTTAGTGGACGTTACGAAGTGATTATGTGGTACACAAAAAGTGACACCTACACCTTCAATTTGGATGATGTGCGAGTCCCTGCAAAGTATCCCGGAAAACGCAGTTATCGTGGAGAAAACAAAGGGAAACTGTCTGGAAACCCAAAGGGCAAAAATCCGGAAGATGTGTGGGAAATTCCAAATGTGAAAGGTAATCATATTGAAAAGACTAATCACCCATGTCAATTTCCTGTAGGGCTAATTGAGCGGCTGGTTTTAGCCCTGACCAATGAGAATGATCTTGTTTTTGATCCATTTTCTGGCGTTGCATCATCTGGTGTTGCAGCACTTCTTCATAAGAGAGTTTTCTGGGGATGCGAGCTAGTAGAGGAGTATGCTAACAAAGGCAAGGAACGGTTGGATCAAACTGTTGCTGGAAGTATTAAATATCGCCCCTATGACAAGCCTATTTACGACCCCAAGACAAGTGCATTGTCAAAAATCCCAGACGAATGGAGGGAAACAAACAATGAGAACGCAGATATATGAGCATCGAAGCGGTCTTAAAGTAGTTCCTCGCGATATCGTCTCTGATGTAGAAAAAATTCTATGGGATATCAATCCTATTTTATCAAAGAGAACGGTTGCAAGCATCAAAGAGTCTGTGCGAGAAAGATTGGAAAAAGAGGGGTGGACAGGTGAATATCGCTTGGATTCATCCTCTCGAATTACAATTTCGTCTTATTTGAAAGGTATTGGTATGTGCTTTCAAACGGGAAATGTGGGACGAATATATGCAGATCTTTTAAAACTACAGACGCTCTATACGAGGGGAAATATCACTGCCGGGATTATTCTCATTCCGCAGATGAAAACAGCAAAAGAACTTGGGTCCAACATGGCTAACTACGAGCGTTTAATCAGAGAATTACCGATTTTCAGTCAAGTTATCACCATGCCAATAGTAGTTATTGGATTTGATGGAACGGAGAGAGAACAATGGGCGTGACATATCATTTTGGATACCCCAATATGCAGCGCATCGTTGCAATTGACGAAGCAGTTAACAATGCGCAGAATGGCGAGAAGTATCAGGTCAATTATCGTGGGAAGTATCGTCCGCTGACGGTTATCGAAGTCCCTATAGAAATGTTGGTTTATCGAATTGAAAATATTCGAACGAAAAGTTTGCAGAAAGAATGGCTTGCACAGCATCGCGATCTCCCTAGAGATTTATTTGTTAGCGATCCAAACTCAATCGAAGCGCAGGAGAATCAGCATCAGGTACTTAAATTATTGGTAGACAAAGAAAATCTGCTGAAAACATTTAAGGACAATGATAAACTCCAACAAACCGAACCGCTTATTTGTTCTAAGGATGGTGTCGTTGTAAACGGAAACCGCCGTCTTTGTGCTTGGCGCGAATTGTATTACGGTAACAAATCTAAATATGCCCATTTCCAAACTGTTCGTGTGGCCGTATTGCCAGATAGTGATCCTCAAGGGATATATGACCTTGAAGTTGCCTTGCAGATTCATTCTGACATGAAGGCAGAATATGTATGGCACGCAATAGCGGCAGACTATCAGGAAAAATTTGATGCTGGAATGGATATAGGTATTCTGGCAGCCAAGCAAAACAAAAAGCCGGAAGAAATTCGTACATATATTGAGTGCTACAATTACGCAGCTCAGTATCTGGAATCGATTGGGCATCCGGATGAATGGACACTGGTAGATAAACAGGAATATGCGTTCAAGCAGATCGTGATAGGAAGAAAGAACATCGTTAATCCCGGGGATAAAGAATTATTTCAGGAGATATCAAAAGCAATGCTGCAGACTCCGGCAGTTGGAGACCGTCTTTACAAGCAAATCCCCAAAGTTGTTTCGAGCCTGTCTGAGATAGCGCCCAAGTTGCAGGAAGTTTTTGATATCACTATTCAGGATAACAATGATGATGATGATTTGAGCTTATTGACCGGCGGCGATGTCAGCGACAGCAACACTGCAAACGCTCAAATTGCGGCTGCTATTCGTCAAGCAGAAAACCCTAAGCTTGTTGCCCAGACTGTAAAATCCGTACTGGATACCACGGAGGAACTTGAAAAAGAAAAGAAGAAAAAGAGCTTCATTTTCGATCAAGTTATGAAAGCTGCGACAGCTTTAACCAATGCGGTATCAAATCTGGACGATTCGATGAGCAAAGAGGGCATCGGAAAACAGATTGAAAATATTGAGGGAGCATTAGTATCCCTTAAGGATTGGATAAAATAATATGGACATTCGGATTGATTATTTGACATATACCGAACAAGTCAATATTTCAAATGATTCTACAGATAAAGCGGCATGGAAATCCTTGTATAGTTTCATCTGTGACTATTTGCCTATGTCCGTTGTATCCTATTCGGATTGGAGCATCACATTTCCGTGGAGATATTTCCTATCCATCAAGGGATTTGTGGGACAGTATTTTTCTGCGCGACATAACCAGTATAGAGTTGTATTCACAGACAATGCAAAATCTATGCTGAAAACTGCTAATGATACTTCCTATAATACTGCACTTGCACTTAATGCAATATCCGAAGCGGAAATAAAAGCGCGTCTTGAGAGTATAGGGTTCAAGCGCTCTTTGACAATCAATCAGTTAATCAATCTGAAAAAAATTTCTCATCTCCCCGGTGCTGCAACTTTTTCTGTTCCCGGCGCGGGTAAAACGACGGAAGCATTAGCGTTTTTCTTTGTTAATGCAACGGATATTGATAGACTTCTTGTTGTTGCTCCGAAAAATGCTTTTTCTGCATGGGATGAGCAATTAGACGCGTGTATGGGTGAGAATTACGGGAAATTTGTTCGTTTGCGCGGCGGCGAAGCTGCTATTCAAACAGCTCTCCAAACTAATCCTCGTTTTATGCTTATTACCTATGATCAACTTTCTCGTGTAAAAAACACAATAGTTTCTTTGCTTTCTTCTGGAAATATTTATATGTTCCTTGATGAAAGTCATCGGATAAAGGGTGGAAAACAAATCAAACGGGCAGATGCAATTTTGGAGATGGCTCATTTACCCAAACGCAAACTCATCATGAGTGGTACACCTATGCCTCAAAGCCCGAAGGATCTGGTTTCACAATTTTCGTTTTTGTATCCTACCAAAGACGTGACTGACACAACCGTAATTGATTTGATTCAGCCGATTTTTGTTCGAACAACTAAAGGACAATTGGGTATACCGAAGCTTGATCACCGGGTTGTTCAAGTTCCGATGACACAGCTCCAGCGCGAGATATATAAAACCCTCAAATCAGAAGTCCGTCGTCAACTGAATCCTGTTCTTTCAGATTCATCACGATATGAGCTACGGAGAATCGGAAAATGTGTGATGAAGGTTATGGAATTTGTCTCTAATCCCTCGTTGTTATCAAATGATATGGACTATGCATTTGACCGCAGAGTTGGAGCGTTGTTACTAGAATCCGATGGTCCCAAAATTGATTATGTATGTCGCAGAGCTAGACAACTCGCCGCAGAGGGAAAGAAAGTCCTTATATGGTCATCCTTTGTTCAAAATGTCGAATTGATAGCATTGCGGCTTAGTGACTTGGGCGCAGAATATATTCATGGTGGTGTCGATGCTGGCGATGAAAGCGACTTTGATACTCGCGAGGGAAAAATTAAACGTTTCCATACAGAAGACACCTGTAAAGTGTTAGTTGCCAATCCTGCCGCCTGCTCAGAAGGTATTAGCTTACACAAGGTATGCCAGTACGCCATCTATCTGGATCGTTCGTTCAATGCTGCTCACTATATGCAATCTGAGGATCGTATTCATAGACTTGGCCTTTCTCCCGATGCAAAACCTCAAATTGAGTTTGTTGAGTGCGAAGACAGCATCGATCAGGTTGTTCGAACTAGGTTGGAACTCAAAGTAAAAACAATGGCTCAAGCCTTGGAGGATTCGTCTTTAAGTGTTGAAATAAGCTCCGTAGACTACGATGAGGAGGCCGAAGACTATGACAGCCTAACAGCAGATGACGCGAAAGCCGTTATTGAGTATTTCTTTAGTGGTGACCAAAATGATTAGGTTATCTATGAATGTATTAGCCTCGTCGCTCGCTTTGCTTAACCGCATAGAAACCTACAGTTTTTCTTCGTTATCGGAGCTGGCATATTCCAAAATTGTCTCTATTAGTGCAGAGGATATATTTTCCTTTTCCGCCAGCTGTGGGTGGGTATCCGAAAATGAAAATGCGTTGATTTTGACCAAGCACGGCACTGGACTCCTGCGGTTACAGGCACAGGGACTACTCATTGACCTTAAGCGGCAAATGCTTGCGGATTATGTATTAAAAACTGCACCCATATGGTCAAATCGTATTCCCTACGGCAGACGCGAGGCTACAATCTTTATGTCTAAAGATGAAAAGGCATGTTTTACAGATGCGGGCTTGCTCTCTGATCATTTAGATCCCGGAATTATTACTTGGTGGGACATAATTGCCACCAAAATCAGAACACAGGATCAACAGGCAAAAAACGAAACAGGACGGCTCGGCGAACGGAATACTATCAAATACGAAAGAAATCGTACAAACTCTGAGCCTATATGGATGTCTATTGATAGCAATTTGGCGGGATATGATATTAAATCACGCGTGAGTGAAGACAGCTCGGATATATTACTCATAGAAGTAAAAGCATCCACATACGCCTTAGGTCAAGCGGTATTTCATGTAACATCTCACGAGTGGAATGTCGCGCTAACGAGCAGAGCATATGTGTTCCACCTATGGTGCTTATCCGACAGCAAAAAAATGCTTGCTGTTATTTCACCGGACGAGCTACTGCCTTACATCCCCACTAACAATTTGGAAGGGCAATGGGAAAGCGCCCAAATTCCGTTTTCGTGTTTTGAAGGACAATTTGTAGAGATAGCATAGAGAGGGTTTTACTATGAGCGACATGGACAAGTATATTAACAATCTGGTCTGCGAATTCAAGCGGTTATCATATGAGGATGTAGAGGACTGTTCGGATTCTGAAAAATTGCTCTATCTCTATGCATATTATCACTACTTCAATGCAGATAGCAGTAAGATAACTGATATCATTCAGGGCAGCATCTATCAGCCGGATGCTTCGGATCGAATAGCGGGCATATATCTGGATCAGGACTCCGATAATGGCGATGTTGATGCAATTATCGCGGTTTATTCTGATGATAATTCTTTTGATTTTCCCGCTATTTTGAAAATGTTCAAAGATGCTGAATCAGCCGTTTGTTCTGCACAAGAACGAAAATCCAGCGTTCGCAAAGAATTGGGTTCCATTGTTAGAGAGGACGAGTACAGAATATCGCCTACCAGGCCGCTCAAGATACGCCTGATTACTAACTATAACCCAAAAACAGTCGGAAACAAGCGGGCAATCACGAACGCTATTCAAACGATGAAGCCCGAGCATGACTATGTTACATACCATATATCTTTTGGGTTAGATATTGAGTATGAAATCATGGAAATTGAAAATCCAAAGGAATATGTAGATGAGGCTGTTATCAAACTTGATGCGCCCAACAATTATATGCGTTTCGGTGCTGAGGAATCTCTGATTGTTAACATCTCTGCATTTTCCTTGAAAAATCTTTATGAGCAGTATGGATATAGGGGACTATTTGCGCAGAATTTAAGGTATTATGTCAAGAATGCCAAAATCGATGGGAATATAGTTGAATCCATACAAGAACATCCGGAAAACTTCTGGTATTACAACAACGGCGTTATCCTTATTTGCGATGATTATCTCATCGAAGAAAATTGCATTCTTGTCCGAAACTTTTCTATAATCAACGGTGGGCAAACGACAAAACTAGTTGGTGAAACAGAATTTGCTCAGGATTTTTACATTCAATGTAAAATTATTAAAAACAAGTATGAATCGGTTGATGACCGCTTAGAATTCATTGCAAATGTAGCTGAGGCTACAAATACTCAAAAGCCGATAAAAGACAAAGACTTAATTGCCAACCGTATCGAACAGCGTCTGTTGAAAAAGCAGCTTGCCGATGCAGGTATCTACTGTCAGATCAAGCGCGGGGAAAAGGTTAACAAAAAGCTGTATCCAGCGCCATGGCAAAATACAACAAACGAAGAGTTGGGACAATTTCTGCTCTCATTTGTTTATCAAAAACCCGGCACTGCCCGTGGTAGCAAGGCGTCTATTTGCGGCAATAAAGAGCGATATCATCTGTTGTTCAATAAAAAATATAACAGCGGCCTCCTTGGTGACCTTCTGAAAATTAAGGCTTTTTATAAGCTTTGGGCAAATCATATCAAAAAGACGGATGATGGAACCGATCCTTACAAAGTTGGATTGGTAAACAACGGGATGTTCTTCATGACAGCCATTATCGGTGTTGTGTGCAAAATTTACTATCGTCAGAATCTCATCAGCCAAATTACGTCATCGGTTATGTCTGAGCAAAAACTTGAAGTAGTTGCACAGCACGATATTGATCATCCGATTTTCCGCCCTGATTTGGACAAAAAAGAACAGTTTTTCACGCTGTTTGAATATTGCTATACAAAGTTCTATAGACCTGGATACGAATTTCTTAAGACCTTTAAAGAAAAGTATAACAATTATTCAAACTTTACCAAGATTAACAACAACTATACGACCTATGTTTTCAAGCAAATCGAATTTGAGTACCGCCATGGGATTCCTGCCGCCGATTTGGATTTCCTCCGCTCTATCCTATATGAGGCATCTGATGAAGACATTCTCCGTAATGAAGCGCTGTTAGAGAAGTATGTTAATGTCGTATATGTTGATGCAGCCTCTGAAAGTAACATTCCAGAAAATGTTTCGGAGGAAATCAAGGAGGCTCTTATCTCTTACCGAACTAAAACATACAAATTAAATCGTATCAAGGCATATGAAGTATTTAAAAACGTCTCATGCGATAGAATTGCTAAGTTTGCACCAACAACGATGGAAGACCTCAAAGCGTTACGATGCTTAGATGAGGCGCAGCTTACACTGTATGGCCAGGATATTATCGACATAGTAAAACAATGTATTTCTTAACTCAACCATAAGTGTATATGTGTTGTATGTGATGGTTGTCTCCAAATAACCTAAAGACAAGAAATAATTGGAAAGCCGCATGGATCAATGTATAGTGGGGCAGATCATTCCTTTATTTGTCAGCAGTGTACCATATTGGGCAGCTTATTGGTTTTCTTCTGCGCATTTTTTCGCAATTCCTGTATTGACATATGTGAATTTACATGAGGATTCATCCTGTAATATTATAAGTTGTATCTTCGAGAGCAATATTACGACAACTCTAGAGTCATTCAAGGATAGGTAAGATCATCTCAAACAAAATTCACACAAAAGTTTCAAAATCCGGGTTGACAATATCCCGGATTTTGATTATACTATTATTAACCCGAAAAGGAGGTTGTTTTCAATGAAACAACTGGGTATCAGACTGCGCACTCTGCGTGAAGGTATCGGCATCTCCCAAGCGAAATTTGCCGAGATTATCGGCTCCACGCAGTCAAGTATCAACCGCTATGAGAATGGACAAGCCACTCCCACTGTAGAGCTTTTACGAAAATATGCGGACTATTTCGATGTATCGATGGACTACATTTTCGCTCGCTGTGATGAGCCGCAAGGCAAGCTGTATCAAGCAAAGCCTCCGGTGGAAAATAACCCGGAACTCGCAAAGTTTGTGGAGATGTGCTTTGATCCGGAATCGCCCATGCACGACAGATTGAAAGCCACTCTGATTGAAATTGTAACGGGGAAAGCCGATGGCTGATACCCGAATCAAAAACCGGAAAGGGGGTCGCGGATAGATGAATGTTGTAATCTACGCGCGTTTCTCAAGTCACAGCCAGACCGAACAATCCATTGAAGGTCAGCTCAAGGTCTGCAACGAATATGCTGCTGCCAATAACTATGTTGTCGTTGGCGAATACATAGACCGCGCACAGAGCGGTACAACAGACAATCGTACCGAATTTCAACGTATGATTGCCGACAGCGACCGCCATACTTTTGAAGGCGTTCTCGTTTATCAGCTCGACCGCTTTGCTCGCAACCGCTATGACAGCGCTATTAACAAGGCAAAACTGAAAAAGAACGGTGTGCGCGTTTTATCTGCAAAGGAAAATATCTCGGACGATGCCTCCGGTATTCTCGTTGAAGGTGTTTTGGAGAGCATGGCGGAGTATTATTCCGTGGAGCTTTCTCAGAAAATCCATCGCGGTATGCAGATAAATGCACAGAAGTGTTTGTCCAACGGCAGCAACCCCGGACTGGGATATAAAGTGGATTCCGACCGTCGGTTTTATGTGGATGAGGACGAGGCGAAGATCGTTCGCGAAATCTTCCATCGCTACGCCTCTGGTGAAACTGTTGCCGATATTATCCGCGACCTGAACAGCCGCAAGATCACAACTTCTCTGGGACGCGAGTTCAACAAAAACAGCTTGCATCGCCTATTGAGAAACAGACGCTACATCGGAATGTACATCTACAAAGGCGAGGAAACGCCGGGTGGCATGCCGCAGATCGTCGATGACGGATTGTTTGAGCGGGTGCAGAATATTCTTGACCGTAATAAAGCTGCTCCTGCCCGTTCCAGAGGTAAGCAGGAATACCTCCTTACCACTAAACTGTTCTGTGGTCACTGCAAAGAAATGATGACAGGTTACACCGGCACCGGCAAACACGGCAACAAATATCACTACTACATCTGCAACGGCGCAAAGAAAAAAGTCTGCGACAAGAAGGTTATTCAAAAGGCTCTGATTGAAGAACGTGTCGTACAGGCCTGCTCCGAGTTGCTTACCGAAGAAAAGGTCAAGTACATTGCCGATCAGGTTTATGCTGCTTGCAAAAAAGATGGTGATCTGCTGTCTGTGAAGAAACTGAAAGCAGCTTTGAAAGAAGCAGACTCTGCCATTGAAAATCTATGGGTTGCACTGGAAAAAGGACAGTCGGTCGACATGATTACCGAGCGTATCCACAAGCGAGAGGCAGAGAAAAAGGAACTGGAAAAGCAGCTCGCCATCGAGATCAAAAAGCAGAGCGGCATGGAATATTCGGTCATTCTTTCCTTTCTCGATTACCTTCGTATGCTGCCGAATGATAATGAGTACAAACGCAGAGCATTGGTTAACATTTTCATCAATGCCATCTATCTCTACGATGGATATTTCACGATGATCCTGAACGCGGGCAACCGTCCGCTCAGCATTGAGAATATCCCGCTGGACGATATCGAAAAGACCTTTGAAAACGATGATGTGGGGTGTTCGTCTAACTCGCAGTTGGTTGCGGATGCTCCACCATACGACACAAATCCACCGTAATTTTGATGGAATTACGGTGGATTTTTTATATAATCTGTTGTCAAAAAGGTTATGTAATGAATTGGCTATTACATTGTTAAATGATACTATCAGGATTTGCGAAGAAACCATGGGCGAAAAAGTTCTATAATCTGCTATCCGGTTCTTTACCATACGACAAAAGACACGCTCTGCCGTGCTGGCAGGGCGTGTCTTCTTATATTGTAGGAAGAAATTTCAATGAACCTGTACATCTATGCCAGACCGTCCCGGGCGTTCTGGGCGCCTTGCAGGAAATTCCGGGTCTTTTCGCTTCTGGGATTGCCAAAAACCTCCTCCGGGGTGCCGAATTCCTCGATCACGCCGTCGGCCATGTAGATCACCACGTCCGCCACGGAACGGGCAAACTCCATCTCGTGGGTCACCACCACCATGGTGTTGTCCCTGCCCTTCAGGCTCCGGATAACCTTCAGCACCTCCCCCGTCAGCTCCGGGTCGAGGGCGCTGGTGGGTTCGTCAAAGCACAGCACCTCCGGCTGCAAAGCCAACGCGCGGGCAATGGCGACCCGCTGCTGCTGACCGCCGGACAGCTGGTAGGGGTAAGAATCCGCCTTGTGAGACAGTCCCACCCGGCCCAGCAGGGACATGGCAGTCTCCCGAATCTGCGCCGGGGTCCCCTTTTTCAGGAGGCTTGGCGCAAGCATGATATTTTCCAGCGCAGTATATTGGGGAAACAGGTTGAAATTCTGGAAAACCAGTCCAAAGTGGAGCCTGTTCTGACGAATCTGATCGTCAGACAGGTTCTCCCCCGTCAGCAGCTTTCCGTTTACCCAGATCTCCCCCTCGTCCGGGGTCTCCAGAAAATTCAGGCACCGCAGCAGCGTGGTTTTTCCGCTTCCCGAGGAGCCGATGATGGCTAGCACCTGCCCCCGCTCCATGGAAAAGCTGACACCCTTGAGCACATCGGTGTCGCCGAAGCCTTTTTTGATATTTTTTACTTCCAGAATCGGCATACTCTCAACCCCTGAAATAGTTCAGTTTCTTTTCCAGCTTCGCAAACAGCACCGTCAGGACGCCGTTGAACACCAGATAGAACGCCGCGGTGTAGAACAGAGGCCAAGCCAGCCCCTTTTTAATGTAAGATTCGCCTACATAGACGATCTCGTAAATGGCAATGATCCGCGCCAGTGCGGTGTCCTTCACCAGAGTGATAAACTCGTTGCCCATGGGCGCGAGAATGCGCTTGACCACCTGCAAAAGCACGACCTTAAAGAAAATCTGGCTCTTGGTCATGCCCAGCACCTGTCCGGCCTCATACTGCCCCCGGGGAACGCTCTCGATGCCGCCGCGGTAAATTTCCGAAAAATAGCAGGCATAATTGATGACGAAAGCCACAATAACAGCTTCAAACCGTCCCAGTATGTGAATGTCGAACAGCAAACCGGGGCCGTAGAAAATCGCGATCAGCTGGAGCATCAGCGGCGTGCCGCGAATAATCCAGACGAACCCCTGCGTCAGCCGTTTCAGCGGGCAGAACCGGCTCATGGAGCCGAAAGCCACCACCAGTCCCAGCGGCAGGGAGAATGCCAGCGTCAAGAAAAAGATTTTTACGGTTTCCCAGAAGCCTCTGAGCAGCTCCATTGTCACCGGAAGGAACATAATGGCTACCTCTCTCCAACGGGCGCCGGTGATGCCACCGGCGCCTGTTTTTTTACTTTAATCGGATTCTATCAGCCGACCAGCGTCAGGCTGTACTTATCGGCCAGCGCCTGAAGGGAACCGTCGGCGAGGCACTTTTCCATAAACTTGTTGAAGGCGTCGGTCAGGTCGGACTCCTTGCGGAAGCCTACGCCATACTCCTCAGAGCTAAGGCTGATGCCGGAAGCGAGGTCATCGTAGTTGGTGCCTTCACCGGTCATGGCGTTGGCCAGCGTGATGTCCACGACGCAGGCGTCGGCAGTACCGGCGGAAACCTCCATGACGGCCTTGGTCTGATCCTGCACCGCCACGTAATCGGTGATGCCCAGATCCTTGACTGCGTCCTCACCTGCGGAGCCGCTCTCCACGGCGAATGTCAGGTCTTTCAGGCTGTCGGTGCTTGTGTAATTGCCAACCACGTCGGCCTTCATGATGACCACCTGGGCGTTGACCACGTAGGGGTTGGAGCAGCTGGTGTTCAGGGTCACCTCGTCGGTGATGGTCATGCCGTTCCAGATGGCGTCGATGTTCTTGGAATCCAGCTCGAAGAACTTCTGACCCCAGTCGGCAATGACGAAGAACTCGCAGTCCACGCCCAGTTCCTTGGCGAACATCCGGGCAAACTCGGCGTCGAAGCCGGTCCACTCGCCGTTCTCGTCCTTGTAGTCCATCGGCTCATAGTCGGTAATGCCGACGATGAGCTTTCCGTTCTTCTTGACGTACTCCGTGTCGGATTTCGCGGATTTGCTGCCGCAGCCGGTCAGAAGCGCCAGCATCATGATAACGGTCAAAATCCATGCAATGCTCTTTTTCATATTCTTTTCTTCCTTTCTGAATTGGCATCTGGTTGATGTCTGATGGCTGCATTATACTTCATCACGCTAAAGTTGTAAAGTGTTATTTTGCATTTTTTGGAACTTTTGGCGAAATAAACAGTCCTCGCCGCGCTTTACCCTGTTCTCATTGGCGAAGCATAACAAAATCCGCCTTGGTTTTTTGCCCAAGGCGGATTTTGTAACCGCAATATTTCCTTTATTTTCCCTCCGGGAGCGTCTTTGCGTCCCCCGGCTGCATCCGGGTCCGCTTCGCCGCTTCCATCAGATTCTGGAATTCGGCGGAGAGAATCTGACGGGTCTCCGGGTCGTTGCCCAGCGTCTTGATATAGGTACGGATGTTCCGGGGATGGAAAATGTCCAGTGCCTTGTCAATACCACCCGTGCCCAGCAGCCCGAACAGCGCGTCCACCAGACGGTTACGCTCCTGCGTATCCATGGAGGCGATCCATGCCTTGATGGTCTGGTTCACGAATTGGGAATCCGCCGTGATGGACTGCATCGGCACAAAGTTCGGCCCAATGACCTCCCAGGAATAGGGGTCGTGCTGCAATACGCTCACCTGATTGCTCTTGATAATGGTGTAGGGTTCCTCATGCTCCAGCAGCATCCCGATCACCGAGGACTGGGGCACGTAGGTCTTGATCCGCGGAACCATGGCGAGATATCCGGGGTCGCCCATGAGATAATCGGTGAAGCCGGGGCCGTCATTGTTGTAAACCTCCAGAATCCGCTGCTGAATGTCCGGCGTGCTTCTTGCGGCGGCGAAAACTGCCAGATTTCCGCCCTTGGAGTGGCCGCCCAGACGCAGCGGCATCACGTACTCCGCCGCCACCTCCCGGACGTAGTCCTGCGCCAGCAGCTGGGCGGGGACGGCCTCCTGAAAGGCCATGTTGAAATCTTCCTTCCAGCCCACCAGCGACCGGTCCGTTCCCCGGAAGGCCACGAAGGCCGTGTCGTCGGGAAGCAGAAATGTCATGGCCGCAAACTGTGTCTCCTCCTCCGGGACGAACTGATCCCGGTACAGCACCATTTTGCACCCGCCGAACCGCGCCGTCTCGGCGGCAGCGCGGAGCATCATCGCGTCGTTTTTTGCCCGGACGCGGCTTTCATAGTCGTCCAGCGACAGGAAATCCGCCGCGGCATCCCGCAGCGCGATTGGCTCATTGGGCGTCTCCGCCGCCTGACCGACGAAGGGGATATACGAGAGGGCACAGAAGATCAGCCCGTCCACCGGGTTCAGGGGGTCCTGCGCGAAGGACAGGTCGCCGCGCCATTTCAGATAATCAAAAACAGTTGCCATTCATCTCACCTCTTGAAATCATTCTAACAGAAAGATATGAATTTTTCTACTATAAATTGGCATTTTTTCGCCGCTCCAGCGCACATTCTCCGGAAGCTGCATAAAACCGCACGCCATGGAAAAACTTCCAAGGGGTGGTGTTCGCTATGAAAAAGAAAAGCTGGCTGGGCATGGCGCTTTCCGGTCTGGCGGCGGGCGCCGTGGCCGGACTGTTCGGTGCGGGCGGGGGCATGGTGCTGGTTCCCCTCCTGACCCTTCTGACGCCGCTGGAGGAAACCGAAGTATTCCCCTCCTCCATCACCATCATTCTGCCCATCTGTCTGGTGACGCTGGCGGTCTCCGCCGCCGTGGGGACGGTTCCATGGCAGGACGCCCTTCCATACCTGTTCGGCAGTGCCGCCGGGGGCTGGGCGGCGGGCATGTGGGGGCGGAAAATCCCGGTCAAATGGCTCCACCGAGGGCTGGGCATTCTGATTTTGTGGGGAGGATACCGGTATTTATGTTGCTAGAAAGCCTGCCTGTCGCGCTGATCGTCGGCACCGTGCTGGGATTTCTCACCGGATTGGGGGTCGGCGGCGGAAGTCTGCTGATCCTGTGGCTGACGCTGGTGCTGGAAATGCCCCAGACCGCTGCCCGGGGTATCAATCTGCTGTTTTTTCTGCCCTCCGCCATGATTGCCTGTTATCTCCGCTGGAAGCAGGGCGCAGTAACGCTCAGAAAAGTCCTGCCCGCCATTTTTGCCGGCTGTGCCGCCGCGGCGGTCTTTTCCCTCATCAGCACCCGGATGGACTTGGACTTCCTCAAAAAACTGTTCGGCGTTCTTCTCCTTGCGACGGGAATCCGGGAACTGTGCTACCGGCCAAAGTCATAGTTCAGCCATTCCGCTTCTTATACGTCAGATACCCTTCCAGAATCAGCGACGCCGCCACGGCGTCCACCGTGTCCTTCCGCTTTTTCCCGTGATAATTGTGCTGGGACAGAATATTGTGGGCTTCCACCGTAGTCCGGCGCTCGTCCCACATGCTCACGGGCAATCCCGTTGCCTGAGCGAGCTTGTCCGCAAATTCCCGACACAGCTCCGCCCGGACGCCCTCGGTGCCGTCCATGTTCTTGGGCAGACCGACCACGATCTCCCCCACCTGATTTTCCTGTGCCAGACGGACGATGTCGGCGATGGCCTTCTCCGTATTGCGGCTGGGCACCACCGTGGCGGAACCGACCAGCGTACATAGCAGATCGGAAATCGCAACGCCGGTGCGGGCGTCGCCGTAGTCAATTCCCATAATTTTCATTTTTCATTTCCTCCTGACTGTTTTGCCTATATCATACTACAATTTCCCTAAAAATGGAAGAAAAAATAGTTGACTTTGCCCTCCCCCCATGATAGAATGTCCTTACCTGTGAAAAAGGGCTTTTTTTGTGCGCCTTTTTCAGCCCCGGGCGGTAATTTGTAGTTGACCGTTTCCTAAATTTTCTCTGGGCGGGGTGATACAGGGAGGCAGTATTTAAGGAGGTGCCGTTATGCGCGTAAAAGTCACTTTGAGATGCTCTGAGTGCAAGCAGAGAAACTACAACACCATGAAGAACAAGAAGAACGACCCTGACCGTCTCGAGATGAAGAAGTATTGCAGATTCTGCAAGAAGCACACCGTTCACAACGAGACCAAGTAAGGAGGCCCGAATCATGGCTGAAGTCAAAAAGGAAAACTGGTTCAAAAGAACCTGGGGCAAGGTCAGGAAGTACTTCCGCGAGCTGCGCAGCGAGCTGAAGAAGGTCGTTTGGCCCACCCCCCAGCAGGTGCTGAAGAACACCGCCATCGTCGCCTGCTGCGTCGTGGCAGTCGGCGTGTTCATCTGGCTGTTCGACTTCGTTGCCCAGGTCGGCATTGACGCCCTGATTGGACTGTTCCACTAAGGTACGAAGTTATGGCAGAGACTGCAAAATGGTATGTTGTGCATACCTATTCCGGTTATGAAAACACTGTAAAGGCCACCATCGAGAAGACCGTGGAGTCCCGCTCGCTGCAGGATCAGATCCTCGCCGTCTCCATTCCTCTGGAGACCGTCACCGAGATCACCGAGTCCGGCGCCAGCAAGACCTATGACCGCAAAGTCTTCCCCGGCTACGTGCTGGTGAAGATGGTTTACAGTGACGACACCTGGCATGTCATCCGGAACGTCCGCGGAGTAACAGGCTTCGTGGGCACTTCCAGCAACGACCCCACCCCTCTGACCGAAGAAGAGGTCTACGCCATGGGCGTGGAAAAGAAGGAGATTATCGTGAACTACGCAGTCGGCGATACCGTCCGGATCCTGGACGGCCCCCTGTCCTCCTTCACCGGCACGGTCGAGAGTGTGGACGTTGACAACAACGCGGTGAACGTGGTCGTGTCCATGTTCGGCCGCGAGACCTCCGTCGAGTTTGAGCTTGACCAGGTGGAGGTCGTTTCCCAGTAAACGCATCGGATCGAATTTTCGGTCGGAACGTGGGAGGGGCGAACGCGCCCCGCAAAAAATGCGCCCAAGCGCATACTACCACATTTTATTCAGGAGGTGCTTATTATGGCACAGAAAGTCACTGGCATTATCAAACTGCAGATCAACGCCGCTAAGGCGACCGCATCCCCCCCTGTCGGCCCCGCTCTGGGTCAGCACGGCGTCAACATCGCCGCTTTCATCAAGGAATTCAACGCCCGCACCAAGGATATGGAGGGCTACAAGATTCCCGTCGTCATCACTGTTTACGCTGACCGCAGCTTTACCTTTATCACCAAAACTCCTCCGACCCCCATGCTGATCATGAAGGCCATCGGTCTGGAGAAGGGTTCCGGCGTTCCCAACAAGACCAAGGTTGGCACGATTACCAAGGCGCAGATCGCCGAGATCGCCAAGACCAAGATGCCTGACCTGAACTGCCCCACGCTTGAGGCTGCCGAAAGCCAGGTTGCCGGTACCTGCCGCTCCATGGGCGTTACCGTCGTCGATTGATATTTGCTTGTCCGGGCAGTCTGACCCGGAAATGTGGGAGGATTTTTCCGCATCACCACTATAAGGAGGATAATTACATTGTTTAGAGGTAAAAAGTATCAGCAGAGCGCCAAACTGATCGACCGCTCTGTTCAGTATGATCCCACCGAAGCCCTGGATCTGGTCGTGAAGGGTGCTTCCGCCAAGTTCGACGAGACCGTTGAGCTGCACATCAAGCTGGGCGTTGACTCCCGTCACGCTGACCAGCAGGTCCGCGGCGCCGTGGTTCTGCCCAACGGCACCGGTAAGACCCGCCGTGTTCTGGTCTTCGCCAAGGACGCCAAGGCTGAGGAAGCCAAGGAAGCCGGCGCCGACTATGTGGGCGGCATGGATCTGGTGGAGAAGATCACCAAGGAGAACTGGTTTGAGTTCGACGTGGTTGTCGCTTCCCCCGACATGATGGGCATTGTCGGCCGTCTCGGTAAGGTTCTGGGCCCCAAGGGCTTGATGCCCTCCCCCAAGGCCGGCACCGTGACCCCCAACGTGGCCGCTGCCGTCAAGGAGATCAAAGCCGGTAAGGTCGAGTACCGTCTGGACAAGACCAACATCATCCACTGCCCCATCGGCAAGGTGTCCTTCGGCACCGAGAAGCTGTCCGAGAACATGGACACGCTGCTGAAGGCCGTCGTGAAGGCGAAGCCCGCCGCCGCGAAGGGTCAGTATATCCGCTCCTGCACCGTGGTTTCCACCATGGGCCCCGGCGTGAAGGTCTCCACTTCCAAGTATCTGTAAGCTGATATGGTAAACCCCCGGATGCAAAAGCATCCGGGGGTTTTATGTTTATTCAAGAGGGAACGGCAGGGTCGTCGGGTCTGTTTCGTATTCTGTCCAGTCAATAACCTCGATTTCTCCAAGGACGCCATATCCATGAGCAATTCTTTCATTGTGGATAATGGCATATGTCACTGTTCCCACCCAAAGCATAAGCACAATCAGTGCCGTGCCTGCCACGATCCCAAGAATTCTTCTCCGAATTCTCAGATTGTGGAGCAATTCCTCGGTGTCCATATTCTCCACATAGGAGGAAGCAACCTGTTTCGGCGTTCCGAAACGGCGCGACAGCTCAGCAAAGTCAGCGTCCGGATGCTCAGTCAAGTAGTCGTTCAGCACGGTTTTAATGCGCGCCATGATTTCCCGTTTCAGTTTCCCGGAGCATAGGAGCCACCCCCTGACTTTCCAAAGGTATCGCCAGGCCGCTATGTTACCTTTCTTCACGGGTATCGACCCCCTTGTCTGTCTCTGTCTTGTCGAACTCGATCACCTCCACCACCGCGTATCCATTCATATTTTTGTAGAATTCCATGTACGCCGCCAAACGAAAAGCAAACCGCATCAGGACAAGCAACGTTGCCGCCGCAAGCACGATTGCGACGACTTTCCGCTGAATCTGCAAGCTCCCCAGCAGTTCTGACGCGTCCATTTCCTCGATATTGCTTTCCGCGATCTGCGTCGGCGTTCCGAAGTGCGAAACGATTGCGGCATAGTCCGCGCCGGGATGCTCAGCAACAAAATCCCGGACGGAGGATTCCACTCTGGACAGGATTTGTTTCCTCTGTTTCCTGCTGCCCGGCAGTTCCCCGCGCACTTCCCATAGATACCGCAGAAGATGGACATTCCAAACCATCCATATCACATCCTTCTATAATCTGTAGTACGCCCTTGGTGACTTCCTCATACTCCCGCACCAATTCTTCCAGCCGCTTTTCCCCGGCGGGTTCCAGATGATAATACACCCGGGTCATGCGCCTGCCCACCAGAACCTTCCGATCAGAAATCAACCCCTGGTCTACCAGCTTGTAAAGCACGGGATACAGCGAACCCTCCTGCGTGACGATTCGTCCGCCGCTTTGCCGCTCCGTTTCCTGCACAAGCTGATAGCCATACATATCTTCTTTTTTCAGCAATCCCAAAATCACCAGAGACATCACGCCCCGGCGAAAGCTCATCTGTCCGTTATCTGCTGCCATGCCATCCCTCTCCCTTTACGGTATATTATAATACAGTATTTTTGTTTTCGCAATACCTTTATATCAAAAATATTGTTGACAAGTTTTTTATTATGTGTTATCATGTTGTTACCATTTTCAGGAAAGCATGACCTCAATCGGTTAAATGCCCGCAAGTCAAACCATTTGGCCAGCGCGTTATATTGAAAGGATGTGGTAAAATGCGCTTGAACAAATTTGCCTGTATTCTCCTTGCCCTGCTGCTTGTCCTGCTGGCAGGCTGTTCGGGAAGAGCTGCCGAAGTCAAACAGGCCGACTTTTCCTTCAACACGCCGGAGGGATATTCCCTTTCCGATGCGACCGATGAAAGCTGCAATATTGTCTCCGATGAGGGCGGCGCAATCATCGGCGGAATCACGGTAACGAGCCTGAAGCCCAAGCTGTTAAGCAACGAAAACTCCACGACCGAGATCATGACATATCTGCAAAATGAGTTCCATAAGACAAACAACGTTGAGTTCATCGCCCTTTACGGCGGGAAAGAAAACCCATCCGTCACCATCAATCTGACGAAAATCGCGGATGATACCGGTGAAAAGGCCCATTTCCGTCATATTTTCTTTGAGAAAGACGCGGTTGTTTATCATATGTGGTTTGATCTGGATGTGGTCGATCAGCCGACTGTGGACGAGATCGTTGCCTGTTCAACTGCAAATAAAAATGCGTGAGGTATTCCTATGAAATCACGAAGAATCCTATCCATAATCGGCCTGATTCTGGCCGCGGTTTTACTGCTGTGTGCCGGCTGCGCAAATGAGAAATCCCTTGCCCCAGCCACCGTAAGCACGACCCAGACACCTACGGAACCCGCTTCCATGGGGCATCTGCGTCTTTCTGTCAGCTTCGACGACGATGCTGATTACGTTGAATATACCAGCGACGAGCTGGGCGGCAATTTCAGCGAGAAGCTGATTTACGATTTTAACATAACCAGCGTGACCATTGATATTGGCGGTCAGAGTATGCCACTGAACGAAGCGCTGCGGGACGGCTTCATCACCGAAGAAGAAATTTTCTGCAACGCACGGCTGGACGCACGGGAGGGATTCTGCGAGGAAACCTGTGAATCCCTGAACGGCCTGACCAATTTTACATTCGCCTACCCCGACTACAACCTCCGGCTCCTTTATGACATTTATGAGTCTCCAAACGGTGAGCAGCGCCTGATCAGCGAAATGGTCATCTACGAAAAGAACGTGATTTTGCTTCCCTGCCACCTTTTTGTCGATGAGGAAACCGGGGATATATATGACCGGGAGGATTGGGGGCTGAATTTTGAGATCACGGAAGTCTCCCCCACCGGCATGACCATTCGGTGTACCCACTCCGGCGGCCAGCAGATCGGCCAGTTGGAAATTGTGGATTATTCGCTGTCCCACGACGGGAAATACCTGCTATTAAATGACGGTTTTGAATTCAGCCCTCTCACAGACCATGTTATTCTCAAGGCAGATGATGTCACCGAGTTCACCTTCGACTGGTCAGAACCTTATGGGCAGGTTTCCAGCGGAGAATACGAGCTGGTTCTCTGGATTAAGGATATTTACGATGAATCCCAAAAGCACCCTCTGATGCGGAACTTCTACGACACGCAGATTTACACAGTGCGTTTTACCGTTTCCTGAAACAGGCAATAAGGGGGTATTCCAATGAAATCACGAAGAATTCTATCCATAATCGGCCTGATTCTGGCCGCGGTCTTGCTGCTGGGCATTGGTTTTGCCATCGGCCGCAACGAGGTTCAGGCCGCCGCGCCGGACGCGGCCGACGATCTGAACAACCTCGCCCACACCGGCGATGATGTCCTTGCTCTGGATGTTACCGTCAAAAAGGTTGCTGACAATCATACCGAGATCTTCACCCCGGAGGAAATCGGGAACAATTTTAATCAGAATATGAGCTACGCCGGGGTCGAGGATGTGTACATTTACCTGAACCGTGCCAACGAACGGCTGGAAGACGCCCTCAAAAACGGCGATATCACCGAAGAGGAAATCTTTTTCCGCGCCCGTCAGGACGCGCGGGAAGGCCGCTGTGAGGAAACCTATGAGACAATTCACGGCGTGTCCTTCTATACCTACCATTATCCCAACTATGACCTCCGGCTGACATACGATGTGTTCAAATCGCCCAACGGCAAGTCCTATCCTGTCAGCCAGATGTTCCTGTACCGCTTCGCTGATGTTCACGACGTAACCCCCTCCTGTGTGTTTGCTGACCCGAAAACCGGTCGTTTCCTGAACGAAGAAGATTGGGGTCTTACCTTTGAGCTGTCCAACGTCACCAGTCACGGCGTCACCGTGACCTGCACCCAGTCCGGCGGCCAGCAGATTGGACAGCTGAAAGTCGACGGCTGCTATATTACTCCCGAGATCGACGCCGACGACCCGGATTGCGAAGTGGAACTTACTATGGACGGCACCTGTCAGTTTACCATTGACTGGAGCAAATGCTACGGCGAGCTTCCCAGCGGCACCTACTACCTTATGCTGTCGGTGTACGATATTTACGATGAATCCCAACTGCACCCCTTCATGGACAATTTCCAGGACTGGCAGCTGCATGACATCGAATTTACCATTCCATAACCCAAAACATAAGCGGGAGGGCGCGTGTCCTCCCGCTTTTTCTCAAAAATGCATCAAATTTCCCTTGACATTTTCCCTCCCCCATGCTAGAATATAGCAGTTGCCAGAGACAGCAGGTGGAGTCATCCGTAAGTCCTGCCGAGGTGCGCTGAATATAAAATTTCTGCGTGTCTTTCTGTCTTGTGGCAGAAGGACTTTTTTATTTTCGGAGGTGAAAATTATGCCCAACGCAAAGGTTCTTGAGAGCAAGAAGGCCGTTGTCGATGCTCTGACCAGCAAGGTGAAGGAAGCCTCTTCCGTCGTCTTCGTTGATTACAAGGGTATCACGGTCGCTCAGGATACCGAGCTGCGTAAGCAGTTCCGTGAAGCAGGCGTGGATTACGCCGTCGTTAAGAACACCCTGACCAATTTTGCCGCTAAAAATGCCGGCTATGATTTCTCTGAGGTTCTCAATGGCACCACCGCTATGGCTTCCACCACCGGCGACCCCATCGCCCCTGCTCGTATCGTCTGCGAGTTTGCCAAGAAGAACAAGCTGAAGACCCTGGCCATCAAGGGCGGCGTTGTGGAAGGCTCCGTGCTTTCCGCTGACCAGCTGAACGGCTTCGGCGAGCTGCCCAGCAAGAACGCTCTGGTCGCTTCTGTCCTGGGTACCTTCCTGGCGCCTATCTCCAGCCTGGCCTTCGTTCTGGATCAGATCCGGATGCAGAAGGACGGCTCCGCTCCTGCAGAAGCAGAAGCCTGATCGCGTAACCCCACAAACATCTCACTACACATCATTTTAGGAGGAAATTTATCATGGCTAGTGAAAAAGTCACTGCTCTGGTTGAGCAGGTTAAGGAACTGACCGTTCTGGAGCTGTCCGAACTGGTTCACACTCTGGAAGAGGTTTTCGGCGTTTCCGCCGCTGCCGCCGCTGTTGCCGCTCCCGCTGCTTCCGCTGCTGCTGAGGTCGAGGAGAAGACCGAGTTCGACGTCATCCTGAAGTCCGCCGGCGCTTCCAAGCTGGGCGTTATTAAGGTCGTCCGTGCCGCTACCGGTCTGGGCCTGAAGGACGCCAAGGATCTGGTTGACAACTGCCCCAAGACCCTGAAGGAAGCTATCTCCAAGGAAGACGCCGAGAAGCTGGTCGCCGAGCTGAAGGAAGCCGGCGCCGAGGCCGAGATCAAGTAATTTATCTCATCTTCAAACGGTGCGCGGCCGCCAGACTTTGGCGGCCGCTTTCCTTTAGATAGACCTTAGGGAAAGGACATTCCTATGGATTTACGCTCTACCCTCTCCGCCGTCGCAGACTATGTTCCCGGCGACGTGGAGAACGTACTTGCTGCCGCCTCCGCCTATCTGCCGGACGATCTGGAAAAGGCGATTTCCGGCGCGGCATCTTACATACCGACGGAGATCAGCTTGGGCAGTACGGTGCAGTTCATGCTGTTTTTTGCCGCTGCGTCCCTTATTCTGGGATTTATGGGGCGGGTTTTTCTGGGCAAGCGCTCCAGCCTGAACCACTCCCTGTCCGCGGCCATGGGCATTCTGTTCATCTATGCGGTAGCCATTGTGGTCTACACCTTCAAACCGTGGTCGTTGGATGCGCTGCTGTCCCCCCTGCCCTTTGTCCGGTTTGCGGGAGAGCATCTGCTGGTCATCCCCTTTCAGGGGTCGCCGCTGACCATTGTGTGCAGCGAAATTCTGTCGCTGGTGATTCTGGCATTTCTGGTGAATCTCCTCGACACGCTGATTCCCCGGGGAAACTCCGCTCTGGGATGGTTTTTCCTGCGGATTCTGACCGTGTTGTTCGCCATGGTGCTGCACATTCTGGTGGACTGGGCGTTCAAGACCTATCTTCCCAACGTGCTGGTCACTTACGCGCCGACCATTCTGCTGGTCATTCTGGCGGTCACGCTGCTGATGGGTCTGCTGAATCTTGTTCTCAGCGTGGTTCTGACGGTAGTCAACCCCATTTTCGGCGCGCTGTATACCTTCTTTTTCTCCAACATCATCGGCAAGCAGCTGAGCAAGGCCGTGTTCACCTCCGGCATTATCTGCGGCGTGGTGTTCCTGCTGGGATACTTCGGCTGTACGGTGATCTGCGTCAGCGCCGCCGCCCTTTCTGCGTATATTCCCCTGGCCATTGTTCTGCTGCTGTTGTGGTTCTTAATTAGCTGGGCTTTGTAATAAGCAAAACTTTACCCTCCGCTGGAAAGCGGAGGGTTTTTGACTTTTTTCGACAGTTGTGCTAGAATGTCTGCCAGGCGGACTTTTGCCGCCTTCTCATTCCCGGCATTTCGAGGTACAACTATGAAACGATTATCCATTTTACTTATTTTCCTTTTTCTCACCGGCTGCGCCGTTTCCCCGTCGGAGACGCGGGAGCCGACGCTCCCGGCGACTGTGACCGAAGCGCCGCAAACTGTCCCCACGGAGGCGACCGTTCCCGCCACTACAGCGCCCCCCGACCCGATTCAGGAACTTCTGGATTCCATGACGATCGAGGAACGTGTCGGGCAGCTATTTCTGGCGCGCTGCAACGCCGAATCCGCGCTGTCGGATATTCAGGCGTACCATCCGGGCGGTTTCGTCCTGTTTGGGGAGGATTTTGAAGGTCAGACGCCGAGTTCCCTCCGGCAGACACTGTCCGGCTATCAGGCCGCCGCCAGCATCCCCCTGCTGCTGGCCGTGGACGAGGAGGGCGGAACCGTCACCAGAATCAGCCGCTACCCCGTCTTCCGCCCCCAGCGCTTTCCCTCTCCACGGGAAGCCTTTGCCGGCGGCGGGCTGACTCAGGCGCTTTCCAATGAGGAAGATATCTGTCAACTGCTGCAATCTCTCGGGATCAATGTCAATCTGGGGCCTGTGTGCGACATTTCTGCCGACCCCAGCGCCTTTATGTACCAGCGCTCGCTGGGGCAGGACGCTGAAACCACCGGGGAGTTTGTCGCCGGAACCGTCAGGCTGATGAACGCCTACCAGATCGGCAGCGTCCTGAAGCACTTCCCCGGCTACGGCGACAACGCCGACACCCACACCGGGCTGGCAGTTGACAGCCGCTCCCTTCAGGAGCTGGAAAGCAGCGATCTGCTCCCCTTCGCCGCCGGAATTGACGCGGGCTGCGGTGCGGTACTGGTCAGCCACAACATCGTTCAGGCACTGGACGGAGACTCCCCCGCCTCCCTCTCCCCCGCGGTCCATCAATATCTCCGGGACACCATGGGCTTTGACGGCGTGGTCATGACCGACGATCTGGTGATGGAGGCTATCACCGACCGCTACGGCACCGGCGAGGCCGCCGTGCTGGCCGTTCAGGCGGGAAACGATCTGCTTTGCTCCACGGATTACGCGGAACAGTACAACGCCGTGCTGAGCGCCGTACTGGACGGCCGCATCGATTTTGATGCCCTGAATGCTTCCGTTATGCGTGTGCTGAAATGGAAGCAAAGTTTGGGATTGCTGTAAAAAAGAACCCCCTAGGGGGTTCTTTTTTACACTTCCGTTTTCTCAATAGCTTCCACAGCCGCGGACAGTGCTTCCGTGTTCACCGTCTCCATCTGGCCGTTGTCGTAAGCTTCCGCCACGGCGGGGTCGATGGGCAGGCGTGCCAGAATCGGCAGATCGAACTGGGCGGCGATTTCGTCCAGATGGCTCTTGCCGAAGACGCTGATCTTCTTGCCGCAGTCCGGGCAGCGGAGGTAGGAATAGTTCTCCACGAAGCCCAGCACGGGAATGTGCATCATGTTCGCCATTTTCACGGCTTTCGCCACAATCATGGACACCAGATCCTGAGGGGAAGTGACGATGATGACGCCATCCACCGGCAGGCTCTGGAACACCGTCAGGGGTACGTCGCCGGTTCCGGGGGGCATGTCAACGAACAAATAGTCAACGTCCTCCCAGATAACGTCCGTCCAGAACTGTTTCACCGCACCCGCGATGACCGGACCGCGCCACACCACCGGGTCGGCGGGGTTGTCCAGCAGCAGATTGATGGACATTACCTGAATGCCCGTGCGGGTCAGCGCCGGGTACAGGCCGTGTTCGTCCGCGCCCTGACACTCCGTGACGCCGAAGGCGGTGGGTGCGGAGGGGCCGGTGATATCGGCGTCCAGAACGCCGACCCGCTTTCCCCTCCGTGCCATGGCAACGGCCAGCATGGACGTGACCGTGGATTTGCCCACGCCGCCCTTGCCGGAGACCACGGCAATGACCTTCTTCACGCTGGCGTTGGGGTTCAGCTCCGCCAGCAGGCTCTCGGGCTTGCGATCGGCGCAATCAGAGCCGCATTCGGAACAGTTTCCGTTACAAGAACTCATAATTCTGTTGCTCCTTTTTTCTTAATCGTTTCTATTATAGGCCGGGTGTCGAACTGTGTCAACCGTCAAAGCTTCATTCTTCACGTCTGCACCTGTTCCCACTGCTCCATCAGGTCCATGAGCGCCGCTTCGGCTTCTTCCTTTTCGCCAAGCAGACGGGTCAGCTCCTGATAGTCGGCGGAGGCCGCTTCGATCTTCCGGTCAAAGTCGGCGACGACCTGCTCCTGCTTCTCGATCTCCCGCTCCAGCCGCCGCACCAGCTTCTCCGCGTCCTTGGTTCCGCCCTTTGCCCGCTCCTTTTTCGGCTTCGGTGCAGCGGAAACGGCCGGTTTTGCGGCGGCTTCATGCTCCAGAATGGAGCGGTATTTCTGATAGCCGCAAGGGAAATCCCGGATTTTTCCGTCCTCCAGCAGCCAGATACGCTCGGCGAACTTCTCGATAAAATACCGGTCGTGGGAGACGAACAGCAGCACGCCCTCGAATTCCTCGATGGCAGCCTCCACCCACTCCCGGGACGCAATGTCCAGATGGTTCGTCGGCTCGTCCAGAATCAGGAGGTTGATCTTCTCGTCCATCAGCATACACAGCCGCAGGCGGGACTGCTCGCCGCCGGACAGGTTGCCCACTGTCTTGAACACGTCTTCCCCCTGAAACAGGAACGCGCCGAGACGGTCTCTCGCCATCTGAGGCGTGCAGTTTTTCTCATAGAGCATGGTGTCGTAGAGGCTCCGCTCCGGGTGGTCAAAGTGGATGATCTGGGGCAGATATCCCCATTTCACCGTGGGGCCGAACTGGATTTTCCCCTGACAGTCCTCCTCACCCAGCAGGCACTTGATAAAGGTGGATTTTCCGGTGCCGTTGTCCCCCAGCAGGGCAATGCGCTCGCCGCCCTCTACCAGCAGATTCACGTCGGAGAACAGCGTCCGGTCGCCGAAGGATTTCGACACGTTCTTCATCTTGAACACCACGTCTCCGGAGAAATCCCGCTCCCCGAAGCTGGCCTTCATCGTTCTTTCCGCTTTGGGTCGTTCCGTTTTGCGAATACGATCCATTCGGTGCTGAATGGACATGGCCCGGCGGTAGAGGGTGCGGTTGTTGATGCCCCAGCCCTTCATCCGCTCCACCGTGTAGCCCAGCTGCTTCAGCTTCGCCTGTTCCTGCTCGTACTGCTTCATTTGCAGGTCAAACCGCGCCTGCTTTTCGTCCATGTAGAACGAGTAGTTGCCGGAGTAGAATTCCGCGTGGCCGTCGGCGATCTCGATCACCCGCTGGGCGATCTGATCGATGAAATAACGGTCGTGGGAAATGGCAAGCACCGTCCCCCGGAAATTCTGAATATACCCTTCCAGCCACTCCACGCTTCTCAAATCCAGATGGTTGGTCGGCTCGTCCAGAAGCAGGATGTCCGTCTTTTCCAGCAGAAGGCGGGCGAGGTTCGCTCTGGTCTTTTCGCCGCCGGAAAGACTGTCGAATTCCTGGGCGCGCTGCTCCGCCGGGATGCCCAGACCGTTGCAGACCTTGTCCACGTCCACATCCATCTCGTAGCCGCCCCCGGACTGGAAGCGGTTGGACAGGCTGTCGTACTCCCGCAGCTGCTCCGCCGTTGCGCCCCCCGTCATGTCCGCTTCCAGCCGCTCCATTCTGGCTTTCAGCTTCATGAGGCCGGCGTAGGCGGTGCGCAGCACGTCCTCCACGGTGTAGCCCGCCGGGAACTTGGGGATCTGGGAAATCAGCCCCAAGCGCTTGTTGGGGTTGACGTAGACCTCGCCGCTGTCATAGTCCATCTGGCCGGTGAGGATATTGAAAAGTGTGGTTTTTCCGCAGCCGTTTCGGCCAAGGATCGCCACCCGCTCCCCTTCCTGAATTTCAAAGCTCAGGTTGTCCAGCAGATTTTCTCCGATTACAAAGAATTTTGTCAGATTCCTGACTTGTATATCAACCATATTCTCTCCATTTAATCGCGTTCGATTCCGGATTCATTCAGCATTTGCTCCAGCTCTTCCCGGGTGTATAACAAATTCAGCGCCTGTAACATGGCATTGGCGCTCATGTGTTCCGGCAGGTTCAGCTTTTTCAGAAGCGCTTTCCGCTTCTCTCCGGCGTTGCTTCCGCCGGAAAGCCCCAGCGCCATGAGATCCTGCTTCGTGATGCCCCCGGTGGAGGTTTCCTCCCCTTCTATGGTTGCTCCGGCGTTTCGCAGGGCGGCGAGAATGACCTCTGGGGTCATGCCCTCTACTCCCAGCTTGCCTTCCCGGCCGGGGGCGGACTTCCGTCGTTCCTTGCCGGGAATGTCCGGGATGTAAGCGTGTTTCAGGTATTTTCCGGGGATGGCGCTTTTGATGTGGTTGCGGATAACGAAGCCCGCCCCATCGGAGTCCGTGAAGACGATCAAGCCCCGTTTTTCCGCCACCCGGCGAAGCAGCGCCATCTGCTGCCTGTCCTTGAAAATGCCGAACCCCGCCGTTTCCAGAATGGGGGCATCCACCACCTGGCTGAGGGTGTTTTTGTCGTAGCGCCCCTCCACCACGATGGCTTCCCTGATTTTAACCATTGCGTCCCTCCTGCGCCAGCTGCAACAGAAGCAATTCCAGAAGGCGCTCCGGTTCGTCGTAGGATGTCTTTATTTTATAATCCGTTTCCAGCACCAGCTCCGCCGCCCGGCGGCAGAATTCCGGCGTAAACCGTCTGGCCGCCTCCATGGTCTTTCTCGCGGGATAGTCCGGGATGCCGCAGAGCCTTTGCAGGTCGGAAGCGTTTTTCCCGTTGTCCAGCAGCGTCCGCGCGGCGCTGACCCGGCGGAAGTGGTTGCCCACCGCACCCAGGATCGCCAGCGGCTCCTGCTGCATTTTCAGCAGCTGCTGCAATTTCACCAGCGCCTGATCGAAGCGCCCGGCGCTGAGCATGTCCGTCATCTGGAACACCACGGCGTCCAGCACCGGCTCGGTAACGGCGTCGATGTCGGTCTTCCGAATCTCGTTTGCGCCGGAATAGGCGCATATTTTGTCAATTTCGCCGCTCAGCGCCGTCATGGTGCCGCCGGTGATGTCGATGAGATACAAACACAGATCTGTGGAAATCCGTTTGTCCCGCGCCATAAAATGCCTTGTGACCCAAGCCGCCAAGTCTTTCTGATCCTGCTTGGCAAACTCCACGATCAGCCCGGCGCCGTCGATCGCCTCCCAGAGCTTCTTCAGGCGCTTGTCCGGCTTCCACGGGGTCGTCTCGTAGGTGAACACCACCGTGCAGTAGTCCGGGATATCCGCCAGAATTTCCGCCATCTTGTTCCGGTCGGACTCCCCCAGCTTGAACAGATCCACCTCGTCCACCTGAACCATGGTATGCTCTGCCATCATGGGCAGGTTTTCCACGGCGTCGGCGAAGGTCTGCAAATCGAAGGTCTCGCTGTTCATCCGGTGGAAATTGAAGGATTCCGTCAGCGCGTCCAGTAGCTGCTTCTTCATCTGCTCCAGGTAGTGGTGCAGCAGAAAGACCTCTTCCCCATGGAAAATGTACAGCCGCCCCAAGTCCTTGCTTTTCAGCTGGGTTTTCAGTTCCTGTAAATTGCCCCCGGGGGCTGTTTTTTTTGCCATGGTTTCACCTTCTGATGGTAATGGTTCCGTCCCGGTCTGTCCTGTACACCGTGCAGCCGAAGCTTTCCAGCCGCTGCAGGGTCTCCGCCGCCGGGTGTCCGTAGAGATTGTCCTGGCCTACGCTGATGCAGACCGTCTGCGGTCTGGCTGCGGCGAGAAGATCCTCACAGGTGGAGTTTTTGGAGCCGTGATGTCCGGCAACCAGCACGTCCACCTCCGGGATTTTCCCGGCGTGGAGCAGCATCCGCTCGCCGTAGGCGCTCCGGTCTCCCGTTATGAGTATATCACAGTTTTCCGTATCAAACAAGACGCACAGGCTGTTTTCGTTTTCGCTTCCATGGGAATCGGCGGCGAAAATGTGCAGGTTTGTTTTCCCGTAGGTCAAAAGCAAGTCCTGCCCGGCGTAAACTGCCTCTTCGTTATCCGGCGTCAAAATGCCTTCCTCCGGTGGGAGGATGAGGACATCCGCTTTTACCCGGCTCAAAAGATTTTCCGCCGCGCCGGTGTGATCCCGGTCGCCATGGGTCAGAATCAGGCCGTCCAGCCGGGAAATGCCCTGGCTCAGAAGCGTTTCGGCGGCAATGTCCGCGGTTTCGGTATCGCTGTCCCCGCCGCAGTCCACCATGTACGTCCGGCCTTCGCTTTGGAGCAGAATGCACTGCCCCTGCCCCACATCCAGCACCGTTATCCGGGTGCCGTCCAGCATCGGCTCTGCCCAGGACGCCAGCAACGCCAGGCACAGTCCCAGCGTGCCGCAGCACAGCAGAACGCCGGGGCGGCGGTTCCGGCTCAGGAGGAACACCATCAGCAGCACATACACGGCCACCAGCCAGATGGTAATGTACGGACTTCTGGTATACACCGCCGCCAAGGGAAAGCCCGCCAGCAGCTTCGCCATAAACAGAACATAGCGAATCGGCCACGCGACGATTTTCCCGAGAATCATCGCCCCGCCCGTCCAGAACGCGCCCGCCAGACTGACCGCCACAAGCCCATAGAAAATGAAGCTGATGACCCACAGAGTGAGCAGATTGGTCACCACGCCCACAAGGCTGACGGTGCCAAAATACCAGGCGCTCAGAGGCGTTGTGAAAATCATGGCGCCGAGGGTGATGGACACGGAGGCGGTAAACCAGCGAATCAGGGTGGGTCTGACGCCCTTCCCCTTGCCGTCCGGAAACAGAGAAACCAGCCACTTGCGGATGCCCGGCGAAAAGAGGTAAATCCCCGCCACGCTGGCCACGGACAGCTGAAAGCCCACGGAGGTGATGACCAGCGGGTTGCCAGTCAGCATCACCACGGCGGCAAAGGAAAGCGCAGCGGGGCCGTCGTATTCCTTATTCAGCAGCAGCGCCGCCAGCATCAGCGCGCACATGATGCACGAGCGGCTGACCGACGGGGTAAAGCCCGCCACCGCCGCGAAAAGCAGCAGCGTCGGAAACCCAACAAGGGCAGTCAAAAACCGTTTTCGGAAGGTTATGGCAGTGAGCAATGCGAACAGAATCGACACATGCAGCCCAGAAACAGCCGCCACATGGCGGATTCCGCTGATTTTCAGACTGGTATCCACCCCGTAGCTCAAATCGGTGGTATCGCCCAGCAGAAGCGCCCGGGCGAAGGGCGCAGCATCCTGCGGGATGCAGGTCTGCAAAATTTCCTGAATCCGGTGCCGCAGCCGTGGTGGGAAATCCCGCCAGAACGCGCCTGTATGGGGCGAAACGGAAGCCTTGTCTGCCTGGTATGCCAGCAGGAAAATGCCGTTGCCCGCGTGATAGGTTCTGTTCTCCTTCGGCGTGGTGGCGCGAAAGCGGAACTGACCGGAGATCACGTCCCCGGGTTCCAAGGGTTCGTCCAAATCCAGATACGCCCGAAGGCGGTAGGATTTTCCTTCCAGCTGCACCGTGCCGTCCACGCCGATACCGTATGCCGTTTCATAGCTGTAGTCCGACACCCGGATGACTGCGTCTGCCGTCTTCCCGTCCATCGTCCCGGCGGCGCTCAGGTAAAAGCCGTCATACAGGGTAAACCAGCCCATTCCCATGGCAAGGCCAAGAAGAATCGCGGCAATTCGCCGGAACAAGGTGAACTTTCTCCCCGCAATCGCCGTCAGAAGCGTCAGCACCCCGCCCGCGACTGTCAAAATGACCCGCACGCTTCCCGTGAGGACATACGCGCACAGGCAGCAGGCCGCGCCGAAGCCCAGAGAAAACCACACCAGTTTACGCATCCCGCCGCCCCCTTATCGTTGGAAAAGGCGCCGCCTTTGCGGCAGCGCCTTCCTTATTACTTCAATTTAGAAACCACGTAATCGTCCACGATGGCGAGGGCGTTGTCCACCTTGGTGACGTCCTTGCCGCCGCCCATGGCAGAGTCGGGCTTGCCGCCGCCGCTGCCGCCGCAGCAGCAGCATACCTGCTTCACCAGGTCGCCGGCCTTGATGCCCCGGGCAATGGCGTCCTTGCCGCAGACGGCCAGGAAGGTGATCTTGCCCTCGTTGACCGTGGCAAGCACAGCAACCACGGAAGCATCCTTATCCCGCAGCACGTCGCCCATCTGGCGGAGTCTGCCGGTGTCGGCGTTGGGAACGCTGGCGGTGATGACCTTCAGACCGTCCACATTGTGGGAGCCGAAGAGAATCCGGTCGATCTCGCCCACGGTCTCCTTGGCCTTGTAGGCCTCGATGGTGCGCCGCAGCTCCCGAAGCTCCTCCAGCTGTGCCTGAATCCGAGAGCCAAGCTCGATGGGCTTTGTCTTCAGCTTGGCGGCCGCTTCCAGCAGCATGGTCTGGTTGCGCTCCATTCTCTCCAGGCAGGCCTTGCCGGTAATGGCCTCGATCCGGCGGACGCCGGAGGCGACGGAGCACTCGCTCTCGATTTCAAAGGGGCCGACCTTAGCGGTGTTGTCCAGGTGGGTGCCGCCGCACAGCTCGATGGAGTAGTTGCCCATGTTGACCACCCGAACCGTGCTGCCGTACTTCTCGCTGAACAGCGCGGTGGCGCCCATGGCCTTGGCCTCGTCAACGGGCATCTCCCGGGTCACGATGTTGTAGCCCTCCAGAATGGAATTCTGGACGATGGCGTTGACCTTCACCAGCTCCTCCGGCGTCAGCGCGGAATAGTGGGTGAAGTCGAAGCGCAGCCGGTCAGGCTCCACGTAGGAACCCGCCTGATGGACGTGGTCGCCCAGCACCGTCTGCAGCGCCTTTTGCAGCAGATGGGTCGCGGAGTGGGCACGCATAATGGCCTTGCGGCGCTCCACGTCAATGGAGGCCACCACAATATCGTCCACCTTGATGGAGCCGGTGACCATCTTGCCGTGATGCAGGTACTTGCCGCCCTTGTCCTTCTGGACGTCGGACACCACAAAGCGGCTGTTGCCCATGAGGATCACGCCCTGGTCGGCGATCTGGCCGCCCATTTCGGCGTAGAAGGGGGTCTTGTCCAGCACGATGATGCCCTTTTCGCCGCCGGCAATGGTGCCGGAGACCTCGTCGCCCACGCACACGGCCAGAACCTTGGCGTCGCAGTTATTCTGGGTGTAGCCGACAAAGGTGGTGGGGGTGTTGTCCAGCCCCAGGTCGATGCCTGCCCAGGCCAGATCGCCCAGCGCCTTCCGGGCTTCCCGGGCGCGAACCTTCTGCTCCTGCATCAGCTGGGCAAATGCCGCCTGGTTCAGGGTCATATCCTCGTCGGCCACCATTTCCAGGGTCAGGTCAATGGGGAAGCCGTAGGTATCGTACAGTTTGAAGGCGTCGGCGCCGGAGAATTCCGTCTCGCCCTTGGCCTTGTGCTCCGCCAGCATGTTGGAGAAAATCGCCATGCCGCCGTCGATGGTGCGGGCAAAGTTCTCTTCCTCCACCTTTACCACCTTGGTGATGTAGTCGCAGCGCTCCCGCAGATAGGTGTAGTGAACCTCGTTTTCCTCCACCACGGTCTCCACGATCTGATAGAGGAAGGGGTGGTTGACGCCCAGCAGCTTGCCATGGCGGGCAGCCCGCCGCAGCAGACGGCGCAGGACGTAGCCGCGGCCCTCGTTGCTGGGAAGCACGCCGTCGGCGATCATGAAAGTGGAAGCGCGGATATGGTCGGTGATGACCCGCAGAGACACGTCCATCTTCACACTCTGGCCGTAAGTCGCACCGGTCAGCTCGGTAACCTTGTGGGTGATGTTCATGACGGTATCCACATCGAACAGGGAGTCCACGTCCTGGCAGACCACCGCCAGACGCTCCAGACCCATGCCGGTGTCGATGTTCTTCTGGGCCAGCTCGGTATAGTTGCCGTGGCCGTCGTTGTCGAACTGGGAGAAAACGTTGTTCCAGACCTCCATGTAGCGGTCGCAGTCGCAGCCGACGGTGCAGCCGGGCTTACCGCAGCCGTATTTTTCGCCTCGGTCGTAGTAGATCTCAGAGCAGGGGCCGCAGGGGCCGGAGCCATGCTCCCAGAAGTTGTCCTCCTTGCCGAAGCGGAAAATACGCTCGGCGGGGACGCCCACTTCCTTGTTCCAAATCTCAAAGGCTTCGTCGTCGTTTTCGTAGATGGAGGGGTACAGCCGGTTCTCGTCCAGACCGACCACCTTGGTCAGGAACTCCCAGCTCCATGCAATGGCCTCGTGCTTGAAGTAATCGCCGAAGGAGAAGTTGCCCAGCATCTCGAAATAGGTGCCGTGGCGGGCGGTCTTGCCGATGTTCTCGATGTCGCCGGTGCGGATGCACTTCTGGCAGGTGCAGACCCGGTGACGGGGCGGCTCCACCTCACCCTTGAAATAGGGCTTCATGGGCGCCATGCCGGAGTTGATGAGCAGCAATGACGCATCGTTCTGGGGGATCAGAGAAAAGCTGGGCAGGCGCAGGTGACCCTTGCTTTCAAAGAAAGAAAGGAACATTTCGCGCAGTTCATTTACGCCGTAAGGCTTGGGATTCATTGGTTTCTACCTCCATAAAAATTGTCGGAGCTGAAAGTGAATTCTCCACTTCCAACTAAAAACGCCGCCCCCAAATAATAGGGGCGACGTAAATCGCGGTACCACCCTAATTCGCCTGAAAATCAGGCATCTTAGCTGCTCTGTAACGGGAGCGCCCGTCCCGGTCATCCCGGGCGACGCGGGAAATGGCTTGCGGGAGTTCATCCGGGGGCTTGCACCTTTTCCCCCTCGCTGAAGGACTACGTTTCCGCTTGGTTTCCGCAATGTCTTTCCATATCGTCGATATTTTATCACAAAAAGGGAAAAAGTCAAGGCTCATTTCCCATTTTTTCGGGCGGTTTCCCGGAAAAAGTCAAATTGTCTGTCCGGGAAACCGAAAACCTGCGGAACCGGCGGCTGCCGATTCCGCAGAGGTTTCCGAATCAGATTTTCTCCTCCAGCCAGCGGCGCATTTCCTCCCGGCCTTCCTCGCTCATGGGGAAGGTGCATTCGCCCTCCATGGTGCTTTTTTCATAGCAGTAAAGGCCGTGCCAGTACTCCACATGGATGGCGCTCTGGGCGAAATCCACCTCTTTCGGGTTCGCCATGACCACCTTCGGCTCTGCCCGGAAACGGAACAGTCCCTTGGAACCGGTGAAAATGTTGTTCATGGCGAAGGTGTGCAGGGTGGGCAAGAACAGCTCTGCCATGCCCTTACTCCCGGGTCAGCTCTTCCATTTCATCCAGCAGCTCGCCGAACAGCGCCAGCGCCTGATTCACAGGCTCCGGGCTGGTCATATCCACGCCCGCGCCCTTCAGCAGATCAATGGGGGACTTGGAGCAGCCGCCGGAGAGGAAGCCGAGGTAATCCTTCACGGCCGGTGCGCCCTCCCGCAGGATACGGCGGGACAGGGCAATGGCGGCGGAATAGCCGGTGGCGTACTGGAAGACGTAGTAGTTGTAGTAGAAGTGGGGGATGCGCGCCCACTCCATGGCGATATTGTCGTCCACCACCATGTCCGGGCCGTAGTACAGCTCGTTCAGGCGCTTGTACTCGGCGCACAGGACATCCGCCGTCAGGGTCTGTCCCTCAGCTGCCATCTTTCCGATGTTCAGCTCAAACTCGGCGAACATGGTCTGACGGTACAGCGTTCCCTTGAACTGGTCGAGGAAATGGTTGATGAGGTACGCCCGCTCCTTCTTATCCGTGGTCTTGCCCAGCAGATATTCCATCAACAGCGCCTCGTTGCAGGTAGAGGCCACCTCTGCCACGAAGATCACGTAGTCCGCATCGATGGGGTTCTGGTGCTTGTTGGACAGGTAGGAGTGCAGAGCGTGACCCATCTCATGGGCCAGCGTGAACTGGCTGTCCAGCGTTCCGGTGTAGTTCAGCAGGACGTAGGGATGCACCACCGTCCCGGCGGAATACGCGCCGCTGCGCTTGCCCTCGTTCTGGTACACGTCGATCCAGCGGTGGTCGAAGCCGTTTTTCAGAATGGTGCGGTAATCGTCGCCCAGAGGCGCCAGCGCGTCGTAAACGGTCTGCTTGGCCTGCTCATAGGGAATGTGCTTGTCCACATCTTTCAGCAGGGGGGTGTACACATCGTAGAAATGCAGCTCGTCCACGCCCAGCAGCTTCTTGCGCAGACGGACATAGCGGTGCATTTTGTCCATGTTCTGGTGGACTGTCTCGATGAGGTTCTTGTACACGGAGGTAGGGACGTTGGTCGCGTCCAGAGACGCTTCAAAGGCCGTGTCGTACTTCCGCGCCTCGGCGAAGAATTTCAGCTGCTTGTTCTGGGCATTGAGAAGGGCGGCAGTGGTGGTCTTGAACGCAGCCAGCGTACCGTAAAGATTTTCATAGGCGCTCTGACGCAGCACTCGGTCGCTGCTCTCCTCCAGACTGACGAAGGTTCCCTGGGTCAGCGGATGCTTATTTCCCTTGGCGTCCACGGCGTCGGGGAATTTCAGGTCTGCATCGGCGAGGGAGCCGTAAATGGTATCAGGCGCCTGAGACATCTCGCCCGCCGACGCCAGCAGCTTTTCCTCCGCGGCGGAAAGGGTATGCGCCTTGCGGCGGCGCAGATTGGTCAGATAGCGGCGGTAACGCTCCAGCTTGGGACAGTCGGCATAGAACTGCGCCAGCTTCTCGTCGGAAATCGCCATGATCTCCGGCGTATCAAAGCTGCACGCCGCGTTCAGTGCTACTGCAACGCCCATAAACTTTCCGGCCATGGCCTGATAGGTGGCGTTCCGGGTATCCTCGTCCGCCCGACGCATACAGTAGCTGCCCAGCAGATCTCCCTTGGCATTGACCTGCTCAAAGACTTCCATGTAAGCATACAGCGTCTCGCCGCTCTCACCCAGACGTCCCGCGAAGGAAGCCAGGGTCTTCTGGCTCTCCGCCAGCGTTGCCAGTTCCGCTTCCCATGCTTCGTCGGTGGGGTACAGGTCTTCAATCGCCCACTTGTCCTCTGCCGGGATCTGGTCGCGACTGGGAATTTTTTTGATTTCTTCCATAATGAACCCTCCTGGTTTTTTCTGCTATTATACCACACTATCCAAAAAAATCAACGCCGCTTGCAAAGATCGGCAAATTATGCTAAAGTTGGCCTCGGTGATGCATATGAAGAAAAATCGCGTTCGCGGCAGTCTGAGTCTGCTGCTGGGTACAACCATTTGGGGCTTTGGCTTTATCGCCCAGAGCGTGGGCATGGATCACATCGGCCCCTTTACCTTTCAGGCTGTGCGGTGCCTGCTTGCCGTGCTGTTTCTGATTCCCTGCGCGTTTGTGCTGGATATCGGCAAATGCAGCTTCCGGGAATCCGTGGCAAAGTGGAAGAACCCGACGCTGTGGCGGGTGGGACTGATCTGCGGGTGCGCCCTGTTCGTCGCATCCAGCCTGCAGCAGATCGGCATTGTCTACACCGACGCCGGAAAGGCGGGGTTCATTACCGCCATGTACATCGTGCTGGTGCCGGTGCTGGGGCTGTTTCTCGGGAAAAAGCCGCCCAAAACCACCGTTTTCAGCGTTGCGCTGGCGGTGGTGGGGCTGTACCTGCTCAGCTGCATGGGCGTTTCCCAGATCAACAAGGGCGACCTGTACCTGATGGGCTGCGCGCTGGCCTTTTCCGTGCAGATCACCTGCATCGACCGGCTGGCGGGGAACTTAGACGGTCTGCGCATGAACTGCATTCAGGCGCTGGTGGTTACGGTGCTTTCCGTGCCGTTCATTCTGCTGACGAAGGAAACCGTCGTTTTTTCTGACATTACCGCCTGCTGGTTCCCGCTGGTCTTTTCCGGCGTGCTGTCCATGGGCGTCGCCTACACGCTGCAAATCGTCGGGCAGCAGGGTCTGGAACCTACCACGGCGTCGTTAATTATGAGTCTGGAATCCGTCTTTGCCGCTCTGGGCGGCTGGCTGATCCTTCACCAGACCATGACGCCTTGGGAGCTGCTGGGCTGCGGTCTGGTGTTCGCCGGTGTGGTTCTTTCCCAGCTTCCTGTGGAAATGTTTGCGAAAAAGTCTTGAAATAGCACAGAATATGGGGGGCTGCCGCTGGCAGCCCCCCCATATTTTCGTTCACATCTCCTGACGCCCTTCCAGTGCTCTGGAAAGCGTTACCTCGTCGGCATATTCCAGCTGGCTGCCCACCGGAACGCCGTAGGCAAGCCGGGTCACCTTGACCTCCATGGGTCTCAGCAGGCGGGATATGTACATGGCCGTGGCTTCTCCCTCGGTGTCCGGGTTCGTCGCCATGATGACCTCTCTGACCTCTCCCCCGGCTACCCGGCGGAGAAGCTCTTTGATCTTGATGTCGTCCTGCGACACATGGTTCAGGGGCGAAATAACGCCGTGAAGCACATGGTAAACGCCCCGGAACTCCCGGCTGCGCTCCATAGCAATGACGTCCTTCGGCTCGGCCACAACGCATATGACGCTTTTGTCCCGGGTATCGTCATCGCAGATGGGGCACACCTCCCGGTCGGTCAGATTCTGGCAGACGGGGCAGGTGTGTACCTGTTTTTTTGCCTCCAGAATGGCGTTGGAAAATTCCTCCGCATCCTCCATGGGCAGGCTCAGCACATGGAAAGCAAGTCTCTGCGCCGTTTTGCCGCCGATGCCCGGAAGCTTTGCAAACTGGTCGGCAAGATTTTGCAGCGCAGCGGGAAAAAACTGCATAACTTCTCCTTAGAACAGGCCGCCCAGATTCAGGCCGCCGGTGAGACGGGACATGTTGTTCGCCGCTTCGGCGTCCGCCGCCCGCATGGCTTCGTTGACCGCGGCAATGACCATATCCTGGAGCATTTCCACGTCGTCGGGATCCACTGCCTCCGGCTTGATCTCGATGCCGACCACCTCATGCTTGCCGTTGACGGTAGCCGTGACCATGCCGCCGCCGGACGCCGCGGTGAAGGTTTTGGCCTCCTGCTCTGCCTGCATCCGGAGCATTTCCTGCTGCATCTTCTGCGCCTGCTTCATCATAGCCGCCTGATTCATTCCGCCGGGCATACCCCGGAATCCACCTTTTGCCATAATATGATTCTCCTATCTTGAAAAATTCACATGAAATTACCGTTTGATCGTTACAATATCGCTGTGCGCCCTGCCGAAGTTCATCAGCTGCTCCATTCTGGGGTTCGCGGCAGGCTTTGCCGACATATCCACCGTTGCCGCCTTCACCGGATGGGGCAGCATTGCCGTTGCCTTCCGGGAGACGACCTCCAGAATTTCCGGTCTGTCCAACATCTGCGCCGTAAAGCTGTTGCTGCACCGAAGCTCCAACCTGTCCCCCACCAGCGCGCCCTGAACCGGCGCGTTGGGAGTCACCACAAAGAATCCCGAAACAGGGGGCTTCAGCTCCTTGCGAACCGCCGCCACCAAGTCCGACCAGAAGCCGACCGGGGCTTCGCTTTCCGCCACCGGCGGCGTATCCTCTGCCGGGGGGGCGTCGGCATCATCCGGCATAGGCGGGCGATCGTCCTCATATTCGTCCTTCTCCGGTGCGGCCTTTTCCGTCTTCACGGGAGCCGCCGGGACAAACGCGCCGCTCTTCACCTGCTCTTCCAGCCGGGTGAGACGGGCGTTCAGTGCTTTGGTATCCAGACTCAGCTCCGGCTGGCACAGCTCCACAATGCACAGCTCCGCGTCCATGCGGCGGCTGGCGCTTCGGGTAAAACCGGCCATCGTCTCCTGAAGCCGCTCCATCATGCGAACCAGCTCGGCGCTGGTCAGCGCTTTCGTTAGTTCCAGCGCTTCCTTGTCCGACGCCACGCCGGAAAGCATGGTGATCCCGGCGTTTCCGGCGGTTTTCAGCACCAGAAGATCCCGGGTCAGGCAGGCCATTTCGTCCAGCATGGCGCCCAGGTCTTTGCCCTCGGTATAGAGCCGGTTGAACAGCTCCAAAGCGTTTTTCGTATCGTGGGCGGCAATATAGCCCATCATTTCCCCGCATTTCCGCTCCCCGGCAATGCCCAGGCATGCGTATACCCGCTCTGCCGTCAGCTCTCCCGTGGTCGCGGAGGCGCACTGGTCAAGCAGACTCAGGCCATCCCGCATTCCGCCATCCGCAAGGCGGGCGATCACTCGCGCCGCGCCATCGTCAAGATCAATGTTCTCCTGATAGGCGACGTATTGCAGCCGCGCTGCGATGTCCTCCTGACTGATGCGCCGGAAGGAAAACCGCTGGCACCGGGACAGAATCGTCGCCGGAACCTTGTGCAGCTCCGTGGTCGCGAGAATGAACAGCAGATGCTCCGGCGGCTCCTCGATGATCTTCAGCAGCGCGTTGAAGGCCGAAATGGAGAGCATATGCACCTCGTCGATGATATACACCCGCATTTTCACCTGAGAAGGCGTATAAATGGCGTCGTCCCGCAGGTCGCGGACGTTGTCTACGCCGTTGTTGGACGCGGCGTCGATCTCCAGCACGTCCATGCAGGAGCCGGAATCGATGGCCTTGCAGGCTTCGCAGACGTTGCAAGGGTTACCGTGGTCGGGATTCAGGCAGTTGACCGCCTTCGCCAGAATCTTGGCGCAGCTGGTCTTGCCCGTGCCCCGGGAGCCGGTGAACAGATACGCATGGCTCATTTTCCCGGTCATGATCTGGGTTTTCAGGGTCTGCGTCACCGCCATCTGCCCGGAAACGTCGTCAAAGGTCTGGGGGCGGTATTTGCGGTATAACGCCTGATAAGCCGACATTGTGCTTCTCCTTTCTGCAAAAGTCCATTGCGAGCCTAAAAAGCCATCCGGCCCATAACAAGATCGCACACCCACATTTGAACAAGGCGAATACCCGAACCTGACACAGTTAGCTCAAGAACGGCAACCCCGCGGCACACGAGAAGATCCGCTTAATGCTGCTTGGTTCCCCACCTGACATGGTTCACGGGATCTCGTTGCGCAAGACCAATCTATCAACACCACTTGCGCAGGTCAGACAATATTCAAACTTGCCCGGGTGTGGGAATTCATCCCTGCTGTAGCGGATTGCAGGTACAGGGCACCGCTATCTCCCCGACTAGTGCGACCTTGTTATAAGCCGGACAGCTCAATACAAGGAAATTTTGAAATTTGTGAAATTGCAATCAGTTGAGCTTCGACTCGATGAAGTCGGCCAGCTCTTTGAAGGTGGTGATCTGCTGATCCTCCAGATCCAGCTCCACGCCCAGCTCGGACTCCAGATCCATGATCATTTCAACGATATCCAGAGAATCGATGCCCAGGCTCTCAAAGGTAGCATCCGGGGTGATCTCGGCGGGATCCAGCTCCAGCTGCTTGGCCGCATAGTTAACCAGTTTCTCGTACATGTGTAAGTCCTCCTCTCAGTATTTTCTGCGGAACTATCTTATCGTATTCTATTACAGGAACCCGCGTTTGTCAATGCCCTGTTTTTACCCAACCGCCATCCCTGCGGCATAGGCCGTCGCCCATGCGATCTGCAGGTTGAAGCCGCCGGTGTAGGCATCGCAGTCAATGACCTCCCCGGCGAAATGCAGCCCGGCCACAAGCTTGGATTCCATGGTTTTGGGGTCGATTTCCGATACCTTCACGCCGCCGCTGGTGATGATCGCCTCGGACACGGGGCGCTTGCCGGTGATGTCAATGGGGAAGGCTTTCAGCAGCTCCACCAGTGCGCGGCGCTTCTGCTTCGTCAGGGAATTAGCCTGCATTTCCGGGGAAATATCCAGTCTGCGCAGCACCACGGGGATCATGCTCCGGGGCAGCAAGTCCACCAGAGCGTTTTCCATGCTCCGGTTCTGATACTGCTCCAAATCCCGCAGGATGCGGGCTTCCAGCTTTTCACTCTCCAGCGCGGGCTTCAAATCCAGCACCAGACGGCAGCCGTCTCCTTTCAGGTGGCAGCTCGCCGACAGCACCGTGGGGCCGGAAATGCCAAAGTGGGTAAACAGCAGCTCGCCAAAGTCCTTGTAAAGCACCTTTCCCTTGGCGTTCAGCAGCTTGACCCCCACGTTCCGCAGGCTCAGCCCCTGCATTTCCTGACAGTCGTTTCCCACCGTCTCCAGCGGCACCAGACTTCCCTCCGGGGGGATGATCGTGTGTCCCAGGGCGGCGGCGATGCTGTAGCCGTCGCCGGTGGAGCCTGTGGCGGGGTAGGAAGCGCCGCCGGTCGCGAGAATCACCCAATTTGCGGCAATTTCCTCATTTTGCGTCCTCACCCCGGTAACATGCCCGTCTTGGGTGAGAATATCCCTGACACGGGCAGTTTTCACGGTGATTTTCTGCCTGTGCAGCTCCGATTGCAGGCAGTCCAGAACGGACTGGGATTTGTCCGTCACCGGGAATACCCGGTTTCCCCGCTCGGTTTTCAGGCGGCAGCCACGTTCCTCAAAAAAGGCCATCGTCTTTTCCGGCGGGAACGCCGTCATGGCGCTGTAGAGAAACCGCCCGTTCCGGGGGACGTTCTGCAAAACCTCCTGCCCGGTGCAGTTATTGGTCACGTTGCAGCGGCCCTTGCCGGTGATCAGAAGCTTCCTGCCCAAACGGTCGTTTTTTTCCAGAAGCAGCACATTCTGCCCCCGTTTTGCCGCCGTAATGGCCGCGAACATGCCCGCCGCGCCGCCGCCGATCACGATACCGTCATAGCGCATCAGCCGTCCACCCGCTTCTCATACACGTCGTATTCTTCCCAGATACGCTCCAGATTGGCGAAGGTTTTGGAGAGTTCCTTCTCCTTCTGGGCGGCAATGGCGACGATCAGGGCGTTGACGATACTCAGCGGCGCCACAAGGGAGTCCACCAGACTGACCATATCGCTTTTGGCGATCAGCACATGGTCGCAGCTGCTGCCTAAGGGGGACAGCTTGCTGTCCGTAATGCCGATGACCGTCGCCCCGGCAGAGCGGCAGTATTTTGCGCCCTTGGTCGTGGTGGAGGAATACCGGGGGAAGGAAAAGGCGATGACCACGTCGCTGCTGTTCACGCTGACGATCTTTTCAAACATCTCCCCCGCCCCGAAGCCGGAAACGACATGGACGTTGTTGAACATATAATTTAAGTAGTACCCCAGAAAATTCGCCAGCGGCTCCACGGAACGGACGCCCAGAATGTACACCCGTTTTGCCTTTAGAATGGCGTTCACGGCGGCGGAAAATTCCTCCCGGCTCACCATTTCCTCCGTCTGGCGGATTTTCTCCATGTCAGAGCGAAGCACCGTGGAAACCACGTCCTGATCGCCCAGACGGTCATTGGCGACCTCGATGCGCTGCACGGAGGTCAGACGGTTGAGCACCATTTCCTGCATGGCCTTCTGCATACTGGGGTAACCGTCAAAGCCCAGATCAACGGCAAACCGAACCACCGTGGATTCCGACACGCCCACCGTTTTCCCCAGACGGTTGGCCGTCATGAACGCGGCCTTGTCATAGTCCTCCGTAATGTAACGCGCGATCCGCTTCTGCCCCTTGGAGAAGGTAGGTTCCATCTCCCGCAGAGTGGACAATATATCGTAACTCATAGCTGCCTCCTTGTGCGGCGCTGTATCGTTTTTTATGGCCATCGGTCAGGGCAATCGCCCGTTTCTGCCGAAAAGCCGCCTTATATTATACTAGCAAAATCGGCGGCATTTTGCAAGAGACAACCGCAAAAAATGCAGGAATATTTCAAATAGTGCCGGATGTTCCCGGTGTCCGCACCAATCCTGCAACCTCCGCCTCCGTCAAATAGCGCCATTTCCCCAGCGGGAGATCTCCCAAACGGAGACTTCCCTCCTGAATGCGGCGCAGCCGGGTGCAGTGCATTCCGGCTGCATCGCACATCCGCCGCACCTGCCGGTTGCGGCCTTCGTGGATGGTCACCCGGAATTTTGCCGACTGCCCCTCCGCCTTCAGCAGCTTCACCTTCGACGAGCGGATGGTGTAGCCGTCCAGCGTGATGGGCTTCGCCAGACGGCGCTCCCCGCCGGGCGTGTAGCCGGTGACCCATACGTCATAGGTCTTCTCCACCTCATGCTTCGGGTGCATCAGGGCGTTGGCGAACGCGCCGTCATTGGTCAGAAGCAGAAGCCCCTCGGAATCCATGTCCAACCGCCCGACGGGGTACACACGCACGCCGCAGTCCGCCACAAGGCCGGCCACGTCCGGCCGCCCCTTTTCGTCAGACAATGTGGTGACGTAGCCCCGGGGCTTATTCAATAAGATGTACACGTTCTTTTCCCGGACGGCCAGCGGCTGTCCCGCCACCCGGATATCGTCGGTTTCCGGGTCGGCGCAGTCCCCCAGGGTCGCGGTGACGCCGTTGACGCTCACCTGCCCCGCCCGGATCAGCTCCTCCGCCTTCCGCCGGGAGGCCATGCCCCGGGCGGAGAGTATTTTCTGCAAACGTTCTGTCACGGTTCTTCCTCCCCGCATGGTCGTCCGGGAGCGGCATGTCAGCCGCTCCCTCTGTGGAATAGTTTTTGCCAGAAGCTCTTTTCCTCCGGCTGGGTCTGCTCGATGGTCGCGCCGTAGACGACCGGGACTTTTCCCACGGCCTTGCCCTCGATCAGCACATACACGACCCCCGCGTCCGCCCCTTCTACTGCCGGGGCATAGATGAATCCCGGGCCGGGCAGCGCCAGACAGGGGTGTTCCTCCGGCGCGACGGAATAGTCAAAGTCCTCCGCCGCCAGTACCTCCACCCGCCGTTTCTCGCCGCCCACGACTTCCACGGTTCCCACCCGGTCGCCCTGATTCACGATACGCCCAATGGCATACCGGGAGAAGCCTTCTTCCATCAGCGCGGCATGGTCAGACCAGTCGCTGGGGTCGTCGATGGTCACGACGATAATTCGCCGCCCGTCTCTCGTGGCGCTGGACACCAGAATCCGTCCGGCGGCCTTGGTAAAGCCGGTTTTCACCCCGTCGGCGCCCGCTACCCGCCACAGCAGCTTATTGTGATTGGTCAGATACCGATCCCCCACCTTGACGTTTTTGGCGGAGACGGTCTTGTAGAAAATGGGATTTTCCATGGCGTAGGCCGCCAAAGTTCCCAAATCCTTCGCCGTGGAATAATGGCCGGGGCTGTCTAAGCCGTTTGGATTTTCAAAGTGCGTCCCGGTCAGGCCGAGACTGCGTGCCTTGTCGTTCATCAGCTCCGCGAAGCCCTCCACAGTGCCGCCGCAGTAAATGGCCAGCGCCACGGCGGCATCGTTGCCGGAGGACAGCATCAGCCCGTAGAGCAGCTCCTGCAAGGTAAGCACCTCCCCCTCTTTCAGGTACATGGAGGAGCCCTCAATGCCCACCGCTTCCTTGGGAATGCGCATTCTGTCCAGGACGTTACACTGCTCACAAACGATCAGCGCCGTCATAATTTTGGTGGTGCTGGCGATCAGGCTCCGCTCCGTGGGATTTTTCTCGTAAAGCACCCGGCCGCTGACGGCATCCACCGCATACGCCCGCCGGGCGGACACGGCACCCGCCCCCACAGGCAAAAACAGGACGGCGGCCAGCAATGCAGCCGCCGTCCCGGCGAAAAATCGTCTCATTTCTTCTCACCCGTGGCTATTGTGTCCCATTATGGGGAAACTATGCACCACGGACGTCCGCGCAAATCAGTCTTTCTTTTTGGAATCCAGATAGGCGGTAAGCTTGTCCAGCGTGTCCGGCACCATTTCCACAATGCGGTCAGCCGTGGAGCTGGCAGGCTCCGCCACGGGCATCATGCGCACGTTGCCGTCCTTGACAATGAGGAAGCAGATGGGCGTCACCTTGACGCCGCCGCCCACGCCGCCGCCAAAGGGATTGTCGCCGGCCGCCGTCTTCTTGGTGAAGTCGGAACCGCCGCCGCCAAAGCCGACACTGACCTTGGACACGGGGATGATGGTCACGCCGTCGGGCGTGGAGATGGGTTCGCCGATGACGGAGTTTACGTCCACCATCTCGCGGATTTTCTGAATGGTACTTTCAAGCATATTGGGAATCTGGCTCATGGGTAGCACCGCCTTTTCGTTTTTTCTGAAGTTTTAGGAATTCTCTCAGCGCCCGGATGCCGTACACGATGGCAAGACCAAGAAGTCTTCCCAGCGTAATGGTCAGATCCAGCCGCGCAATGACCAGTGTTTCGGACGCGGTAAAGTCGCACTCGACCTCCACATCCCGTTTTTTTATCACGAACAGCCGTTCCAGCTGGGGCATCAGATTGCCCACTGCCGTCCAAGCCCTTCCGTAATTGACCGCGAGGTCGCAGGGATCGCCCCCAGCCAGTATCAGCTTCAGCTCCAATCGGTTCACCCGCAGCTTCCGCCGGAAATCTCCCAGAAAGTTCAGCGCGACCTTCACCAATGGCAAAAAGTCCAGCAAACTGCCGCCCTTTTCTTTCTTATCCATCGCAGGCTCCTGCTTGGGGGGCTGGGGCGGCTTTGGGAGAGGTTCTTCCTGTTTTTTCGGCTGTTCCGCCGTTTTTTTCGCAGGTTTCGGCTTTTTCTCCTTCTTTTTTCGGGGGAACAGGGTCAGCCGGACGGGGCCTATCACGACGCGCAGCAACGGCCCTTCCCCGCTGTACCGGGCGCTGACGCCCAAGGGCAGAATTCCCAGAAGGAATATCACGCCCAGCGCAATCCACCAGCCCATTTATGCGTCCTCCCCGGTTGGGGGCTGCTCGGGCAACTCCACCGGCTCGCCGAATGTGATCTTCTCAATGGGGGGCAGCTCTTCCAGAGAGCTGAGGCCGAAGGTGCGCAAAAAATCCGACGTCGTCTTATACTGAATCGGACGTCCCGGAACGTTCAGACGCCCCGCCTCCTCGATGAGCTTCTTATTGAGCAGCGCCGCCACGGAATAGGCGCTGTCCACGCCGCGGATCTGCTCCACCATGGCCTTCGTCGCCGGCTGGTAGTAAGCGATGATGGTCAGGGTCTCCAACTGAGAAGAAGACAGCTTGGGAGGCTTTCTTGTTTCCAGCGCCTTCGTCACATAGTCCGCCATTTCTCCGGAGGACACCATCTGGTAGCCCTTTTCCAGCTTGAGAATGCGGATTCCCCGGCGCTCAAAGGCATATTTATCCGCCAATTCGTCGGCAGCTTTTTCCACATCCGACGCGTCCGTTTCCAGCGCGGCGGCAAGTCTTCCAATATCGATCCGCTCGCCCGCGGCAAAGAGAATGGCCTCAATGGCACGCTGTAGCTGTTCCGATTCCATCAGGTCATCTCCTCTCTCGGGTGCTTGTCCAGCAGACGGACGTTGGGGTTTTCCCCGCCGGGGTCGTCCTCCAGCGTCACGGAGTTCGTCTTGCACAAATCCAGAATGGCGAGAAAAGTCGCCACGACCTCCGAGCGGCTCCGGCTGCCCCGGAACAGATTTTTCAGCCGTTCCACGCCCCGTAGCAGCAGCTGACGCAGCACCTCGCCGGTTTTCCGGCCGATGGGGTACGGCTCTTTTCCCACGATGCCCCGGAAATTCGCCGTGGGCGGGGGCAGCTGGCGCTGACTGCGCTCGGCAATGATGTCCAGCGCCCGAAGCAGGTCGATCACGTCGTGCTGATAGCGGTAGCCCTGCTCCCTGCGCAGGGGTTCCGGCTCTTTGGTGAACAGGCACCGGCCGATTTCATTCCTCGGTTCCAGCACCGCCACGGCCTGCCGGATCTGCTCCATGGCTTCCTTCCGCTTCCGCTCCACCAGCGACTGGCGCAGCAGGTCAAGCTCGCTTTCCGCCTCGGCCTGTTCCGCTGCCGACAGAAGCATTTTGGTTTTGATCAGCATCAGGTGGGACGCCATGGTGATGAACTCGCTGGCGATCTCCATGTCCATCCGCTTCATTTCGTCCAGATATCCCAGATACTGCTCCAGAATTGCGGAAATGGACACATCCTGAATTTCGATTTTATTCTTGCTCAGCAGCTCAAAAATAACATCCAGCGGCCCCTCAAAATCCTCCAGAACGTCGGATTTGGTATGGACGATGCCCTCCAGACGGTATTGCGGTTCTCCCATAGCGGCTTCCTTTGCTAAATCTAAATCAATACATACTTGCGGACATTATAGCATTCTTTTCCCCCGGGCGCAACCCTAATATTCCATTAACTTTCATGAACTTTCTTTCAGAAAATGTTGCAATTTTCGATTTTATGTGGTATCATGTTTGTAACCGAAATTCGGAGGGATGAGAAGTGGCAAAACGGAATCGTTATCGTGAGATGGAGAGTTTGATGACCAGGGTCATTATTGGCGACGCGCTGGTGTTTGCACTGTACCTGCTTTGCGCCGGTCTTGGCTGGACCGTTCTGAAGGTGACCTCCGCCATTATCGCCATTCTAGGTTCCCTTTTATGCCTTGGCTGGCTGGTCATCACCGGCGAGTTCTCCCGCCGCCGGAGTCTGTGGATGGTAACGGGCTTTATCGCGATCGTTCTGTGCGTGCTGGTGTCCCTGCTTCTTGGCTATCCCGGCCCTGCGCCTACTGTGTAATTTAAGAGTCGATAGAAGGGGTATGTGCCTTGACGGTACATACCCCTTTACTTTCTGTTGTGCATCTGTCAGTTTGCGTTCATGCCAAGCGGCTCGTAACTCAGCAGCTTTTTCTTCCAGAGTGTTTCCGTATGAATCACATCCTCAGGTTTTACCGTCTTCGGAAGAAGCTGCAAAATGGAGAACTGGAAATGTGTATATCGTTCGGGGTAGCTGCAAAGCAGCTCCTTCATCAGCTTATTCCCTCCGTGCAGCGAGTCAACATAGTGCGCCCAACGCTCCAGCAGTCCGCCTTTGCCGTACGCAGAGCCAACATACTGCCGCCCATTTTCTCTGTCAACAATGAGATATACCGCATTGACAGAGGATAGTGCGGCATGCCACGATTCATACGCCGTGGGGTCTTTCACGATTTCCCGGAGTTCATCATAGGTGAGGACAAAATCTTCATACCCGGAAAATACCCGTTTATCATGGATGGCAACAATGGGTTTCTCGTTTGTGCCTTTCTGCGCCCACGCGAGCGTACCCTTGCCCCATTCAATTATGAGCCTTCCTTCATACTCTCTCAGCAATTCAACGTGTTCCAATTCGTAAAACATCTGCTGCCCCTGAAACCAGTCCTCCAGCGGGAAACCGTCCGGTTTCATATCCTGCGTATCAGGAACACAGCCGTTTACCTTGTAGCAGGCAAAGAATTTTGCTGTTGTACTCTTGTCGCTGACAAAAACACACCAGTAGTCGTACCCGTTGGTAAAACTGTCGCTCTGGACGCAGGTATATTCCATAACCATGTTCTTTTCATAACATTTTCTGAATTCCCTGTCCGTCAGCGAATGCCGTATCAGCTTCACCCGCTTGGGGTCAAGTCCCACTTTCTTCAAAACATCGGAAAAGTTCAGGATTGCCATACCGGTTACCTCCTTTTATCTATAGAACGTATTTCCTCCGATGAATTCCCGCACCAGACTGGTGGGGGGAATTTCGTCGTCCACGTCCGCTTCCTGAATGTAGTTGAGAATTTTGACGATGTTGCGCACCTCGTCGTAGCATTCGTCCTCCGGCTGAACTGCGGTGAGCAGGGGGAAAATGTGCTTCTTCAGCACCGCCAGTTCGTACAGTGTAGAGCTGTTGAAAATCACGTCGGCATTCTCCTGATAGGGGAAAATCCACCGCTTTTCCCCCCGCTGCACGCTGTCCCACATGGCGAGCGTATGCTGCACCGACGCGCCCCGGGTCTCGTAGTCCCGGACAATGCGCCGCAGGAGCCGCAGATAACTGGTGGGAATCCGGTTGTGATTGTCCAGATTCAATGGCAGCAGCGGGCTGACGTAAAGGCGGAAAATCAGCTTTTTGTCCACGCTTTCCGGCAGCATGGCGGGGTTCAGACCGTGAAGCCCCTCCACAATGATGACGGAATCCGCTTCCAGACGCAGCCGCTTGCCCCGCCACTCCCGTCTTCCGGTAAGGAAGTTGAAGGACGGAAGCTCCACTTCCCCGCCCGCCAGCAGCGACGCCATATCCTCCCGGAACAGGGCGCAGTCAATGGTGTTGATATGCTCCAAATCCAGTTTACCGTCAGGGCCGGGGGCAATTTTGTCCCGGTCTATGTAATAGTCGTCCAGACTCATGAGAATGGGCTTTTTCCCATGGACGCGGAGCTGGGTGGCAAGACGGTTCGCCGAGGTTGTCTTGCCCGAGGAGCTGGGGCCAGCCAGCAGCACGGCCTTCGCCCCCCGCTGGCACACCTGATCGGCCACCTGAGAAAACCGCTTTTCGTGCAGGGCTTCGTTTACGCGGATCAGCTCCCGGATGCGGCCGGAATTCGTCAGGTCGTTGAGGTCGGCCACTGTCTGGCACTCCATCAGCTCGCCCCAGCGCTCGCCCTCGTTGAACACGCTGAAAAAGTTGGGCATAGGCGGCACCTTGGCGCAGATCTCCGGATTGCCGTCGTCCGGATAGACGAACACAAAGCCGCCGTCCGCCGGGAGAATGTCCCACACCGTCAGATACCCGGTGGAGGGCATCATCTCGCCGTAGTAATAGTCGGCAAAGTCGCCGTAGGCGTACTCGTCGAAATAATCCACCGTCCGCCAGGAAAGAAGCCTTGCCTTGTCGGTCTGCCCTTCTTCCCGGAACCGGTCGATGGCCTTTTGCAGTTTTACCCGGCGGCGGATCAGGGGAATGTCCTGCCCCACCAGCTCACTGACCCGCGCTTTCAGGGTCGAAGCGGAAAAATCCTTTGCCCCCGCAACGCTGATGTACACGCTGGAGCCCAGCGTGCAGGTCATTTTTGCCGTTGCCTCCGGCCACAGCTGCCGCATGGCAAGGAAAATCGTGAACTGCGCCGTGCGGATATAGCACTCCTTGCCCGCCGGGTCGGCGTAGCGGAGCAGGCGGATTTCGCCGTTGGACGCCGCCATCGCCCGGCGCATGGACTGGCGGTCGGCCTCCGCCTCTTTCTGCCGCACGGGAATATAATTTAATGTAAAGACCTCACCGGCGATCTTCGCGGCAAGGGGCCTTTCCGTCAGCGTACTGCCGTCCAGCCCCAGCTGCTTCACCAGTTCCAGCAAACTCTGTCCCGGCTGGGGCAGCACCTTCCGTCCTTCCATTGTCAAATCCATAACGTTACCTCCTTAGGGAAATTGCACAAAACGCGTGCTATATTATAGCACACGTTTATGTTTTCTGCAAGATTTATTTTGATTTCGCCTTGCACCGCCGCAGCAGCAGATATCCCACCACGCCGATGATCAGCAGCGCCGCCATCCATGCCGGTCTTGTCCAAGCGGGGGTGGTGACAAAAATGGCCGTGGGGCCGTCCGCGCCGCCGATGATGCCGATGGCCGCCGCGCTCCCGTTCTGCATAAGCTCACGGTGCAGAATGAAATAGCCGATCAGGGAAACGACGCCGTCGTACAGCAGCCGCACGCCCCCGATCGCCGCGATTCCCAGAAACAGGAAGCGCCATGGGCTTTTCCGGTAGGTGTAGTCCTTCATCTGCTCGTTGAGGTCGGCGGCCGCTTTCGCGGGGGTGCCAAGCTCGGCGTAAATTTCCTCGTCGGTATGCCCGGCCTCCCGGCGAGCAACTATGGAGCTTTGGAAGTCGCTCATGACTCTCGCCTTTATCTCACGGGGCAGGTTCAGACGCCGCTCCACCGCGTTCACGTAGTTCTTCATTTTCTTTTCCGCCTGCGTCATGACTCTCTTCCTCCCTGCAAAAATGCGTTTACCGTATCATCAAATTCCCGCCAGACGCGCTGTCTGCGGAGATTTTCCGCCTGCCCAGCGTCCGTGGCTTCGTAGATTTTCTTCGGTGCCGTGCGCCCCTCCCCCGTTGACCATTGGGAGCGGATCATGCCGTCATCCTCAAGGCGATACAGGATCGGATACAGCGTCCCTTCCTTCAGGCAGAACCGCCCTTGAGAGGATTTTTTCAGCTCTGACAGCAGCTCGTAGCTGTAAGCGGGCTTCTCGCAGATCAACTTCAGCACCAGCATTTCAAGCACGCCCTTTTTTAATTGCTGGGCAAATCTGTCCTCCATCGGCTCCCCTCCTATTTAGTATTGCTAAGTATTTGTAATTTAGCATTCTTTCCTGGTTTTGTCAAGCAGCAAAAAGGACTTGCTTATTTTCGGCAAGTCCTTTTTCGCTATCCCAGCTTCGTCAGCGTGGTTCCCGGGTAATAGTGCGCCAGAATTTCCGGGCAGGCGCTTCCGGTGACGGCCATGGCATCCGCGCCGTATTGGCTCATGCCCACCCGGTGGCCGTAGCCTCTGGTGGTGATGGTGACGGTATCCTCGGTGGTGGATATGGAAAACGCCGTGGAGCGCAGACCCAGCGCGGAGCGAAGATCAGTCCCTTTATAGCTTGTCCCGCCGATGACGATGGTATCGACGCCGCCGCCATCAGTATAGGTCACGTCCCGGAACCAGCTTCCCGGGCTGCCGCTGAGCTTGACACCAAGGGCATCCTGAAACGCTCCCGCCGAAAAGCGCACCGTATCCGTGTAATGCGCCGCCTTTTCCTCCCCGGGGCTGGCCACAGCCTGCAAATAGGGGAACTCCGTTCCCCACACCGCCGCGGCGTCCTCGGTACTGCCGCCGGAACAGGAAAAATACGTCGCTTCGATCAGCTCCCCCTCGTAGGTCAGCACCCAGCCGGAGGTAGCGGCCACGGCAGCGCGTACCTTTTCCAGCCCTTCCTCCGTGCCGCCCTGAGACAGGTAGTCTTCGTCCCCGATGTAGCCCTGACAGCACGCGCTGCGGGTGCATACGGAGCAGTCTCCGTGCTTGCCGCCGGTCTCCCACGCCTTCCGGGCATAGGTTCTCGCTACCACGGACTGGGCTTCCAGTGCTTCCTCCTCAAAGGATACCGGCATTTCCGCCAGCACCACCCCGACAAGGTAGCCGTCCATATCCATCTGGGAAACCGTGCCGTCCTCCTGCCTGACCAGCACAGGAAGCCGCACAGTCTCCTGCGCCGTGGGTTGTACGGTCTGCGCCGTTGTTTCAGGCGTCGTCTCCGGCGGAGTATCCGTCTGGCGCGCCGCAATGCTCAGCACGATCCCCGGCACCACCAGCCCCATGACGGCGGCGGTCAGAATATCCTTTGCCAATGTTCTCATTGGTATCCCCTCCCGGAGATATGGTAGCACAGCGGGAGGAAAGAATGCTGTCAGAACATACACAAAGGAATGCAGTCCGCAGACAAAGTCTGCGGACTGCATTCGGGGGTTAGGAACTCGGGAAAAGCAATTCAATTACTCTTATTGTGGCAGGAACCGCACGCGGCACAGCCGGCGCAGTTGCCGCCGCAGGAGGACTTTCCCTGTTTTTTGTCGTGTACCATGCTGCGGATAATCAGAGTAACCACTGCCAGAAGGACGAGACTGATAAGAATTGTACCGATATTCACGCTGATCCATTGCAGCATAAAAATCACTCCATTTCATAACATTGAAGCTTGGAGCCAGACGTATCGTCTGGCTCCAAAACGATCAGACTTTAGACAGCTTGGTAGCTTCCTTGTAGGGCTTGAACAGCATGTACAGCATACCGGCCAGAGCAGCCAGAGCGAAGATCAGGCCGATCACGCTGGCGTGTCCGGTGAACAGGTTGCCGAACTGGTTGATCATCAGGGCGATGATGTAAGCGAAGCCGCACTGATAGCCGATGGCGAACCATGTCCACTTGGCGTTGTTCATCTCACGCTTGATGGCGCCGATAGCCGCGAAGCAGGGGGCGCACAGCAGGTTGAACACCAGGAAGGAATAACCGGTAATGCCGTTGAACGCAGTGGCAAGGTTCTGATACACGGTGCCGTCTCCGCCGCCGTACAGGATGCCCAGAGTACCAACGATGTTCTCCTTGGCGACCAGACCGGTGATGGAAGCGACAGCCGCCTGCCAGTTGCCCCAGCCCAGAGGCTTGAACACCCACGCCAGCACGCCGCCGATGGCAGCCAGAATGGAGTAGTCGATCTCCTCCTCGCCCAGCATCCGGAAGGTGCCGTCAACGAAGCCGAAGTAAGTGGTGAACCACACAAAGATGGTGGACAGCAGGATGATGGTGCCGGCCTTCTTGATGAAGCTCCAGCCGCGCTCCCACATGCTGCGCAGGACGTTGGACACGGTGGGCAGGTGGTAGGCGGGCAGCTCCATAACGAAGGGAGCAGGCTCACCGGCGAACATCTTGGTCTTCTTCAGCATAATGCCGGACACGATGATGGCGGCCATGCCGATGAAGTAAGCGGAGGTAGCAACCCATGCGCTGCCGCCAAACAGAGCGCCGGCGATCATGGCGATGAAGGGAACCTTCGCGCCGCAGGGGATAAAGGTGGTGGTCATAATGGTCATCCGGCGGTCACGTTCGTTTTCAATGGTACGGGACGCCATGATGCCGGGAACGCCGCAGCCGGTGCCGACCAGCATGGGGATAAAGGACTTACCGGACAGGCCAAATTTCCGGAAGATACGGTCGAGAACGAATGCGATACGGGCCATGTAGCCGCAGGCTTCCAGAATGGCCAGCAGCAGGAACAGCACCAGCATCTGAGGCACGAAGCCCAGAACCGCGCCGACACCGGCCACGATGCCATCCAGAATCAGGCCGCTGAGCCATTCAGCCGCATTAGCCTTCTCCAGCAGGTCGCCAATCAGAACAGGGATACCGGGCACCCAAACGCCGTAGTTTGCGGGGTCGGGTTCTTCGCCTTCCAGCGTTTTAAGCGCTTCTTCATAGTCAGCCAGAGAAGCGGTCTCCTCGGTGATCTCCAGAGTCTCCTCATCCTCGACTTCGTAGGGGAAGTCGCCGGTGGGAGCGGTGCCGTTTTCTTCCACGTAGGCGTCGTAGCCGTCTACAATCAGGGACGCCTCGTTATACGCATCAGCGTCTTCGTTGTAATCGGCAGAGCCAATGCCGAACAGGTGCCAGCCGTCGCCGAACAGGCCGTCGTTTGCCCAGTCGGTAGCGGCAGCGCCCACGCCGACCATGGCGATGTAGTAAACAAGGAACATGACAACTGCGAAGATGGGCAGACCCAGCCAGCGGTTGGTCACAATCTTATCGATCTTATCGGAGGTGGTCAGCTGACCGGCGGAGTGCTTCTTGTAGCAGCGCTTGATGACCTCGCCGATGTAGATGTAGCGCTCGTTGGTGATGATGCTCTCGGCGTCATCGTCCAGCTCCTTCTCGGCAGCTTCGATGTCGGCCTCGATGTGAGACATGGTCTCCTTGGTCAGACCCAGCTTCTGCATCACCTTGTCGTCACGCTCGAAGACCTTGATGGCGTACCAACGCTGCTGCTCCTCGGGCATACCGTGGACAGTTGCTTCCTCGATGTGGGCAATGGCGTGCTCCACAGGGCCGGAGAAGGTGTGCATGGGGACGGTCTTGCCATTCTTCGCGGCGTCGATGGCGGCTTCGGCAGCGGCCATAACGCCGTCGCCCTTCAGGGCGGAGATCTCGACGACCTTGCAGCCCAGAGCCTGAGACAGCTCGTCGATATTGATCTTGTCACCGTTCTTGCGGACAATATCCATCATGTTGATGGCGATGACCACAGGGATACCCAACTCGGTCAGCTGGGTGGTTAAGTACAGGTTCCGCTCCAGGTTGGTGCCGTCGATGATGTTCAGGATGGCGTCAGGCCGTTCCTCGATCAGATAATTCCGGGCGACCACTTCCTCCATGGTGTACGGAGACAGAGAATAAATGCCGGGCAGGTCAGTGACGGTGACGTCGGAATGCTTCTTCAGCTTGCCTTCCTTCTTCTCCACGGTGACGCCGGGCCAGTTGCCCACGAACTGGTTGGAACCGGTGAGGGCATTGAACAGTGTCGTTTTGCCGCTGTTGGGGTTGCCCGCAAGGGCAATTCTGATATCCATGATACTCTCCTTCTGTTAGCTTCCGCTAACGTTTTATCAAAATCAGGGCTTGCGTCCCTATGATTTACTGGGGTCTTACTGGATCTCGATCATTTCGGCGTCGGCCTTACGGATCGACAGCTCGTAGCCGCGGACGTTGACCTCGACCGGATCGCCCAGCGGAGCAACCTTCCGCACGTAAACGGTGACGCCCTTGGTAATGCCCATGTCCATGATTCTGCGCTTGACAGCGCCCTCGCCGTGGAGCTTCACCACGGTAACGGTGTCGCCAACCTTGGCCTGCTTCAGTGTTTTCATACCGATTCCTCCTTTTTTCCTCGTTAAACCATAATTTTCTGCGCCATTTCCTGGCTGATGGCTATCCGGGACTCCTTCACCTTGACAATGACGTTGCCGCCCATCGTATTGATGACCGACACCACCCCGCCGACGACGAAGCCCAGATTCTCCAGATGCTGTTTGACTTCCGGCTTTCCGCCGATTCGCTTGATGACGTATTCCTCGCCGGTATCCGCAACCGTAAGCGGCATGGAGAGCACCTTCTTTTTCTGAGTCTGCAGATTAGCTATTGCTAACCCTTAGGCGTTAATATTGGTTAGCTCTCGCTAACCTTCTGTATAATAGCCCACCTTAAAGAATTTGTCAAGTGATTTTTAAGGATTTTTTCATTTTGTCCAAGTATGACAAATTATGCCAGGAAGCGGCGGCAGAAACCGGTCAGAATGCGTTATTGCTGCGGGCGGTTTTCCTCGTGGGGAAAACCGCCCGCAGCTCTATCACGATCTGTCATGGATGAACTGAAGCATACAGTCCTTCAGGCTCTGCATACCGTCTGTCAGCTTCATTTTGCGGCTGGTGCCCATGCCCAGCTCCCGCAGCCTTGGCGGGTCCACGGGGACGCACAGCACATCGTCCGTCCTGCCCCGGATCATCAGCTCCGTCATCATGGTGACGCCCAGCCCGTGTCCCACCATCCGGATAACCGTCTCGTCGTCCACCCGGGAAACGCTGGCGTTGAGCTTCACGCCCACGGAGTCCATGGCCGCATTGACGTCAATGTCAAATCTGCCGTAAGGCATCAGGAAGTCCTGCCCGGAAAATTCCTCCAACGGGAAGGTTGTGCGGCCGTTGAGGGGGTAGTCCTTGGGGAGGATCGCATACATTTTTTCATTGTACAAGGGCGTCCAGTCGCAGAAGCTGTAGTTCTGCCGGCTGGCAAAAATCACGTCGGTCTGCCCGCTTTCCAGCAGCTCGTAGGGTTCCAGGGCGTTATCCACCATCCGAAGGTCAACGCTGACATCCGGGCAGACGCGCTTGTAGCGGTAAAGCAGCTCCGGCATCCAGTGCATGGCGATGCTGGCGTAGGCCGCAATGCGGATGACCTCTTTTTTCTGCTCGGAAATGGCGTTGATCTGGTTTTCCAGGTTGGCATTGGCCTGCAAAAATTCCCGGATGGCGGGCATGAGCTGCCGCCCCTGGGGGCTGAGCTGGATGCCGTTGTGGTCACGCTGCAACAGGGAAAAGCCCACCTCCCGTTCCAGGGCGTCCATCATGTGGGTCAGTCCCGACTGGGTGTAGCCCACCACCTCCGACGCTTTGGTGAAGCTGCCAAGGTCGATTGCCGTCATAAGAATTTCCAGTTTCTTGCTGTCCATACATCCCCGCTCCATTTCATATCTATTACATTTTCTAATACCCCTATTATAAACATGGACTTCTCAGAATGCAAGGGAAATGTTAGAATATCGTCAAACAGAAGGAGGCAGAAAAAATGAAAAAACATCTTACATTCAAGCAGAAAATCCTGGTGGCCGGAACGCTGTTCGGCATGTTCTTCGGCGCCGGCAATCTGATCTTCCCCGTTCACCTCGGTCAGCTGGCCGGACGGAACGTCATCCCCGCCATGATCGGCTTTATCATCACGGCCGTCGGTATTCCGATCATGGGCGTGGCCGCCATCGGCAACACCCACTCCGACGGCCTGCAGCAGCTGTCCAACAAGGTCGGCAAGGGCTACGGCTACGTCTTCTCCTGCCTGCTCTACCTGACCATCGGCCCCGGCTTCGCCATTCCCAGATGCGCGACCACTTCCTTCACCGTGGGTGTCGCGCCCATGCTGAGTGCCGGTGCGTCCGAGTCCATTGCGCTGCTGATCTTCTCCGTGATCTTCTTCGCCATCGTGCTGATTTTGTCCCTGCGCCCCGGCGAGATCACCGTCTGGATCGGTAAGGTCATCACCCCCATCTTTCTGGTCTTCCTCGCCATTCTGGTGGTGACGGCGCTGATCAATCCCTCCACCTCCGTTTCCGACGTGGAGCCTGCCGCCGGTTATCAGACCGGGGCGCTTTCTCTGGGCTTCATTGAGGGCTATAACACCATGGACGCCATTGCCGGTCTGGCCTTCGGTATCGTGGTCATCGACATCATCCGCTCCATGGGCGTCACCGACGATTCCGACGTGGCGAAGGACGTTCTGTCCTCCGGCCTGCTCACCAGCATCCCCATGATCGTGATCTACGTTACCACCATTCTCATGGGCACCCAGTCCAGAGGTCTGTTTGAGACCTCCGAAAACGGCGGCATCGCCCTGGCGCAGATCTCCGGCCACTACCTGGGACGGGCGGGCAGTCTCGTTCTGGCAGTCACCATCACCTGCGCCTGCCTGAAAACCGCCATTGGTCTCGTCACCAGCTGCTCGGACGCTTTCTCCCGCATGTTCCCCAAGGGGCTTTCCTACCGCGCCTGGGCGGTGATATTCACCGTACTTTCCTTCCTGATCTCCAATTTCGGTCTGTCCAAGATCATCAGCTATTCCCTGCCGCTGCTGCTGTTCCTGTACCCGCTGGCGATCACCCTGATTCTGCTGGCGCTGTTCGGGAATCTGTTCCATCACGACCGGGCTGTCTACGTCAGCGTCACGGCCTTCACCTGCATCGCCGCCCTGTTCGATCTTGCCAAGGCGCTGCCGGCGAATCTGAAAACCGCCCTTCATCTGGACGGCGCGGTCGGCCTTGCGGAGAAGATTCTCCCCTTCTTCGACATCAGCCTGGGCTGGGTTCTCCCCGCCTTTGTGGGTCTTGTTCTGGGGCTGATCATTCACTTTGCGAAAAAGCAGAAGGTTGCCTGATGCTTACATAAAAATGTGCCGGAGCTTCCGCTCCGGCACGTTTTGCGTTTTGTCAATGTGCAAACTGGCTCTGATACAATTTGGCATAGAAGCCGTTCTTGGCAAGCAGTTCCTCGTGCTTGCCCTGCTCCACGATGTGGCCGTCCCGCATGACGAGAATCCTATCCGCTTCCCGGATGGTGGACAGGCGGTGAGCGACGATGAAGCTGGTGCGCCCGCGCATCATGGTGTCGAAGGCCTTCTGAATCTTGATCTCCGTCCGGGTATCGATAGAGGAAGTCGCCTCGTCCAGAAACAGCATGGGCGGCAGGCACAGCATCACACGGGCAATGCACAGCAGCTGCTTCTGTCCCTGGGAAAGGCTGCCGCCGGACTCGCCGATAACGGTATCATACCCCTGAGGCAGACGCATGATGAAGCTGTGGGCGTGCGCCTGCTTCGCGGCGGCGATGATTTCCTCCTCAGTCGCCTCCGGCTTGCCCATGGCGATGTTCTCCCGGATCGTCCCGGCTTTCAGCCATGTGTCCTGAAGCACCATGCCCACGCTCCTGCGCAGCTCGCCCCGGTTCATTTTCTGGGTATTGACCCCGTCGAGAAGGATTTCGCCCCCGTCCGGGTCGTAAAACCGCATGAGAAGGTTGATAAAGGTAGTCTTTCCGCAGCCCGTGGGGCCGACGATGGCCACCCGCTGGCCGGGCTTGACGGACAGGTTGAAGTCCCCGATCAGGGGCTTGTCCGGCGTGTAAGAGAAGCGAAGGTCCTTGATCTCCACTGCGCCCTCCACCTTTTCCGGACGCTCCGGATGCTCCGGCTCCGGCGTCCGCGCCGGGGCTTCGATCAGCTCGAACACCCGCCCCGCGCAGGCCAACGCGTTCTGCAGTTCCGTCACCACGCCGGAGATCTCGTTAAAGGGCTTGGTGTACTGGTTGGCGTAGTTCAGGAAGCTGGTGAGGTTGCCCACGGTGATGCCGCCGGAAATGGCGATCAGCGCACCGCTCAGGCCCACGCCCGCATACACCACGGAGTTGACGAACCGGGTACTGGGGTTCACCAGAGACGAGAAGAAAATCGCCCGCAGAGACGCCTTTTGCAGCCGTCCGTTGATCTCGTCGAACTGCTCCATGGACGCCTTCTCATGGCCGAAGGCCTGCACCACCTTGATATTGCCGATGGTCTCGTCGATCAGGCCGGTCTGCTCGCCCCGGGTAACGGACTGGAGCTTGAACATGGAATACGTCCGTGTCGCAATGAAATTCGCCACCAGCAGCGACAGCGGCGTAATGCAGACCACCACCAGCGCAATGCCCCAGTGAATGCGAACCATGAAAACAAGCGTTCCCAGAATGGTCATCACGCCGGTAAACAGCTGGGTAAAGCCCATGAGCAGTCCGTCGGCGAAGGTGTCCACATCGGCGGTCACCCGGCTGACCACGTCACCCTGAGGCTGCTTATCGAGATAGGAAAGGGGCAGCACCTGAATATGCCGGAAGGCTTCGTTCCGGATGTCCCGGGTAACGCCGTAGGTCATGTGGTTGTTGATCTGATTCATGAGCCACTGCGCCAGCGCCGCCACGGCGGCGCAAATCGCCACATTGCGCAGATAGCCCCACATGGCGGAGAAATCCACCCGGCCGGCGTCCACAATGCAGTCAATGGCATTGCCCACCAGAATGGGGATATACAGGCTCATGATCACATACAGCGTTGCCAGCAGCAGCGACGCGACCAGCCCCACCCAATAGCGCCGGATGCGGCGCAGAACCTTCCGCAGAATCGCCATCTGATTAGCCATTTTGCACCGCCTCCTTGGGGAACTGGGAATAGTATATCTCCTGATAAACCGGGCAGGATTCCAGAAGCGCGTCGTGAGTGCCCTTCCCCGCCAGAATGCCGTCGTCCAGCACCAGAATTTCATCCGCATACCGCACGGACGCCGCTCTCTGGGAGACAATAAAGGTCGTGGGCGGATTTTCCATTCTGCGGATGGCCATACGAAGATCCGCGTCGGTAGCATAGTCCAGCGCGGACGCGCTGTCGTCCAGAATCAGGATGCGGGGCTTCCGCACCAGAGCACGGGCAATGGTGAGACGCTGACGCTGACCGCCGGAGAAGTTGACGCCCCCCTGCTCTACAGGCGCGTCCAGCTGGTTATCCTTGCCCTCGACCACTTCTTTCGCCTGAGCTATGGTCAGCGCTTCCCACAGCTCGTCATCCGTGGCGCTGGCGTTGCCCCAGAGCAGATTCTGCCGGATAGTGCCCTTGAACAGCACCGCTTTCTGGGGAACAACGCCAATGGCCTGCCGCAGGGACGTCAGGTCATACGCCGCCGTCTCCACGCCGTCCAGCAGCACCTTCCCGTCAGCCGCGTCATACAGTCTGGGGATTAGGTTCACCAAAGTCGTCTTGCCGGAACCGGTGCCGCCGATGATGCCGATGGTCTGCCCCGGCTGGGCGGTAAAGGAAATATGCTCCAGGGAGGGATTTCCCGCGCCGTCATATCGGGCGGTCACATCCTGAAACTCCACCTGTCCCTTCAGATCCGCAGCCGTGCGGGTGCCGTTTTCCTGACCCGGCTCCAAATCCAGCACAGACGCCACCCGGTTCCCGCAGGCGACAGCCTTGGTGATGGTGATGATCAGGTTTGCCATCTTGATCAGCTCCACCAGAATCTGGGACATATAATTGTAAAGTGCAATGACCAGTCCCTGTGTCAGCACGCCGCTTTCCACCTTCAGCGCGCCCACATGCACCAGCAGCACCACTGCCAGATTGATGACCACGTAGGTCACAGGGTTCATCAGAGCGGAAATCCGTCCTGCGGACAGCTGCTTGCGGGTCATGTCCTCCGTTTTTTCCTCAAAGGACGTAACCTCCGCGTCCTCCTTGCAGAAAGCCCGCAGCACCCGAACGCCCGTCAGATTCTGCCGGGACGCGGAGGTCACGCTGTCAAGGGACGCCTGCACCCGCCGGTACATGGGCATGGTGATCAGCATAATGCCGAAAACGATGATGCACAGCACCGGAATGACCCCGGCGAACACCAGCGCCGCCTGAAAATCGATGGTAAAAGCCATGACCATGGCGCCGAACACCACAAATGGCGAGCGCAGCAGCAGCCGCAGCGTCAGGTTCACGCCGTTCTGCACCTGATTGATGTCAGAGGTCATCCGGGTGATCATGGTGGATGCGCCCAGCTTATCGACCTGACTGTAGCTTAAGTCCAGAATATGCTCCAGCACCGTATGCCGCAGCCGTGTGGAAAAGCCCACCGCCGCCACAGCGGAAAAATACTGCGCCGTCACCGAACTGGCAAGCCCCACGACGCCCAGTCCGATCATGACGGCGCACATTTTCACAATGTAGCCCCGGTCGCCGCTGCCGATGCCCTTATCCACGATACTGGCCACAACCAGCGGCACCAGCAGCTCAAACGTGGCCTCCAGCAGCTTGAACAGCGGCCCAAGGACACATTCTTTTTCATAGCCCTTCAGATATTTGAGAAGTTTTTTCATACGCTCACCTCATAACGGCGTCATTATAACACCCTTCTGGCCGGAAAGCAATGTCGTGTCGCATAAAACGGGGCGATTTGTCAGCGCCGTTCCCCACCTACGCCGCGGAAATCGGTGGTTTGTCTGAAAAAGCAGTTGACAATTTCGTAGATTCCGGATATAATGAGTTGGCTAAAGAAATGCTAGTGTAGCACAGTCGGTAGTGCATCTCACTCGTAATGAGAAGGTCGCCTGTTCGAGTCAGGTCACTAGCTCCATTAAAACCGCCGCTTTTATGAGAAAGCGGCGGTTTTCTTGTGTAAAAAGTTACGCAGCTCTTTCGGCCATAGATTTTATCCCGTCATTTTTCCGTCAATAACAAATTCAACCCGTACAGCCGCAAAACTGTGTCCGAATTTTTTATGCTTTTTCTCTCAGCAGTCTGGGTTTTGGCATCAGGATATCATCAAGCATTTCCGACGGTCGAGCCTGCGCTTCTTTCACGAGAGAGACCTCCTCATTATCGTAGTTGTGTGGTCGGCAAACCACTTCCGCTATAATGGGGAATTTTTTCCCTGTCTGCTTTACTCCTCGCTGGAAGCTATTCTTTTGCCCCGGCATAGCTGGGGGTTAACTTTGGTCAGCCAAGACGATAGCGCTGTCCGCATTATGCGGACAGCGCTATCATCATGTTTATTACCATCAGAACCGTCAGAACGATCACACCGGCACTGAAAAAGAAGCATTTCAGGCACCGGCGGTCGATCCACTCGCTCTGGATGTACGCCCGGACACGGGCACGGTTGGCGATCAGAATTGCCACCGCCGCCGCGAAAAACCCGGTGAAAATCGTCAGCTCTAGCACCGACGCCGCCACTTCCGGAAGATTTGCCGTCAGACGGCTCAGAAGGTCTGCCAGCACCAGATTGTTGAAGATATGGAGCGCCATGGACCAGCCGACGGAATACTCCACCGCCACATATCCCAGCACCAGTCCCACCAGAAACGCATAGGGCGTTTGCAGCAGGTTCCCGTGGAACAGCCCGAACAGGAACGCGGAACCCAAGATGGCAAACCGCTTGCCGTAAGGCCGCAGCGACCGCAGGACGAAGCCCCGGAAGATCAGCTCCTCCGAAATGGGTGCCAGAAACGATGCGTACAGGAACATGCTGACGGTGTCCGAGCTGCCGGAAACGGCGTCCAGCGTCCCGGTGGCAGACCGGCCGAAGCAGTTCATCACCAGCTCAAGAAGATTGATCCAGACAAAATTCACCATCTGCGTTCCGGCGCACAGGCACACCATGCACAGCAAAGTTCCCGGTTTCATGGGTTTTTCCCGTCTCAGCACTTCCCCGCCCCAGAATTCTCTGCCCTTCCATGCGTACAGGATCACCAGAGCGACGGCCACGGCGGCGATGTACCCCCATGCGTTTCCGGTCAGAGCGGACACGTCCGGCACATACTGATCGTTTCCCTCTATGAAAGCATTCAGGTATCCTGCGATCACATCCCGCAGCATCGCCACGGAAACCAGAATGTTCATCAGGACATAGTATCCCACCAGCGTCCAGCCAACGGGGCTGAAACGCTTACGGAGCCATTTGTTGATCTGTTTCTCGTTCATAGTTTTCCTCCATAATGATTGTCTCCGCCGTCATAATGCCGTCGATGGCCGCGGACATGATGCCCCCGGCGTAGCCCGCGCCCTCTCCCGTGGGGTACAGCCCCCGAAGGGAAGACTGCCGGGAGGAATCCCGGATAATTCGCACCGGGGAAGAACTGCGGGTCTCCGGCGCGGTCATCACCGCGTCCGGGTCTGCAAAGCCTTTCAGCTTCCCGTCCAGCCGGGGCAGCGCTTGGGCAATGGCGTCGGTGATCTTCCCGGGAAGCACGTCGTGCAGGTCGCACCAGGTCACCCCCGGGCGGTAGGTCGGCGTCACCCGCCCTGCCCCGACGCTCGGTCTTCCCGCGAGGAAATCTCCCACCTTCTGCGCCGGGGCGCGGTAGCTGCCGCTGACGCGGTAGGCGTTTTCCTCGATCTCACGCTGCCAGCGCATTCCGCCGAGGCTGCCCTCGTAGGGAAAATCAGCGGGATTCACCGTCACCAGCAGTGCCGCGTTGGCGTTTTCTCCGTCCCGGTCGGCATAGCTCATGCCGTTGGTAACCACCCGGCCTTCCTCGCTGGCCGCCGCCACCACATATCCGCCCGGGCACATGCAGAAGGTATACACCGTCTCCCCATCCAGATGCTCCACCAGCTTATAATCCGCCGGGGGCAGGGCGGGATTTTCGCCGCCGTACTGGGCGATGTCGATGTCCCGCTGCCGGTGCTCGATGCGCACGCCCATGGCGAAGGGCTTCGGCTCCATGGGAACGCCGGAAGCGTCCAGCATTTCAAAGGTATCCCGGGCGCTGTGTCCGATGGCCAGCACCGCCCGGTCGCAGGGAATGACCGTCCCGTCGGCGATTTTCAGCCCGGTCAGGCGTCCGTTCTCCGTACACAGGCCGGTGACCTGCGTGTTGAACCGCACCTCGCCGCCCAGAGAGATGATCCGTTTGCGCAGATTCTGCACCACCGTCAGCAGCACGTCGGTGCCTACGTGAGGCTTGGCGTCATAGAGAATATCCTCCCTTGCCCCAGCCGCCACAAACTGTTCCAGAATCCAGCCGATTCTGGGGTTGTTGACCCCTGTGTTCAGCTTGCCGTCGGAAAACGTTCCCGCGCCGCCCTCGCCGAACTGGACGTTGCTTTTCGTGTCCAGCTCGCCCGTTTGGAAGAATTTTTCCACCTTGGCGTGGCGGGACGCGGCGTCCTCTCCCCGTTCCAGCACCAGCGGCTTCCAGCCCGCCAGCGCCAGAATCAGCGCGGCAAACATTCCACCGGGGCCGAAACCCACCACCACCGGGCGCTTTTCCGGCGAACAGGCGGATTTGGGTGGCTTGTACCGCGTCGCCGGGGCGATGGATGCCCGCTTGCAGCCGCTTTGTTTCAGAATTTTCTTTTCGCTGCCATCCACCGTCACGTCGATGGTGTAAATAATACGCACGTTGGGCTTTTTCCGGGCGTCCACACTCCGCCGGACGATCCGCACGCCCCGGATTTTGGAATTGGGAATCCGCAGCATCCGCGCCGCCTCAAAGGGCAGCTGGTGGGCGCTGTGTTCCGGCGGCAGGGAAATATCGCTCAAACGGATCATGTGTCGTTCCTCCCGGCGCTCTGTCCGGCCAGACGGCCAGAGCTCCACGCCCACTGTAAATTATAGCCGCCGCAGTCGCCGTCAATGTCTAAGACCTCTCCGCAGGCGTAAAGCCCCGGAACAAGGCGGCTTTCCATGGTCGTTTCATCAAATTCCGACGTGAGAATGCCCCCCGCCGTCACCTGTGCGCTGTCCATGCCCATAGGTTCGGTCAGATGTACGCTCAGCGCCTTCGCCGCATGGGCGGCCTGACGCAGCTCCTCGTCGGAAAGGTCGGAAACCGCCCCGCCCGCGGAAATCCCCGCCGTCTGGGTCAGCACCCGGCCAAGGCGGTTGTGGAGGATTCCCGTGAACAGCTCCGAGACGGGAAGGTTTGTTGTTCTGCGACGTTTTAGCTCAGATATCAGGGCGTTCTCCGCCATATCCGGCAAAAAATCCAACCGGCAAAGCCACTCGCCGCCGCCCTGACAGACGTCCCGGGACACCTCGAAAATCACCGGCCCACTGAGACCGTACTGGGTAAATTGCAGTTCCCCCGTGCTTTCGGAAAACCGCTTTCCGTCGTGTAGAATGACCGCATGGCAGTTGGCGCGGACGCCTTTCAGGCTCGTAACCGCGTTCCAGCTGCTTTTCAGCTGCACCAGCGCCGGACGAAGCCGGGTGCAGCTATGGCCAAAGCTTCGCAGAATTTGATAGCCGGACATGCTGCCCCCCAGCTTCGTCCCCGCAAGGCCGCCGCAGGCGACGATGAGCCTGTCGCACTCCACCGTCTCATCCCCGGAGACAATGCGGAAGCCGGAAGCCGTTTTTTTCACTTTTTCCGCTTCAAATCCCAGCTTTACCGTGATATTCGGCTTTTCCAGGGCAAACCGCAGCACATCCACCACGGAATTTGCCTGATCGGAATAGGGATACACCCGCCCGGAGTTCTCCGCCACGGTGAGAAGCCCCAGACTCCGGAACCATTCCAGCGCCGCCGTGGGTGGAAACTGCCTCAGCGCATAGTCGGCAAACCCCGGATTTTCCCCGTGGTAGCCGCCGGACGTCCCGTGAAGATTGGATAAATTGCAGCGCCCGTTGCCGGTGGCCTGAAGCTTGCGCCCCACTCTCGCCTGCCGCTCCATGAGGACGACCTGCCCGCTTTCGTTTTCCGCCGCAGCCAGCGCCGCCGCCATTCCCGACGCCCCCGCGCCGATGATTCCTGTCACCATGTCCGATTCCTTTCCGCCGAAAAGCGTTCCTTTTCCCTATTATACTCTACCCGCCGCCGTCATACAAGAAAAAATTCTTCCCACCCGGCAAAAGTTGTGGTATAGTACCGTTGGTGATCGCATGGAACGAAGCAACATTGAAAAAATCGCCCAGTCCGCCGAGGATCGGCTGCTTCTGGCGAAGCTCTGGGACAAAATGAACGCGGGAATGCGGAAGAATATCCCCGCCGCCACCTGCTTTCTCTCCCCCCGGGAGCTGGAAATGGCAAAATATCTCTTCGGCGAGCAGGAAAGTCTGTACGCCTTCGGCGGCTACGAGGACGCGGAACGAAAAATGCTGATTTTTCTGCCGGACTATCTGGACGAAGCCAGTCTCTACGGCGAAGACAGCCCCTGCGTGTGTCTGCGCGCCGCGTTCTTTCAGGGGGACAGCCCAAGCCACCGGGACTTTCTGGGGGCGCTGATGGGCGCGGGTGTTGGCCGGGAGACGGTGGGCGACATCTGCGTGGACAAGGGCAGCTGCGACTTTTTCGTCACGGCGGAGATTGCCCCCTATTTATTGCAGAACTTCACCTCCGCCGGACGGACGAAGCTGCATTTGCGCCAAATTCCCCTTTCGGGCGTCCACATCCCCGAGCCGGAAATCATGGAGATCCGGGACACGCTGGCGTCGCTGCGGCTGGACAGCGTCATTTCCTCCGGCTTTCGCATCGGGCGGAGTCTCGCCGCCCAGTACGTGACCGCCGGAAAAGCCGCCATTGACGGTCTTCCCTGTGAAAAACCGGACAAGCCCGTCCCGGAGGGCGGGAAGATCTCCGTCCGGGGACTGGGAAAAATCAGGCTTGCGGCCATCAACGGCCGGACGAAAAAAGACAGAATTTCGGTGGTCATCCACCGGTATGTGTGAGGTTTTACAAAAAACATGAAAATGGACGAAGTGATCGCCAGAATCAATGTTCTGGCAAAAAAGGCGAAGGCCGAGGGTCTGACCCCCGAGGAGCTGGCAGAGCGGGACAAGCTGCGGCGAATCTACATCGATTCCGTTAAGGCCAATCTGGTAGGTCAGCTGGAAAACACCTACATCATCGGCACCGACGGTGTCAAGCGGAAGGTTGAGAAGAAATCCTGAGCGGCGTGGCTAAAGCCATGCCGTTTTCCAACAGTGGAGCAGACTGCGTTATTCCGGGACGGTTTTTCCACTTCCCTTTCTCCCAAAAGTCTGCTATACTGTAGAAAAAGGACTACTAGGAGGCAGTATATGGAATTTCTGCCCATTACCAGACGGGAAATGCTTGACCGCGGGTGGGACGCCTGCGATTTTGTGTACATCATTGGCGACGCCTACGTCGATCACCCATCCTTCGGCCACGCCATCATCAGCCGGGTTCTGGAAAGCCACGGCTACAATGTGGGCATCATCTCTCAGCCGGATTGGAAAAATCCCAAATCCATCGACGTTTTCGGCCGTCCCCGGCTGGGGTTTCTGGTCTCCGGTGGCAATATGGACTCCATGGTCAACCACTATTCCGTCACCAAGCACCACCGGAAAACCGACGCCTTCACCCCCGGCGGCATCATGGGCAAGCGCCCGGACTACGCCACCACGGTCTACTGCAACCTTATCCGTCAGACCTACAAGGACGTTCCCATCCTCATCGGCGGCATTGAGGCGAGTCTGCGCCGGCTGGGGCATTACGATTACTGGTCGGACACCATGAAGCGCTCCATTTTACTGGACAGTCAGGCCGACCTGCTCATGTACGGCATGGGGGAAAAGACCATCGTGGAGGTGGCCGACGCCCTGAATTCCGGGTTGGACGTGAAGGACATCACCTACATCGACGGCACGGTGTTCAAAACCAAAGCGCCGGACGACAGTCTGCCCACTATCACCCTGCCCTCCTTTGCCGAAATCAAGGCCGACCGGCGCAGATACGCCGAGAGCTTCAAAATCCAGTACGCCAACTGCGACCTCTTCACCGCCAAGCGGCTGGCGGAGCCCTACGACAATTTCTTCGTGGTGCAGAATCCGCCCCAGAAGCCCCTGACCACAGCGGAAATGGACGCGGTATACGACCTCCCCTACATGCGCACCTATCATCCCAGCTATGAAAAGGCAGGGGGCGTCCCCGCCATTGAGGAAGTCAAATTCAGTCTGGTATCCAACCGGGGCTGCTTCGGCGCCTGCTCCTTCTGCGCCCTGACCTTCCATCAGGGGCGGATCGTCCAGACCCGAAGCCACGAATCCATCCTCCGGGAAGCGGAAATCATGGTGAAGGACAAGGACTTCAAGGGCTACATCCACGACGTCGGCGGACCCACCGCAAATTTCCGCCATCCGGCCTGCGAAAAGCAGCTATCCAAGGGTGCCTGCGGCGGGCGGCAGTGCCTTTACCCCACCCCCTGCAAAAACATGAACGCCGACCATTCGGACTATGTCGCATTGCTTCGCAAGCTGCGGAAGCTCCCCGGGGTCAAAAAGGTGTTCGTCCGCAGCGGCATCCGCTTCGACTATCTGCTGGCGGACAAGAAGGACACCTTTTTCCGGGAGCTGGTGCAGTACCACATTTCCGGTCAGCTGAAGGTCGCCCCGGAGCATGTGTCCGACGCGGTTCTCGCCCGGATGGGCAAGCCCAAAAACGCGGTGTACAACCAGTTTGTGGAAAAATATTTTGCCCTGAACCGACAGTACGGCATGAATCAGTATCTCGTCCCCTACCTCATGTCCAGCCATCCTGGCTCGACACTCAAGGAGGCCGTGGAGCTGGCCGAGTACATCCGGGACATGGGCTACAATCCGGAGCAGGTGCAGGACTTCTACCCCACTCCCTCCACATTGTCCACCGTCATGTACTGCACCGGCCTCGATCCCCGCACCATGGAGCGGGTCTACGTCCCCACCGACCCCCACGAAAAAGCCATGCAGCGGGCGCTGATTCAGTACCGCGACCCGAAAAACTACGCCCTCGTGCGGGAAGCGCTAGTGAAGGCGCACCGGGAGGATTTGATCGGTTCCGGTGCAAAGTGTCTCATCCGTTCCGCGCCGCCCCGTCCCGTGCGAAAAAAGCCGGGACAGGCAAGCGGAAAACGCAAGCCGTCCAAGTAAAGAAACACGCTGCCACTTTGGTTTGTCTCAAGTGGCAGCGTGTTTTTACTTTCTTCTATACAGGCACATTTCGTAAGCAATGCCGTTTTCCTCGCCGGATTGGAGCGTTTCCGCCAGATACCAGTCCTTATCCTCGTCCAGATTGGGGAAAAAGGTGTCGGATTCCGGCGTCACATGCACCTTTGTGACGTAAGCGGTGTCGCAGAAGGGCAGCATCTGCCGGTAAACACTCCCGCCGCCGATGACGAAACAGCGCTCAGCGGTGCGGGAAAGTGCCGCCGCTTTCTCGGCGCTGCCGCAGACCGTAAAGCCGGGAATCTCCGCCCCGCTTCTGCTCAGCGCCACGTTGACCCGCCCCGGAAGAGGCTGTTTTCCCGGGAAATCCTCGATGGTGCGCCTTCCCGCGATTACCATTGCCCCACGGGTGGTCGTCCGGAAAAATTTCCGGTCGGCGGACAGGGCGACGGGCTGCGTCCCGTCCCGGCCGATTCCCCAGTCGTCGTAAACCGCAACGATCAGTTCCATCGTCCCACCTCAGATCGCCATTGGGATTTCAAAGTTGAAGGGGTGGAACTGATAGTTTTCCATGGAGAAGCTGTCCTTGGTAAAGGCGTAGAAATCGGTGATGCTCTCATCCATACGGAAGGTGGGCGTGGGGTATCCGTCCAGTTCCAGCATGGCCTTGACGGCGGGAATGTGCCGGTCGTAAATGTGGCAGTCGGCAATGACGTGAACCAGCTCGCCCACCTTTAACCCCGCCACCTGCGCCATCATGTGGGTCAGCACGGCGTACTGCACCACATTCCAGTTGTTGGCCGTAAGCATATCCTGAGAGCGCTGGTTGAGAATGGCGTTCAGGGTGTCGCCGGTAACATTGAATGTCATGGAGTAGGCACAGGGATAGAGGTTCATCTCGTGCAGGTCTTCAAAATTGTAGATGTTCGTCAGAATACGGCGGGAGGCGGGGTTGTGCTTCAGGTCGTAGATCACCCGGTCAACCTGATCGAACATGCCCTCCTTGTACTGGTGCTTGATGCCCAGCTGGTAGCCGTAAGCCTTGCCGATGGTGCCGTCCTCCCCCACCCATTCGTCCCAGACGTGGCTGCCCAGATCCGCGACGCGGTTGGACTTTTTCTGCCATATCCAGAGAAGCTCGTCCACGGCGCTTTTCCAATAGGTGCGCCGCAAGGTCATAATGGGGAATTCCTCGGCTAAGTTGTAGCGGTTCACCACGCCGAATTTCTTGATGGTATGCGCCGGTGTCCCGTCCGCCCAGTGGGGACGGACTTCCAGATTTTCATCGGAGAAGCCGTTTTCCAGAATGTCCCGGCACGTTTTCTTATACAGCTCGTCAGCATAGCTCATGTTGGATTCCTCCCGATTTCTGTTGGGAGTATCATACCACACTCCCGCCACGCTGGCAAGAAAAATCTCCCCGCGGTTTCCCGCGGGGAGATTCTGGATACTGTCTTACAGCAGATTGCCGGTGCTGACCCAACCCAGATCGGTGCGGGCCATGTCGCCGACGTATTCGTAAATGTCGATGACGGACATTCTGGAATAGGTGCCTGCGACGGAGGACGCGGCGTTATCCGTGTAGATGATGGTGTTGTCGGTGTACACCACGCGGGCGTCGATGGCGCTGCCGCTGGCGGGAGTCAGGTCAACGTAGTACAGGTAGACCCAGCCTGCGTCGCAGCGACCCCATGCCATATCCTCGGAGATCTTGGTCTCGTAGATCACCAGGTTGGCGCCCTTCTTCAATGTGGTAGCCTTCTTGGCGCCGGTAGAGGCGGTAACGCGGACATTCAGAGACTCGGTGTTGATGACCTTGCCGGTGTACTTGTAGCCGCCCTTGTTGTTCACGAAGCCGCCGTCGCCGGTGTTGCCGGTGCTGCCGATGGTGGGCGCGGAGGGAGTTGTCGGAGTCGTAGGCTCTTCCTTCTTCTCGTACAGAGCACCCTCGGACATGTAGCTCAGGTCGCAGTAGCCCACGATGCCGTCGCTGGTTTCCACACGACCCCAGACGGTGAGGGTTCTGGCGCCGGAATCCTTGACGATTTCCAGCTTGGTCACGGGAACCTGATCGCCCTTCTTCAGCTTGCCAAGGCTCGTATAGCTGGTTCCGGCGTTTTCACGCACATTCAGCTCGGATGCGCCGGTCAGGGTGTGAACCTTCTCGTCAAGCGCGTTCAGGGTGATGTTCGTATCCGGATCCTTAATCCAGCCGTCGTTGATACGCGCCCAGTAAGAGGTCTGCTTCACAACGGTCTCGATATCGTTGTTCTCATTCTTCTTATCCGTCTTGTCGCCCTCGTAAATTTCCAGGGTAACAGTCGTCAGCTCATGGATGGTGATGTTCTCGCCTGCGCCGATGGAACGAACCTTATTCTCAGACTCTGCCAGGTTCGGATTGGGCGTCTTGTAAACGGTGGTATTGGCCTTGACAGAGCCGGTGTAGACAGCGGTGGTAGTGGTTCTCTCAACCTCGTCGAAGGAGCTAACCCCGGTGCCCTTGTTGCCGCTGCTGCCGTTATTGCTGTTGTTTCCGGGAATCTCGTCGTAGGAGATCATGGTGACATAGTCCATGCAGATCCAGCCCTGCTTCACACGGCCCCACTTGGCGGCGCCGACGAGCTTGACCTCCAGGATGGTCACTTCCGTGCCGTTGAGAATCTTGCCCACGATGGCGTTGGCGATGCCTGCGCCGCTGCGGACATTTACGCCGGCGTAGGTGTTGGCAATGATGCCCTTGCCGGTGCCGTCCGTCTTCTGGGTCGTACCGGTGCCGCCGGTGCTGCCGGTGCCGGACTCCACGACGCCCATCTTGACCTCCAGATACTGGCTGTAAATCCAGCTGTCGGTCTCCTTGTTGTTGTCAACGTCGAAGTCGATCTTGTACCAGCCGTCCTTCTCTTCCAGAACGGCCACCTTGGTACCGCGGTTGATGCTGCCCAGAACCTGACCGTACAGAGCGCCGGTCATACGGACACGGACGGAATCCGCGTTCACAACAGTGCCGGTGCCGATAGCGCCCTTGGTGCCGCCGTCAATGGTGATCTTGCTGGAACGCTTGACATAGTTGGATGCCAGATTGATCCAGCCGTCATAGTTAACGCCGCCGGAGGTGTAGCCCTCAATCCTGCCCCAGATTTCCTCGTTGGCCAGACTGATTTCATGAACCTCCACTTCCACGCCCTTGGTGAGCTTGAATACGAACTGATTCTGACTGCCGGCCGCATCTCGGATGTTCAGCGTATCGCTGACAACCGTGAACTTGGTCGGGACAAGGTTAAAGTTATTGTAGGTCGCCCAGCCGGACTTGGCAATCACGTTGGTCTTACCGTTCTTGTCAGTCTCCTTGACCGTCCAGTGCGCCTTCACCCAGGTCACGCCGTCAGCAACCGCCGCGTTGGTGATCTTAAGACCCGTGGTACCCGCCTTGATGGTATCGCTGTTGTTGGAACTGGTAGTGGGCTGCACATAGGTGGAGAGATCGGCGCTGGCGTTCACGAGAGTGACCTCGAAAGCGTAGTCCAGAACGCCCGTGTCGGAAACGTTCTTGTCGGTGAGCATCTTCACGCTGGTGTAGGTCAGGCAGATCCAGCCGGAGGAGGTACGACCCCAGCGGTGACCGTTGACCGTGCGAATCTCGAAAACATTGACCGTGGTATCCTTTGCAAAGCCGCCGACGATCTTGTTGTCCACACCGGGATCGCTGCGGGCGTTCAGATAGCCGTTGTAGGTAACGGTTGCGGTGGCAATGGGCGTGGTGTTGTTGGCGTCGCTGGGAGCGGAGCCGTCATAGACGGTGCTCCAGTCGGTGTACATCAGGGCGACCCAGCCCACGGCCACGCCGTTCTCCTCCACCTGACCCCAGGTCTTGGCTTCGTTGGTAGCGATGATCTTCAGCTTCGTACCGGCGGTGTAGACACCGTTCTTGGCGCTGGAAGCGCTGTCACTGGCACGTCTGTTGACATAGGCGTTGGTGACCGTGACGGTCACATTGATCTTGCCGCCGGTGTAATCGCTATTGCCGCTGTCGCTCTGTCCGGAGGTCTTGAGCAGAACCCATCCGTCTCCCGCGGCAGACAGCTTGCACCATCTGTTGCCATCGTCATCGATAAAGTCCTTGATCGCGGTAACGGTGGCAGTGTCTTTCTTGATGGTGCGGAAAGGCTTCACGTTCTTCTTGGTGGGAACGGGGTAGACATCCAGAGAAACCAGCTGGGACACCTTCAATGTCTCATTGATGCCATGCACGTAAGAAAGGTCATTGGCATTGTTGGCCGTCACAGAGGTTGCCTGCCAGCCGGCCCACAGCGTCTTACCGTTATAGCTGCCCGTCAGAGAGGGAACCAGCGTGCCGTCATACTGTGCGGAGTACCAGCCCATGAACTTGTAGCCGTTTCTGGTGGGAGCCGGGATATGCTTGGAAGTCTTGGACGTGTCAAAGAGCAAGGTGTAGGAGGTCGCATAGTTCGGAGCTATGACACCGCCATCGGGATTGTATGTAACGGTGCCGAAGCTGCTGGGCGTTACATCGGAATAAATCCCGTTCTTGTACATATTGACTTCGATCTTTCTGCGGCGGAAATCATCCTGATTGCCCGCCCAGTCGCTCATGGCCTTCAGCAGGTCATTGGTGCTGGCCTTGCTGACGATGGCGCTCTTGACAACGCCGCTGCCGCTCATCCAGGAATCGCCCACGTCGAAGGTGAACAGAACCAGAGCGTCATGCTGGCACTGGGACAGCGTCAGGCTGTTGGAGGAAGCAAAGGCGTTGACCTTCGCGTCCAGATCCAGAATCAGCTTGCGCAGAGCCTGGTCAGCCTGCGCCTGGGTGATGGAGTGCTTGTCTGCATCAGTGCTGTCCTGAACCTTTCCGTCCTTGTACGTCGTCTTATGCTTCTCAGAGCAGATCGTACCGTAACCAATGCGGAATTCATTGGTGCCGGGTACCTGATAGCACTTATCCTTAAAAATAGCCAGCTTCTTCATGATCGTAATCGCGGCCTCACTGGTCTTCAGCGAAGCGGCAGATGCGGTCAGAGCGGTGACAGGCACCAGACTGACCAGCATGATCAGAGTTAATAATACACACACAATTCTCTTTTTCATAGCTACTTACTCCTTTGCTCTTATGTAAGTAGCCATATTATAACAGAGGTGTTTACAAATTGCAACCCCTTTTTTGAAAAAAATTACATTTTTGTTACAGTTTGTTTTACCAAAAAGCTTCCCCTTCTCTTTTCTTCCCGTATTGTATACCGTTTCTGTCATAAATACGGGAAATATGCCATTTTTCGGCGCAGAAAATGTCATTCTTTTTTCCTGCCTGTCAGGTTTTCTCCGTTGACATTCTCCTTTTCCGCTGATATACTCAAAAAAAGGAACCTCTGATGAAATCGGCGAGAGCTGGCGGCAGAAGATTCGCCGCCCAGCCGAAGACGATTTATTCAGAGGTTCCAAAAGTCATCGGGAGGGATTTCATGGACGGCAAGAAGGCGCTGATCGGCATGTCGGGGGGCGTGGACAGTTCCGTGGCGGCGCTGCTGATGCTCCGCGCGGGTTACGAGTGCATCGGCGCGACCATGCGGCTGTACGACAATGATATGATTGGTCTGGAAAAAGGACACACCTGCTGTAGTCTGGACGACGTGGAGGACGCCCGCAGTGTGGCCAGACGTCTGGGAATTCCCCACTACGTGTTCAACTTCAAGGACGATTTCGAGCGGCAGGTCATCCGGAAATTTGTCAGCTGCTACGAATGCGGCGGCACTCCCAACCCCTGCATCGACTGCAACCGGTATCTGAAATTCGACCGGCTCCTCCGCCGCGCTCTGGAGCTGGGGTGCGACTGCGTGGTATCCGGGCATTACGCGCAAGTAAGGAAGTCCGGCGACCGATACCTATTATATAAGGCGGAGGACAAAGCCAAAGACCAGACGTACTTTCTCGCCTGCTTAAATCAGGAGCAGCTTGCCCGGATTCAGTTCCCCCTCGGCGGTCTGACCAAGCAGGAGGTACGTGCCATCGCAGAAGAAAACGGCTTTATCAACGCCCGTAAGCACGACTCTCAGGACATCTGCTTCGTGCCGGATGGTGACTACCCGGCTTTTCTGGAACGCTACACCGGCAAACACTACCCCGCCGGGGATTTTCTGGACGAAAGCGGCCGCGTGGTCGGCAAACACCGTGGTGCGGTGTGCTACACGCTGGGACAGCGCAAGGGGCTGGGTCTGGCCATGGGCGCGCCGGTGTACGTCTGCGGAAAGGATGTGGAGAAGAACACCGTCACGGTTGGGCCGAATGAGGCGCTGTTTTCCTCCGCGCTGCGGGGAAACAACTGGGTCTGGTATCCCTTCCCTGAACTGACCGAGCCTGTTAAAGTGACGGTCAAGACCCGCCACAGCCAGACGGAACAGCCCGGAACCATTTACCCCGAAGCGGACGGCTTTGCCCGGGTGGAATTCGACATCCCCCAGCGCGCCGTCACCCCCGGTCAGGCGGTGGTGGTGTATCAGGGCGATCTGGTGGTCGGCGGAGGCACCATCACGGAAGCAATCCGATAAAGTTTACGCTGCCACCCCCGATTGGGAGATGGCAGCGTATTTGTTATTTTTTGTACTTCTTGTCGGGTCTGTAGACGCTCCATGCCAGCCCGCCGAAAACGGCGGCGCAGACGAGGCTGATCTTCCAGCCAAGGCTGAACGCGGCGTTGTGATACATCAGGCGAACGGTGTGGACGCCCTTCGTCAGATTCACGGCCACCATGCAGTCCCCTACCAGGTTGATCTCGGCAGGCTTGCCGTCCACCTTGACGCTCCAGTTTCCGTTTTGCGGAACGGAGGTATACAGCAGGCCGTCCCGGTCGCAGTCGATGGTTCCCTCCACCAGCGTGGAGCGGAACTTCGTCAGATTCAGCTGGGACGCCGACAGGATTTCATAGCCCCGCGCGAACCGCTCCCCGTTGAGAACGGCGGCGCTGACAGTCATGGTGCTGCTCTCGTCTTTGTCGCACTCGATGCGGATGTCCACCGTATCTCCGGTCTTCACATCCCCTACCGCGATCATCTGGGACAGGCTGATGGTCTCCTTGTAAAGCTCCACGCCATTGACGCTGACGTAGAAATCGTTCCGCTTGGGCAGATTCAGGTGGACGCACACAAAGCCGTCCCGGTCGGCGGTGTAGGTATAAGTCACGTTCGCGCCGGAAACACAGTCGGAATACTTGCAGTAGCCGGTGGAATTGCTTTCCGTGATGTTCGCACCGTTGCCGGTGATGGTCAGATTCTCGCCCTGAAGCTTGTGCCAGACCTCCTCGTCAATGCCCGTGGCGGCAGTGAACAGGTCGTTCTGGAACTGGAACGTTCCGCTGCTGGCGGAAAAGTCCAGTTCCGCCAGCGCCGGCTCCGTCAGGAAGCCCAGCGGCAGATACGCGGTATTGACCAGCAGGGACGCCACGCCGAAGCGGTTCACCTCGTCGAAATAGGTGCTGGACTTGTCCTTCCCGTCCCGCTCAATCATATACTTGATGCCCAGAAACAGGTTCGCCACCGGGGAGCTTTCCTCGAAGCAGTAGCGGTTATAGGTGTTCTTCGCGCCGTAGCCCAGCGCCCGCATGAACTCCGTGACTTTGACATTGGCGGAACTGGTAAAGGCGGAAATGCCGTTGTAGCCGTTGAGGGCACCGTCGTTCAGGGTCTGGGAATGGGTGGTCTCCGCCCGGAAAAAGAGGTTATCGTCCTCCCGCTCGTACATATAGCGGATGACGGAGGCAGTGTAGGTGGTTCCCTTTGGATAATTGGACACACCCGTACCCGTGAAATACAGTCCAAAGCACACCAGCGTGGAGATCAGCTCCACACCCATGACGGACAGCGCCAATATCCGAATCTGGGCACGCTGACGGTTCCGCTTGGCGCGGGCACGCATTTTCTGACGCTCCGTGGTTCCCTCCGGCACTTCCAGCTGACCGTAGAGCATGACGGTGAGATACAGCACCAGAAAGATCAGATTATATATAAAGTAGAGAGGGATTTGCAGCGTCAGGCTGCCCAGCTCCAGCGGCACGGTCTCGAACAGCTCATTGGAGCAGGCCAGCACCCCCGCAGTCAGCGCCCCGGCGATCACGATCTGCACCGGGCGGAACTTCCTGCGCATCAGCCATGCGCGGTAGGCCATGTACAGCACCACGAAGCTGTACAGGAAGCTGAACCGATAGGGGATCATATTGGTAAAATGGAAGCCGTGCCAGATGAAATCCAGCTGCCGGATGATGAAGCTGACATTGAAAAACAGCAGCAGGATCACGGCGCAGCACTTGTCCCTGCGCTTGACGTCCTTCGCCATCAGGTACAGGAACATCAGCAGGATGCTGAAAATACCGCAGTAAAGATTGGGCAGTCCTTCCTTGAAGGTCGGCTCGATGCTGCCGCCCATGTTCCCCGCCACCTGCCGCATGGCGTCCAGAAGCCCCTTGATTGTGTTTTCCTTGGCGATGTTCAGCCGGAAGCCGGTGGGGAAATTGTTCACGCTGGACTGGGTAGTCTGCAGGGCCGACAGCGCCGGGAAGGTCAGAATGGCAGTCATTCCCAGCGCCAGCAGGGAAAACAGGGCGATTCTCCCAAGATCCGCAAACAGCTTCTTCCACCCGCCCCAGCGGCAGATCTCATACACGAAAAACAGCAGGAAAACGAAAATGCAGGTAAAGAACCCGATATAATAATTGGAATAGACGGACAGGAACAGCGTAATCGTATAGAGGAAAAACTTTTTCTCCTTCAGCAGGCACACCGTTCCCAGCGCCACCAGCGGCAGCAGGGCGAAGGTATCCAGCCACATCACATTCCACTGATACCCCAGCGCCCACGCGCACAGCCCGTAAAAACCGCCGAACACCGCAATGGACGCATCGTTCTTTCCGAACAGCTTTTTCAGGAAAATGGCGAAAAACATCCCCGCGAATCCCAGCTTCACCGGCACCAGCAGGGAGAAAAACTCCAGCAGCCAGCCCTCCGGCACCAGAACGCTGAGCAGGTTCAGCGGCGATGCCAGATAATAGGAGATCAGCCCCAGATAATCCATCCCCATGCCGATGCTCCATGTGTACAGCAGCCCGCTTCCGCTGCGAAGGGCGCGGCGGAACGCCACGAAGAAGGGATAATACTGGTGGTACATATCCGAATACAGCATGGAATACTTGCCGAACGGCTCGTATTGGCTGATAAGCATGACAAACAGCATTCCCATGCAGGGAATGGCAAAGGCCAACGCCGTATAATTCCAATGAAATTTTCTGCCGGTTCGCTTCACAGGGACTCCCCCTCAACAATCTGAATCGTAAAGTGTATTGTATCACGAATTTTCTCAAGGGTAAAGCACCCTGATGATTTATTTTCCCGTACAAAGAAATTCTTAAACAGAAAATCGTCCCGCCGCTTTGATGGGCAGTCATAAAACAGCGAATGGAGCGTATCGGTACAGATACGCTCCATTTCTCGCGCCAAAATGCGTACACCCCCTTGGCTTGCCCTTTGGGCGAGCTGTCACCGTAGGTGACTGAGAGGGCCTTGCACCCTAGTATACCCTCTCCGTCCTCGCTTCGCTCGGCCATCTCTCCCATAGGGAGAGGCAAGGGATGCTCACATGAATCTGCTTTACACAATACAAAGGACAGGCACGGCAGATTATACCGCCGTGCCTGTTAACTGTCTAATACCCCCCGCCGCTTTGCAGCGGCGGGGCAAAAGCCTTATCGATCGTCCAGATCGTCATCGTCGTCATGGTCGCCGGTAGTTGCAATCTCACCGTAGCGGACCCGGCGCTTCAGCTTCATCTCCTCCACCTGCTTGTGGATCAGTTCCTTGACAAAGAGCGGATCCTTCACGTTTTTCAGCACCAGCGTCGGCATGGTCTTGTCGGAGGACAGCACTGTGACCGTTCCCACGCCGAACAGGCGCTGCCACAGATTGCGTCTGGTGTCAATATCCCGCACCCGGTAAAGAAGAATATCGTCATCCCGGATGTTCAGGAATCCCTGGGACAGGAACAGCCGATCCTCGGACAACTGATAGCGGGTAAAGGACAGGGGCATCCCCAGATGACGCTTGCGGTCTTTCCAAAGGTATTCAATGGTAATGGACACTGTGCATTCCTCCCTTTTTTCTTTAGTTTACCTCTGCAAACGGGGAATGTCAAGAAAGGAATGCCGGAACGCCCACATTTTCGCCTACAGGATCAGGCAGATCAGCCCCGTCGCGCCCTCGTTGACGATTCTTGTCAGTGTTCCCCGGAACTTGCCCCTGACTTCCTCCGGCATTCCCAGCAGCTTCGTGGTCAGCCCCTCCTGAATCAGGTCGTACACGGATTTTCCGAAAATGTTGCTCTGCCACAGCTTTTCCGGGTCTTCACCCATGAGGGAATTGACCAGATCCTGAGACTGCTTTTCGTCTCCCACCATGGGGTTGATCTCCGTGTCAATGTCCACACGTACCATGTGAATGGAGGGCGCGCCCGCTTTCAGCTTCACGCCGTAAGCGCCGCCCTTGCGGATGATCTCCGGCGTTTCCAGCTTCATTTCCTCTGCCGCGGGCATCACCACGCCGTAGCCCGTCGCCCGGACGGCGGAAAGGGCGTCAGAGATCTTGTCGTATTCCTGCTTGATTTGGGACAGCTCAGTCAGCAGCTGCAGCAGCTGGGCGTCGCTGCGGATGGGCATTCCCGCCCGGGCGCTGAGAATCTCATAGAACAGCGCCTCCGGGAACACAATGGCGCAGATCACGCTGCCGCTGCCCAAATCCACACTGCGCAGGCTGTAGTCCTGCACCTGGGGCAGCTCCCGCAGTCCGGCCAGCACCCCTTCCGCCTGACCCAGCGTGTGAATTTCCTCGGCCATTTGGAGAAGCGCCTGATACAGCGCCGCCTTCACGGGATGCTCCGGCTCCAGCGCGTCCATCCACCGGGGGAGATGCACCCGCAGCTCGCTCATGGGGAAGGTGTACAGCAGCGCCTTCATGAGCTTGCCGATACCTTCGGCGTCCAGCGCCTGACAGTCCGCCACGATGGGCTCCAGAGCGAAGGTGTTTTGCAGATACGCCTTCACCGCCCCCGCCGCCTCCCCCGCCGGGTTGCGGGAGTTGACAATCACGAGGAAGGGCTTTCCCGTTTTCTGCATGTCGGTGATGGCCCGTTTTTCCGCCTGTACGTAATCCTCCCGGGGAATTTCCGTAATGGTGCCGTCGGTGGTCACCACAATGCCGATGGAGCAGTGCCCCTCCATGACCTTTTTCGTCCCCAGCTCCGCCGCTTCCGTCATGGGAATCTCGTGGTCGTACCAGGGGGTGGTCACCATCCGGGGCACGCCGTCCTCCTCCGCGCCCACCGCGCCGTCCACCATGTAGCCCACGGAGTCGATCAGCCGCACTCGCAGCTTCGTCACGCCGTCGGGGGAAATCTCCACCGCTTCCTCGGGGACGAACTTCGGCTCCGAAGTCATGATGGTCTTCCCGGAACCGCTCTGGGGCAGCTCATCTCTGGCGCGCTCCTTGCGATAGGGGTCGGAGATGCCGGGAATCACCAGCTCCTCCATGATCCGTTTGATGAGGGTCGATTTTCCGGTACGCACCGGCCCGACAACACCCACATAAATATTGCCGCCGGTTCTGGCAGCAATGTCCGCATAAATTTGATCCATAGCCAGCCTCCTTCTCGGCAGGAGAAAGGCTCCTGCGCTTGGTTAGTGCATGGTATGTCCCCGGCCGGGGGTTTAGAACCGGACTTTGCGCGGCTGATCTTCTCAATGCGGATGCGCCCTGTTTTTTACTAGGGTCTATCTGAAAACCGTCAACACGCCCAAACAGCGGGTCTTTTCCGTCTGCTGTGCACCATTTTCCCTTGCAATACACAAAGTATTTCTGCGGAAAAATGGCTTCATCAGACGAAAAATCCCTCGCTGTTGGTCATATTTCCGGTTTTCAGATAGACCCTAGAGAAATGCAGAGATTTTGTGAAAAAATCATTTGACAAATGACGCAAAAGCCTATATAATATCTAGGCACGACTGTGAGAAGGGGGAAAAGTATGCTGCTGGGGCTTTCCAAAATCATTGACAGTCCGGGCGCGTCAGTCACCTTTTCCACAACCGTTGACCTGAGTGATCTTTGTTACGGTGTCAGCTACCCTGTGTCCGAGCCGGTCGCGGCAGAGGGCACGGTGCGGAACACCGCGGGCGTTCTTGTGATGACCGGTGAGATCTCCACCTGCATCCACGGCACCTGCGACCGATGCGCCAGAGATTTTAGCCGGGAAGTCCGCTTCCCCATCGATGTGGTTCTGGTGACGGAATTGGCCGACGAAGAGAACGAAGACGAGTGGGTATTCCCTCTGGAGGGAGACAGCGCCGATCTGGACGATATTGTACGGACGGTTTTCGTCCTGAGTCTGGATTCCAAGCTGCTGTGCAAGGAGGACTGCAAAGGCATTTGCCAGCGCTGCGGCAAAAACCTGAACGACGGCCCCTGCAGCTGCCAGAAGGAGCTGGATCCCCGATTTGCTGCTTTGAAGCAGCTTCTTGAGAAGTAAGTCCAAAATGAATGCTGTAAAAAGCAGTTTGACCAAGGAGGTGTCACCATGGCTGTTCCTAAGTGTAAAGTGTCCAAGGCCCGCCGCGATAAGCGCCGTGGCTCCAACTGGAAGCTGTCCGCTCCCAGCGTAGCGGTTTGCCCCAAGTGCGGCGAGCCCGTCATGCCCCACAGAGCCTGCAAGGCTTGCGGTACCTACAATGGCCGTCAGGTCGTGGCTGTCGAGGCTGAGTAAGCCAAAAAGCGGAAAGCAGAGGAAGGTGCGTCGCGCCTTCCTCTTTTTCCATGCTATTTTGCGTGTTCCAAAAGCAATATTCACCAAAATCGCTCTGTTAAATTTGTATGAATCCACTTTTTTGCATTGCTTTTGCAGGAAAGATGTGTCATAATAAACTGGATAATCCGTCATATGGAAAGGAAGTGTTACCATGGCAAAACCTCTGGTCGCCATTGTCGGGCGGCCCAATGTGGGCAAATCCATGCTTTTCAATAAACTCACAGGGCAGCGCACCTCCATCGTAGAGGACACCCCCGGCGTCACCCGGGACAGAATTTACGGCAGCTGCGAATGGTGCGGGCGCACCTTCTCTCTGGTGGACACCGGCGGCATCGAGCCGGGTACGGACAGCGAGATGCTCAAATTCATGCGCCGTCAGGCGGAGATCGGCATTGAGCTGGCCGACGCCATCATCATGGTGGTAGACGTGCATTCCGGCGTCACCGCCGCCGATCAGGACGTGGCCACCATGCTGCGCAAATCCGGCAAGCCCATTGCGCTCGCCGTGAACAAGTGCGACTCCGTCGGCCCCGTGAATCCCGATGTGTACGAATTTTACAGTCTCGGCATCGGCGACCTGTTTGAGACCTCCGCCATCCACGGCCACGGTACCGGCGATCTGCTGGACTGGGTTCTGGAAAACATCCCGGAGGATTCCGGTGAGGAGGAGGACAGCGACGTTATCAAGGTCGCCATCGTGGGCAAGCCCAACGTAGGCAAGTCCAGCCTGTTAAACCGTATCCTCGGCGAGGAACGGGTCATCGTCTCCGACGTGGCAGGCACCACCCGGGACGCCATCGACTCCTATTTTGAAAACGAAACCGGGAAATACTGCTTCATCGACACCGCCGGTATGCGCCGGAAGAGCAAGGTGGACGATGCCATCGAAAAATATTCCAATATGCGCTCCATCAGCGCCATCGACCGGGCGGACGTGTGCCTGATCCTCATTGACGCCAACGACGGCGTTACCGAGCAGGACACCAAGATCGCCGGTCTTGTCCACGAAGCGGGCAAAGCCGCCGTCATCGTGGTCAACAAGTGGGACGCGGTGGAAAACAAGGAAACCAACACCATGCGGGACATGGAGACAAAGGTTCGTCAGGGCTTAAGCTACATGCTCTACGCCCCGGTGCTGTTCCTCTCCGCTCTCACCGGCCAGCGGGTGGACAGGCTCTTTCAGGTCATTCAGGACGTTCACGCCCAGAATACCAGCCGCATCACCACCGGCGCGCTGAACAGCGTCCTCGCCGACGCCACCGCCCGGGTGCAGCCGCCTACGGATAAGGGTCGCCGCCTGAAGATTTTCTACATGACCCAGGCCAGCACCAAGCCGCCCCATTTCGTCATTTTCTGCAACGACGCCCGGCTGTTCCATTTCTCCTATCAGCGCTATCTGGAAAACCAGATCCGGGAGGTCTTCGGCCTGAACGGTACCCCCATCCGCATCACAATCCGGCAGCGGGGCGACAAGGAGGACGAATGATGCTCCAGAGAATTCTTATTACCGCCCTTGTCTCCTATTTTCTCGGCAACCATAACGGCGCCATCTGCGTCAGCGCAATGCTTCACGACGACGTGCGCAGCCATGGCAGCGGCAACGCGGGACTGACCAACTTCATCCGCAGCTATGGCGCGGGGCGCTCCGCGATGGTCATTGCCATTGACGTCGGCAAAGCCGTCCTCGCCTGTCTGCTGGGCGCTCTTGTGTTTGAGCCTTACGGTCTGCGTCTGGAGGGGATGACCCTTGCAGGTGTCTGTGTAATGCTGGGACATGACTTCCCCGCCTTACAGGGCTTCCGGGGCGGCAAGGGCATTTTAAGCGGCTGGTTCATTGCGTGGACGATCGACTGGCGCATCGGGCTGCTCATCGGCGTTGTTTTCTTCGTGACCTATCTCATCACGAAGTACGTCTCTCTGGGCAGCGTGCTGGCCTCCATCACCTTCGCCGTGGGCTTTGTCGTCTTTCAGCATGACCACGTGTACGTCATGGCCGGGGGCATTTTCATGGGCGCGCTGTGCGTCTTCATGCACCGGGCAAATATCCTCCGCCTGATCCGGGGCGAGGAACGGAAAACCAATCTCTTTGGGAAAGGAAGCAAATCATGAAAGCAGCAGTAGTTGGCAGCGGCGCCTGGGGTACCGCTCTGGCCGTCCGTCTGTGCAAAAACGGTCACGACGTGACCATGTGGACGTATGAAAAGGACAAGATTCCGGAAATGCTGGAAACCCATCACAATCCCCGCCTTCCCGCGGCGGTATTACCGGAAACCTTAAAAATCAGCGGCGATTACGATTGCGTCAGGGGCTGCAAGCTGGTGGTCATGGCAACGCCCTCCTTTCCCCTGCGCGCCGTCAGCCGGGGTGTGGCTCCCTACATTGACGAAGATGCCGTGGTGGTCTCCGTCACCAAGGGCTTGGAGCAGGGCACCCATCTGCGCATGAGTCAGGTGGTCGCTCAGGAGACCGGCAAAAATGTCGTCGCCCTCACCGGTCCCAGCCACGCCGAGGAGGTCTGCATCAATCTTCCCACCGGTCTGCTGGCTGCCAGCACCGATCAGGCGCTGGCGGAATTCGTGCAGGACGCTTTCATGGCGGACACCCTTCGGGTGTACACCAGCCCCGATCCCGTGGGCGCGGAGCTGGGTGCGGCGCTGAAAAACGTCATTGCCCTGTGCGCCGGTATCACCGACGGTCTGGGCTTCGGGGACAACGCCAAGGCCATGCTCATGACCCGTGGCCTGACGGAGACCGCCCGACTGGGCGTGGCGCTGGGTGCGAAAAAGGAAACCTTCGCCGGGCTTGCCGGTGTGGGCGACCTGATCGTCACCTGCACCTCCATGCACTCCCGCAATCGCCGGGCAGGCATTCTCATCGGTCAGGGCGAAGACCCCCAGGCCGCCATGAAGGAGGTCGGCGCGGTGGTGGAGGGTTATTACGCCGCCAAATCCGCCTATGAGCTGGGCAAGGCAAAGGGCATTGACATGCCCATCACCGACGCCGCCTACAAGGTGCTCTACGAGGGCGCGGACGTGAAGGACGCCGTTCAGGCGCTTCTCTCCCGCCAGCGCAAATCCGAATCCGAGGACGCAGGCTGGCAATAACTGCATACGGAAAATGGCATCCCTCTGGGATGCCATTTTGCCTGTCGAAAAGGGTATGCGCCCTTGCTATCGGGTTTCGTGTGTGCTATACTGAATGTCAGATCAATAAATCGGAATTTGTAAGGAACAGTAAATTTAAATTTATTCTCTTGGAGTCTGTTTTTAGAGAAATTAAAATATGTTACAGGTTTTTCCCACAGGGTAAAGATATGTGTGACATGTTGCTTTTATTAAAAAAGCGGAGATTCGTACAAAAGGTGGAAATGGTATGATGGATAAATATAAAATACTTAATCGGGATGCTATTAATATTGCTATGTTTTTAATGTTGTTGAATCATATATCAACGATTTTTATGAAGTCAGGAAAATTATGGTCAGAGCTTTTTATAGATTTGGGATATTTTACAGCAATTGTAATGTGTTACTTTCTTGTTGAAGGATATCAATATACGCATTCAAAAAAGAACTATGCAATCAGATTGTTAATTTTTGCTTTGATCTCTGAATTTCCATATTGTTTTGCTTTTACGGAAAGTGGAATATTGGAATTTCAAGGACTTAATATGCTATTTACCCTATTAATTTGTTTTTGTATTCTGACTGTAGTTGAAAAAGTGTCAAATATAGTTTTAAAAATCATCTGTGTGTTAGGGTTGATTCTGCTCTCTCTGATTTCGGACTGGGCATTATTAGCACCTATATTTACATTGTTATTTATTTGGAGTCGTAATTCAGAAGTTAAAATCAAATATGCATTTGCTGTTTCAATGTTGTTATTTGGAATTTTCAATTTCTTAGGCGGTATTGGAAGATTTTCTATAAAAACAAATATAATTTATGCAATAGGAAGTATGTTGGGTATTGCACTTGCCGGAATTGCAATCATATATTTTTATGATGGCAAACGAATGAATAAAGGAAAGAAATTCTCTAAGTGGTTCTTTTATTTCTTCTATCCTGTACACCTATTTATATTAGGATTGATCAGAGTTTGTTTTTTCTGATATTTTCAAAAGCTGACCGTTTTTCCCTTACACCTTTCCTCCGCAAGCCCTTTGAAATACGCCAAATGGCATCCCATCCGGGATGCCATTTTCATATTTTCACATCGGGGAAATACTGCTCCGCAAAATCCACCTTTTCCACCCGGAAGGACTTGCCGTTCAGGTAGGCCAGCGACCCGGCATCCGTGGTGAAGGTGAAGGTCAGTTTGTAGGAATACAGCGCCTGGTAGTTCCGGTCGAAGCGCTTGTCCAGCTTGCCGTACTTGCCGTCTCCCAACAAGGGGTGTCCCGCGTGGGCGAACTGGGCGCGGATCTGGTGCGTCCGACCGGTGATCAGCTCGCACTCCACCAGAGAAAGCCCCGCCGCGCTTGCGAGGGTTTTGTAATTGGTCTGGCAGGTCTTGCTGCCGGGCTGGGGCGTGTCCGTGACGTACACCCGGTTTTTCTGGGCGTCCTTGAAGAGATACCCTTTCAGGCTCCCCTCTTTGGGTTTGGGACTCCCCTCCACAATGGCAAGGTACCGCTTGTCGATTTCCCGATCCTTGATCTTCTGATTCATCACCCGCAGGGCTTCCGCCGTCTTGGCAGCGATCACGATGCCCCCGGTGTTCCGGTCAATGCGGTTGCACAGCGCCGGGGTAAAGGCGTTTTCCTCCCGGGGACGCCACTCCCGCTTCTGGTACAGGTAAGATTGAATGTGGTCGATCAGGGTTCGGCCATATTCCGCGCCGTCGTGGGGATGCACCGCAAGGCCGGGGCGCTTGTCCACAAGCAGAATGTTTTCGTCCTCGTAGACGATGTTCAGCTTGGGATTTGCCACGGTGAGGTAGGCGTTGTCCTCCCGGGGGTTGTCAAAAAACTCGTCGTTGATATACAGCTGCAAGACATCGCCCTCTTGCAGCCGGGTGTCCCGGTCGATGCGCTTGCCGTTGCACTTGATGCGCTTGATGCGGATATATTTCTGCGCCAGAGAGGCCGGAAGCAGCGGGACTGCCTTCGCAAGGAAACGATCCAAACGCTGCCCCGCGTCGTTCTGGCCGATGGTAAACTCTTTCATCCGTTCTTTCCCATATTTTCGTCGAAATGTTGGTTGACCTGCTCCGTGAACTCCAGCGCGGCGTTGTAGCCGAGCTTTTTCTGACGGTTGTTCATGGCCGCCACCTCCAGAATCATGGCAAGATTCCGCCCCGGGGTGATGGGGATGGTGTTCATGGGGACTTTGACCCCCAGCAGCTCCATGTACTGCTCCTCCAGACCCAGCCGGTCGTAGACCTCCTGGGTGTTCCAGGGGACGATGTTCACGATCAGGTTGATCTCGTTTTCCGTGCGGACGGCGCCCATGCCGAACAGCTTCGCCACGTTGACGATGCCGATGCCCCGCAGCTCGATGTAATTGCGAATCAGCTTGGGAGCGGTGCCCACCAGCGAATTTGTGGAGACCTTGCGGATTTCCACGGCGTCGTCGGCGATCAGCCGGTGGCCGCGCTTGAGCAGCTCCACGGCGGCCTCACTTTTGCCGATACCGCTGTCGCCGATCAGGAGAATGCCCTCGCCGTAGACCTCCACCAGCACGCCGTGGCGGGTGATCCGGGGTGCCAGCGCGGCTTTCAGGTAGGTGATGATGGTGGAAACGATGGTGCTGGTGGCTTCCTTGGTGCGCAGGACGGTAACATTGTGCTTCTGCGCCATCTGGAGGCACTCGGCGTGGGGCGGGATGTCCCGGGCGATGAGCAGCGCCGGGAATTTGTAAGAAAACAGCCGGTCGAAGATTGCTCCCCGCTCCTTGGGCTGCAATTTGTCCACGTAGCTCATCTCCACATTGCCCATGACCTGCAAACGCATAGGCTCATAATGGTCAAAGTAGCCCGCCAGCTGAAGGCCGGGTCTTGCCACGTCCTCAACGGTGATGCGGATGGCGTCAAAATCCGTGGACGCGTAGGTGACTTCCAGATTAAATTCCTTTACCAGCGTTTTCAGCGGCACACTGTATGTATCCGTCATGGTTTTCACCCCGAAAGCAAGCTTTTCCCCACCATTATACCCGTACAGGGCGGGAATATCAATACATTTCAAAAAAACAAATTATTTTGAAAAAAACACTTGCATTTTACCGCGAAATCTGATATCATATCTAGGCGCCTGTGAATTGGCGTATTTATCGAGTCATTATCGGATGGGAGGTGCTAGAAAATGGCTAAGTGTGATTTTTGTGGTAAGGGCGTAACCTTCGGTATCAAGGTCTCTCACTCCCACAGACGTTCCAACCGTGCATGGAAGCCCAACGTGAAGCGCGTCAAGGCTGTCGTTAACGGGACCCCCTGCCATGTGTACGCTTGTACCAGATGCCTCCGCTCCAACAAGGTTGAGCGCGCCGTCTGATTATCTTGGCATATAAATCCGCCGCTGATTTTTCAGCGGCGTTTTTATTTTGTCTTCCTTTATACGAATCAAGGCTTCCCCTCCGGGGGAAGCCTTGATTGTTTCACCATATCATACTGAACTCCAATCAAAATCTTTAGAAAAGATTTTAATTGCCCGAAGGGCAAGGAGTTCATATGAGACGTGTTTTGTGATTTCTTTCCTTATAAATCACAAAACGGGCAGCGCCGTCAGGCGATGCCTTCCTGATTAAAATCAAAGATTTTAATCAGGAATAGTATCAAATTTTACAGCAGCGCCATCACAGCATCGGCATACTGCGCGGCAGTGGCCGCAGTACCGTCGCTCTTAACTTCTACCGTGCATTCCGCCATGGCCTTTTCCAGCCGCGCGGCGGCATCGGCGCGGCAGATGTGGCGGAGCAGCATGGCGGCAGCCTTGATGATGCTGGCCGGGTTGGCGTAATCGCCCATGCCCCGCTCCATCATCCGGGGGGCGGAGCCATGGATCGCCTCGAACATGGCATAGCGATCGCCCACGTTGGCGCTGCCCGCCGTACCCACGCCGCCCTGGATCTGGGCAGCCTCGTCGGTGATGATATCGCCGTAGAGGTTGGGCAGCAGCACCACCTGGAACTGCTCCCGCAACGGCTCCTTCAGCAGATTCGCCGTCATGATGTCGATGTAGTAATCGTCCACGGTGATGCCGGGATAGTCGGCAGCGACCTCATGGCAGATGGCAGTGAATTTTCCGTCGGTCTTCTTCATGATGTTGGCCTTGGTGACCACCGCCACGTGGGTCTTGCCGTTGTTTTTGGCGTAGTCAAAGGCGGCTCTGGCAATTCGGCGGGTGCCCAGATCGGTAGTCACCTTGAAGTCCACCGCCATGCCGGGCAGCTCTACGCCCCGGCTGCCCAGAACGTACTCGCCCTCGGTATTCTCCCGGAAGAACATCCAGTCGATGTTCTTTTCGGGGATACTCACGGGACGGCAGTTGGCGTACAGATCCAGCTCCCGGCGCATGGCCACGTTGGCGCTCTCCATCTTACCGCCCATGGGGGTGGTGGTGGGACCCTTCAGCAGCACGTCGCAGGTCTTGATCTCCGCCAGAACATCGTCGGGAATGGCCTTGCCGCAGGCCATACGGTTCTCAATGGTCAGCCCCTCGATCTGCTTGATGACGACGGACCCCGCCGCAATTTCTTCCGCCAGCAGCTTTTCCAGCACCCGGGTGGCCTGCGCCGTGATGACGGGACCGATGCCGTCGCCGTCAATGACGCCGATGGTAACCTGCTTCTTGGTGGAAAAATCCGTCTTTTCCCCGTTCATGTTCCGGATTCTCTCCAGCTGCTCCTCCAGCAGCTTCTGAAACGCCTCACAGGCAAGTGTAATTTCCTTCATTATTGTCCGCCCTCCTTTGTGTAGTTCAGCAGTCCGCCCGCCATCAGAATCGCCCTTTGACGCTCCGTCAGGGCGCAGTTTACATAAAACTTGAAGCCATCATCAGCAGTGACCGCGAGTCTGCCCCGCTCCATGCCGCTGGCAATATCCGAAATGGTCAGAACAGCATCCTGATTCAGCTTGTCGTAGTCCTCCGGGTTTTCAAAGGTCACCGGCAGAATGCCCGCGTTGATCAGGTTCGCCACATGGATTCTGGCGAAGGACTTGGCGATGACGCACCGGATGCCCAAGTACATGGGCACCAGCGCCGCGTGCTCCCGGGAGGAACCCTGCCCGTAGTTGCTGCCGCCCACGACGATGCCGTCTCCCGCCGCTTTGGCTCTCTCGGCAAAGGTGGGATCGCAGACCTCAAAGCAGAACTTGCTCAGGTAAGGGATGTTCGACCGGTAGGGCAGGATCTTCGCGCCGGCAGGCATAATGTGGTCGGTGGTGATGTTGTCGCCCACTTTCAGCACCAGCTTCGCCGTCAGGCTGTCGGCAAAGGGCTTGCTCTTGGGGAATTCCTTGATGTTGGGGCCGCGAAGCACTTCGGCGTCCGCCGCCTTGTCCGCGGGGAGAGGCGGCAGCACGGCGGAGTCGTTCACAAGGAATTTCTCCGGCATGGACACGTGCAGGGGCTGGTCAATGGTGGTCGGGTCGGTGATGTACCCCGTCAGGGCAGAGGCCACGGCGGTTTCGGGGGAAACCAGATACACCTGCCCGTCCCGTGTTCCGGAACGGCCCAGGAAATTCCGGTTGAAGGTTCTCAGGGAAACGCCGCCGGAGTTTGGCGAGAAGCCCATGCCGATGCAGGGGCCGCAGGCGCATTCCAGCAGCCGCGCGCCGCTGGCGAGGATGTCCGACAGGGCGCCGCAGTCGCTGAGCATGGTCAGCACCTGCCGGGAGCCGGGGGACACGGACAGGCTGACAGAGGGGTGAATGGTCTTGCCCTTCAGCATGGCGGCGACCTTCAGCATATCGTACAGGGAGGAATTGGTGCAGGAGCCGATGCATACCTGATCGACCTTCACGTCTTTCAGCGTCTCCACGGCCACCACGTTGTCCGGGCTGTGGGGACAGGCGATCATGGGCTTGAGAGTGCCAAGATCAATGTCGATGATCTTATCGTACTCCGCGTCCGGGTCGCTGGACAGGGGAACGTAGTCCTCTTCCCTGCCCTGCGCGGCCAGAAACTTTCTCGTGACCTCGTCGGAGGGGAAAATGGAGGTGGTCGCGCCCAGCTCCGTACCCATGTTGGTGATGGTGCCCCGCTCCGGGACGGACAGTGTGGCAATGCCCTCGCCGCCCCACTCGATGATCGCACCCACGCCGCCCTTGACGGAGAGGATGCGCAGCAGCTCCAGCGATACATCCTTGGCGGTGACGTAGGGTCTGAGTTTGCCCGTCAGGTTCACCTTGTACATCTTGGGCATGGTGATATAATACGCGCCGCCGCCCATGGCCACCGCCACGTCCAGTCCGCCCGCGCCGAAGGCCAGCATACCGATGCCGCCGCCGGTGGGAGTATGGCTGTCAGAACCGATGAGGGTCTTGCCGGGCTTGCCGAAACGCTCCAGATGCACCTGATGGCAGATGCCGTTGCCGGGGCGGGAGAAATACACGCCGTGCTTTGCGGTGACGGTCTGCAAATAGCGGTGGTCATCGCTGTTCTCAAAGCCGCACTGGAGGGTGTTGTGATCGACGTAGGCGATGCTCATTTCCGTTTTCACTCTGGGAATACCCATGGTCTCGAATTCCAGATAGGCCATGGTGCCGGTGGCGTCCTGCGTCAGGGTCTGGTCGATGCGCAGCGCGACCTCGCTGCCGGGGGTCATGTCCCCGGAGACCAGATGGGACGCAATGATTTTCTGTGCGATTGTCTTACCCATGATTTTTGAATCCTCCCAACATGTGCTTTTTCGCGTTTTCGATATGCTTTGCCATGAGGCTCTCCGCAAGGTCGGCGTTGCCGGAAGCCATGGCGTCCAGAATTGCCCTGTGTTCCTTCCGGGTGTTGATGGTGCGCGACCAGTCCTCCATGGAGATGCGGCGGTAGCGCCGGGTCTTCCGGTGCAGGGGGAGCAGCGTGTCCACGATGACGGTACGCTTGCTCAAGTAGCAGATCGTGTCGTGGAACTGTTCATCCACCTGCCGCAAAAGCTCAGCGTCTCCCTTGTCAAAGTAAAAATCCTGCAGGTCGGCGATGTGGGTCAGCTGGGCAAGCCCCTCGGGAGTCATGTTCTTCGTGGCGTAGTAGGCGGCAAGCCCCTCGATGCGCTGGCGGATGTTCATGATGTCCTCCAGATCTTCCTCGGTGATGCCCACCACCCGGGAGCCTTTGCCGGTGTCCTCAATAAGCCGCTCCTGTTCCAGACGGCGCAGCGCCTCCCGGATGGGGGTGCGGCTGACGCCCAGCTGGTCGACCAGCTTCAGTTCCGTCAGTATCTCGCCCCGGGGGTAGCCGCCCTGAATGATGTCGTTCTCCAGCTTCTCGAACACCTGATCCGCCAGAGACGTGGTTTTGAACTGATTCATATTCTTTTCCTTACCCTCTTTCAGCAAAGTCAGGGGCAAGCTGCTGTATTTTCTCTTTCAGCTCCCGTTCTGTCATGACCGTCTGGCGGCCGTCCTCATACTGCTGGTCTACCCATTCCTTCATGGCGATCACCAGCGGCGACTTTTTGTCCAGCTTCTCGCCGTCTTCCAGACCGTAGGTCTGGTTGATCCAGTAGGCGACGCCCGCAAGGCCGGAGGTTTTGCTGATCTGCACCGTGGCGGGCTTGTTCAGGATTTTCTTGGTATCGAAAATGGTGTAGATTTCCTCGTCCTTCATCAGGCCGTCGGCGTGGACGCCCGCCCGGGTGACATTGAAAGCGCTGCCCACAAAGGGCGTCATGGGCGGGATATTGTAGCCGATCTCGTTTTTGAAGTAATCGGCGATCTCGGTGATGACCGTGGTGTCCATGCCGTCAAGCGACCCCCGCAATGACGCGTACTCGAATACCATGGCCTCCAGAGGCACATTTCCCGTCCGCTCGCCGATGCCGAGCAGGGAGCAGTTGACCGCACAGGCGCCGTAGAGCCATGCCGTGGAGGCGTTGGCCACGCCCTTGTAAAAATCGTTGTGGCCGTGCCATTCCAGATGCTCGCTGGGAACGTCGGAATAGTGCTGCAAGCCGTAGATAATGCCCGCCACGCTTCGCGGCAGCGCCGCTTCGGTAAAGGGGACGCCGTAGCCCATGGTGTCGCAGGCGCGAATCTTCACCGGCACCCCCGCTTCCCGGCTCAGCCGCTGCAATTCGTTGACGAAGGGCACCACGAAGCCGTAGAAGTCCGCCCGGGTGATGTCCTCCAGATGGCAGCGGGGAATGACTCCGGCACTGAAGGCTTCCTTCACCGTGGCAAGGTAATAGTCCATGGCCTGTTTTCTCGTCATCTTCATTTTCTTGAAGATGTGGTAGTCCGAGCAGGAGACCAGAATGCCGGTTTCCTTGATGCCAAGGTCATGCACCAGCTGGAAGTCTTCCTTTGTCGCCCGAATCCAGCTGGTGATCTCCGGGAATTTGAGGTCCAGCGCCATGCACTTTTCGATGGCCTCCCGGTCTTTTTTGCTGTAGATGAAAAATTCCGTCTGGCGGATGATGCCGTAGGGGCCGCCCAGCTTGCTCAGCAGCTTGTAGATGTTTACGATCTGGTCAACGGAATACGGCTCCACGGACTGCTGACCATCCCGCAGGGAGGTGTCCGTGATCCAGATCTCCTCAGGCATGGACATGGGCACCCGGCGGTGGTTGAACGCCACCTTGGGAATGGTGCCGTAGGAATACACATCCCGCTGCAAATTCGGTTCCGCCACATCCTGAAGAGAGTATTTGTAGGATTTCTGCTCCAACAGGTTGGTCTTACTGGAAATCTCTAGCATAGAGTAAGCCCCTTTCCGCTTTCTTGTCTTAATGTATACAATTATACAACTGTACATTTATCTGTCAATGCACAAATACAGCAAAAAAACGGTCTGCCGCAGCAGACCGTTTGGTAATCTTTTTTCTTAGCCAAGCATCACGTCCAGAAGCATCATCACAGCGAAGCCCAGAATGATGCCCATGGTGGCGCAGTAGGGCTGCTCTTTCTGATTCTGCTGACACTCCGGTATCAGCTCATGTACCGCAACCAGAATCATCGCCCCGGCGGCAAAGGCAAGGGCATAAGGCAGGATCGCTTCCACCGTCACCACCAGCAGCGCGCCGATCACCCCGGAAACCGGCTCCACCAGACCGGAAGCCTGCCCCAGCAGGAAGCTTCTGCGCCGGGAGTAGCCCTCCCGCCGCAGCGGCACGGACACCGCCGCCCCCTCCGGGAAATTCTGCAAGCCGATGCCCACGGCAATGGACACCGCCCCCATCAGCCCATCCGGGCTTGCGCCGGTCCCCAGCGCCCCGAAGGCCACGCCCACGGCAAGCCCCTCGGGGATATTGTGCAGGGTGATGGAAAGCACCAGCATGATAATGCGGTTCATACGTTCTCCGGGCATTCCCATGCCCGCTCTTTTTCTGGCAAAGCAGACGGCCTTATCCGACCCCCACAGGAACAGCGCCCCCAGCAGGAACCCGGATACCGCCACAAGCCACGCAGGCGTATTCCCTGCGGCCTCCGCCCGCTGAATGGCGGGCTGTAACAGCGACCAGAAGCTGGCCGCGATCATCACGCCGGCAGAAAAGCCCAACATAAGATTCAGCGCTTTGGCACTGGGGGATTTGAAAAAGACCACCGTGGCAGCGCCAAGTGCCGTCACAAACCAGGTCCCCAGTGTCGCCACCAGCGCCAACCAGACATAATGTTCCACATCGCACCTCCCGTAACCATTATAGTACCCGGGGGGCGATTCGGTGCGTGCGTTTGTCGAAAAAAACCTTTACACTACTTTTCCAGCCTGGAAATCAGTGCCGTGCCGTTTTCCCGCAGCCATTTCCGCCGGATTTCATAATCCGGTAAGACATGCTCGACCTCTGCCCAGAAGCGGGCGGAGTGGTTCATCTCCTTCCGGTGGCACAGCTCGTGGACGACCACGTAGTCCAGCACCTCCGGCGGCGTGAGCATCAGCAGGCAGTTAAAGTTGAGATTTCCCTTACTGCTGCAGCTTCCCCACAGGGTATGCTGACTGCGGATGGTGATCCTGCCATAGGTCACACCCACCAGCGGGGCAAAATAGGCGACCCGTTCCGGTACTGTTTGCCGCGCCTGCCGGGCAAGCGCCTGTATCTGCTCAGCCGTAAACACGGGAAGCCGCGCCGCGGCAGTCCGCTTTTCCAGATGCTTTTCAATCCAGCCGGATTTGCTTTCCACGAACCTGCGAATATCCGCATTGGACATCCGCCGGGGGCACCGCACCAGCACCTCGCCGCTTGGGGCTATCTGCACCGAAATGGTTCTGCGGCTGCTGCGGATAACGCGGTATGGAATATTGTATTTTTCCACTTTATCGTTCATAATTCCTTCAAATAATCTCATTTTTACCTAAGGCCGTATCTGAAATTTGTCAAAACGCCCAAGCAGCGGGTCTTTTTCCCCTGTGCCGCGCCATTTTCCCTTGAAATACATATCCAGTATTCCTGCGGAAAAATGGCTTGCCCATGGCAAAAATCCCTCGCTGTTGGTCATTTCGCCAGCTTTCAGACACGACCTGGTTTCCAGAATTTACAGCTTGAAAATTGATTACAAATCGGTTACAATCCTTTTGTCTTCGCGAGGCAAATACTGAAACAGGAGGTTGGCAAGATGTTCTTTTTTAATTGCAACACCAACAATTCTGATTGCAGCTCCATCTGGCAGCTGCTGAGCCGGATGTGCGGTTTCGGCTGCTAATTATTCTGTGGCCTTGGGCGATCCCGTGTTCCACGGGGTCGCCTTTATCAAATTCAAAACGCAGTACCGGTGATATTCCGGTACTGCGTTTTCTAGCGTTATACCCCGCCGCGGATCTCCAGCAGCTTGCCCTTGAGGTCGTTCTCCATTTTTGCCATTTCCGCTTCGGCGGCAATGCGCTTCTCCCGGCCTTCGGACTGGATCTTCATTACGTCGTCCAGCGTCTGGATCAGCTCGGCGTTGGTCTTTTTCAGGGTTTCGATGTCCACAATGCCCCGCTCGGCTTCCTTCGCGGTCTCCACGGAGGCCATGTGCAGCTTCTCGGCGTTCTGCTTCAGCAGAGCGTTGGTGATGTCGTTGACCTGCCGCTGGGCCTGGGCGGCTTCGTTGGAATGGGCGATGCCCAGCGCCAGAACCATCTGGTTCTTCCACAGGGGAATGGTGTTCATCAGCGTGGTCTGAATCTTCTCCACCATCACATTGTCGTTGTTCTGGATCATGCGGATCTGGGGCGCGGTCTGGATGGAAATGGTGCGGGTCAGCTCCAGATCGTAGATCTTCTTCTCAAACCGGTTGCACTTGTCCGCCAGATCTTTTGCCGCCTGCGCGTCCTCCGCAAGTCCGGTGGCCTGCGCCGTGGCTTCCAGCTCCTTGAGCTTGCCTTCCCGTACCTCCTGCAGCTTCTTCTTGCCCGCCAGAATGTACATGCTCAGCTCCTTGAAGTAGGCAAGGTTCTGCTCGTACATCTTATCCAGCATCGCGGAATCCTTGAGCAGCCGCACCTGATGCTGCTGGAGGGCGTCGCCGATCTTCTCCACGTTGACCTCCGCCTTGGCGTAGCGGCTCTTCATGACCTCCAGCTTGTTCGCCTGCTTGCGGAAGAAGCCGAAGAAGCCCTTTTCCTCCTCGGCGTCGAAGCCTTTCAGCTCGCCCACCACGTTGACGATCAGGTCGCCCACCTCGCCCAAGTCCTGTGTGCGCACATTGGCGAGGGCAGCGTCGGAGAAGTCGGCCATCTTCTTCTGGGTGCCCGCGCCGTACTGCAAGATCTGGGCGGTGTTCTCCACGTCGATCTTCTGGGCAAAATCATTGACCATCTGCTGCTCCTGAGGGGTCAGCACCGGCTCGGCAACCTTGGGCTGCTGTAACTGCGTCTCCTCGGCCACGACCAGCTTGGGCGTGTTTTCCAGCTCCGGCTCCAGAGTCAGGCTGGGGGTGGGGGCAGATTCGTTCATATCCTTGTATTCAGCGTCCATAATTGATCTCCTCTTCCTAGTTTTTTATAATGTCTGCTGTTTCTTCACTTGGGACAGGCCGTCCTCCGTCAGTCCCTCCTGGGCAAGCAGGGTGTTGAGGACGGAAATGTCGCTGGAAACGTCCATGGCGGAATCCCGGAACAGGTCGTCCAGCAGCTTCTCAAAGGCCAGATTCAGCGTATCCAGCGTGGCCTCAATTTCCTTCTTGGAAGCCTGAATGTTTTCCCCCTGCACGGGCTGGGCGTCCATGTCCGCGTAGGCGTTCAGGAGCTTCACCGTCATGGGCAGGTAGTAGTCCATCAGCTTCTTCAGGTCGGGGACCACCTCCGGATGCGCCTCCGCCCGCTCAAAGATACGGCGGACAATCAGCTCCATCCGGGAGATTTTCTCAGAAATTTCCTCCCCGGGAATGGCGTCGTTGCAGGCGCGTATCTGGGCGATGAAGGCGTTGCCCCGATCCAGGACCTCCTGTACCTGTGGGTCATGGGGGCTGGACACCTTCGGGGCGCTGGCGGCGGCTTCCTGCCGCTGACGTTCTTCCAGAGCCAGACGGCTCTGCTCATAATGCTGGTAGGTCTCGTCGCTGGTGATGAGGCAGGTTTCCTCCCTGTCCATATGCCCTTCCAGAAACAGCCCCTTGTTGATCATCTTCTGCAATTCCCTGCGGACGAACTTCACGTTCTTTCCAACGCTCCGCGCCAGCCGCTCCAGCGTGCAATGGGTGCTCTCCCCAAGGGTTCTTTTGTACATCTTGAACCGGCTGACCCATCCCAGCTTGCGGATGCCGCTGACGATCAGCCACGTTCCGGCAATGACGCCGCCAACCGTGATCACGGTAGACGCGATTCCCAGACCAATTCCCATGATCAGCCTGACCAGCAGGGAAATAAGCGATATGAACCCGGTGAGCAGCGCCAGACCGCCGCCTACGATCTTCACCAGTCCTACGGCAGTCTCGCCGCCGGTTCCGGCATAAAGCACGGGAAGGTCTTTCTTTTCCTCCACGACCGTGGCCTCGACCTCCCGGTAAACGGGTCTGGCAGGCGGGGTCGTGGGACGGGCGGCGGCTTCCATCGCCTTGCGGACGGCTTCGCTCCCCATATCTACGGCCTTGCCCACGGCCTGACTGACCGTCTGGTTCAGCTTCTGAAAGTCCCGGGCATTGACGGCTCTGTCCACAATGTCCTGAATGCTTCTTCCAAGATCGTCCCAGTCCTGATTTTTATTTGCCATACGATCCTCTCCAAAAAATATTCTCTATCATTATAGCGTGATTCCGCGAAAAAAACAAGCGCTATGCAAAAAATAAGCGGTTCTTCCCCGTCACCGCAAAAATCGTTTCCCCGCCTTTCTACCGTTCAGCGGTCAAAAATGACCGTTGAACGGATTTTTAACATTTTTGGATTCTTTTATGATATAGTGTAGACACAAGGAGGTGCCCCATGAAATTCAAGCTGGTTATTGATAAAACCCAGGAGGAAACGGTGGTCGCCACCGTCCATGAGCGAAGCCGTCTTACCGACGAAATGGAGCTGCTGGTCCTTCAGCACGACGGTTCCGACCGGGTCGTGGCCTATACGGAAGACGGTATACGGATGCTCCCCTTCTCCGATATCGAGTGCATCACCGTTCTGGATGGGAAGACCTATGCCGTTACACGCAGCGGCGAACGCTGCCGCTTAAAGCTGCGGCTGTACGAGCTGGAAGCCATGCTTCCCGCGTCCTTCATCCGCATCAACAAATCGGCACTTGCCAACGAAGCCCACTTGGAGCGCTTCACCGCTTCCTTCAACGGCGCAGTGGACGCCGTCTTCCGAAGCGGCTACCGGGAATATGTTTCCCGGCGGTGCTTCGCGGAAATCAAAAGGAGGTACGATCACGTATGAAGCAATATTGTCTGACATTTCTGAAACGGGGTCTGCTGGCCGCTTCCGGCGGGCCGCTGATCCTCGCCATGATCTACGGTATTCTGGGCGCCAACGGGCAGGTCACTTCCCTCGCCCCCGGAGAGGTCTGCATGGGGATCGTGACCGTGACGCTGCTGGCCTTCATCGCGGCGGGCATCGGCGTCGTCTATCAGATCGAGCGTCTGCCGCTGCTCTCCGCTACGGCAATTCACGCCGGAGCGCTGTATCTGGATTATCTGCTGATCTATCTGCTGAACAACTGGATCCCCCGGGACTGGGCATTTATCGGCGTCTTTACCCTATGCTTCGCGGTGGGCTACGCCCTGATCTGGGGAATTATCCTGCTTTCCATCCGGCACAGAACCAACCGTATCAACCGCCATCTGCGGGGGGAAAAATGATGAGGAAACCGTTTCTTGACAATCTGCGCTACGGCATCGTGCTGTCCGTCGCAGTGTATCACGTATTTTACCAGTTCAACAGCGTCGGTGTCATCACCAACGTACTTATCCCCGGCATTCCGGCGCTGGACGCGCCGCTGTACGTGCTGTACCCATGGTTCATGGCGGCACTTTTCATGATCTCCGGCATCTGCGCCCGGTACAGTCTGGAAAAGCAGACGGGAAAGCAATACCTGAAAGGCAAAGTCCGCCGCCAACTGATTCCCTCCATCGCCATTATCTTCCTCATCGGGTGGAGCACCGGCTGGGTCACCGACCAGTACGCAAACATTTTTGGCGGCGGTCAGGTTCCGGGGTTTGCCAAATATCTTGTGTGGTGCATGTCCGGCATCGGGGTACTGTGGTTTCTCCACGAACTGCTGCTGTGCGAGGTGGTGCTGGTGCTGATTCGCAAGCTGGACAAAAAAGACTGGCTGTGGCATCTGGGCGGCAAGGCGAATTTCCCCGTCATCTGCCTTCTGGTGCTCGGCCTGTGGGGCAGCGCCTATATTCTGAACACTCCCGTGATAGAGGTCTACCGCAACGGATTTTACCTGTTCTGCTTTCTCGCGGGCTACATTCTGTTCTCCCACGAACAGGTCCAGTCCCTGCTCGCCAAATGGGCACCCTGTATGCTTGCCGTGAGCGGCGTGCTGGCCGTCGTCTACACGGTGCATTTCTGGGGACAGAATTACGCGGCTCTCAGCAATCTGAAAGCCCCGCTTACCAACCTCTATGCGTGGTTTGCCTGCCTTGGGGTGCTGGGCGCGGGAAAACGGTGGCTGGATAAGGAGACTGCCTTCACCCGCTGCATGGCAAGCCGCAGCTTCGGCATCTACGTCCTGCACAACCCACTGCTGGTGCTGCTGGCTTGGGCGATGGATAAGCTGCTCCATTTCCCCGTGTGGAGCATGTATCTGCTTCTGCCGGTGCTGCTGGCGCTGCTCCTGCCGCCGTTGATCGCACTTATCAAGCGCATTCCCGTCCTGCGCACATTGGTGCTGGGCGAAAAATAAAAAATCCGCGCCACGGTTCATGCAAACCGTGGCGCGGTGCTTTTTGGGGTTACTCGATGCAGATCCGATTGTTCTCGGGCAGCTTCTTCTGTCCGGCCTTCGGCACATCCAGCGTCAGGATACCGTTCTCAAACTTGGCGGACACCTCTTCGGGCTTCACATCGCCCACGTAGAAGCTGCGGCTCATGGAACCGGCGTAACGCTCCCGGCGGATGTAGCGACCCTTCTTGTCCTCCTCATCCTTATCAAGACCCTTTGCGGCCTGAATGGTCAGGTAGCCATTGCTCAGGTCAATGCTGATCTCGTCTTTCTTGAAGCCGGGCAGATCGACCGCCAGCTCATAGCCGTCTTCCTTCTCCCGGATATCGGTCTTCATCAGGTTCTTGGCGTGCTTGCCATACAGGGGGCTGCGACCCTCCGAGACGTTCATCATGCCAAAGGGATCGTTAAAGAAATCATCAAACAAATCTTCTCCAAAAATGCTGGGCAACATAAGTCATTCCTCCATTCAAATCTTCTATGTTCCCTGCGGAGGGGCTTTCTTTTTTTCGCCCCTCTTTTTGGTACGCCTACACTATACCACGATTTTTAGCACTGTCAAGGCCTGAGTGCTAAAGTTCATAAAAAGATAAAAATGCGTTCACAGAATATGCGATTTCTCTGGCAGATATCCGGAAACCTCCCCGTAGAACGAGAAAAGCGAAAGGAACCCCCTTTCGCTTTTCCCGCTTTTCTATACCAGCGGCGCAAACAGCCGCAGAATGCACTGCCACATCCGCAGAATTGCCCCGCTTCCGGTGCTGTAGCGCTGAGTGACCTCGCTGCATTGGGAGAACAACACGTCAAAATCCCGCGCCATGTCGCCAATCGCGTCACAGCCGTAGAGCAGAACGTCGTTCTCGAAATGGTGATACAGGCTCCGGTAGTCAAAGTTCGAGCTGCCTATGGAGGCGATCTTCCCGTCGCACAGGCACTGCTTTGCATGGCAGAAGCCCGGCGTATACTCGAAAATCCGCACGCCCTGCCGGGCAAGGCCGGAATAATAGGAGCGGGTGATGGCAAATACCACTTTTTTGTCCGGAATTCCCGGCGTAATGATCCGCACGTCCACACCCCGTTTGGCCGCAAGGCGCAGCGCCCGGCTCATTTCGTCGGTGATGATCAGGTACGGTGTAGTGATATACAGCGTCTTTTCCGCCTGAGCGATCAGATTCAGATAGACATTTTCCGCCGTGCGCTCCTCCGACAGCGGGTTATCGTTGAAGGGCTGCACGAACCCCTCCGACGTTACCTTGTGACAGATGTTGAGGTAGCGTGCGAAGTCCTCGTCTTCCTTGGTCGTCACGTTCCACAGCTCAAAAAACGACGCCGTCAGGCTCCGGACCGCCTCGCCCTCCAGCCGAAGGCCGGTGTCCTTCCACACCCCGTAGGGCCGGGCACGGCCAAAGTATTCATCCGAAAGGTTGTAGCCGCCGATATAGCCCACCTTACCGTCGATGACCGTGGTTTTCCGGTGATCCCGGTGGTTCAGAAACAGATTGACCACCGGCACAGCGGGGTTGAACACCCGGCAGCGGATGCCGTCCTCGCTCAGCCCTCTGGCAAAGCGCAGATTTACAAAGCCAAGGCTGCCGATATCGTCGTACATCAGCCGCACCTCGACCCCCTGACGCGCCTTGCGTACCAAAATTTCCCGTATCTCCTGAAAGGCCGAATTGTCCGCCACGATGAAATATTCCATGAAGATGAATTTCTCGGCCTTTTCCAGATCCGCTTTCATGGCCTCCAGCGTTTCCGCTCCGTCGCCCAGATAGCGGACGCTGGTATTTTCGTACACAGGCCAGTTTTCATGGACGGAAAGATAGTGAAACTGGTTGCCGGCAGCGCGGTTTTCCGATTCCAGCCGCGCCAGAACCGCCCCGTCCTGGGGAAGGCTGCCCTCTATTTTCTCCCGGAAGCGGCGGATACGCTTCCCCGCCCTGCCCGGGTCGCCCAGAATGTCGAACAGCAGAAACAGGCTCAGGCCCATCACCGGAGCCGCCAGAATCAGCATGATCCACGGCATTTTCATGGCAGTAGAAGTGTGTCTGCCGTACAGGCGAAGCACCACCACGATGCTCAACAGGTTGACGCACGCGGATATCCAAGCGGAGTGGGCGTTCAGCTTCACCGCCATGACAATCAGCCATGCGATCTGAATGATAATGGCCAGTCCCACGAACGCGATTCTTGGGATGCTGTTGCGTTTACGACCTCTGCTCATTCCGCACCTCCTTTTTCCTTCTCTTCGTTCTCCTCGTCCAGTTCCCGCCAGAGCTCGTCCGCCCGCCGTTGGTTCTCCATCGCCACATCAATGCCCTCGGTGCTGTCCTTGCTGAAAATGATCCGCAGCGTCAGGATAATCAGCCGGATGTCCAGCAGCGGCGAATAGTTTTCAATATACATCATGTCCAGACGCAGCTTGTCGTAGGCGCTGGTGTTGTATTTTCCGTAGATCTGGGCATAGCCCGTCAGGCCGCCCCGCACCTTCAGACGGTAGCAAAATTCCGGAATTTCCTTGGAAATCTCGTCCGCGAGGCACTTTCTCTCCGGCCGGGGGCCGACGATGCTCATGTCACCTTTCAAAATGTTGATCAGCTGAGGCAGCTCGTCCAGACGGGCGGCACGGATGACCTTGCCCACCTTCGTGATTCTGGGGTCGTCCTCCGAGGCCAGCACCGCGCCGGCGTATTTTTCCGCGTCCACGATCATGCTGCGGAACTTGAGTATCTCAAATTCCCGCCCGCCCCGGGTCATCCGTTTCTGCTTGTAGAACACCGGGCCGCCATCCTCGATTTTAATAGCAGCTGCGATAATGAGCATGACCGGCGCGGCGGGAATCATGGCAATGCCGCAGAGCACCAGATCCATGGCACGCTTGATGATGCGCTGCATGGGGGTCAGGCCGGTGCCCTTCACCATGAGCAGTGGGGTGTCGAACAGCGTATTGTTCTTCGCCCCCCGGAGCATGATGTCCGTGAGTTTGGGGGCGACGTAGGTACGGATGCGGTAGCGGTAGCAATATTTCAGGATATCGTTGCGGATCTGGGCGGGGATGTCCGTGAGGATGACCGCGTCATGCCTGCGGGTCTCCTGGCACACTGCCTCCAACCCCTCGTCAATGCTCATCAGCTTGCTGACATTATATTTATCCCGGCGGGAGTCCATCTTGATCTTCAGCCCGATGCCCCGCTTGTTGCCGTACACCAGCAGCATGTCGTGGGGGGCGTACAGCTTATAATACAGCTCCGTGTACACATAAATCAGCACCACCGCCACGACAATCTCCGTCAGAAGCAGCAGCATCATCGGCCCCACGGGAATCATGGCATTGGCGATCAGGCACAGCTGGAAATACGTGAGAAAATTCACCACAAACAGGGAGATGACCTGTCCGATGATCAGATCGAGCCTGTGGAGCTGCCCGAACAGCGTGCAGTCGGAGTTCAGAAACAGGACATACAGCAGCGCCGCATAGACGCCCATCAGCACATATTTGCCCTTGTACGCAAAATGTTCGATTTCGTATCCCTTGCGGAACGCGCCGTAATACAGCAGGGTTATGACCACTACTTCCAGCAGCGTTTCCGCCGCCCGGACAAGTCCCTTGGTATCCTCATATGCGCTGCGGCTCAGCTTTCTCATTGATAATACACGTCCTCTATGCAAAATATGACACAATTCCAAGAAAATATACTTTTTGCTATCATACCACACCCATCAAAAGAAAGCAACCCCGGAAACGAAACTGGTCGTTTCCGGGAACCCCGCCTCAAATAATGAAATTTTCTCTTTACAAATCCAACATTTTCTGATACAATCATTCCTGTTCTGTGGCCCGGTGGTGCAGTCGGTTAGCACGCCAGCCTGTCACGCTGGAGGTCGACGGTTCGAGTCCGTTCCGGGTCGCCACAAAAAAGCACGCTTTTCAGCGTGCTTTTTTGTCATTCTGTCAAAGACCCCCTGCTTTCAGCAAACGAAGGCAGGGGGTCTTTAGCGTAGGCGCAGCCTCCGTATGGAAGCTGCGCCTGATATATTTTGATACTATTTCCTGATTAAAATCTTTGATTTTAATCAGGAAGGCATCGCCTGATGGCGCTGCCTGTTTTGTGATTTATAAGGAAAGAAATCACAAAACAAGTCTCATATGAACTCCTTGCCCTTCGGG
>OJKC01000029.1_pt1 | contig 165490 bp, 139 predicted proteins | sample 1596401 | NCBI WGS metagenome assembly OJKC01 (sample SAMEA4350162, study PRJEB24818) | metagenome | biome: human; feature: gut; material: faeces | place: Denmark | collected 2013-09 | reverse complement strand
AATTAAAATTTCCTCCAAGTTAATAAATTGTGACCTAGAGCACGCCGGAGGAGACAGTAAAACAAGGTCTTGGCCTTGTTTTTTATTCTGCCGGTGTAGAATCTCGCCGTTTTTATCTAAATTTGTAAATGTAATATGGACGAAAACAAAGACATACGGGTTTCGGTCATCGTGCCGTTTTATAATGCGGGGAAGCACATCGAGCGATGCGCTGAATCATTGATGTGCCAGACTTTGAAGGACGGTATAGAGTTCGTGTTTGTCAATGACGGTTCGACGGACGACAGTGAATCGCGGCTAAATTCTATTTTGGAAAAATATCCAGAACGAATGAAACAGGTACGATTAGTTCGCCGTCCGAAAAATGGAGGACTTGCTGCTGCTCGTCAGGATGGTTTGGATGCCATGTCCGGACAGTATTTTATTTATTGCGATGCAGATGACTGGGTGGAAACGGATATGTATGAATCTCTGCTTGCTGTCGCCGATAGGGAAGATGCCGATGTCGTATGTTCTTCTTATTTTGAAGAAGCAGAAAAGAAAACTACTATAGTACATTTCCCTTTAGGATGGTATCCTGATTTGAATCATGTGCCTTTGGATACTTTGCATTTTGCAATTTGGAATAAATTGGTGAGGCATCGGATTGTTATTGATAACAGATTGCGTCTGTTTCCGAAAGTAAATTGTTGGGAGGATTTGGGTTTGTTTTTTCGGGTACTGATTTTTGCCCAAAAAGTGGTGATTGTTGACAAGGCATATTATCATTATCGTCGGGAACCGAATGCGTCGATGACAACTTCAAAAATGGAAAAAGTGCTGCATGACCATCTTCTAATGGTTGATGAAATGGAAAAATGGTTTGATTGCCAGCCGCCTGTATTGCGACAGCAATATGCTCCGTTTATCCGTTTTGTGCGCTTTACGGCAAAGATAAAGATGCTTCGGGGAAATAAAAAAGACATTGTGCGCTGGAAGAGCACTTATCCTGAAACCAACCGTCACATAATGGCGTATAAAAATATTCCTCTCCCTTACCGTCTGCTCTTTTTAATGGCGGAAAAACTGCCTGTCGGTTTCTGGAAAATTGTATTCCGGGTGTTGGGAAAATCGTAAAAATGAAAATTCTCAAATTTTTTCTGTGAACTTATTGCTAAGTCTTGTTATAATTTTCTAAATTTGTAAATATCGGCAAAAACGCAACCTTTTAAAACGAAAACGCATTGGAAACGAAAGACTATAACTCGCTGAACCTGACACCTGAACAGGAAGATGCAATCATCGAAGAAGCCTTCCAGGATGTGCTTAACGGATATTTGAAAAGTAACCACCGCAAGAAGGTGGAAATCATCAAGCGTGCGTACGCTTTTGCAAAGGATGCCCACAAGGGTATCCGTCGCCGTTCGGGCGAACCCTACATCCTCCACCCTATTGCTGTGGCTAAGATTGTGAGCCAGGAAATAGGCTTGGGGTCTACTTCCATTTGTGCTGCCCTGCTTCATGATGTGGTGGAGGATACGGAGTATACCGTTGAGGACATTGAAATGAACTTCGGCAAAAAGATTGCTTCCATTGTCGACGGACTGACAAAGATTTCCGGTGGTATTTTTGGTGACAAGGCTTCCGTTCAGGCCGAGAATTTCCGAAAACTGCTGCTGACGATGTCGGAAGATGTGCGGGTGGTGCTGATTAAGATGGCGGACCGTCTTCACAATATGCGTACTTTGGGTTCGATGCTGCCCAGCAAGCAGTATAAGATTGCCGGCGAAACACTCTACATTTATGCGCCGCTTGCCCACCGGTTGGGTTTGTTTGCCATAAAGACCGAATTGGAGGACCTCAGTTTCAAGTATGAACATCCGGAACAATATGAGGCTATCCGTGAGAAAATCCGTCTTTCAGAAGAAAAGCGCAAATGTGTGTTCTCTGATTTTGCTGCACCGATTCGGACCAAATTGGACGAAATGGGGTTGAAATATACGATTACAGCCCGCGTGAAATCGATTTATTCCATCTGGAACAAGATGGAAAGCAAGCATATCCCGTTTGAAGAAGTTTATGACCTGTATGCCGTGCGTATTATTTTCACTTGTGATGATACCGCCAACGAGAAAAATATCTGTTGGAACATCTATTCAGCCATCACGGATATCTATAAACTGCATCCGTCGCGCACACGCGACTGGATCAGCACTCCGAAGGCAAACGGCTATCGTGCGCTGCACCTTACGGTGATGGGTCCTGACGGTAATTGGGTGGAAGTGCAAATCCGCAGTGCCAAGATGGACGACATTGCCGAACGTGGTTTTGCCGCACACTGGAAATATAAAATCGGCGAAAGTGATGAGGAATCGGAATTGGAATCCTGGCTCAAGACTATTACGGACATTTTGAAAGATCCGCAGCCGGATGCAGTCGATTTTCTCGACACCATCAAGCTGAATCTGTTTGCTACCGAAATTATCGTGTTTACGCCGAAAGGCGATTTGATAACGCTCCCGAAAGATGCTACTGTGCTGGATGTGGCCTATTCGCTGCACTCTGAAATCGGTTCGCATGCCATAGCCGGAAAGGTGAACCATCGTCTGGTACCTATTTCCTATCGTCTGCAGAGCGGCGACCAGGTGGAAGTGCTGACGTCAGCCACACAGAAGCCTTCAGCCGAATGGCTGGGCTTTATTACTACTGCAAAAGCCAAGAGCCGTTTGGAAGCTGCCTTGAAGAAAGAACGCCGGAAAGTGGCGGAAAAAGGTGAAACGGCATTGGGTAAGTTGGCCGATGAATACGGACTTGAGGACAAGAACCGCTTTATCACGCTGCTGATGGCATATTACAAACTGCTGACACGTGAAGAACTGTTCTATGCCGTAGGCAGCGAACAATTGGAGGTGACCGACAGTGTTGTGAAGACTATCTGCAAGAAACCCGGACAGGGAATCCTCAACAAACTGTGGCCGTTTAAGAGCAAGGAACCGACTTTGCCAGATGTGGAGGATGGTGAGAACCCACAGCCTTCTACAGACAAGAAGAAAATCAACAAAAAAGAGGTATATGTGCTACGTTCGGAAAACGGTGTGCACAACTATAAGATTGCGCCTTGCTGCAATCCTATCCCCGGCGACGATGTGTTGGGTTATGTGGATGACGACGAGAATGTGATAGTGCATAAAATGGATTGTGCTACGGCCATGCGTATCCGTAGCAGCCACGGCAACCGTCTGGTGGCAACCCGTTGGGAAGAGTCACCGCTTACGACGTCGTTCCTTGCCACGATTTCTATACAGGGTATCGACCGTATGGGCATTCTGCAGGAACTGATTTATGAAATATCAACGAATATGTCGTTGGACATGCGCCGTTTGAATATAGAGGCCAACGAGGGTGTGTTCACTTGTGAGCTTGTATTGCGCGTTTCCGATGCCAATATTGTCAACCGGCTTTGCCGCCAGGTGAAAAAAATCAATGGTGTGAAGTCGGCTGTCAGAACGAAATAAAAAAGATTGAACGATGTTAGAACAACAAAAAGGATTGAAAAAGAAAACTTTATTAAGGATTCTGCTGTTTCTTGCCGCTGCAGCCATTATCACCTACTTTATCCCTGACCGGGACCGTGGGAGCTTTAATTACAGCATCGGCAAGCCGTGGAACTATTCGTTGCTGACGGCACCATTCGATATGCCTGTGATGCTTGATTCTGCAACGATGAAGGCACGGAAAGACAGTATAGACCGTGTGTTTGTGCCTTATTTCAAAGTGGATAAGACGGCTGAGAAGACAATGCTTTCCCAATTGTCGGCTACTGGAAACGCTGAGGCAGAACGGATTAAAGTGCATCTGCAGCGTCTGTTTGAACGTGGAATCGTCGACAATGATGTTTATGCTGCCATAAAAGGTAACCGGCTGCCGATGGTTTGTCTGTTGAACGACAAGGTGGGACAGAACATATCTACGGCACAGATGGTTTCCGTCAGAAAGGCTTATGAATATATCGATTCTGCCCTTTCTTATTCTTCTGCGTTACAGGGGGTGAAGTTGTCGGAAATCATTGTTCCGAACATGGTGAAGGATACATTGACAACCAATAAACTGCTTGAAGACGAATACCGCAACGCCATTTCGCCGTCAGGAATTATCCAGCAGGGTGAACGTATTGTGGACCGTGGAGAAATCGTTACTCCGCAAACCGCCATGCTGTTGCAGACTTATGAGTCGATGATGAAGACACGTAACAAGGATGCCAAGGATGTCCATTATCCGATAGTCGGTTATGCGTTGGTTGTGGTGGCATTGCTGTTCCTGCTTTATGTGTTTATCAGTATGTTCCGTCCGCGTATTCTTCAAAGCAACCGGAAAATATTGTTTGTTTTGGCGATGATAACCGTTTTCACGGTATTCTCTTTCATGCTGATGGAGCGTTTCCACGGAGGAATGTATATGCTTCCTATCGCACTGGTGCCAATTGTGATTGTCACCTTCTTCGATTCGCGCACGGCATTCTTTGTGTCGATTATTCAGATAATGCTTTGCAGTCTGGTGACGGAATATCATTTAGAATTCATTCTGCTTCATCTGATTGCTTCCATAGTGGCGATTGATACGCTTCAGGAACTTTCCAAGCGTTCGCAGCTTGTGCGTACGGCCGCATGCGTATTCATTGCCTATTCTGTAACCTATGTTGCGTTCAGCATACTTTCAAACGGAAACATCAATTCTGTAGGCCTCCGCATATTTGTGTATTTTGCCATCAATACCATTATGCTGTCGTTTGCCTATGTGATTATCTTCGTGTTTGAACGTCTGTTCGGCTTTGTTTCGAAGGTAACATTGGTGGAATTGTCAGATGTGAACAACCCGCTGTTGCGTGAGTTGTCAGAAAAATGTCCCGGAACATTTCAGCATTCTTTGCAACTTTCTAACCTTGTGTCGGAGGCCGCTCACGAAATTGGAGCAAACACGCAGTTGGCCCGTGCCGGTGCACTTTATCACGATATCGGCAAGATGGAAAATCCGGCATTCTTCACGGAAAATCAGCACGATGTAAATCCTCACGAGCTAATTTCTCCGGAACAGAGTGCGAAAATTGTCATCCGCCATGTCACTGACGGTATGAAACGCGCTGAAAAGGCAAAATTGCCGGATGTAATCAAGAATTTCATCCTGGAACATCATGGTAAAAGCTTGACGAAATATTTCTACACTACCGCCTGCAATGCCAACGGTGGCGAACCGGTCGATCCTGCTCCATATACCTATCCCGGCCCGAACCCGCAGAGCAAGGAAACGGCTATCCTTATGATGGCAGATGCTACGGAAGCCGCCTCCCGGAGCTTGAAGGAATATAACGACGAGACAATTTCCAACCTTGTCAACAAGATTATTGACGGGCAGATAGCACAGGGGTTGATGAAGGATTCTCCGCTTAGTTTCCGTGATGTGGAAACGGTGAAGAAAGTGTTTATCTCACGTCTGCGCACCATGTACCATACGCGTGTCTCCTACCCTGAACTCATCAAGAAGGAAAATAAGGACGGCGAAACTCCGCAGAGCGGGAAATAATAAATGTTTCACAAAATAAAATCGGGGAATGTGCTCATGCGGTGCATTCCCCGGTTTTTGTATCGTGTTTTGTCGCTTATTTCCCGAGCAGTTTCTTCAACTTGCGATGACGGGCTTTTTCGGCGTGATAGGCGCGTAATTTGCCTACGGCTATATCTTCCATCATTTTTTCGTCCAAATGCGCTGCACGGGCGTATTCTCGCCCCACACGGGCTGTTTCCTCTTCGCTGTCGATGTTGAGGCTGCGGAAATTGTTGTAGAGCGTGTTTTTGTCGTGTACGCCAAAGCGCATGCGGTTAATGTCTACCAGTTTGAAATGGTAGACACCGTTGTCGACGGTAAACAGTATGTTGCCCGGTGAGAAATCGCGGTGGTAGATTCCCTTTTGATGGAGTTCGAACATGAAAGCTCCCAAGGCGCAGACCATTTTTTTGTAGTCAGGCACTTCGGTTTCCCAATGACGGATGATGCTGCCTTCGTCCATGCGGCAAATGTAGTAGCTTTCCTTTAGTAGTCCGCCTTCATAATCCTCGATATAAGCCACAGGTTCGGGTGTGCCTACTCCCATTTCTTCCAGCCGCAGGGCGTTGTCGTACGACCGTTTGGCTTTCCCTGCACGCAGGTAGGTATAGGCAAAACGGTTGAACAATGCCGGAACGTGGAAGCACTTGACGGTGACTTCCATATTCTCCAACGGCAGGCGGTAGATGATATTTCTTCCCTTGTAGATTACCGTTCCTTCCTTTTCAGCTTTCTTCGGAAGCAGTCCAATGGATGAGGCAAGGGCTTGATATTTAGGATTGATTACGATTTTTCGTTTGCTCATAAAGGCTTGCGGCATGGGATTAGAGTGAATCGAACTGCAACGGGAGCAGGTCCTTCACGCCGTTTACAACATATACTTTGTCCTTGCCGTAAAGATAGATTTTAATGGGTGTTCCACCCAACTTTTCATATTCGAGAATGGCCTGACGGCATGCTCCGCATGGAGTTACCGGATTTTTGATGAAGTCGCCGTTCTGCCAGGCGGCTATGGCCATTTTTTCAAATTTTGCGTCGGGATATTTTGAGTGGGCATAAAAAATAGTGGTGCGTTCGGCGCATGTTCCGGACGGAAAAGCCACATTTTCCTGATTCGAACCTCCTACAATTTTCCCGTTGGAGAGAAGCAGTGCCGCTCCGACATGGAATTTGCTGTAAGGAGCATACGACTTTTCGGTCATGGCCTTGGCTTTGTCAACTAAAATTTTATCCTCTTCAACAAGTTCGTTGTAATCATAAACTTGTATATTTGTAACAATCTTTAGTTCTTTCATATATGCTGACTCATTTATGCAAATATAACACTTATTTTCAGAAAATCGGCAACTTGCTGATTTTTCTTGTCTTATTTTTGTTTTCTTCGGCGGCAACGGTGTGTGCCCAGTCGATGGACTATCTGATGTATATCGAACAGTATAGCGAAACGGCGGTGCGTCATCAGCAGGAATACGGCATTCCTGCCAGTATTACGTTGGCACAGGGATTGCTGGAAAGCGGTGCCGGAAAGTCGCGTCTGGCCGTTGAGGGCAACAATCATTTCGGTATCAAGTGCCATTCGACATGGAAAGGCGACGTGATACACGCCGATGACGATGAACTGAACGAATGTTTTCGGAAATATGATGATGCGGCAGAATCGTTTGAGGACCATGCACGCTTTTTGATGAAGAAGCGCTATGCCCCGCTGTTCGAACTGAAGCCGACCGACTATAAGGGATGGGCGAAAGGCCTGAAAAAATGCGGTTATGCCACAGACCCGTCCTACGCATCAAAGCTGATAAACATTATCGAAACTTACGAATTGTATGCCTACGACACGGGACAGCCTGTGATTGCTTCACGCAAGAAATTGCAGGGCGACGAAACGCTGGAACATTCCATTGATATGGAAATTATCAACGAGTTCAAGCTGATGCACAAGATGCGGAAGAAATGGGGACTTTACTACATCACTGTTTATGAGGGCGATACTTATGATGCGATAGCCGAAGAATTCGGCATCAAGAAACGCCGTTTGCTTTCGTTCAACGACCTCGGACGGCGCGACGAAATGCTGGAAGCCGGATCCATGCTTTATTTGGAGGAAAAGAACGACTGCGTGGAAACGGGTCCGGAAACACATAAGGTGAAAAAGGGCGATACCCCCTATTCCATCGCTCAAGAATACGGCATCAAACTCGAATCCTTCCTGAAAATGAACGGCCTCGAAGCCGACGACCGCCTGCGCGCAGGCAAAAAGCTCCGCTTGCGATAACGAGTGTAAAACAGAATAAAAACTGCGGCACATCCATTGGGAATTATGCCGCAGTTTTTGCTTGTCAGAAATAAGAATTGTCTGTTATTCGACAATCAGTTTCTGTGTTGTATATCCTTGTGGAGTAGAAATCTTCAAAATGTATATGCCTTTCGGACAGTTTCCAAGATTTATGGTTTCCTGTGCTTCGAAGCGGGCAATCAATGTACCTGTGGCGTTCATTACTTCAACAAAGTCATAATTGCCTTCAATGTTTACCATACCTTTCGTCGGATTTGGATATACTTTGAATTTGCTGTTGCTGGCAACAGAGCCCACTGAAGATTCTTCCGTTACGTTGAATTCAATTTCAACAAGAGGAGTTGTTGTTGATGCAAATACTGCTTTTACGCCGGCCTTATGCATGCCTGTGGACAGATTACGGAATGTGTAATTGTTTTCTGCTACAGTTCCCACTTTCGTACCGTCGAGATATACTTCAAATGAGAGGTCTTCGCGGATATTGTCAATATCAATATTTTCCGGAACCTCGATGCCGATAAACATGTCGTCGACCATCAACAGGAACAGATAATCGGAGACGCAGTTCAATGTGACATATTTTGCAGATGCCGGAATTTCGTAGCGATATTCTTTCCATTCTCCCATTGGGATAGCCAATGGTTCGTCGCCTGTCAGCCATACGAAATCACCCTCTTCCTTGCCGCTTGTCGAATATCCTACGCGGATTTTTTCTTGTCCGTAGTCTTCACTATAGCTTTTTGCAAAGAACTTGAATACAAAATCCTTGTTGAAATTCAATTCCGGTGAGATGATGAAGTCATTGTTCACATCATCAGTTGATGCAAATGCTGCAAGGAACTTGTTTCCGCTGTGCGGACGAATTTTGCTGTCCATAACGCCCAAAACCGGATCAGTTTCATACGGATTGAAAATCATGTAGGCCATCGGACCTTCGCTGTTGGGATAATCCACTGCATCAATCGGATAAACTGTAGAGTTGTCGCCGTCAATGTACGACCAATTCAGTTTGCCCGGGGAATTGACGGCAAAGTCGTCATGTCCTTCAAAATCATCCAACATAAAGTTGGTTGTGTTCCATGTGAACGTGCGTTCTCCGTCAGTACCGGTAGGAGCAATTTCCAGATTGTAGGGGTCGGCGATGTATTCTTCCAGTGCATATTGCAACGTGTAGGACGCTTCTTTTGAAAGGTCTATGTTTTCTTTTGTTACCGTGTTGAAACCCTTCTTTCGGAGTTCTACGGTGTAAATGCCTTTCCATACGTCCGCAATGTAACAAGTGCCGTCAGCAGCGGCTGTAGCCGTATATAAGTGGTTTGTGTCATCGTCGTTGTTCGTAAGCGTTACCTGTACTTCTGCCGCCTCATTGTTCGGTGTATTGGTGGTGAGTGTCAGTTTTACTTGTGTGAGCATCTTGTTGGCAAGACTTTCGCTGATGGTTGCCTCGCCCGTTTCTCCGTCTTTATAGACAGCTTTCACTGCATAGCGGTAGAATCCTTGTGGCTGAGCGGCCCATTGCTTGTCGGTAAATGTGAATTCGGCCTGCGGTGCGGCTGTCAGCAGTGTCCATTGTGATTCGTCGCTTGTTTGCTCTTCTGTCATTCTCCACACGTTGTATTTTGTTTCTGAAGTGACTGTCGGTAATTGGTCCTCTCCCTGCTTGATACCGATGGCACGAATCATCAGTGAACGTTGAATGTTATGGCTCTCAACGTATTCAAAATTGCCGGTACGATAGTCTGTGGTGAAGCAACTGGTGCGTTCCATAAATGGGTAGTCCGGATTGTTGCCGTCGTCCAGTCCGAGACCGGTATGCCCTTCGCAACCGATAGCTACCATATAGCCACGTGGAGCATCGACAATTGTCGGGAAATCGAAACGGTTCCATTCGTCGTCAACTGCCGGTACACCCGACTGTGAATACAGTAGTGTGTTTGTAGGATTTCCTTCTTCATCGAGGTCAAAAATAAATACATTAACTGCCGTGTGGGTTGTTAAATATTTTTCAATATACCAGGTCATGCCTGTCAGGCGTGAAGGCGTGCGGAATACGGCTCCGTATGCGCTGTATTCGGTGTCGTCAGTTCTGCCCAATCGGCCGCCATGTGTACCGTTATCATAACGGAATTCCTGTACGTCGAGCGGCTTCTGCCATGTAAGTGAGGCTTCCTCGTTGTTGGTCTCTACGGTTAGTCCGTAAGGGCTCAGCAATTTGTCGTTCAGTGCAATAGTTCCAACATTTACAGCTTCGTCGGCCACGCTGACGGATTGCGTGTGGGGTTGTAGGCTGTAGCGGTTCACGGTCAGCTGGTAATTGTCATGTTTATAGACTCCTTCCACCGTGAAATTGCCTTCTGTATCGCTTGTGGACGTATATTCGCCGTAGCCTGAAATGCAAACTTCTGCATCACCTACCGGTGCATTTTCTTCATTGACAATTTTACCGGAGATGGTAAATTTCGGAAGTGCTGTAAGTGCAGCATCAAGTGTTTTTCCTTCTGTGTCGGTGAGAGTGACATTTGTTTCCTTTTTCACTTCGAATCCGACTTTGTCGAAAGTCACGTTGTACGTGCCGGCTGGAATTTTTTCCAACAGATATACGCCTTCGGCATTGGTCATTGTGCTGAGTTCCGTTCCTTCAAGGGCAACTGTTACACCTTCAAGAGGCTGGCTGCCATCGGTAACTTTTCCCGACAGTTTGCTTTCCGATGCCTCTTTCAGTGATACGTCAGTCAGATACAAAATGAATTGGTAAGCATCCGAAATACAGTGGAATCCCAAATGATAGTTACCGTCAGCGGAAATGTCCGGAAGTATGATTTCATAGCTGACAAAATTGTTGTCGGCCACAGTATAGCTTCCCAGTTTTGTAGTCATGGCTTCAACGGTCTTGTCTGTTCCGAAAAAGACTTCCATTTTTTCCGGATAAGAGCTGTCGTAAGACTGTAGCTTGAACTCCAACCGGTATTTTTTGCCCGCTTGCAATTTGATTGGAGAGGATATCAGCCAATCGTCGGCTGCGGTCTCGCCGTCTTCGTTGTAATAGTAGTAAGCTGCATTGAGAGTCGTTTCCCTTCTCCATGTATAGCTGTCCTTATTACTGTCGATTACTGTCCATAGGGCGAAATCATTGTCTGTTGCAAAGTTGCAGAAATAGGGAACGGAAATGGCCGGTCCGGCAACGACTGCATTGGATGTGCCTTTCTCTCCTACTCCTTCTGTTGTGATGGCGGTCAGTTCATATGAATAGTTGGCAAGTGATTCGATAGTTGTGTCGTCAAATGATGTGCCTGTTGCGTCTTCCGAAAGAGTTTTTCCGTCAGGCATACGGACAATTTTATATTTTAGAGAAGCCAAATCAATCCAGCCATTGTTCACGCCCTTTTCCGGTGCAGTCCAAGTGATGCGGATAGAATTGTCGCCAGTGCTTGTCGCCTTGATATTTGTCGGAGCTTTTGGAATATCGAATCCGACAAAAGCCGTAGCTGTGGCCGATTCACTGTTTCCGGCATCGTTGACAGCAACTACACGATAAGAGTGTAATCCTTTTGAGGGAGAGTTGTCCGTCCATGTTGACATACCGCCGGGAGCAGCATTGGTTACTTCTCCGGCTTGTTCTTCATCGCGGTAGACTATGACTTTTGTCAGTGTAGCAAGTGCTTCGCCATTAAAGGTTGTCGACGGATTCTTCCATGATAGTGTTGTTGACAATGAACCGTCGGCAGCAGGAATAGCCGTTAGTTCTTCCACTTTGGCCGGAGCACCGTCGTTGATTTTTTCAAATGGTATGTATAGGCCCACGATTTGCGCGTTGTTGCCCATTGTTCCGAGCCGTGTTGCCTCGCCTGTTTCCAGGTTTACTTCTGCCAGTACGCCTTCCTGATAAATCGTGTTGACTGCCCAATAGAGTTTGTTGCTCTTATGGTCAAACTCCATTGATTGCAAGTATTGGCCTTCCGGTTCTTCGTAGGTATAGCCTATTTCTGTTGCGTTTCCGTTCGTCTTGTCGATAGTGTATAGATAGCCGTCATCTGCTTTAACTGCGTACATTTGACCTTCGTAGGAACATGCCATTGTCACAAATGTATGCGGCAGGTTGCACACGGTAGTGATGTCTCCGGTGGCAAGGTCGACTTTCATCAGGACGGAAGAATGTGCCATGGGCGGATTTCCAATGGCGTACATCGTGTTTGTGGAATAGTCGAACGACATGTCGGCAAACAGCGTGTTGAGCCCTGTATAGTCCTTAATCTGTTTGTATTCGCCGGTGTTGATGTCGACTGTCCCGAATCCAATGGGTGTTGCTATACCGTCGCCGGGAGAATAGATATAGACATAGTATTTTCCGTTGGCAAAAGCTCCTGCCGAAGCGGCAAAGTCGTGAGGAAAAGCATGGAGCACGTCAATGGTTTCCGGTGTATAGGCATTGAATTTGCAAATTCCGTATTCATCCTGGTTTCTTTCGTCATAACGAAGCCAACCGAAGATGTCGGGATACTGTTCCGGTGCCTGTTGGCGTGGTTGCATCATGCGTTGATAGCCTGTTTCTTTACGTTGGATGGTGGTTCCTGCTCTTTCTTTTTGCGGAAAATTTTCAGCTCTGGCTACAAATGCAAATAGTAGCATCAAGAGGGTTGTCAGAGTAAATTTTTTCATGATTAGGTTTGTAAATTGTTTGTTAATTTGTTGGTATTTAAATGATTAATCTTTTGGTGAGAAGAGAAAATACTCCTCTATCCGCATTTGGGGATGAGGGGTATTAAAAGGTATATTACAGCATTTGGAGCATTCCGAGGAGTGCTTTTACTTCGTAGTTGGAAAGGGTGCGGCTTTCTTGCAGTTTTTTTGCGAAATCGTTGGCGATGTCGCGCACGGAACGGTTGCTGAACACTTGTTCCAGATATCTGTAAGTGTCGTCAAACATGGTCTTTATTTCGTCCTCTTCCAACTGGCAGGTGCGTTTGCCTTCTTCAGCAATTGACTTGTAGAGCGCTTTCTTTACTTTCGAGTAGTTGATGTCGTTCTTTTTCAGCGAACGGCACATCATGTTGCCGATAAGCATACCTACGGTCATCTGATAGTGTTTCAGCGTATAGTGCCAGGATTCTTTAGCGGGAATACCGGGATTTCCGCTAAAATAGTAGTCGGAAGTGAACTGCACGTATTGGCTGGCCTCGTTGTCCAAGTCCAGTTTGTAGAGCATGTCCTCGCCATTCCAGATAGTGATGCCGATAGCCATACCTGTAATTCCGTAGCACTTGTCCTCTTCGTTGCGATATTTCATAATGTCTTTATTCTGCTAACAGAGTGCAAAGTTAGTAAATTGTCCGGCAATTCCGCCTATTTACGCTGTGCAATGGTTCTTTCCAGCCGTTTTAAGGCTTCGATGATGACGGAACGTGAGCAGCCGATGTTGATGCGCTGGTGGTATTCGCCTCCGTCGCCGAACATTTCACCGTCGTTGAGTGCCAGACCTGCGTCAATGAACAGTTGGTCGAGCTCCTGCCCTTTCAGTCCGAGCTCGGTGCAGTCGAGCCAAATCAGATAGGATGCCTGTGGGCGCATGACTTTGATGCACGGCAGGTGTTCTTTGACGAATTCTTCCAGCGCAAGAATATTTCCTTCGAGGTAGGCAAGCGTTTCGTTCAGCCAGCTTTCTCCTTGATTGTAGGCCGCTTCTGTTGCAACGGTTACGGTGAAGGTCGGCTCGTTGAACTCATTGATTGCCAGCCAGTCGTAGAATCCCTGACGGAGTTCCTTGTTCTTGATGACACACCAGGAGCTGATAAGTCCCGGAATGTTGAATGTCTTTGACGGAGCTCCGAGTACGATGCTGTTCTGAGCCGCGTCTTCTGAAACAGCGGCAAATGAAGTATAATGGTTTCCGAACAGTTCCACGTCGCCGTGTATTTCGTCGCTTGCCACAAGCACACCGTTTTCGCGGCAGAGCGTTGCCACGCGTTTCAGCGTTTCTACATCCCACACGACACCGCCGGGGTTATGAGGGTTGCAGAGTATCATCATTTTCGGTTTTTCTTCTTTTATCTGGCGTTCCAGCAGGTCGAGATCCATTTTCATGGTGTTGCCTGTGTTGATGAGCGGGTTTTTCACCGCTACCCTTCCGTTGCCTTCAACAAGGTGCTTGAACGGATGATATACAGGCTGCTGAATCAGCACTTTGTCGCCTTTTGATGTGAAATACTGCAGTACGTACGCCAGTCCGCGAACAATGCCCGGCATATAGGTCAGTTCCTCGCGGGCGATGTCGAGCCCGTGGCGGCGTTTGTTCCAGTTGATGATGGACTGCCAGTAGCTTTCCGGAGCCGTGTGGTAGCCATAGATTTTGTGGTCAATACGGTGTTTCAAGGCTTCGTAGATGGCCGGGCAGACTTCGAAGTCCATGTCGGCAATCCACATTGGTATTAAATCTTTTTTTCCGAACCGGCTTTCCAAATCATCGAATTTGATACAGCCTGTTCCTCGTCTGTCAATAATTTTGTCAAAGTCCATATCGGTAGGTGTTATATTCCACAAATATATGGTTTTTGGTTGATTTTTTCAATCTGCCGGCACATTTTTACGCAAAAAAACCGCCCTGACGGTTGCTTTTTGTAAGCTGTCGGGGCGGATTGTATGATTTTATATGTCGTATCAGTTTGTTCCGGCTGTGATTTTTTCCATCACGTCGACCGCCGACAAGGCATCCTTGGCATAGTGGTCGGCACCGATGTTGTGGGCGATGTTTTCAGTAATGACCGCACCTCCGACAATTACGGGACAATGGATGCCGGAATTCCGCAGGTGGCTGATGCACAGCTCCATGGAGTCGACTGTCGTTGTCATCAGTGCGCTGAGCCCGATTGCCGCCGGACGGTGTTGGCGGTAGGCTTCGGCGATGGTTTCTTCGTCAACGTTTTTGCCCAGGTCGATGACACGGTAGCCGTGGCTTTCCAGTACCACTTTCACGATATTCTTGCCGATATCGTGGATGTCGCCTTTGACGGTGGCAAGAATTACAGCCGCCTTCTGTTCGCTCTCGTTTCGGGAAATCATGCCTGCCAGGCGGTCGAATGCCTGTTTGGCGGCTTCGGCCGACTGTATCAGTTGCGGCAGGAACAGCTGACGGTTGGCGAACTTCTCTCCCACTTCGTTCAGCGCCGGAATCAGCACCTCGTTGATGATGCTGTCGGCCGGTCGTTTCGCCAGTTCTTCCTGCAAATGGCTTTCAACGGCATCTTTCAGTCCGCTTGTGACGGCGTGATACAAGTCCTTTTCGGCCGTTTCCTGCTGAGTCTCGGCGTTGAATGCGATGTATTCCTCGCACTTGCTGTCAGCTCCCGACAAGGCGTTGAATGCTTTCACCGTTTCCACAGTATCGCGGTCCAGCGGGTTCATAATCGGAATGTCGAGCCCTTTTGTCAGTGCCATGGCCAGGAATGTGCGGTTCAGGTAGGCACGTTGAGGCAGTCCGAAAGATATGTTGGAGAGTCCGACAATGGTCAGCACGCCCAGTTTTTTCAGTTCTGAGAGCGTTTCGAGCGTGATATTGCCGTGTTCGGAGTTGGATGATATAGTCATTACCAACGCATCGAAAACAAGCTGTTTGCGGGCAATTCCTGCCGCCTCTGCCCTTTCTATGATATGGCGTGCTATGTCCATTCTGCCCTCTACCGTATCCGGTATCCCCTTTTTATTGAGCACCAGCGAAACCGCCGGAGTACCGTATTTCTTCATTACGGGCAAAAGTGCGTCGAGCGACTCGTCGCTGCCGTTGATGGAGTTGATCATCGGCACGCCGTTGTAGAGACGGATGCCCGCCTCCAATGCCTCCGCATTGGCGCTGTCGATTTGCAACGGAAGGTCGCACACTTCCTGCACTTTCTTTACGGCCTTGGAAATCAATTCTTTTTCGTTGCAGTTGGGGATTCCGACGTTGAGGTCGAGGAAAGCGGCTCCGCCCTCTTCCTGATTCAGAGCCTCGCGCTGCAGATAGTCGAAATCGTGGCTGAGCAACGCCTGCTGTAGTTTCTTCTTTCCGGTCGGGTTAAGGCGTTCGCCGCAAATGATGCCTTTTTCGAGCTTCAGAAGGCGTGTCGGCGAGCAGATATATGTGCCGTCGGGCTGCGCGTATTCCGGCAGCTCACGGCCTTTGTATGCCGAAATGGCGCGTATTGTTGACGGCGACGTGCCGCAGCAGCCGCCTACGATGGATGCTCCGGCTTCAATCAGCTTGCCGGTCCACTGGGCAAACTGCTCGTCCGTAAAGTTGTAGAACACCTTTCCGCCGGCCATAATCGGCAGTCCCTTGTTGGGCTGCACGAGTATCGGCAAATGTGTGAACGGGCGCATCCGTTTCACCAGGTCGTAGAAATGTTCCGGTGAAGTCGAACAGTTGATTCCCACGGCGTCGACATTCAGTGAAGTCAGCGTGAGCGCAACGATTTCGGGCGTAGAGCCCGTTAGTGTGCGTTCTGTCGCGTCGAAAGTCATTGTGGCAAATACCGGAAGGTCCGAGCCCTCTTTTGCCGCCAGAACGGCTGCTTTTGCCTCATAGAGGTCGGAATAGGTTTCAATGATGTAGCCGTCCACCTTGTCTTTGGTGTATTCGACTACTTGGCGTATGTTGTCGTATGCCTGTTCGAACGTGAAATCTCCGATAGGTTCCATCAGTTTTCCCGACGGACCGATGTCGAACATCACCTTCGTTCCCGTATTTCCGGCGGCGCGGCGTGCAATGGCTATGGCGGCATCGGCCACTTCCTTCCAGTAGCTTCCTGCCACGTTCCATTTGACCGGGTTGACACCGAACGTGTTGGTAGTCAGATAGTCGGCACCGCTTTCAATGTAGCGTGCGTGGAGATTTTCCACCAGTTCCGGGTGCAGAAGGTTCAGTTCTTCGATAAACCGGCCTTTTGCTTCGGGCAGTCCCGAGAGTTCCGTACCGGCTGCGCCGTCGAAGATTTGGACATGTTTTATCGGTTCGTGTAGCATGTTTTCTTTTGTTTTAAGTATTCGCATTTGCTCTGAATGAGGCAGCCCTTGCAGGTGAAGCGGAAACCGCGTACCATGATGCCGGCAACTGACTTTTCCGGTATCATAATTCCCGAAGGGGCAGTGTGTATGCCCAGCAGCTTGGTGGCATTCAGTGCATTAAGTATTTCTATATTGTCGCTGAAATCCGTTCCCGAATATCCCGGACAGAACAGCACTTCGCCGTTTTCAGCCGTGCGTTCCACCTCCATGTCGAGCCAGGCGTTGGCAAGCGCATTGAGCGTGACGGCTTCTGCCAGACGGTTGGCCGATTTTCGGCGTATCAGGCGGTCGGTTTCCAGTCCGAGTGTCGCCACGTAGAGTGAGGCTTCCGGCAGATAGGTGCGGAGTTGGCCGTAGCATTCCTTGGCTAAAAAATCGGGCAGGGCGGGCAAGTCGGTCAGCCGGCAGCGTAAATGGCGGAAGCTGGCAACCGCAGCCAATTCCCGTTCTGCCTTTTCAAGCAGGGAAAGGGTAGAGGCATCCGGTTCTCCCGAGCAGCCCAGATAGGCTAACGCGCTATTTTGCAGCGAAGTAGTCATTTGCAACGTATTCAATGTTCGCCATCAGTTTCTTGATAAATCCGCTTTTGTTCATCGAGTAGATGTGGATGCCGTCCACATCGTGCGAAATCAGGTCGAGAATCTGATAGCTTGTATAGATGATGCCTATTTCCTCCAGAGCGTCCTTGTCGTGGCGGTAGCGGTCGAAATAGTTGCGGAGTTCCAACGGAATGCGGCAGCCCGTCATCTGAATCATACGGTCGAGCTGGTTGTAGTTCGACACCGGCATGATGCCCGGAATAATCGGTACGGTGATGCCTGCCTGACGTGCTGTCAGCAAGAAGTGATAGAAAGCGTTGTTGTCAAAAAACAATTGTGTGGTGAAGAACGACATGCCTGCATCCTGTTTTTTGCGCAGGTTCAGGATATCTTCCTTCATCGAAATCGCTTCCGGATGCTTTTCCGGATAGCATGCTCCGGCAAAAGAGAAGTCGTTGCCAAATTTGCGGTGGATGAACCGCGAGAGGTCGGATGCATGCGAGAAGTCGCTGAAAACCGGAGCGTTGGCATCTTTGGGGATGTCGCCGCGCAGGGTAAGAATATTTTCTATTCCTGCATCTTTCAGCTCGTTGCAGATTGCTTCGATTCTTTCCTCGTTCGATGAAACGCAGGTAAGGTGGGCGAGTGGTTCGGAGTAGGTATGCTCCTTTATATGCTTTGCCACAGCAACAGTATTACTCAGCGTGTTGCCCAATGCACCATAGGTAACGCTGATAAAGTCGGGCTTGAATTCGTCCAGCTCGTAAATTGTCTTTTCAATCAGCGTGAATTTTTCTTCCTCGCGTTTTGGCGGGAAGATTTCGAAAGACAGCGTCTTTTTGCGTTTCAGTATGTCAGAAATCTTCATCTTTTGTCAATAGAATTGAAACAATCTTTTGTCCTTTAGTTATCTTTTTTGCAAATATAGTGAAAGTCGAAAGCAGAAAACCAAACTTGTTCGGGTTTTATGCTAAGACGCTTCCTATGTTCTACAAATATACGGATTAATTATTTCTTACTGAAATGATTTTATCCTATTTAGTGATAATTTGCTATTTCTGTGTCACCAAATGGAAGGGTAGAGGCAATAAAAAAGCGGAACGCCGAAGCGTCCCGCTCATATTTTGGTTTTGATTTTATCAATCGATTAGCCGTTAACTTTAGCCATGTGAGCGATAAGGTCAAGAACCTTGTTAGAGTAACCGATTTCGTTGTCGTACCAAGATACAACCTTAACGAAAGTATCAGTCAAAGCGATACCAGCCTTAGCATCGAAGATAGAAGTGTGAGTGTCACCCAAGAAGTCAGAAGAAACAACTGCATCTTCAGTGTAACCAAGAACACCCTTCAATTCGCCTTCAGAAGCTTCCTTCATAGCAGCGCAGATTTCAGCGTAAGTAGCCGGTTTAGCCAAGTTAACTGTCAAGTCAACTACAGAAACGTCCAAAGTCGGAACACGCATTGACATACCAGTCAATTTGCCGTTCAATTCAGGAATAACTTTACCTACAGCCTTAGCAGCACCAGTTGAAGAAGGGATAATGTTGCCAGAAGCAGCACGACCACCACGCCAGTCTTTCATAGAAGGACCGTCAACTGTTTTCTGAGTAGCAGTTGTAGAGTGAACTGTAGTCATCAAACCGTCAGTGATACCCCATTTGTCGTTCAAAACCTTAGCGATAGGAGCCAAGCAGTTAGTAGTACAAGAAGCGTTAGAAACGAATTGAGTACCCTTAACATAAGTGTTTTCGTTTACACCGCAAACGAACATAGGAGTGTCGTCCTTAGAAGGAGCAGACATAACTACATATTTAGCACCAGCTTCGATGTGAGCTTGAGCTTTTTCTTTTGTCAAGAAAAGACCAGTTGATTCAACAACGTATTCTGCACCAACTTCGTTCCATTTCAAGTCTGCTGGGTTACGTTCTGCAGTTACGCGGATTTCTTTACCGTTAACGATAAGTTTGCTGTTTTCAACGTCAGCTTCGATAGTACCTTCGAATTTGCCGTGCATTGTATCATATTTCAGCATGTATGCCAAATAGTCAACTGGGCAAAGGTCATTGATACCTACAATTTGAATGTCATTTCTTGTTTGAGCAGCACGGAAAACGAAACGTCCGATACGGCCAAAACCATTAATACCTACTTTAATCATTTCTGTATAAATTATTGGGTTTGTTAAAAAATATCCTTTTACCTTTTCAGTGCAAAAAAAGTGCCAAATTATCGGTCTGACATTTTTGTCATTCCCTGTCAGTAGGAGGGGACTCTCTCTTTTTGCTCTGCAAATGTATATATTTTTTTTGAATTATGTTCTGATAACCGAAAAATTTCTTTAAATTTAATTGTGATAAAAGGTTGATTAACAAAGATTAGATAGCTCTGTCATTTTTTTGAAGGCGTTTGTTTGTCGCGACGGTGTCAGTTTTTGAGTGTCATGTAATGTCTTTTTCTTGCCGTGTCAAGGCGCTCGATAGCATAGCGGAGTGTGGTTCGCGGCATGGTGGCGGCATGCTGTTCAAGAAATCGGCAGAGCAGTGCTTCGTCCTTTTTCCCCAGTTCGCGGAGCACCCAGCCATTGGCTTTTCGGAGCAGGTCGTGGGGAGTGTCGAGCAGTTGGGTGACAATCTGTAGTGGAGTGTCGAAGCGGCCGGCGCGTATGAATGTCAGCATCGAAACGATGGCAATGCGCTGTTGCCACATGTCGGTGCTTTCGGCAAGCCGGAGGGCAGGAGCCGTGTCGGACGTTCTCAGCATTTCCGCTCCAAGAATGTAGGGCGCGCTCAAGTCGACCAAATCCCAGTTGTTGATGCTTGCCGTGTGGCTCAAATAGAAGCGGACAATCTCCTCCTTGTCGGCTGTGGCGGCTTTTTTATAGCGTTCCACGAGCGCGAGCAGTGCTGACAGCCGGTATTCGTGGACTTCATGCGACAGCATTTCTTCGATGACCGAAAGGTCGGACAGGGCAGCGGTGCGGGCTACACGGCGGTTGTCGGGCACGCTGATGCCGACCATTACGTCGCCTTCGCCGTATTCTCCTTTTCCCGTTTTAAAAAATTGGGAAAGCACCTTTTTCTTTTCTTCATTTTCGTACGGCTTCAGTGCCGCAATCCATTCTTGGGAGGTTTTCATATAAATAATAATAGATGTAACGCTAATCGTTGTTGATATCGGATTTGACGGTAATAAGAACTGATTTGTCGCCGCGCAAATACATGTCGGGCAGTGTGTGGATTTGGCAGTCCTTGAAGTCAGCTCCTGTGAAAAGTTTGTAGGCATAAAAAGGCATTGCCGGATAGCCGTTTTGTGGGTCGACTGCCCACCAGCCGACACCTTCCACGTAGCATTCTGCCCAGGCGTGCGACCCGGATTTCTCTGTGTCGGGGATAGCCCAAAAGCCTACAACCATTCTTGCGGGGATGTTCATGTGGCGTACGAGGGCCAGAAACACGTTAGTGGCTTCGGAACACGTGCCTGTCATGGTTTTGACCACGGTGTCGGAAGGTACGGTCAGCGACTTCCCGGCATCAAGCTGTTCGGCAAGTTGGGAGTCGAACTTGACTCGGAGGGAAAATGCGAGCGCCTTGTTAATAACGTCGAGACAGTTGCACTCTGTACCGTCAAATATTGTGTCGGCGATGGCCGCGGTTGTTTCAGATTCACTGTTGACGTACTCTGTCGGTTCGGTGAAGCGATTGATTTCCGGCGTGTATTTGCGGTCGGGCTCATAGGGCGCTGTTTTCATTCTTGACGCCCTGTCGGGTTCGTCATATTCGTTGAACGTACTGATAAGCACTGTCTTTATGGTGTCCTCGTCGCAAATGACTTTCAACAGTTCCTGCGGATAGCTTCCTACGGCGTCGAAAGAAATGTTGCGTGCCGAAATTTCAACGTATTTCTTCTGGGGCATGGAGTCTGTTGCTGCATTTTGTCCGTATGTATGCAGGCTTAACGCAAGCAAACAGGAAATTAAAAGAGTCGTTTTCATTGGATGCAAGGTTTGCGTGTTGCCCGACGGGCAAAAATAAATCGATTGGAGGAGTAGGGCGTCAATCGCTTCAATTCCTCCAATCGATTACTCTGTAAATAAGTTGTTGTATTAGTCTTCTACTTTTTCGAAGTCGTCTTTGCCGACACCGCACAACGGGCATACCCAGTCGTCTGGAATGTCTTCAAACGCTGTTCCCGGAGCGATTCCGCCTTCAGGATCTCCTACTTCGGGGTCGTAAACCCACTGACACACGGTGCAAATGTACTTGTCCATATAATTTAGAAATTAAAGTGTTATTATTCGTTTTATTCATTAAACAATTGTTGCACCTTTTTGGTTCGGCTGGCCGGAATTATTTTTTTACAATTTGTCCGTTGCCTTTGATGTCAACGTTGCCCACGCCGGAATTCTTATATTCTGCATATTTGGTAACGTAGGCTTTGATGCTTCCCACGCCGTCGTTTTCTGCCTTTATTGTTTCGCAGGTAAGTCCTGAGGCCTCGATGCTGCCAACGCCGCTGTTTTCCATATCGGCCGTTTTTGCTTTACCTGAAGCGGATATTTTTCCGACACCGGAGTTTTCGAACACCACGTTGTCGGCATCCAGATGGATGTCCACGTTTCCGACACCGGAATTTGTCAGGTCTACGGTCTGAGCCTTGAGGTTGGCAATGTTTGTCGAGCCGACACCGGTTGCATCCATTTCAATATTCTTGGCAGTAATGTTTGTGAAGTGGGTTGAGCCGACTCCGTCTGAGTCAAATTCAAAATCGCCTGTTGTCAGATTTTCGACAGTCATTTTGCCAACGCCTTCATTTGAGAGCTTGTTCAGTTCCGGTGACGTGATTTCCACAAGGATGTCGTCGGTTTTCGTCTTTTTAATGCGGTAGCCTTTTTTCAGGTCAATGTGAAGCTGGCCGTTGATGACTTTTACTTCATAAAGTTCAACAATGTTTTTAGGGCCGTTGATGGTAACGGTGTATTCGTTGTTGGAATTTTGGGTGTAGACACAATCGAACACCCCGTCGATTTTTATCTTGTTGAATTTTTCGGTTTGTTCTTTTCTTACGGAAGTCTCGTTGGACGCTTCAACGGTGGTGATGTTACCGTTGCTGTCTTTTCCTGTGGAAATAGTTGCCGCAGGATTGAATGAGCAGGAACACAGGGTAAGTGCTGCAGCTGAAAGGAGGGAAAGTGTTTTCATTGTTTTGCGTTTTTTAGTTTTATGCATTAGACGTGATGGTTTGACAAAAAGTTGCACTAAGGTAAAATTTTTTTTGTTTTTTCTTTCGCAAATTCCCGACAGTTTTTCGGATTCATTTGAAATTTTTAATTCTCAAAGCGTTGAAAATTGTTTAACTCGTTGATTTTGTTGTGCTTATGGTTAATTTTGCGGTTTCTTCAAAAAATCCAGAAAAATTCGAAATGTAATAAATGCTTAAAAGTCACCTCTTAACGGCGGATTTTTTCTAATTTTGTAGCCATTGATTGTTTTTTAACGGTGTTTTGTTTGGAAAACAGTGCACCTTTTATAAAAATCGTAAGAATGGTATTAAATTATATTTGGATTGCTTTTTTTCTGTTGGCTTTCGTTTTTGCAGTGGGTGAAACGGTGTTCAACGGAAACATCGACATTTGGACGACAATAATGACATCCTCGTTCGATTCCGCCAAAACGGCTTTCGAACTTTCATTGGGCTTGACCGGGGTGTTGTCGCTTTGGATGGGAATAATGAAGATTGGTGAGAATGGGGGAGTGATTCCGTTTTTCGGTCGTCTGGTGAGTCCGTTGTTTTCCCGGCTTTTCCCGGGCATACCGCGCAACCATCCGGCTATGGGAGCTATCTTCATGAATGTGTCGGCCAATATGCTCGGCCTCGACAATGCAGCTACGCCTCTCGGATTGAAGGCGATGCAGCACATGCAGGAACTGAATCCGAAAAAGGACACCGCTACCGATGCGATGCTCATGTTCCTGATTCTGAACGCTTCCGGGCTTGTGCTGATACCTATCGGCATCATGACCTACCGTGCCAGCTGTGGGGCTGCCAATCCGACCGACGTTTTTGTCCCGATTCTGATTGCTACGTTTATCGCTACGCTTGTGGGCATCATCGCTCTTTGCATCAAGCAGCGCATCAATATGCTCGATAAGGTGATTCTCGCCTGGCTGGGCGGCATCTCGCTTTTTGTGGCGGGTATTGTCTGGTATTTCTCCACGCTTACTGCTGAAGAAATGCAACGTCAAAGTTCCTTTATCGCCAACCTGATTCTTTTCGGTGTAATCATCGGCTTTATTCTTGCCGGTTGCCGGAAGAAAATCAACCTCTACGAGAGCTTCATAGAGGGCGCAAAGGACGGTTTTAAGACCGCTGTGATGATTATTCCTTATCTGGTGGCTATCTTGGTTGCCATCGGCATGTTCCGCGCTTCAGGGGCGATGGATGTTATTACGGGTGCCGTTACTTCGTTTGTCCACTGGCTCGGTTTCAATGCCGATTGGGTGGAAGCGTTGCCTACGGCCTTGATGAAGCCGCTGAGCGGAACGGGCAGCCGCGGTATGATGGTCGATGTCATCAATACTTACGGAGTCGACTCGTTCGTGGCGCGTGTGGCCGGATGTATTCAGGGAAGTACCGATACCACTTTCTATATCCTTGCCGTTTATTTCGGCAGTGTGGGCGTGCGCAATACGCGCTATGCCGTTCCGTTTGCCCTCCTTGCTGATGTGGTGGGTTCGATAACCGGAATAGCAGTTGCCTACTTCTTCTTCGGATAGAGTGGGGGAGTGGTTCAAAATATGCAAGGCGTTCTGAAAAGGACGCCTTTTTCTGTTTTCATTTTTCAAGTAAAATTGCTAACTTTGTAGTCGTTTCTTATTGATAATGGCAGAATTGACTTTTTTATCCGAAGGGGTTGAGTTACCTTGCCTCGACGAGCTGTTGATGCGTCGTTGGATTGAGGCGGTCGCCGGTGGTTTTGGAAAATCTCTGGGCGACATCACTTATATATTTTGCAACGACGAGAAGATTCTTGAAGTGAATCGTCAGTATCTGAATCACGATTATTTTACGGATATAATAACTTTCGACTACAGCCGTCCGCGGCGGATTTCCGGCGATATGTTCATTTCGCTCGATACCGTTGCGAGCAACGCTGAAATGGTGGGAAGCGACTATGAAACGGAGTTCTATCGTGTCGTGATTCACGGCATCCTGCATCTTTGCGGCGTAAATGACAAGGGTGAAGGCGAACGCGAAATCATGGAGCGTCACGAAAACGAATCCCTTGCCTTATTGTCTCAACTTCAAAATTCAGAACGATGAAATTTGAATACGATGTAATTGTAATTGGCGCAGGTCACGCCGGTTGTGAAGCTGCGTGTGCGTCCGCTAACTTGGGTTCGGAAACATTGCTTATCACAATGGATATGAACAAGATAGCGCAGATGAGTTGTAATCCGGCTGTTGGTGGAATTGCTAAAGGTCAGATAGTCAGAGAGATAGATGCGCTTGGCGGACAGATGGGCATTGTTACCGACAAGTCGGCCATTCAGTTCCGCATGCTGAACCGTTCGAAAGGTCCGGCCATGTGGAGCCCGCGTGCGCAGAGCGACCGCATCAAGTTTATTGAAAACTGGAGAACGACTATCGAAAATACCGACCGCCTGTATATGTGGCAGGATTCTGCAACGGAACTGGTGATTGAGGACGGCAAGGTGGCAGGCGTAAAGACTGCGCTTGGCGTGACATTCAAGGCTAAGGCGGTTGTGCTTACTGCCGGTACGTTCCTGAACGGACTGATGCACATCGGACGCGTACAGTTTGCCGGAGGACGTATTTCCGAACCGGCTTCCCATGGTATTACAGAACAACTGAAAGAACTCGGCTTTGCTACCGACCGTATGAAAACCGGTACGCCGGTGCGTATTGACGGCCGTACCATCAAGTTTGAACTCGCTACCCGCCAGGATGGGGAGAACGATTTCCATAAGTTTTCCTATCTGCCTACGGTGTCGCGTACGCTCAAGCAACGCCCGTGCTGGATTGTGTATACCAGCCCGGAAGTGCACGAAGTGTTGCGCGAAGGCTTGCCCGATTCTCCGCTCTACAACGGACAGATTCAGAGCATAGGTCCGCGCTATTGCCCGAGTATTGAAACGAAAATCGTAACTTTCGCTGACAAGGATATGCACCAGCTGTTCCTTGAACCCGAAGGCGAAACCACTCAGGAATACTATTTAAACGGCTTCTCGTCGTCTCTTCCTTTGAACGTGCAGATTGATGCGTTGTCGAAGATTCCTGCGCTCTCAGAGGCGCAAATCTATCGTCCCGGCTATGCCATCGAATATGACTTTTTCGACCCGACACAGCTTCGCCATACGCTTGAAACGAAGCTAATCGAAGGTCTGTTCTTTGCCGGACAGGTGAACGGAACGACCGGTTATGAGGAAGCGGCAGGGCAGGGGCTTATTGCCGGTATCAATGCCCATCAGCGTGTGGCCGGAAAGGAACCGTTTGTGCTTGGCCGTGACGAAGCCTATATCGGTGTGCTGATTGACGATCTTGTAACGAAAGGTGTCGACGAGCCGTACCGTATGTTCACTTCGCGTGCCGAATACCGTATTTTGCTCCGTCAAGACGATGCCGATATGCGTCTTACTCCTCGTGGCTATGAACTCGGACTGGCTTCGCAGGAACGCTACGACCTTATGGTGAGGAAGCGTGAACAGCGTGACTCATTGGTGGAATTTACGCGTGCTTTTTCCGTGAAGGCTGCCAAAATCAACGGCTATCTGGAGTCGTTGGGATTGTCGCCACTGAAGCAGTCGCAGCGTCTGTATGACTTGATTCTTCGTCCGCAGTTGAACATTACGATGCTTGCCGAGCAGATTCCGCAGTTGAAAGAAGAAATAGAAAAGATAGAGGAAGCGCGCCGCGAAGAAATTGTGGAGGCTGCCGAAATTCTGATAAAATATCAAGGCTATATCGACCGTGAGCGTCTGATTGCCGAAAAGATTTCCCGTCTTGAAAATGTGAAGCTCCGTGGAAAAATCAATTACATGGAAGTAAACGCCATTTCAACGGAGGCCCGCCAGAAACTTACGAAGATTGATCCGGAAACGGTGGCACAGGCTGCGCGCATTCCGGGCATTTCGCCGAGTGATATTAATATTCTTCTTCTGCTCTTGGGCAGATAGTAGGAAAGACGATGTTCCACGTGGAACATTTTTAAACATCGAAATATAAACAAGATAAATAGAAAAGTATGAAAATTGAAGAAGTGAAAAACGTGATTCGCGATATCGTGGATTTCCCTCAAAAAGGTATCGTGTTCAAGGACCTGACAACGGCATTCAAGAACCCGGAAGCAATGCGCGCTATCAGCGAGGCATTGAAGGCTCGTTATGAAAACCTCGGTGTAACGAAAGTGGTGGGTATTGAGTCTCGTGGTTTTATCGGCGGTTCTGTGCTGGCTTATGAATTGAACGCCGGATTTGTTCCTGTTCGCAAGCCTGGTAAACTGCCTGCTGACACATTGAAGAAATCCTATTCAAAAGAATACGGAACAGATACTATCGAGATTCACCGCGATGCTATTACGGAAGATGATGTAGTAGTACTTCACGACGATTTGCTGGCAACCGGCGGAACAATGGCGGCTGCCTACGAACTGGTGAAAAGCATGAACCCGAAGAAAATCTATATCAGCTTTATCGTAGAGCTTGAATTCCTTAACGGACGTGCCGCATTCCCGGCTGAAGTGGATGTGGATTCGCTGATTGTTTATTAAAATCAGGCGCGGATTCGTAACTGAAAAATATATGATGCTTTGCAGGGACATGCGGAAGTGTGTCCCTGTTTTTGTCTAATTAATGATGGTTTTGCAATGAGCGTAAATGATGCTTTGAAAGAAAAAATCAGCATGCTTCCCGATTCCCCGGGGTGCTATCTTTACTACGACAAGAACGGGACGGTGATATATGTCGGAAAGGCGAAACGGCTCAAACGGCGCGTATCGTCCTATTTCAACCGTGTCCACGATTCGGTGAAGACCAATGTGCTGGTGAAGAATATCTGCGACCTGCGCTACATTGTTGTAGGCAGTGAGGAGGATGCGTTGCATCTTGAAAACAGCCTTATCAAGGAGTATCAGCCGCGCTACAATATCCTGTTGAAGGACGACAAATCCTATCCCTGGATTTGTGTGACAAACGAGCTTTATCCGCGTGTGTTTTTGACGCGGAACGTGACGGCAAAGGGCGGTAAATATTACGGGCCGTATGCCAATGTGACCGTGGCGCGGACCATGCTTTCGCTCATCAAGGAACTCTATCCGGTGCGCACGTGCCGTTTCCCGTTGACGGCTGAATCAGTGGAAAAGGGTAGGGTGAAGGTCTGCCTTGAATATCATATTCACAACTGTAAGGGTTGTTGCGAGGGGTTGATTTCACCGGAGGATTATGGCGTCTATATCTCGCAAATCAAACAGATTCTCAATGGCGACACACAGCAGATTTCCGATTTTCTGATGAACGAAATGACGCGTCTTGCCGGTGAAATGCGTTTTGAGGAGGCAAACGAATTGAAGACAAAATATCTGTTGGTGGAGAAATACAAGGCAAAATCCGTGCTTGTCAGTAGCCGCATTACGAATGTCGATGTGTTTTCCTACGAGCCTGACGACGATTGCGTGTATATCAATTATATGCACGTCCGCAACGGTTCGGTGGTGCAGTGTGTCACTTTCGATTTTCGGAAACGGCTCGATGAAACGCCCGAACAGTTGCTTTCCTATGCCATTGCCGAGGCGAAATCGCAGTTCCACAACGACACGAAAGAGGTGATTGTGCCGTTTGTTCCGGACTATGAAACGGACAAATATACGTTTGTCGTACCGCAGCGTGGCGACAACAAGAAACTGCTTGACATTTCCTTGCAGAATGCCCGCCAGTTTAAACTCGACAAGCTGAAAAATGCCGAGAAACTGAACCCCGAACAGCGCGTCACACGACTGCTCACGCGCATGCAGAAAGATTTCCGTCTGTCGGAACTGCCGCGGCATATCGAGTGTTTCGATAACTCGAATATTCAGGGAACAAATCCCGTTGCTTCGTGTGTGGTGTTCAAGAATGGCAAACCTTCGAAGCGCGATTACCGTCATTTCAATATCAAGACGGTGGAAGGACCGAACGACTTTGCCTCCATGATTGAGGTGCTCACGCGCCGTTACAGCCGACTGATAGAAGAGGGGCAGCCGTTGCCTCAGTTGGTGGTTGTCGACGGCGGTAAAGGCCAGTTGAGTTCGGCTGTCGAAGCCTTCGACCGACTGGGTATCCGTGGAAAAGTGGCCCTTGTCGGCATTGCAAAACGGTTGGAGGAAATCTATTTCCCGGGCGACAGTGTGCCGCTTTATATCGACAAGAATTCCGAGTCACTTCGGGTTATCCAGCACCTGCGTGACGAGGCTCACCGTTTTGGCATTACCCACCACCGCAACCGGCGAAGCAAGGGGCAGACGGTTTCCGCCCTCGATGCCATCAAAGGGGTAGGGGAGAAGACCCGCACCGCCTTGCTGACCCATTTCAAAAGTCTGAAGCGCCTGCGCGAAGCCAGCGAAGAAGAAGTGGCAGCCGTAGTCGGACCCGCCAAGGCCAAAACCATCTGTGCCGCGTTGAAAAATAATGATGGGAAATAATTTGTTTTTGGCGGTTATTGTTAGTAAATTTGTAAACTTAGGATGCGGACTTAGCTTCCGGCATTGCCGGAATGGAGAGCGGTCGGGTTGTGCGGTTCGTTTCCTATGGGTGTGCGTTCGGGCTGTGCAGCCGGGGCATTTATTTTTAATCAGAAAGAATGAGACTTGTAATACAAAGAACGAAGGAAGCGTCGGTGACAATCGACGGCGTTGTGAAATCCGCCATCGGTTGCGGACTGATGATTCTTGTCGGAGTGGAACATGAGGATACTGCCGACGATGTGGAATGGCTGGTAAAAAAGGTTTTGAACCTGCGTATTTTCGATGATGAAAACGGCGTGATGAACCGTTCCGTTCTGGATGTCGGAGGCGAAATTCTGGTCGTAAGCCAGTTTACGCTTCATGCTTCAACTCGCAAGGGCAACCGTCCGTCGTATATCCGTGCGGCAGGTCATGATGTGGCTGTTCCGCTGTATCGTCTGTTTATCGACAGTCTTAACCGCTCTTTGCCGAAGCCGGCAGGGGAGGGGGAGTTCGGTGCTGACATGAAGGTGGCGCTCATCAACGACGGTCCGGTGACGATTATCATAGATTCCAAACTCAAAGAATAACGGCGATGGCAATCACGATAGAAGAGGCCCAGCAACGGGTTGACGAATGGATTCGCACTTACGGCGTGCGCTATTTCAATGAGCTGACAAATATGGCTATCCTCACGGAGGAAGTAGGGGAGGTGGCACGCATCATGTCGCGTCGCTACGGCGAGCAGTCGTTCAAGAAAGGAGAGAACGGCGATGCGCTTGCCGACGAGCTTGCCGATGTGATGTGGGTGCTGATTTGCATAGCCAATCAGACGGGCGTGAATCTTACGGAGGCCTTTGAAAAGAATCTCCACAAGAAGACAGACCGCGACAAGGAACGACACAAGAATAACGACAAACTAAAATAAAAATACTATCTATGGAAGAACAAGTGCCGAACAAATACAAGCAAGTGCTTGTAGAAAGCAAAGTGACGGAAGACGATGCTTTTGTGACAAAAGACATTGAAGCAATCCTGTCGAAGCATTTCGATGAAAACAATACGAAGGATGTGTACAAACTGCTTTTCAACTGCATTGACCTCACTGCGCTCAATTCAACTGACACGGTAGAATCGATTGGCAAGATGGTGGAACGCGTCAATGCTTTTGAAACCGACTATCCCGAATTGAAGAACGTGGCAGCCGTTTGCGTATATCCTAATTTTGCAATGGTGGTCAGCGGCGGCCTTGAAGTGTCGAGTGTCGACACGGCAGTCGTAGCCGGAAGTTTCCCTTCTTCCCAGACATTCCTGGAAGTGAAAACCGCCGAAACGGCGTTGGCCGTAGCCGATGGTGCAAACGAGGTGGACATCGTTTTGAATCTGGGTCTGTTCTATAGCAACAACTATGAAGAACTGACCGACGAGATTGCAGAGCTGAAGCATGCTGCCCGCAATGCCCGTTTGAAAGTGATTCTCGAAACAGGTGCGCTCAAGACAGCTGCCGACATCAAGAAGGCTTCCTTGCTCGCCATGTATTCGGGTGCCGATTTCATCAAGACTTCAACCGGAAAGGTATATCCGGGTGCAACGCTTGAGGCTGCTTATGTAATGTGCCAGTGCATCAAGGAATATTATGAAAAGACCGGCAACATGGTCGGCTTTAAAGTTTCCGGCGGCGTATCGTCGACAGCCGATGCTGTGAAGTATTACACGCTCGTGAAGGAAATCCTCGGTGAGGCTTGGTTGAACAACGACTATTTCCGTATCGGAACATCGCGTGCCGCTAACTATATCCTCAGCGATATTCTCGGAAGCGAAACGAAATATTTCTAAACCCATACGGTCCGGATGGTTCGGACCTGCCGACGGGAGTTCTTTGCGGAGCTCCCGTTTTTTTGTTTCTATTCAAACTCTGACGCCACGGAACAGGGTGGAAATTTTTTTGCTGCATAAATTTTCCATTGGAATTAATAGTGATATTAAAAATATATCGGGAAGAAAATCTGCCAAAATTGTTCAATATTGCAAAAAACGGCATTTTGAAAAATCGCATCGGCGAGAATGCCGTTTTTAGCCGTTTTGACGGCGTTTTTCAAAAATATGAATTCTACATCGTCCCGTGGAGCGAAATGCCGTCAGTGGGCTTCTGGTGAAGCCGTTTTTTGAGTGGTTTTTCCGTCGATTTTTAGCCGTGCAGGCATCTCGGAAGAATGTGTGATTTATACAATATGTATTTTCCTAACGAAATAAAAAATAATTACTGCTCTGGCAGAACAAACGCCCCTCTTGTCCTTGCCGGAGCGAGAGAGGCGTTTTGTCTGTTCGGTTTGGGTTATTCCGACTGCACTTGCCGGAGGTCGTCGATTTGCCGGAGAGTTTCACGGATGGTTTTCAGCGAAGCACGCAGGAAACAGATGCCACAGATGCTTCCCACGATTGCTCCGACCGTGGCTCCTATTATAACAGGTCGGGCGTGTTCCTCGGGAATCGAAGAGTTGATTTCAATGCAGAACCATGCCAGCCATGCAATCAATGTAGGAATGGAAAATTTCAGCCAGTCGAGGTGCTGCTTGCGGAGTCGTTGCATTTTTGTCGCTACAGTGAGCAAATCCTGCTGCATGAGGTTGGCCGCCGAAAGTCCGCGATACTGTATCCATGTGGCGACAATGCAGACGAGGAGAAAAACGGCAGTGGCAACGCAGAAGGCCGTCGACAGGTTCATTCTGAAAAATACGTACCAGCAGTAAGGTATAGCCACTGCTCCTACAATTCCAGTAAACCATGCCCGACGGTTCAGCTTCGACAGGTTGGTGCGGATGGCCTTGTCCAGCATCTGCTCGCTGACAATTGTCTGCGATTCCAGTTTCTTTTTCAGCAATGCAATCTGCTGCTTCATTCCTTCAATTTCGTATAGAGCATTTTCTTCCATAGCCGTTATTGTTTAGAGGTGGACATTTTCTTGAGTTGTTCTCTGATTCTGACAAGTCGCACGGAAACATTTTTCGCCGTGATGCCGACAATCTCCCCGATTTCCTCATAGCTGAGATTTTCGAGCCAGAGCAGCACGATGGCGCGGTCGAACGGGCCGAGCTGGTTGATGCGTTTGCGCAGCATTTCGATTTGCCGGCTGTCGTTGTCGTCGTCTTCAAAGAGGTTGATGCTCATGGACAGCGGCACCGATTCACCCCGCCGTCGCTTCTTGCGGTCGAAGGAAATGCACGTGTTCAGGCTCACTTTCCATATCCAGGTGGCGGGAGAACTGTCGCCGCGGAACTGTGCAAACCCTTTCCAAAGGTTGATCAGCGTTTCCTGAAACAGATCCTCCACTTCGTCGCTGTCCTGCGAAAACATGTAGCACACCGTGTAGATGGTGCTTTTATGTTTTTGGACGATGTTCGCGAAATCTTTTTCCAATGTCTCCATTTTCTTGTCAGTTTTTACCCGTTAGACGCTCGGACTACGGAAAAACTACACTGTTATTCCATTTTTTCATTCAAAAAAATCTCACCCCGACAGATGTTCTGCAAAGGTGAGATTCTTGTTTCTGTATTTTCAGGTTCGGGCAGGCCCGATTCCGATTATTTCAATTTTGCCAATGCTTCAGCGATACGGCGGCAGGCTTCGCGGATATTGTCGTCGCTTGTAGCGTAGCTCAGACGGATATAGCCCGGAGCGCAGAATGCGTCGCCGTTTACGGTTGCCACGTGAGCTTCCTCAAGCAGGTACATGGCCACGTCGTTGGCATCCTTGATTTCGCGGTCGCCGTATTTCTTGCCGAAGTAAGCCGAAACTTCCGGGAAGATATAGAAGGCACCTTCCGGATGGTTGATACGCAAGCCCGGAATTTCTTTCAGCAGACCAACGATGAGGTCGCGGCGGCGTTCGAATGCCTTGCGCATTTCCTCGATGCAGTCCTGCGGGCCCAGATAAGCAGCTTCTGCAGCCTTCTGTGCGATAGACGACGGGTTGGATGTATATTGTCCCTGCAACTTGTTGGCAGCCTTGGCTACCCACAGCGGAGCAGCGATGAAACCGATACGCCAGCCGGTCATTGCGTATGCTTTCGACACACCGTTTACGATAATCGTGCGGTCTTTCACTGCTTCAAATTCAGAGATGGAAGCGAATGAGCCGGTGAAGTTGATGTGTTCGTAGATTTCGTCCGAGAGAACAAGAATTTCCGGATATTTTGCCAAAACGTCAGCCAGGCCTTTCAGCTCTTCGCGCGAGTATACGCTACCGGTTGGGTTCGACGGAGAGCAGAGAAGAAGCATGCGCGTTTTCGGAGTGATGGCAGCTTCGAGCTGTGCCGGAGTGATTTTGAAGTTCTGTTCAACTCCTGCCGGAACAGTAACGGTTACACCTTCTGCCAGTTTCACCATTTCCACGTAGCTTACCCATGCCGGAGTCGGGATAATCACTTCGTCGCCCGGGTTGATAGTGGCAAGGATTACATTACACAAAGACTGCTTGGCACCGTTGGAAACAACGATTTGCTCCGGAGCAAATTCGATGTTGTTTTCATTTTTCATCTTTGCGGCGATAGCCTTGCGCAGCGACATGTAGCCCGGAACCGGGGTGTAGAATGTGAAGTTGTCGTCGATAGCCTTCTTGGCGGCTTCTTTGATATGTTCGGGAGTGTTGAAATCAGGTTCACCTACCGACATGTTGATAACATCGACACCTTGTGCCTTCAACTCATTGCTTTTCTGCGACATCGCCAATGTTGCCGATGGAGAAAGCGCCTGGATTCTTTGTGAAATGTGTTCCATTTTTAAGTCGTTTTGGTTGTTGTAGTTTCTGCGACAAAAGTAGCATAAAAAAACGATATGCGAAACATAAAAATCAGCGTCCGCCGCCTCTCCGTGCGTCCGGACGCTGTTAAATTTTATGAAACTGTGTTTTTCATTTGTCTATCCGTGTTTTTAATAAAAGCAGGATACGTTTTAGTAAAAAAATCAGGTGAACCTGTTTTTTCTGCGCTCACCTTGCACTATCTTTAAAGAAGATAGGATGCGTCTTAGCAAAAAAAATCAAGCCGGCTTGTTTTTTCTGCTTTCGACTTTCACTGTCTTTAAATAAGACAGGCTGCGGTTCGGGATAAAAAAATAATAGAAACAAGTTTCATTATTTTATTCTCCGCTCACCTTTCACTATCTTTGCAGCAAAATATACTAAACTCATCAATATGGGAGGATTTTTTGGAACCGTATCTAAAAAAAGCTGTAAAGCAGATCTGTTTTACGGCACAGACTATCACTCACATTTAGGTACCCGCCGCGGAGGCTTGGCTACCTATGACCCCGAGAAGGGATTTTCAAGGTCTATTCACAACTTAGAGAGCACCTATTTCAGAACAAAATTCGAACATGAACTTGACAAATTTGTCGGTAATTCCGGTATAGGTGTTATCAGCGATACCGACCCTCAGCCGATTATCATTCATTCTCATCTTGGCAAGTTTGCGATTGTTACCGTAGCGAAAATCGACAATATCCGGGAACTTGAGGCAGAAATGCTCGAAACAAACATGCACTTTGCTGAACTCAGCTCCGGCAATATCAATCAGACGGAACTGATTGCCTTGCTGATTATTCAAGGAAAAACATTTGTCGAAGGTATCGAGAATGTCTACAATAAAGTGAAGGGTTCCTGCTCGATGTTGCTTCTGACGGAAAACGGTATCATTGCCGCTCGCGACAAACTCGGACGTACGCCGATTGTTGTCGGCAAGAAAGAAGATGCCATTGCCGTGGCAAGCGAAACAACCAGTTTCCCGAATCTGGATTATGAAATAGAACGCTATATCGGTCCGGGCGAGATTTTGCACATCACTGCCGACAGCATCGAACAGCTCCGCAAGCCGAATGAGGAAATGCAGATTTGTTCGTTCCTGTGGGTGTACTACGGATTCCCTACCTCGTGCTATGAAGGACGCAACGTAGAAGACGTGCGTTTTACGAGCGGTTTGAAAATGGGACAGAAGGACGACTCTGTGGTGGATTGCGCCTGCGGTATTCCTGATTCCGGCGTAGGTATGGCCTTGGGTTATGCCGAAGGTAAGGGAGTGCCCTACCACCGTGCGATTGCTAAATACACTCCGACATGGCCGCGCAGCTTTACTCCGACCAACCAGTCGATGCGTTCGCTGGTGGCAAAGATGAAACTTGTGCCTAACCGTGCGATGCTCGAAGGCAAGCGTCTGCTGTTCTGCGACGATTCGATTGTACGCGGTACGCAGTTACGCGACAACGTGAAGATTCTTTACGATTACGGAGCAAAGGAAGTGCATATGCGTATTGCATGTCCGCCGCTCATTTATAGCTGTCCGTTCATTGGCTTCACTTCTTCGAAAGGTGTGTTGGAACTGATTACGCGCCGCATCATCAAGGAACTGGAAGGCGACGAAAACAAGAATCTGGAAAAATATGCCACAACCGATTCGCCGGAATACAAGCGGATGGTGGAAATTATCCGCGAACGCTTCGGTTTGACTTCTTTGAAGTTCAACACCGTGGAAACGCTTATCGAGGCTATCGGCCTGCCGAAATGCAAAGTGTGTACACACTGCTTCGACGGAACGAGCCATTTCTAACCGGTTGCGTTTACGCGGAATTAAGCATAGGGCCGCTCTTTCCTATACGGGGAGAGCGGCTTTTTGTGGAAAAATTACCTGAAATCAACGGCGAGTCGGGAGAAATTCCACACATGGGCGATAATGGTATATTTGTGGCATGTGATGCAAATGCTTGTTACTCAGTAGTATGGCTTGCTTGTCTGATGTTTGGCACGTCGGTTGCATCGTTAAAGGACGACAACTAATAAAAACATCATTAAAACTTACAGTCTATGAAAACTTTAGTATTGACAGTAGCGACCGTTATAGGTCTTAGTGCATCGGCATTTGCACTCCCGCAGGAATATAATGATTCTACTTCAGTAGCTCCGACAGAGCAGGTAACAACTCTTTCGGCAGAACAGCTTCCGGCAGCGGTGAAGGAGGCATTGGCAGCCAACTATCCGGATGCGACCATTTCGGAACTGAAAACCAACGGCGAAGTTTTCTTTGTGACGCTTCTGACCGATGACGGTTCAGTGAAGGAAGTAAAATTTGACTTTTCAGGTAATGAATTGTAATAACAACGCACAATTGAAGAGGCGGACTTGTTTGGAATTATTCCGGCAAGTCCGCTTTTTATGTGTGTAGAGGCAATGTGTGGATTTTTTTGTGGAATTCCCCAAAAGTGTGGAAAATCTCCACTATGCCGAATTTGGCACGGAGGAATATGTTTTTGTGTAAGTTGTTGTTTGTCAGTATGTTCCTGCTATATTGCTCGGTTTGGCACAGACTTTGTGATATTAAAAGGCGAACAAAAGAACAAGAAAAATGAAGACTCTGATAATCATCCTTATAGCAACAATAGGTTTAAACTTCACAGCATTTGCAGCCATAGAGCAAGATGCGACAACGATGGACAGTATCCAGGTAAAGCCGGTAACGGTGATTGAAACCGAGGAACTTCCGGAAGCCGTGAAGGAAGCGTTTGAACAAAGCTATCCCAAAGCTGTGGCAAATGAAATCCAGACAAACGGCAGTGTCTACAAGATTGCCTATACGAATGCAGATGGGAGCTGTGGCTCCACACTTTTTGAATCCACTGGCAACGAAATGTAAAAATTAAAAAACGAACTACTCACTATTGACAACTGACCCTAAAATTGCTTGGCAGTGATGCTCGGCAATTTTTTTATGTCTGTATCCGAGATAAATGACGGAAATTTTCAGAATCTTTTCAGTTTTAATTTGGTATCTTTGTATGTGATTGGATTCGGTTCAGCGATTTTATTGGTGAAAGACAGCCGGATGCCCGAAAAAAGAAAGAACTATGAAAATTTTGATTGTAGAAGACGAAAAACAGTTGCGGGAAGTCATCAGTGAGTCCTTGCTGAAGGAGCGTTATGTGGTGGAAACGGCCGATACAGCCGCTGCCGCGTTCGACAAGATAACGGCTTATGACTACGACTGCATTTTATTGGATATCATGCTCCCCGACGGTAGCGGGCTCGACCTTCTGCGCAAGCTGAAAGAGATGGGCAAGCGCGAGAATGTGATTATTGTGTCGGCGAAGGATGCCATTGAGGACAAAATCGAAGGGCTGAATCTGGGTGCTGACGACTATCTGGCAAAGCCGTTCCATCTGGCAGAACTGAGTGCACGCATCCGAAGTGTGGCACGCCGCAACAATCACGGCGGCGACACGTCGATTCGCATCGGCAATTTGCGTATCGTTCCCGACAAATTTGAGGTGTATGCCCACGACAAGCCTCTGGAACTCAGCCGTAAGGAATACGACATATTGGAATATTTCGTGAACCGCCGAGGCCGTCTTATCAACAAGCAGACGCTTGCCGAAACCGTGTGGGGCGACCATATCGACATGGTCGACAATTTTGACTTCATCTATGCCCATATCAAGAACCTCCGCAAGAAACTGAAGGATGCCGATGCCGGCATTGAAATCAAGGCGGTCTACGGATTTGGCTATAAAATGGAGGAAACGGAAGAATGAAGCTCATCTACCGCATAATCTACCGCATTTCACTCGCCATGGTACTTATCTTGGCGGTGTGGGCTGTGCTGTTTTATTTTGCCATAATGGGGGTGGTGAACGATGAGGTCGACGATCAGCTCGACGACTATTCCGAGCAGATTATGATAAAGGCGTTGAGCGGCGAGGAACTGCCTGCTGTCAGCAACGGAACGAACAACCAGTACTATCTCGAAGAAATATCGGTGGCTGAGGCGTTGTCGCAGCCGCAAATCAGCTATGCCGATGCGGAGGTGTTCATCGTGTGGCTTGACGAAACGGAGCCGGCACGGTTGCGCCGTACGGTATTCAAAAACATGGAGGACCGGTATTTCAAACTGACGGTTGCCACTCCGACTTTTGAAAAAGAGGATATCCGCGAAGCCATTCTCTACTGGATTGTCATTCTGTTCTGTTGTCTGGTCGTTGCCGTGGTCGCAATCAACTCGTTTGTGTTCTATCGCAGCATGCGTCCGCTGTATGTGTTCCTGAAATGGCTCGACAACTATCGGATAGGGCAGAAGAACAGTCCGCTCAACAACCCGACAAAGATTACGGAATTCCGCCGGTTGAACGAGGTGGGAGTGCGCACAATGGAGCGCAACGAGCGGCTCTACGAGCAGCAGCGCGAATTTACGGGAAATGCTTCCCATGAGTTGCAGACTCCGCTTGCCATCAGCATCAACCGCGTGGAAATGCTGATGGAGGACGAGACGCTTACGCCCGAACAACTGGAAACGTTGGCCAAAATCCACCATTCGCTGGGCAATATCGTGAAACTCAACAAGTCGATGCTCTTGCTGTCGCGCATTGAAAACGGACAGTTCCCCGACACGACGAATGTGTCGTTTTCACGGATCGTCGACAATGTGCTTGACGACTACAAGGCGATATATTCCTATAAGGCCATTCAGGTGGAAGTAGTGCGTGACGGAGATTTTGAGTGTGAAATCAACGAACAGTTGGCATCAATGCTCGTCACCAACTTGTTGAAGAACGCTTTCGTGCATACGGAAGAGGGCACAATCCGCATCAGCATAAGTTCCGGACAGTTTGCCGTCAGCAACGGACCGTCGGATGAGGCGCTCGACGGAGAAAGCATTTTCCACCGCTTCAACCAGGGTAAAAAGCGGAAAAACGAGTCGACCGGACTCGGATTGACCATTGTCCGTTCCATTTGCGAGCAGTTTGGACTGACGGTAAATTATTCGTTTGTTGATTCCTATCACACTTTCTGCATAGCAAAAAACCGATAATTTAACCACAATTAAGGAGCTAAATGCCTAAAGTACATATTCAACACACTATCTTTGCAAGTTGTAAAAAGAAAAAATAACACTACCGGTAATGAAAAAATACAATTTGTTGAACAACTCGTTAGGCTGGCTGATGTTTGTCATTGCGGCGGTCACCTATCTGATGACGCTGGAGCCTACTGCGAGTTTCTGGGATTGTGGCGAATTTATCGCACAAGGTAATAAACTCGAAGTGGGACACCCGCCCGGCAACCCGATTTTCATGCTTGCCGCGCGCTTCTTTGTCAATTTTGCTTCCGGACCGGATACGGTGGCAGTCTGTGTCAATGCGATGTCGGCATTGCTCAGTGCAGGAACTATCCTTCTGCTGTTCTGGACCATTACGCACCTTGTTCGCAAACTGATTACCAAAGACGAGGAAACGGAATACAGTTGGCAGCAGCTGCTTCTCATCATGGGTAGCGGCGTGGTAGGCGCTTTGGCCTATACATGGAGCGACACATTCTGGTTCTCGGCTGTCGAAGGTGAGGTTTATGCCTTCTCTTCTTTCTGTACGGCATTGATTTTCTGGCTGATTCTCAAGTGGGAGAACCGTTGCGACCAACCACATTCCGACCGCTATCTCGTGGCGATTGCCTACACTATCGGTGTGTCGGTGGCTGTCCATCTGCTTAACCTGCTGTGTATTCCTGCCATCGTGCTCGTGTTCTACTACAAGAAATTCAAGAATACCAACGTCAAAGGTTCGCTATTGGCGCTGCTCGTTTCGTTCGGTATCATCGTGCTGATTCTGTTCGGACTTGTGCCGGGCTTCGTCGAAGTGGCACAGTATTTTGAACTGCTGTTTGTCAACACGTTCGGAATGAGCTTCAACTCCGGTGTAATTGCTTATACGGTAATCGTTTCCGTGTTGTTCGTATGGGCTATCTACGAATTCTACCGTCAGGACAGTCCGAGCCGTATGAAGCTGTCGTTCTTCCTCAGCATCGTGGCTTCCGGTATGTTCTTTATCGGCGACGGACTGGTTGTCGCATTTGTGTTGACCGTTGCACTTGCCTTGTATCTGTTCAAGTTCTGCGTGAAAGTGCCGGTTCGCATTTTCAACAATATCGTTCTCAGTGTGGCTGTGATTTTTATCGGCTATTCTTCGTATGCGCTGATTCTGATTCGTTCGAACGCTCATACGCCGATGGACCAGAACTCTCCTGACAACGTATTTGCGTTGGCCGACTATCTAAACCGCGAGCAGTACGGCAAAACTCCGTTGCTCTACGGTCCGGTTTACAGTGCTTCCATCCTGTATGAAGCACAGCCGAACGGCACGCAGACCCCTGTCAAGAAATACGGCAAGGCCATTTATCGTAAAGAGGTGAAGACTACGCCTGATGCACCCGACCGCTATATCAAAATCGGCTATGCCGAAGATTATGTGATGTCGCCGGAAATGAACATGCTTTTCCCGCGTCTTTACAGCTCTGCAATGGCGAAGTCCTATAGTGACTGGTTGGGAGGTATCAAGGGCAAACAGGTACAGGTGACTACACTTGTCGACAAAGACGGCAATGCGTTGGCTTCGGAATACCGCACGAAACCGACTGTTCTCGAAAACCTCGATTACTTCGTCAATTATCAGCTGAACTATATGTACTGGCGTTATTTCATGTGGAATTTCGTTGGCCGTCAGAATGATATTCAGGGTCAGGGAGAAATCACTCACGGAAACTGGATAAGCGGCATTCCGTTTATCGACAATCCGCGTCTTGGCGACCAGTCGTTGCTGCCTGACGACTATGGCAAAGGCAACGCCGGACACAACGTATATTTCATGCTTCCGCTGCTGCTCGGTATCATCGGTCTGCTCTGGCAGGCCTATAAGGGCAAACGCGGCATTGAGCAGTTCTGGGTAATATTCTTCCTGTTCTTCATGACGGGTATCGCCATTGTGCTTTATCTTAACCAGACACCGGGACAGCCGCGTGAACGCGACTACGCATTTGCCGGTTCGTTCTATGCTTATGCCATTTGGATTGGTATGGGAGTTGTGGGCTTGTGGCGCCTGCTCTGCCTGATTTTCAAGAATGTGCTCACAAAGGATGCTACGGCAGAATCCGGAAAGACTGCGTCCAACACGCTTGTTGTGGCTGCTGTGGTATTGGGCCTTGTAGTTCCGTTCCAGATGGTAAGCCAGACATGGGACGACCACGACCGTTCTGGCCGCTATGCCGCACGTGATTTCGGTATGAACTACCTGTCGAGTGTCGATGAAAACGGTATTATTTTCACCAACGGTGACAACGATACATTCCCCTTGTGGTATGTTCAGGAAGTGGAAGGCTGGCGTACGGATGTGCGCGTAGTGAACCTCAGCTACCTGTCAACCGACTGGTATATCAACCAGATGCGCCGTCCGGCTTACGAATCGGCTGCTCTGCCGATGCAGGCTCCGCGCGATGCGTTTGCTTACGACCGTCGTCAGTTCAACTACTTCATCAGTCCTGACACGGCGATGGTAGTGCCGGCTCAATCGGCTCTCAAGGCGTTGTATTCCGACGATTACAACAAGAACGCATGGGGCTTGCCGGAATTCAAATATCCGCAGATGTTTATCCCTGTCAATGCCGACGACGCCGTGAAGAACGGCATTGTGGCAGAAAAGGACCGTGATATGATTTCGGAATACATCCGTCTGAACATGCTCGCCGACCGCTACACGATGAGTGACGGCGGTATGAGCTCCAGCAAGGTAATGAGTATCGACATCATTTCGTCGGTTATCAACGAAGGCTGGAAACGTCCGATTTATTTCGCCATGACCGTTCCTGAAAGCTATTACGACGGCCTGATGCCGTATATGTCGTCAACGGGTATGGCTTATGAACTGACTCCGATTGAATACGGATACGACGGAACATTTGCTGTAAATACCGACAAGGCTTACCGCAATGTGACGGAGAAATTCCGTTGGGGCGGACTGGATGTGAAGTTGCCGGAAGATGCGCCGTATCTCGACGAAACAGTGCGCCGCATGGTGACTACTACCCGTAGTGCAATGGTTGACCTTGCTTCTGCCCTCGTTCTGGAAGGCTTGCAGGCTAAATCGCAGTTGACCGACACTATCGGCGGTGCGCTTCCGCTTGCCAAGGGTACTCCGGAATATGCGGAAACTGAAAAGTATATGAACGACCGCTTTGCGAAGGCTCACCACATTCTCGACCTTATCGAGCAGAAACTGCCGGCGTTTGCATCGCCTTACGCCGTACAGATTGGCCAGCAGATAGCTCAGATTTCCTATCTGTTGGGCAGCGAAGCCGGAATGAAGGACGACACTGAACGTGCGAAACGCATTATCGAGAGCGAGCTTTTGCGCTGGGGACAGTATGTACGCTACTATCAGTCGCTGAACCCGCGTCAGTACAGCCTGCTGACAAATACCGACATGTATGTCGACACTTACTATCTGATGGAACTGCTTCAGCTCCACAACACGATTATGCCGGAAGAAACGGAAGCCGTGATGAAGCGTCTGCAGGCAGAAGGTGTCAACCTTGAGCGCGTATTTGCACGCTATCCGAAAGCTAACGAACAATAAGAAATGACCAATAACTGACCGCTGAAGTGAATGCCGGCAGGCTTCGCTTCGGCGGTTTTTAATTTTATTGACTGCTAATGTTTATTGAACAGCCACCATTGCTCTACAGAATGCTGTTTCCGGAAACCGTCTGGCGTATTCCGATGAAGGACAAGGCCGTGTATCTGACTTTTGACGACGGTCCGATTCCGGAAGTAACTCCCTGGGTGCTTGATTTGCTCGACAAATACGGTATCAAGGCCACCTTCTTCTGTGTGGGCGACAATGTAAGGAAGCATCCCGAAACCTATGCGGAGGTGCTGCGTCGCGGACATAGTGTGGGAAACCATACGATGCACCACCTGCAAGGCTCTATCGTGCGCCGCAAACGCTATATTGCCGACATAGAGGAAGCGCACGGATATATCGACAGTGCCCTGTTCCGTCCGCCTCACGGACTGATACGCTGGAAACAGGCGGCCGCTATCAAGGACAATATGCGCATTGTGATGTACGACCTCGTTACGCGCGACTACAGTAAGAAACTGAACGGCGAACAGGTGCTTGAGAATGTGAAGCGTTACGTGAGAAACGGCTCGATTGTCGTGTTCCACGATTCGCTGAAAGCGGAAAAGAACCTGCGCTACGCCTTGCCGCGTGCGATTGAATGGCTTCAGGAAAATGGATACCGTTTCCTCCCCATCCCTATGTAAGGAACAGCTCCGGGAACGGATTCTTGCCTGTGGGTTTGATGCCTGTGGGTTTGCCCGCGTGCATCCGGTTGCGGATGCCGCCGTTGCGGAATATCGCAGTTGGCTCGATGCGGGAAAACATTTCACGATGGGCTATATGGAAAACCATCAGGAGGTGCGCGACAATCCGGCTTTGTTGCTTGACGGTGCCCGCACGGTCATCTGTATTGCGCTCAACTACTATCCCCGGCAGCTTCAGCCTGCCGATGCGCCGCAATTCTCCTATTATGCCTATGGAAAGGACTATCACGATGTCATACGCCGGAAACTGGCGGAAGTGACCGACTATATGCAGTCGGCAACCGGCTGCCGTTGCCGTGTATGCGTGGATTCCGCTCCCATACGCGAACGCTACTGGGCGCAGGAAGCCGGAATAGGCTTTGTGGGACGCAACAACCAGCTGATAATACCCGGAAAAGGCTCTTATTTTTTCCTCGCCGAAATTGTCACGACGCTTGAATTCGAACCCGACGAACCCTGCCGTCTGCGTTGTGCCGACTGCCGCCGTTGCGTCGATGCTTGTCCCGCTTGTGCGCTGCCCGGCGATTACGCGGCTTTAGACGCCCGCTCCTGCCTTTCATGCCTTACGATTGAATATCGGAACGAATTGGACGAGAAAGTGGCTGAGAAGCTCGGAAAACGCGTCTACGGGTGCGACGAATGCCAGAAGGTATGTCCGCATAACCGTTTTGCCCGTCCGACGGGTGTGGACGAGTTTGTCCCGGCACCGGAATTCCTGTCGCTGACGTTCGATTCTCTGCGGCAGATGAGCGAGGACGATTTCCGCCGCATATTCAAGGGTTCGGCGGTGAAACGCGCCAAATATGCCGGACTGATGCGGAATGTGGAAGCCGCCCTCCGGGGAATGGAAAAGAAAGGGAAATAACGAAAAAAGCCGGCGTTGAGCCGGCTTTCTTGTATTGAAAAAGTTTGTTTATGTTGCTTGTATGGCTTAGTCGATAATGTCGAAGCCTGTGTAAGGAACAAGCACTTTCGGAATGCGGATGCCTTCCGGAGTCTGGTTGTTCTCCAACAGGGCTGCCATGATACGCGGCAAGGCAAGAGCGGAGCCGTTCAGCGTGTGGCAGAGCGTCATCTTCTTGTTGGCGTCGCGGTAGCGGCAGTGCAGACGGTTTGCCTGATAGCTTTCGAAGTTGGAAACGGAGCTGACTTCCAACCAGCGTTGCTGTGCGGCAGAGTACACTTCAAAGTCGAAAGTGATGGCGGAAGTGAAGCTCATGTCGCCGCCGCAAAGGCGAAGGATGTGCCAAGGCAGTTCCAGCTTTTCGAGCAGGCCTTGAACGTGGTCCTTCATTTCCTCAAGGGCTGCGTAAGAGTTTTCAGGCTTTTCGATGCGGACGATTTCCACTTTGTCGAACTGGTGCAGACGGTTGAGGCCGCGTACGTCCTTACCGTAGGAACCGGCTTCGCGACGGAAGCAGGCAGAGTATGCACAGTTCTTCTTAGGAAGATCCTTTTCTTCGAAAATCACGTCACGGTAGATGTTGGTCACCGGAACTTCGGCTGTCGGAATCAGGTAGAGGTTGTCGAGGTTGCAGTGGTACATCTGTCCTTCCTTGTCAGGAAGTTGTCCTGTTCCGTAGCCGGATGCCTCGTTTACAACGTAAGGCGGTTGAGTTTCCAGATAGCCTGCTTTTGAAGCTTCGTCGAGGAAGAACTGGATAAGTGCGCGTTGCAGTTTTGCACCCTTGCCGAAGTAAACAGGGAAACCTGCACCGGTGATTTTCACACCCAGTTCAAAGTCGATAAGGTTGTATTTCTTGGCCAGTTCCCAGTGTGGCAGAGCATCGGCTGGAAGATTAGGCATCGGGCCGCCTTCCTTTTCCACGATGTTGTCCTCGGCTGTTTTTCCTTCCGGAACCATGGCACAAGGAGTGTTCGGGATGTTGAGAAGGATGTTGGTGATTTCATCGGCAGCCTGGTTCAGCTCCTCTTCAATCTGTTTGTTCTTTTCTTTCAGTTCGGCAACAGCTGCCTTTACGTTTTCAGCCTCTTCCTTTTTGCCTTCCTTCATCAGTCCGCCGATTTGTGCGGCAAGTTTTTTCAGTTCCGCACCGTTCTGGTCGAATTGTGTCTGGGCAGCACGGCGTTTTTTGTCCAGGTCGAGAATATGGTTGATTTGTTCCTCTCCATCGAAGTTCTTAACTTTCAAACGGTCGATGATGGCTTGAGGATTTTCTTTAATTGCTGCAAGTGTTAACATTGTTCGATATGCAAAAATGTGAAACGATTAAGCCAAAAGTTCACGCACTTTGGCCGAAATTGCTTTTCCGTCGGCTTTGCCGGCAAGTTCCTTAGTGGCGGTACCCATTACCTTGCCCATATCTTTGGCAGAAGTGGCGCCAACCTTTTCGATGATGGCTTTCAGGGCGGCTGTCAGCTCTTCTTCCGACATTTGTTTCGGCAGATAGCTTTCGATTACGGCTGCCTGTGCAAGCTCTTCTTCTGCAAGTTCCGGACGGTTCTGCTCAACGTAGATAGCCGCGCTTTCCTTGCGCTGTTTCACCATTTTGACGAGAATTTTCATTGCCGCATCGTCGGCAAGTTCTCCGTCTCCGCCTTTCGCAGTCTTGGCTTCAAGAAATTCCTTTTTCACCCCTCTCAAGGCTTCCAGACGCACTTTGTCGCGTGCGAGCATAGCCGCCTTGATGTCGGCGCTGACTGTATCAAAAAGATTCATAATAGTATGTTTTTAAAGTTTCTAATTCATTCTTTGGCGGTTAGAACACAATTGTCTTGGTCTTACCGTTGTCGTACATCGTACCCGGTTTCTGGTCGGGTTTCTGGCTTTCCGAAAGCATCTCCCATTCCTTGCGGAGCGCAGAGTCGTTGCCGCGCTTGAATGTCGGGTTCTTTTCGATGAAGCTGATGAGGCTGTCGTTGTCCATCTGGTCGGCGCCGAGCAGAATGTAGCGTGCGCGTGCCATTTCGCGGTCGCGTCCGGCTATCTTGCTTTCGCCGTATTCCTTGGCAATGCGGTCGGTATTCGTAGGCTGCGTGTCCTTGCTCTTGCCTTTGTCGCTCTTTTTGCCGGTACCTACCGGTGAGTTTTCATTATTAAGGCTCAAGTCGAAACCGGCTGCAAGAATGGTGATTTTAACCTTGCTGCCGAGCGAGTTGTCGACCGTACGACCCCAGATGACTTCAACATCCTTTGCAAAATTAGTCATAAATCTTGTTATCTCATCCATTTCGCCGATAGTAAATTGATTTTCGGCGTCGTTGGCGTAATAGATGTTGAACAGGAAGCGCTTTGATGTCTCGACATCGCGGTTCTTGAGCAGTGGAGAGTTGAGGGCATTTTCGATGGCCTTTGTGACACGGTTTTCGCCGTCGCCGTAACCGGTACTGATGATGGCCGTCTTACCGCTTTTCAGCGTCGTTTCCACATCCTTGAAGTCGATGTTCGTTTCACCGTGGGTGTTGATCATCTCTGAAATGCTGGCAGCCGCGATGGTCAGCGTGTCGTCGGCTTTGGCAAAGGCATTGTCGAGGGTGAGGTCCTTGTAGATTTCCGTCAGGCGTTCGTTGTTGATGACCAGCATGGCGTCGACATATTTGTTCATCTCTTCCGCACCGTCGAGTGCCTTCATGATTTTCTTGTTGCCTTCGAACAGGAACGGAATAGTGACGATACCGATGGTCAGTTTCCCTTTTTCACGGGCAATGCGTGCAACGACCGGAGCGGCACCTGTTCCCGTTCCGCCGCCCATACCTGCGGTGATGAACACCATTTTCGTGTCTTCGTCAAACAGTTCGGCCAGTTCCTGCTCGCTCTCTTCGGCGGCTGCTTTTGCCACTTCCGGCATGTCGCCTGCGCCCAGACCGGTAGAACCGAGTTGGATTTTCTTCGGTACGGGAGAGTTTGCCAGTGCCTGGCGGTCGGTATTTGTTACCACGAAGCTGACACCGGGTATGTTTTGGCGGTACATGTGGTTGACGGCATTGTCGCCGCCACCGCCTACACCGATAACTTTGATGATGGGTTTGCCGTTTTCGTTGAAGCTGTTGTTGATGGCCGGCATGTCAGATTCCGGAAAAACTGTAGAGTTTTTTGCTATTTCGTCGCTGTTCATAATCATGTCATTTTTTAGCCTGGCTTTTGGGTGAGCCTGTTGTCTGAGTTAAATCTGTGGTCTCGTAGTTATCAAAAGAGTTCCGTTTCAGTTTCCGGATTGTTCGTTTCATTCATTGTTCCCGTTGCAAATTCATCGCCGTAGGTCTCGCGGAATTCATTTTCCAGTTGCAGTTCCAGCTGCGATGACAGCAATGTGATTCTTACCTTCTCGCCGAGGGAGTTGTCTATGCTAATCGACCAGCAGACCTCAATGTCCGTGGCAAAGTTATGCATAAATTCGTTTAACTGGTCCATTTCTCCAATCTTTAACGCAATGTCGGGTGCGTTTGAGTAGTAAATTTTGACTAAGACTTTTTTTGCGGAGAAAGGCTTTGCCAGTTTGTTCAGCGGAGAAGCGGCTATCTTTTCCAATGCCTGACGGATGCGTTTGTGGCCGGAGGCTTCATCTGTCACGATTGTCGTGGCCCCTGCGTTGTGCAGAAAAACGAGCAGGTCGTGCAGGTCTACCGCCATGGTATCCATCGTTTGACAAAGTGTTACGCAATTCTCTATCATTTCCGACACGCAGCGGTTCGACATGGAGAAGGCGTTGGTGAACGTCAGGTCGGCATAGCATTCCTGGAGGCGGGCATTGTTGACAAGCACGGTGGCATTGGCAAATTCCCCGATGGTCCGGGCCTGTTGGACGGCTTTCCGTATGGTCTTGTCGCCTTCAAAATGGAAGGGAAGTGTGGCCACCATAACGGTAAGCAGCTGCTTGCGTTTGGTGATGCGGCTGATGGCACGTGCGATTCCCACTCCTGTGTTTCCTCCCAGTCCGGTGATGATAAACACCATCTTGATACCGTCTTTCAGAATTGCCGAAATGAGGTTGGCATTATCGGACACGGATTTTTCCACATCCTGTTGTGCGTCGGGGGGCAGCTGGATTTTGCGCATGACAGTCGACTGTTCCAGACATTCCATATCGGTGTCGACGACGGCGAAGCGCACATTGTCGATGCCTTTTACGTTGAGCTGGCTGACAATGCTGCAACCGGCGCTTCCGGCTCCGATGACGGCTATCTGCGGATACAGGCTGTTTTCCACAATGTCGCTGTGTCCCATTTCCTCCAGCGGAAAAACCGTTGAATTTTTCAGTATGTCAATACTGTTCATCAGAGTCGTCGGTTTTTAGGGCTGTTGTCGTTTTCCTCCTCGTCTTCTTCGAAAATTCTGTCGTCATTGGCTATTGTAGCTAATTTCTCGCGGACTTTGGTCCAGAATCCTTTTCCTGAAGACTTTGCCGGTTTCTTTTTCTTCTTTTCTTCCTCCTCTTCTTCCTCTTCCGGCTGTTCGTATTCGTCGATTTGAGGCAGAGGGGGTAGCTCTTTCTTTTCTTCGATTTCTGTGAGGCAGGAATCGTTGCCCAGAATATTTGCGGCAGCATCGGCGATGCTCAGTATCTGAAGTTTCTGGTTCAGGCTTGCGTCGTTCTGGTTGCCCGGCAGGAAGCCCTTCCGTACGTTCATTTTCGTAGCTTGGGAGAGCAGTTCGAGGAATCCTTTCAGTTCGCAGCCGCCTCCGATGGCAACGATGCCCGCAGGCAGTGTTTCCGCGTCAAAACCGGCAATCTGGAGCTGGTAGGCAATGTTTTCCGCAATTTCTCCGGCACGGGCTGTGACAAGGTTGGAGAAATCAAGCGGATTGATGTTGCCGACATTGAATTTCGGAGCGTCGTCGCTTGAAGCGATAGCGTTGCCGTAGTCGCGTTTCAGTCTTTCTGCGTTTTCCTCAAGAATATTCAGCGATGTGAGGTCACGCGTGATGTTCTTCGAGCCCATCGGGAGCACGTTCAGATACATCAACCGGTCGTTCTTGTAGATGGACACGGTAGTGGTTTCTGCTCCGTGGTCGACAAGCATACAGCCCAGGCGGCGTTCTTCCGGGGTCAGGACGATTTTAGCTACGGCAAGCGGAGTGACGATAATGTCCTTCAGCTTGATATCCATTCCCAGACTGTTGAACACCATGCCGATGTTGCGGATAATCTGCTGGCGGCACACGATGACATTGTAGGATGCTGACAGGTGTGCACCTACAATACCGATAGGATTTGAGTGTTCGGTCTGGTCGATTTCGAAGGAGCGTGGATATGTGCCCAGCACCTTGAAGTCGGAATATTTTTCAGCGGCTTCCCGTTCAAGAGCCTTGATGTCGCTTTCCTGTATCGGGGTGTCGACGGAGAGATCCTTGCTGAAATTCGCCACCTCATTGTGCAGCGAGCGGCAGTCGATGCCGACGAACACCTTGGTCACTTTGCGCGGGTTGATTTTATCGTCCTTTTCGATGGCTTGAATCAGCGTGCTTACATGCTGGTTGGTCTTTTCCACGTTTACGACATTTCCGTAGCGGATGCAGTCAGTGGCCGACACCTTGTGGTAGCACAAGATGGTCACATTTTTATTCTCGTTGACACTTGCCGCCGTTGCGGAGATGTGCGAGCTGGCTATTTCGATAGCTACAATGAATTTCCTGTCCATAATATCGCTGAATTAAAGAGTTAATTGTCGGTCGTTTTCTTTTTTTCTGATTTTTCCACCATTTCCAGAGTCGGAGCCTCCTCCTCAGTTGTCGGGTCATAGGTCTCGATGGACAGCCGCGACTTCTTGTTTCGTTTTGTGGCCACAATCTGGTGGTCCCATTTCAGGTTGATGGTGTCGTAGGTTTCCCAGCCTTTCACCGGCATGACTTCCTTGTACATGCGCATCAGTTTTGCAAATTTCGACTGGAAGTGGTCGGTTGTTCCCATGTTGATGATATGTCCCACAATGTTGGGAACAATGAAGATGTTGTTCGTGTCCTTCACCTCCACTTGTGTCACAAGGTTGCGCAGGAATTCGTCCTTTTCAATGTATTCCAGCATGGGCAGCAACTTCAGCGGTTCCGTGTAGTTGGTGAAGTTGCCTGTCACTACCGGCAGGTCGATGAAGATGTTGGCGTTGGCCGCCATCCGTTTGCCCTGTCGGTTCAGGTAGTAGCTCCCCGTGCTGTCGAAAACCCGCATGACGGGCTTTATCGGGACAATGTCGAGATGCACGATTCCGTCGTTGGTTATGTAGCATTCGGCCGACTCCACATAGTCCTTGCCGTTGAACATGGCTTCAATTTTGTCGATGCCGGCTTCACTCACCGGCTTGTTTTTCGGATTTAGTCTTTCCCTGTCCAGCTCGCTGAGGATGAACTCCTTGGTCACATAGTTGGTGGAGCTCTCCTCAATATTGACAGTCAGACCCGTACACGTCTCCCCGGCGGAGAATTTCCCCGTCCAGAAGAATGTGGCAATCAGGTAGACCGCCAAAATGACAGCTGTCGTTATCAATAATATTTTTTTCAATGTCTCACTGTTTTAATACTTTGCATATTTCCGGCAGGTAGTTGCAGATGTCGCCTGCTCCTGCTGTCAATAGCACGTCAAAGTTATGTTTTTTTATTGTGTTTATCAAATCTTCCTTCTTGCAGAGAGCTTTGTTGGGGCAGGTGATATCCTTGAATATCAGTTCGGAAGTCACTCCCTCGATAGGCAGCTCACGGGCAGGATAGATGTCGAGCAGCAGCACTTCGTCGGCGAGCGACAGGGCAGCGGCAAATTCCGGAGCAAAGTCGCGGGTGCGCGTGTAGAGGTGCGGCTGGAATATTACGCTGAGGCGGCGGTGTGGATAGAGGTCCTTCACCGACTTGATGCTCGCCTTCAGTTCGTCGGGGTGGTGGGCGTAGTCATCGATGACCACTTTGCCGTGTTCGCCCGGCTCTTTCATCCAGAATTCAAAGCGGCGTTTCGGTCCCTGGAATGAAGCGATAGCCTGCTTCATCGTTTCGCTGTCAATGTTTTCCAACTGGCAGACGGCCAGAGCCGCTACGGCATTTTCTATGTTGATGTCGACCGGTACACCCAGTGAGATATCCTTTATCGTGCCCTTGACACCGACAAAGTCGAACAGGATTTCTCCGTCGCCTTTCCGGATGTTTTCCGCATGGAAGTCACCCTCGCTGCGCGAATAGTGGTAGACGGTTACGCCTTCCTGTACGCGTGGACGCATTTTCAGGCCCGTGTGGCATATCAATGCGCCTCCCGGCTGTATCAGCTCAGTGAAGTGGGCAAAACTCTCCAGATAGGCCTCTTCTGTGCCGTAGATGTCCAGATGGTCGGGGTCGGTTGCCGTCACTACGGCAATATACGGGTTCAGCCAGTGGAACGAGCGGTCGAACTCGTCGGCTTCAATGACCGAATACGGGCTTGTTTCGCTCAGCAGGAAATTGCTGTCATAGTTGCGCAGAATACCGCCGAGGAAAGCGTTGCATCCCACTTCCGAAGAGTGGAGAATGTGGGCAATCATGCTCGATGTGGTCGTCTTTCCGTGAGTACCTGCCACACACAGGCCTTTTGAGTCGTGAGTGATAAGCCCGAGCACCTGTGAACGCTTCATGATGTCGAAACCGTTGTTGCGGAAATATTGCAATCCTGCATGGGTGGCAGGAACGGCGGGCGTGTAGACAACCAATGTATTTTCCTTGTCTCTGCAGTAGGCAGGGATTTCCTCCGCGTCTTCGTTGTAGGTGATTTCAGCTCCTTCAGCCACAAGTTCGTCTGTAAGCTGCGTTCTTGTGCGGTCGTAGCCTGCCACTTTGCAGCCTTTGGAGAGATAGTATCTTACGAGTGCCGCCATGCCGATTCCTCCGGCGCCGACAAAATAGATGTTCGAATATGTTTTTTTCATTTATTTTTTCCTTTCGATTATTTCAAATACTCTGTCAACAATTTTCTCTACGGCATTGTTGAGAGCCATTCCCTTGACATTGTCGGAAATGGTTTTCAGCTTGTCGCTGTCGCTGAGCAGAGTGAGTACGGTTTCAATGAGTTTCTGAAGCGCATCCTTGTCGCTGACCATCATGGCTGCCTGGCGGTTGACGAGTGCCAGGGCATTTTTAGTCTGGTGGTCTTCGGCCACGTTTGGCGAAGGAACGAGGATGGATGCCTTGCCCAACAGCTGGAGTTCGGAAATGGAGCTTGCTCCGGCTCTCGAAACAACCAGGTCGGCTGCACGGTAGGCTTCGTCCATGTTGCTGACGAATGCCGTTTGAACGACATTGCCCGGTTTCTTTTCCGCCATGACCTTCTTGGCATCTTCGTCGTAGAATTTGCCGGTCTGCCAGATGAACTGCACATTCTCGCCTGCGATGCGGTCAAGGCTGTCGGCAATGCAGCCGTTGATGGTTCTTGCACCAAGGCTGCCTCCAACTACAAGCACTGTTGGCTTGTCGGGGTCGAGTCCGAAACGCTTGCGCGCTTCCTGCGGTGTCAGTTGGCAGTTGAGGATATTCTGACGTACCGGATTGCCGGTAACGAGTATTTTTTCAGCTGGGAAGAAACGTTCCATACCTTCGTAGGCCACGCAGATGGCATCCGCCTTTTCTGCGAGCAGCTTGTTGGTTACGCCTGCATAGGAGTTCTGTTCCTGAAGCAGGGTAGGGATTCCCCGTTTCTGCGCTTCTTTCAGCATCGGTCCGCTGGCGTATCCGCCCACGCCGATGGCAATGTCGGGATTGAAGTCCTTCAGGATGCTTTTCGCCTTGCGCATGCTTTTGTAAAGACGGAAAAGCACGGCAAAGTTGCGCAGCAGGTTGTGGCGGTCAAAGCCGCTGACGGGCAGGCCTATGATAGGATAGCCGGCGGCGGGTACCTTTTCCATTTCCATGCGGTTTTCCGCTCCGACAAAAAGAATTTCGGCTTCCGGACAACGTTCCTTGATACCGTTTGCAATGGACAGGGCCGGGAAAATATGTCCTCCCGTACCGCCTCCGCTGATGAGTGCTTTTATTTTCATAACCACGACTTTTTGTTGTTATTCTTTAGTTGGGTTGGCGGCGCTGATGGATTCAGGCACTACCGTTTTGTCTTTGTTCTTCTCGTTTTCCATATTGACGCTCCGGCTGACGCTGAGAATGACTCCGAACGTCGCGCCGCAAATCAGGATGGCGCTACCGCCTTTGGAAATCATCGGCAAGGTCTGTCCCGATACGGGGAAGAAGCCGACGTTGATGGCGATATGGAAATAGGCCTGGAGCACAATCATCACCGCCGCGCCCATTACGAGGAATGCCGGATAGGCCCGTTTGCATTTCCGGGCAATGTTGCCGGCACGGATAAGCAGGATGAAAAATGCCAGACAGAGAAGAGTTCCTCCAAAAAATCCCCAGTCTTCGACGATGATGGAATAGACATAGTCGGAGAATGCCAGCGGCAGACGGCTGCTTTCGCGTGAGTTGCCCGGGAGCACTCCGAATACCCGTCCGTTGGCCTGTGCCATGTAGGCATACATTTCCTGCTGGTTGTCGGGCGTGATTTCCTTTTCGTATAGAGGAACGGAGTCCGTGTGGTTGCTGAAAAACTTTTCAAGACGCTTTCCCCAGGTGGCATCACGCAACTTGCTCTCTTCCGCTTTGCCCGCTACCGTTTCGATGTGATCTTCGTCCAATTTCTCCAACTGGTATTCGTCGATTTTGCCCTTGATGAACAGCAACAGGGCTATCACGATGGCGTAGATACCGATGATTTTCATCAGGTTCTTGAATGAAATACGCCCGATGATGAGCATGCTGAAGCTGATGCACATGAACAGAATCGTATTCGTCATACCCTGAAGAATCAGGATGACACCGAAGATGGTTACGATGCTGACACACCATATCAAACCTTTGTTGCTGATGGTGTTGTTGTGGATGTTTCGCGAGAGGAAATAGGCCAGAAGGAAAACTACCGAGAGTTTTGCCATTTCCACGGACTGGATGGTGATAGGCCCGAGCCGGAGCGCACGCTGCGCACCGTTGACCGTTCCTCCGAAAAACAGGATGTAAATCATTATGAAGAATGTGATCACGCCAAAAATCAATGACGGAAGCACCAGTTTTGAATAGTGAATCCGCTGGACTGCAAACATGGCTATGGTCGCACCCCCCAAAAAGATGCAGTGTTTGATGAACGGCATATAAATGCTGCCGGCATCGCTAATTTCCCTACTTGACGCACTGAACGACTCCACTACCGACACGATGAGCAGGAAGAAGAAAAGTCCGATGATATAAGGGTCGGATTTTGGTTTCTTCTTCAGCAAATCTTCGGCCGGAGCCGTGTTCGTCTGTTCTACATTTTCAACCATTGTTACTGCAAATTATTGTTTGTTCATTTTGTTTACACAGTCCTTGAACTGGCGTCCGCGGTCTTCGTAGCTCTTGAAGAGGTCGAAGCTGGCACAGCAGGGTGACAGCAGAACCGTTTCGCCCGGTTTGGCAATGCGAGCGCATTCGCTTACGGCTTCTTCCATGCTGTGGGTGTCGGCGATATAAGGCACTTTTCCGGCGAAGAAGTCCTTGATTTTCGTGTTGTCCTTACCCATGCACACGATGGCGCTTACTTTTGCCTTTACGAACTTCTCGATTTCCGAATAGTCGTTGCCTTTATCCTTGCCGCCAAGAATCAGCACAATCGGAGTGTTGACGCTTTCCAGTGCATACCAGCAGGAATTGACGTTGGTAGCTTTCGAGTCGTTGATATAGCGTACGCCGTCGATTGTAGCCACATATTCCAGACGGTGTTCAACGGCTTCGAAATCGGACAGCGCCTTGCGGATGACGTCCTTCTTGATGTCAAGCAGCGAAGCCGACAAACCTGCTGCCATTGAGTTGTAGAGGTTGTGGAGTCCCGGCAGAGAAAGTTCGTCGACTGGCATGTCGAAACCTTCGTGGCCTACGGGGCGGAATTTCAATGTTTCCTCGTCCTTGAACGCGCAGGCGCCTTCCTCGTTGAATTCAGAGAACGGCAGCATGGTGGCCTCTACGTTGAGGTGTTTCAGTTGTTCGGAAATGATTGGGTCATCCTCCCAGAAGATGAACGAATCCTCTTTTGTCTGGTTCTGGAGAATGCGGAACTTGGCTTTCACATAGTTCTCCATTTTGTGTTCGTAGCGGTCAAGATGGTCGGGCGTGATGTTCATAATCACGGCGATGTTGGCCTTGAACTTATACATGTTGTCGAGCTGGAAGCTGCTCAGCTCGATTACGTACACATCGTGTTTTGATGTAGCCACCTGATAGGCAAGGCTTGTGCCTACGTTTCCGGCAAGTCCTACGTTCAGACCGGCATCCTTCAGGATGTGGTAGGTCAGCATGGTGGTCGTCGTTTTTCCGTTGCTACCGGTGATACATACCATTTTTGCATCCGTATAGCGTCCTGCGAATTCTATTTCCGAAATCACCGGAATGTTTTTCGACAATACCTTTTGGATAATAGGCGCAGTATCCGGAATGCCCGGACTTTTCACCACTTCGTCGGCAGCGAGAATCTTGGCTTCGGTGTGCGAGCCTTCTTCCCAGGCTATGCCGTACTCGTCAAGACGCGCCTTGTATTTGTCGGCAATGGTTCCGGCGTCGGAGAGCCATACGTCCATTCCTTTCACTTTGGCGAGAACAGCTGCACCTACGCCGCTTTCTCCACCTCCAAGCACTGCAATTCTTCGAGTCATTATCTGATTTTTAAAGTTATAAATGTCAATATAGCAAGCAATATGCCAATAATCCAGAAACGCACCACGATTTTTGATTCCGGTATCGGTGTCACCGGTTTCTGCCAGCAGGCGTCAATGCCGGAGTTGCCGGCTTTCTGGAAATGGTGGTGGAGCGGAGCCATCTTGAAAATGCGGCGTCCCGTTCCGGTTTTCTTTTTGGTGTATTTGAAATAGCTTGTCTGCATGATGACTGACAAGTTTTCCACCAGGAAAATACCGCAGAGGATAGGGATGAGCAGCTCCTTGCGGGTGAGGATGGCAAATACGCCGATAATGCCGCCCAGCGTCAGACTGCCGGTGTCGCCCATGAATACCTGTGCCGGATAGGCGTTGTACCACAGGAAGCCGATGAGTGCGCCGATAAATGCCGCTGCATATACCATCAGTTCGCCGCTGCCCGGTATGTACATGATGTTGAGGTAGGACGAGTAGATGATGTTGCCCCCCAGATAGCACATGATGGCAAGCGCGACGCCTATGATGGCCGATGTTCCTGTTGCCAGGCCGTCGAGGCCGTCTGTCAGGTTGGCGCCGTTGGAAACGGCTGCCACTACGAATATTGTCACCAGAATGAACAGCACCCATCCGCCGGTTTCGGCATGGTCGCCCATCCATTTTGTGAACCAGGTGTAGTCAAGGTTGTTGCTTTTCACAAACGGGATGGTGGTGATAGGGCGTTTCTCTTCCTTCGTCTTGTAGGTGACTTCAATTTCCGCACTGTTCCCGCGCTGAACTTCAATGTTTTCGCGAACTACAATGTTCGGGCTGAGGTACATCGTCAGACCTACGATAAGGCCGACACCTACTTGGCCGACAATTTTGTATTTTCCGGCCAAACCGTCCTTGTTGTGCATTTGGATTTTCTTGAAGTCATCGAGAAATCCGATGGCACCCAGCAGGATGGTGGAGACAATCATCAGCTGCATGTAGATGTTCGTCAAGTCGCCGAGCAGGAGGCTTGGAACAAGGATGGAAATGATGATGATGATACCGCCCATGGTCGGTGTTCCGGTTTTCTTCATTTGTCCTTCGAGGTCAAGGTCGCGGACAATTTCGCCTACCTGCATTTTCTGCAGACGGTCGATGATGCGCCGGCCGATGACAGTGGCAATGAAGATTGACAATATCAAGGCAACTCCCGAACGGAACGTCAGGTAGTCGGCAAGACGTGCGCCGGGAATGTTGAACTGTTCCAGATATTGGAATAAGTGATACAGCATATTTTATGACAGTTTATCGTGTTAGCGTTTCCTCTTTGAAAATTTCCAGTACCACTTCCTTGTCGTCGAAATGGTGTTTCACACCGCAAATTTCCTGATAGTTCTCGTGGCCTTTTCCGGCAATGACAATCACGTCGCCTTTTCCGGCAAGCTGTGTGGCTGTGCGGATGGCTTCCTTACGGTCGGTGATGCGGAGCGTATGTGCTCTGTCGGCTGCATCGAGTCCGGCTGCCATGTCGTTCAGAATGTCGTTCGGGTCCTCAAAGCGAGGGTTGTCGGAAGTAAGTACCAGCTTGTCGCTCCATTTTGCCGCTTCTTTCGCCATGATAGGGCGTTTTCCCTTGTCACGGTTGCCGCCTGCTCCCACAACGGTGATGATGTGGCGGTCGGGGCCTACCACTTCACGCACGGTGCTCAGTACGTTGACAAGTGCGTCGGGAGTATGGGCGTAATCGACAATTGCCGTATAGCCCAGCGGTGATTCGAATGTCTGGAAACGTCCGGCTACCGGAACGAGCAGACTCATTTTCACCAGCAGTTCCTCTTCGTCGAAACCGAGCAGGCGCATCGCTCCGTAAACAGCCAGCAGGTTGTAGGCATTGAATTTGCCGGTGAACATCGTTTCCACTTCGTGGCCGTCGATTTTCAGCAGCATGCCGTTGAGGCGGTTTTCGATGATGGAGCAGCGGAAATCGGCTTCCGTGCGCAGCGAATAGGTGTGCTTGGAGGCTGCCGTATTCTGAAGCATTACTGCTCCCGCCTTGTCGTCAGCGTTTACAAGAGCAAAGGCTGAAGCCGGCAGAATGTCGAAGAAACGTTTTTTCGCTTTCAGATAGGCATCCACTGTCTTGTGATAGTCGAGGTGGTCGCGTGTAAGGTTGGAGAATATGGCTCCGGCAAAGTGCAGACCGTCGATGCGGTGCTGGTCGGCTGCGTGTGAGCTGACTTCCATGAATACATATTCGCATCCCTCTTCCACCATTTCGCTCATCAGGCGGTTGAGGGTGATTTGGTCAGGTGTTGTCTGTGTAGCCGGTACAGGCTTGCCGTCGATGTAGTTGCATACGGTGGAGAACAGTCCTGCCTTGTAGCCCAGTTTACGGGCAAGTTCGTAGAGCAGGGTAGCGGTAGTTGTTTTACCGTTTGTGCCTGTCACGCCTACGAGCTTCATCTTCTTTGATGGATTGTCGTACCATTCAGAAGCGATGAAACCCAGTGCGGAAGCTGAATTTTCCACCTGAATGTAAGTTACGCCGTCTTCGAGAGTTTCCGGCAGCTGTTCGCATACGATAGCTGTAGCGCCCACCTTGATGACGTCGGGAATGTATTTGTGTCCGTCGGTCGTTACACCGGGTACAGCCACAAACATCTTTCCTTCCGATATTTTGCGGGAGTCGCTTTCAACTCCTGTTATGTTTTTATCAGTCTGTCCCGTGGCAGAAATAATCTGCACGCTTGAGAGAACTTGTGACAAATTTTTCTTCATATCTTAATATTTTTTTAGTTGCAGTGATATGTTGCTACCTCTTCTATAATCAGTTCCGGGTTGAAGGGATTGTGCACAGACATATCCTTCTCCCTCGATTTTCTTCACATTCAGACCTGCTTTTTCCAGTATGCGGATGGCATCGCGCGAACCCATTCCGATGACCGACGGTACGCCTTTGTCCGTACGTCTGTGGCGGATTACCTCGTTGGCATCCTTGAGGGTTGCCTGCAGTTCCTTGCGGGTGTCCTGATTGATATTATATAGGGTGGCAAACGTACGTTCCGGTTTTTCTTCCTTCCGATAGTCGGATATATTGTCGAGCATGCCGCGTGCGTACATCTTCAGAGCCGTGTTCATCAACACCATACCGCTTGAGCGGGCCGCTCCTGCGTTAATCGGATGGGCAATCAGCACCATGCAGGAGTATTTCGGGTTGTCGGCAGGGAAGAATCCGCAGAATGCCATGCGCTTATGGTTGGTATATTTGCCTGTCTTTTCGTCTACCATGTAGCAGGTGCCCGTCTTGCCGGCAATCTTGACAAAGTTGTTGCGCAGCGCTTTACCGGTTCCTTTGTCACTCCACACAACACCTTTCAGCATTTCGCAAAGCAGTTTTGCGTTTTCCGGGCTGCACACACGGTCGCGTACATAGCTTACCGGAATGACAGAGTCGCACATTTCGTTTTTCCACAATTCCTTTACGAGTCGCGGACGTACGAATTTCCCGCCGTTGGCCATGGCATTGTACATGGCAAGCGTATAGATAGGCGGTATTTGTGTCCGATAGCCGTAGCTGGTACGGGTCAGGTCGATGCAGTCCCAGTTTTTGTTACCCAGACTGTCGATGCGCGGTACGGTTTCACCGGCAATGCCAATGTTGAGCGGGTCGAGCATGCCAATTTGTTTCATGCGTGAATAGAACCGGCCCGGATTGTCCTCGAAACCGCGGATGGTGATTTTCGACATACCGATGTTGCTCGATGCGGCAATGATTTCAGCCGGCGTTAGCGACGTATAGGCATGAGAGTCGGAAATGGGTTTTCCTCCTCTGTAAGGGAACGAGCGGCCTGTTGCTATTTTTTCATTCGGGCTGACAACCTTGTCTTCCAAAGCTATCATCATGGAAATCGGCTTGACCACAGAACCCGGTTCATAGCCGAGTACGGCATGGTTGACGCCTTCAAAATATATGCTGTCCTTCTCTGCACGGTCGAAGTTGGAAATGGCCTTGATGTCGCCTGTGGCAACTTCCATCAGAATGGCCGTACCCCATTCGGCTTTGGTCTCGGTGAGCACTTTCAGCAGTTCGTTTTCCAGAATGTCCTGCATCTGCACGTCGATGGTAGTCTTGATGTCGTAGCCTTTGACCGGTGAAATTTCAGCCCAGTTGCGGAAGCCGGTTGTCATCTGCACACGGGTGCCTTTACCCATTGTTCCGAACAGCAGAGAGTCGAGCGCGCGTTCCAGACCGTTGATGCCGTGGCGGAATCCTGCAGAATCCAACGCCACTCTTCCGATGCTGCGCGATGCCATTGAGCCGTAGGGCTTCAGGCGTGCCTCTATTTTGTCGGTATACAGCGAGCGGACTCCCTTCAGTTTGAAATAAGGGAATTTCTTGATACGCTTGTAGTCGTAAATCGGTCGGCGTGCAGCCAGCATGATGCGGGTGCTGCGCTTTTTCGGGTCCTTGTTGATTTCGTTTTCAAACAGTTCCTTCCACTCTTCTTTCGTTTTGTTGTGGTTGATGAGTACAAGGCTGTCGCAAAGCGGATCAAGCACGGCTTTCAGCGAGTCCATCTTGTTCGACGGCGAGCGGAAGTCCACGCAGATGTCGTAGAGCATGACGTCGACCGCCAGCATACTGCCGTCGGCCGCCAGAATGGCTCCCCTTTCAGGTGGGATGGGTTCCGATTCCTGTAGCTCTTTTTGGGCTCGTTCGTTCCAATGGGAAGCGTTGACAAGCGTCGTTTTCGCCAGTGTCACGATGTTGATGAAACAGAACACCAGAATAAACGCCATAATCAGCTTATAGCGGTTGAGTATGTTTCGTTTGATTTTATTTGGATTCTTCTTGTTCATAGTAGTCTAAATTGTAGGGTGGTTGGTCGGGCACGCTCAACTTGAGGTTGCGCGTGTTGACAGATTCCTGAATTTCACTTTCCCGAATAAGGTTACTGTATTCGGCAGACACATTGACCATGTCGGTGCGTGCATCTACCAGCTCTTTGCGAAGCTGGACGATTTTTTCCAGTTTAACCTGTACTTCAAAGCGAATGGCGTTAAAGCCCAGAAACACGGCTACCACGAGCATGATGATTCCGGCATGTTTCGACATCGTTTTCGGGGAGAACCATCGCCCGTGGATGATGTCGCTCAGCGTGTTCACAAGGAATCTTGTGGCACGCTTCAGTTTGTTTTCGTTGTTTTCGTTCGTTGTCATGTTAGTCTTAATTTCACCGTTTGTTTTAAATCTTTTCTGCTACTCTCAGTTTTGCACTTCGTGAACGTGGGTTGCGTTCCACTTCTTCCTCTGTCGGAACAATGACCTTGTTGTTGACAGGGCGTATGGGTGTCTGCGACCGTCCGAAAAAGTCGGTTTCTACCTTGCCGTCGATGTTGCCGCTGCGCATGAAGTTCTTCACCATGCGGTCCTCAATGCTGTGGTAGGTGATGATGGCAAGTTTGCCGCCCGGTTTCAGCACTTTCAGCGTCTGCGACAGGAATCCTGCAAGGGCGTCGACTTCGTGGTTGACTTCCATGCGCAGAGCCTGGAATACCTGAGCCAGCTCTTTCTTTTCCTGTCGGGGATTGATGAACGGTTTTACGATGTCCAGCAGGTCGGCAATCGTGACGATTTCGCGTGAGCTGCGTGCCTTGACCAATGCTTCCGCAATGCGGCGTGCGTTTTTCAGCTCGCCGAAGAGCTTGAACATGCGTGTGAGGGCATCAACGTCGTATTCTGCAATTACTTTTCTTGCGTCCAGGCTGTCGTCGCGGTTCATGCGCATGTCGAGCACGCCTTCTCCGTAGCGGAACGAGAAGCCGCGTTCGCCATCGTCGAAATGGTGGAACGAAACGCCCAAATCCGCCAATATGCCGTCAACTTCCGTCACCTTGTGGTAGCGCAAGAAATTCGACAGAAAACGGAAGTTTCCGTGGATGAACGTGAACCGTGGATCGTCGATGCGGTTTGCATAAGCATCCATGTCCTGGTCGAAGCTGAACAGACGTCCGTCGGAGTCAAGATGGGAAAGGATAGCACGCGAATGGCCTCCGCCACCGAACGTGACGTCGACATAGGTGCCGTTCGGCTTGATTTCCAGTCCGTTGATAGTCTCTGTCAACAGGGCGGGAATGTGGTATGTGGCTTGTTCTTTTTCCATTTTTCGGGCGTCTTATATTATTTTGCGTGTAAAGTTATATATAATTTGCATTATTCTCATAATCAAATAGCTGTTTTTTCTTCAAAATCTCGGAAAAGTTATTAACAAGTTGCGTAATGTTGCTGATTGATAGTGTTTTGACGTGTTGAAAAATCTTTACGTCGGGAGTTTGCGTTTGCAAATTTTTCGAGTTGCATTTTCATACAGCAAACAGGGGAAATGGACGTTTTCGGGGAGGATTCTGTCCGTTGCGGGGGAGTTGTTTTGGGGTGAAGAAAGGCCGTTTTTTTGTTGGGCTGTTTGACCGGAAAAGTTGTTGCTTCAAGCGGCATTTTTCTGGGAGATAGGCAGTATTCAGTATATTTTTAGATTTTTTAAGCGAAAAAACACTCCGCTAATAGGGTAAATGATAATTTTTTGTTATTTTTGACCTCCCGTTTTATTTTAATTTTGCAAGGCTAAAACTAAGTAACACATATGAAACGAATTTTTTCGCTTGCATTGGCGGTCTTGCTGGTCTGTCCGGTGCTTTTTGCTCAACAAGGGAAACGTTTTCAAGTCGCGGGAGTAGCCTTCTACAACTTGGAAAACTTGTTTGATACCATTAACAACAATGGAAAATATGATTTGGAATTTTCACCTGAAGGCCAACGCCGGTGGGATGGAAAAAAGTATTGGAGCAAGATTAAAAATATGGCCTATGCCATAAAAAATCTTAAGTCAGACATTACCCCAATGGGTCCGGCTGTGATTGGTGTTTCCGAAATCGAAAACCGTTCCGTTCTGGAAGATTTGGTAAAGGACCCGCAAATCAAGGAATATAACTATCAGATTGTGCATCATGATTCACCTGACCGTCGTGGCGTGGATGTGGGCATGCTCTATAATCCCCGTATGTTCCAGGTGCTTAATGTGACACATCATTTTCTGAAAGTCGAAGGTGAACCTCATTTCCTTACCCGCGACCAGACTTGCGTTACAGGTTTGCTGATGGGCGAAAAAGTGAGCATCATTGTCAATCACTGGCCGTCGCGTTCCGGCGGTGAAAAGGGCTCTCGCCACTTGCGCGAGGCGGCTGCCGCATTGAGCAAGCATATTGCCGATTCTGTACTGGCTGTCGACCCGAAACAGGGTGTGATTGTGATGGGCGACTTGAACGATGACCCGTTCAATACCAGCTGTGCGGAAGTGCTCGGTGCAGTCCGCAAGGCGAAAGACGTAAAGGAAAACGGTTTCTACAATCCCTGGTGGGATGTGCTCGACAAGGGCATCGGTTCGCTGGCTTATCGCGGACAATGGAATCTGTTTGACCAGATTATTGTCAGCTCTTACCTTGTAGGTAAGGACCGTTCTACCTGGAAATACTTCAAGTGTAAGGTGCACAACGATATTCCGGGAATGAAAACAACGGAAGGCGACCGTCAGGGCTATCCGCTCCGTACTTACTCTGCGGGCATTTTCCTGAACGGTTTCAGCGACCACTATCCAACGCAAATCTTTTTGACGCGCGAAATTGCGCAATAAACAATACCGACGTGTCGGGCCTTGTTTGCACGGTTGGACAACTGTGCAGGCGAGGCTCCGGCTGTCTTTATGAGGATTTTTCTTAAATAATTATAAATCCGTAGTTTTTATGAGAATGAAACTGTTTTTACTGCTGCTCATTCTTGCAGTGATGCCGGTTGCCGCACAGCATACCGGACTGCAGGGTGTGGTGGTCGATGCTGAAAGCGGAACTCCAATCGTGGGCGCTACTGTTCTTCTTCCGGAACAGGGAATCAGCGTGACTACCGGTCCGAGCGGAGATTTTCAAATTTCAAATGCAAAACCGGGCAACCATCAGCTGAATATTCTTGTATATGGTTACAAGGATTATTATGACGGTGTAGTTGTTTCCGGCACTGGAGTGACAAATCTTGGCGAATTGAAGGTGGTGCCTGAGAAGGGTACTGTGCTTCATAGCGAAGAATTCTTGCTGCTTGACGAAAGCCAGTTGGAGGATGAAGAAGGAAACGAACAGTCAATCGGTATGTTGACAGGCGCTTCCGACGACATCTACTACAGTTCGGCAAACTATGATTTCAGCATCATGCGTTTCCGTATCCGCGGTTACGACAGCGAATACTCGCAGATGTTCATCAACGGAGTGCAGTTTACTGACGCTATCCGCGGCCGTTTCAACTATTCTACTCTCGGCGGTCTGAACCAGGCGTTCAAGAGCCGTACGGTAGGTTTGGGACAGAACGTGACAAGCTTCTCGCTGGGTGAAATCGGCGGCGCGAGCAATATCAATACGATGGCGAAGGACTATTCTCCGGGCTTCCGCGGTTCGGTTGCCTATACGAACGGTGCGTATTCGACTCGCGGTATGGTGACTTATTCTACCGGATTGTCTGACAAAGGTTGGGCGTTTACGCTTTCTGCCGTAGGCCGTTACAGCAAGGAAGGTGTTACAGAAGGTACATTCTACCATTCCGGCGGTCTGTTCCTTTCGCTGCAGAAAGTGTTTAACGACGAACATAGCCTCGGCATCACTCTCTACGGTGCACCGACTCAGCGCGCTACATCGTCGGCCACTTATGAAGAAGTGTATCAGCTGACCGATTATATGTATAACCCTAACTGGGGTTGGTTTAACGGAGAAAAGCGTGCCGCACGTATCGTTGAATCGTTTGACCCGACAGCCATTATCAACTGGATTTGGACACCGAAGACCGGCACATCGCTGAATACGGGTGTGGCTATCCGCCAGTCGAACTATTCTTCTTCGGCTCTCAACTGGTACAATGCCGCAGACCCGCGTCCGGACTACTACCGCTATCTTCCGTCTTACTACAAGGACAATCAGGAGGCGTTTGACCTTTATACCCGTCTGTGGCAGAACGACCAGAGCGTAAGCCAAATCAACTGGGACAACCTCTATCGTGTCAACTTGCTGTCGAAATACGAACATGAACAGATTGGAACCAACTATCGCGGTTCTACATATATCCTTGAAAACCGCCATAGCGACCAGAAGAACCTCTTCTTCAACTCTACGCTGAACCACCGTCTCAACGACTTCATGACTTTGCAGGGCGGTGTGGGCTTGAACCTGACACAGGCCAACTACTACAAGACAATCCGCGACCTGCTCGGCGGTGACTACTGGACTGATACCGACCAGTTTGCAGAACGCGACTTCCCCGATGACCCGACAATGATTCAGAACGACTTGAACAATCCTAACCGTAAGGTGGGTGTCGGCGATGTATTCGGCTACGATTATGACATTAATTCTGTGATTACCAACGTATGGTTGCAGCACCAAATCAACCTTGCACACTGGGATATCAACTACGGTGCACGCGGTTCGTTCACACAATACTACCGTGACGGTCACATGAAGAACGGTCGTGCCGAAAGCCAGGGCAAACTTTCTTATGGCAAGGGTGAAACTCACCGCTTCGGCAACGGTATGATTAAAGCCGGTGCAACTTACAAGATTGACGGGCGCAACTTCTTCATCGGAAACATTTCCTACGGTTCGCGTGCTCCGCTTGCCGACAATGTCTATATTGCTCCGCGTATCAAGGATGAAGTGGCAGCCGACCTCAACAATGAAAAGGTATTTTCTGCCGACTTGAGCTATGTATTCAACTACAACCGTTTCCGTGGTACGGTAACCGGTTACTGGACCAATATCTACGATGCAACGGAACGTTCTTCGTTCTACGACGATAACTTCTCAACATTTACCAACTACGTTCTTACAGGCGTGAACAAGACACACAAGGGTGTGGAAGTGGGTATGGCGTTCAAACTGACACCGGACATTACACTTTCAGCAGCCGGTACTTACTCACGCTATCAGTATAAGAACCGTCCGATGGGCACACGAAGCTTTGAAAACGGTTCACGTCCGGATACTACACAGGTGGTTTACCTGAAGAACTTCTTCGTAGGCGGAACTCCGCAATCGGCAGTCAACATTGCTATCGACTATGCAGCTCCGAAAATGTGGTTCTTCAATGTGAATGCAACCTGGTTGGGCGATTCCTATATCGACCTTTCTCCGGTTCGTCACGAAATGATGCCTAACCTGGCTTCCTTCTGCGAAACACCGGAAGAGTATGCTGCGAAGGTGAAGGAAATTACAACTCAGGAAAAGCTGCGCAACGCCTTCGTGCTGAATGCAAGCATCGGTAAGGTGTGGTATATCAACCGCAAGCTTTCGATGAACTTCAACTTGAACATCAACAACATCCTTAACAAGAAGGACATTCAGACCGGCGGTTATCAGCAAAGCCGATTTGACTATACGAACTACGATGTCAACAAATATCCGAGCCGTATCTACTATACGCAGGGTATCCGCATTTTTGCCAACGTAGGTCTTCGTTTCTAATCATTCAAAAGCAAATCAAAACGTAAAAACAAATTAAAACAGAAATAAAGATATGAAACACTTTAAATTATATCTTACAGCTTTGTTGTTTGCCGCACTTGGATTTACGAGTTGTAACGATGAGTTCGACACTCCGCCACTCACAGGTCCGGTAGCAACACTTACGCCAAATGCGACTATCAGCGAACTGAAGGCTCTTTATTGGCAGGAGGCCACCAACTATGTGGATACTGTGGGCTTGACTCAAAATGGCCAGCACATGGTCATCAAAGGACGCGTTGTCAGTTCCGATGCCAGCGGCAATATCTATAAAAATCTGGTAATTCAGGATGAAACGGCTGCCATCACTTTGTCAATTAATGCAAATAGTTTGTACAATTCTTACCGTTTGGGTCAGGAACTGGTGATTGACGTGACGGATATGTATATCGGAAAATATTCTGGTTTGCAGCAGTTCGGTTTCCCTGACTATGACGATAAGTTCGGTTGGCAGACTACTTTCATGCCGCTTGAATTCTTTAAGGAACACGTTCAGCTCAACGGTCTGCCCGATGTTTCGAAAGTGGATACGCTGACTACTACTATCGGAGCTCTTCCGGCTGCAACTGATGTTCAGGGCATTCAGACTATGCAGAGCCGTCTGGTGCGTTTCGACAATGTATCATGGCAGGAAGCCGGTCAGACTTTCGCTGAATCAGAAAAGACGGTGTCACGTAACCTCGTTGATGCTGAAGGAAAGACGCTGACAGTGCGCAACAGCGGTTATGCTGATTTCTATAATAAGGTTCTTCCGGAAGGCGAAGGTTCTGTAGTGGGTATTTTGGGCTACTTCAACGGCACTTGGCAGTTGACTCTCCGCTCTTATGAAGACTGTATCTTCGGTAGCCAGGAAGGCACAAAGAACAAGCCATATAAGGTTTCTGAAGCAATTGCCGGAGTGAACGAAAAAGAAGGTTGGGTAGAAGGCGTTATTGTCGGTGCCGTAGCTCCGGGTGTTAGCCAGGTTGCAAGCAACAGCGACATTGAATGGAAAGCTCCGTTTACTCTTGACAATACGATTGTCATCGCTGAGAGCGCTGACGTTCGCGACTATACAAAGTGTATGGTAATAGACCTTCCGGCAAACTCCAAACTCCGTGAGGTTGCCAACTTGCAGGCTCATCCGGACAATGTCGGTGAAACTATCAAATTGAAAGGTAAGTTTACAAATGTTCTTGGTATGGTCGGTATCGCTGACAACCTCGGAACTTCAAGCGATTTCGTTTTCTCAGGAACAATTACTGTAACCACTTTGGAAGAAAATTTCGATTCTTACGGTGCTACTATCAGCGGATTGCTTGCAACGGGATGGACAAGCGTGAAGGTGAAAGGCAACAAGGAATGGTTCTTGAAGGAATTCGACAGCAACACCTATGCATCAATGACCGGTTATAAGGGAACTGCTCCATTTGAATCATGGTTGATTACTCCGGCTATTAATGTCGACAACATGACAGAAAAAGTGTTCAACTTCCGCACACAGGTGGCTGACTACGGTAGTGTGAATTCTAAGTTTGAAGTATATGTATTGACTTCCAACGACCCGACTAAGGCAACAAAGACAAAGGTTGACGCTGTTTTGGCCGATCCGGCAACTGCAACTTCAACTCCGTATAGCGAGTGGGCTAATTCCGGAAATATCGACTTGAGCGGCTATACAGGTAAGGTGTATATCGGTTTCTGCTATTCTGCTACTCAGGATGCTGAATACGCAACTTGGTGTCTTGACGACGTGAAAGTAGGTATCCGTGGTGAGGATGCTCCTAACACGGGCGACCGCGACGGTTCGGCTGAAAAGCCTTATACCGTTGCTGACGTGCTCACCAATGTACAGGGTACAGGCGTATGGGTGAAAGGCTATATTGTAGGCTATGCTTCTTCTACAGTAGCTACTGATTCAGCCGTATTCGGTGTAACAGGAACTGTTTCAAAAACAAACCTGCTGTTGGCCGATTCTGCTGATGAAAAGGATGTCAAGAATTGTATTTCCATCGCTTTGCCGATTGGCGGTGTACGCGATGCGCTCAACTTGAAGGAAAATCCGGGCAATTTGGGCAAGCTCCTTACTATCAAGGGTGACTTGGGAACAAACCTTTATATTCCGGGTGTGAAATCTCCGACAGAATATAAATTGGGCGAATAACCGTTTGCCTGTAAACAGATAGACATTGCAGCCGTATCGTCAAGATGCGGCTGCAATTTTTTTTAGGAAAAGCGTTAAAAAAGTTGTAAATGTCTTATGAAATCCATATCTTGCAACTGAAACAGATACCATTACTCTTATTCCATGAAATAGCTATGAGGACGTTCGTTTTTATTCTTCTTTCTCTTGTTTTTGGAGTTGCAGGGGCACAAAATGAGAGGGAACTGTCGGTGTTGCCGGTGGATTCCATACCGAGTGTTGAATTTGAGGGACTTGAGCAAGGCCATCGTTTTTTCAATTCTCCTTTTTGGGACGATTTCTTCCGTCTTCATTCCAATGACTTTAAGGAATATTATAAAATCTCGGCAAAAATGCATCCTGTTCAGAAATACATTCTGACATCTCATTTTATCGATCAGCATGCCTATATTGCTTTTGAAGTAAGAGGTGCGGCTTCTTTTTTCCATGCAGGTGTGATAACCGGCGTTTATGCACACGTGGTGAGCTATTTGGACGGAAGAGTGGATACTTCCTATTTTGGTACGGTGATGGACCCGGCTACCGGTACTTTTCGTGATGTGCCTTTCAGTATGCTGAACGGTGATTTTTATGTGTTTGTTCCGAAAAACAAGAAAAAATGAAAAAGTTTGTATTGTATGTGATTGCTGCAATTCTGTCCTGTATGCCGGCAGTTGCAGGGAATGATGTGAAAATAGTGAACAGTTCGGATGCCTATATCCCCCTGTGTTCCAAAAAGGCGACTAAAAATCTGACTAAGCTGATGAAGGGGTATCTTAGCCGTCTGGAAGGAGTGCCTGCTGAGGTGAGAATGTACCACATTTATACGGTGACTGACAACAGCATGCCGACTTTTGCAGCCTTGGATTCTGTATCGTTAATGTATAAAGATTTATTGGCAAAGGGCTTTCCTCAGTATGATTTCGAGCAACCGCGGCCATATCTTGCTCCTGATAAGTTTTGGGTGGATGAGGAGTGGAAAATGCCGTTGTCGGCAGAGGATTTTTCAAATCCGAAGAAATGGAAAAAAGTGCCGGCAAGCACAACTGTCGTGTTGGATATGGATTATCGTCCGATAGGGGGCGCAATGTTCTGCCAGAAAGGAATGTTTTCGCTCGACGATGACTCGATAAGTGCCGCTGACGCTTTGTCCATACGTCATTGTGCGAATGTCGTCAAGATGGGAGAATCAGTGGGTGTCAAATGGTATGTCAGTTTCCCGTCGTTGGTCGTTCCCAATCCGCTTGGAGTCACTGCCAGTGGTGATGTCCTTGTCTTTATCGGTAATGGTGAAGAGGTATTTTTCATGCCGCTGGACGAGTTTCTGGCGTTGGAGCAGGAAAGGCGTGGCGGTGACAAGCAGTTGACACCGATTGTGCTGAAAACTTTTGAGAAATACATTAAGAATTTGCTGCGGAGGTAAAAATAATTGTGGGTTATGAGAACAGTTCCTGTTTTTATAGTATTGATGCTGATGCCTGTTCTGGTCGGATGCTTTGGTCAGGAGGTGTACATAGTGGTTGAAAACCGCTCGGACGATTCTTTGTATGTCTGCTTGAAAGAAAATTACGCTGATACGCTTTTGCCCGGGAATAAGTATTTTCATAGTGGTTACCTTACTCCTGTGAGTGGTAGCAGCAATATTTTGAAATTCTCTTATTGGGGTATGAATGAGCACGATTTCGATGAGCCTTTTGGGGGTTCCGATACTATTTCACTCTTTTTTGTCCGGTGGCAGGTGATTAATCAGTTGCCGTATTGGATTGTTAGAGAAAGAAGCATGATTCTGGCACGCTACGACATTACCCGTCCGATTGTAGAGCACTTTGACGGAAAGTTTGTCTATCCTCCCACGCGGCAACTTTTGGATGCCGGCGTAAAAGTTTTTATCGCACCCGATGGCTCATCGGAATGGAATTTGTTAACTACTGAAGACGTTGAATATGAATAGAATAGTAACTATATTTTTATGCTCCATTGTTGTCAGCCTTTTTGTGGGCTGTGATTATGTGAAGGGTATAAGTGTCGACAATCAGAGTAATGATACGTTGCTTTTCTGTGTCAAAGGTTCTGCTGCTGATACGTTGCCTCCGGTACAAATGTTAGACAAATATGATTTGATAGCGCCGGGTGAGGAGGGGTATTATGGGGGTATGGTCAACGGGCCGGATGACTATACGATGTTTTTTGATGATAGGTCAAGATTTACGACGGTGTTCATTTTCCGAATGGAAACTTTCAGGAAATATTCGTATCACCGTATCCGGACTGAAAACCGCATTCTGGCTCGCTATGTGTTGGATTTGGAAGCATTGAAAGCGGTGAATTGGTCTTTGACTTATCCGCCGTCACGGCAGATGTTCGATGCCGGAGTCGACATATATGTGAACCCCAACGATCCCGACGAATGACGCCTTGCAAAGGTCAATGCAGCGGTAACAGACAGATAAAAGCCGTACTTAAAGTGGAAAACGTACATACATCTCCTTGCACTACAGCCCTAACCCTCGGTTAGGGCTGTCTTTTTTGTAAGTTTATTTTGATAATTAGGTTTTTTGTTGGCAATTTGCGCTTGAGAACGATAATTTGTTAGCAAAATACTTGATTTTTATTGCAAATCGTTATGCATTTGCATAAACAAAAACTAAATCTTAATATTTATGAGGAAGACTTTTACAATTTTCATGATGGCTGCGTTGGGCGTGATGCCTGCGGTGGCCGAAGACTTTGCTACGGCCGGCGACGGCACAACTTACTCGTTTGAAGCATTAAGCGGTATCGAAGGAAGCGGTGTGACGAAAGACGGAACTGTTTATCGTATGGCAAATACGGTAACGATTTCTCAGGGCGACAAGTTTGTGCTCGACGAAGGCATATTGGTTGAAATGGACAACGATGTTGCGCTGAATGTGGAATGCAATGCCGATTTCGATGTCGACGAAACCGTGCTTTTCACGCGTTCCGATGAGACGAGCGAACCGAAAGGTATTTCCGTCAGCGACAATACGGAAATCATGAAGTTCCGCAATGTGAATTTCGAATACTGTCAGTTGCGTACCCTTTCTGATGTCGGAATCAGTGTGGAGGATTGCGAATTTAAGTATGCTGTCGGTGCGTTGAGCAGCTCTGGCGCATTGTCGTTTGGCGGTTCCGGCAGTGTCAATACGGTGAAGAACTGCCGTTTTGAGGAAAATACGGTTCCGGCTATGGGTGCAGGTGCCAATATTTTCTGTTCTGTGACAGTTGACAACTGTTATTTATACGACAACAACTCGGCGAATACCAACAAGCCGCAGATCAACCTGACGGCTCCCGGCGACGGTGAGCTGCGCATCTCCAACTGTGAAATTGTCGGTAACAAGCGTACTATGGTAGGCGGTATTGCCGTAGGAAACATGTTGCAGGGAGCAGGGGCGAACAAAGTAGTCATTGAAAACAACAAATTGACCGACCACCGTTACGGTATTACTGCTATCGGCCCGATGGACATCGATATTATTGGCAACACAATGATTGACAACAAGTACGAGACTAACCCGATGAACGGCGGTAGCGGCATCAGTATCTACGACTCTTCCCGCAAGTTGACCTCCATGATTACCGGCAACCATATCGAAGGCAGCCTTTGGGGTGTGACGATTATCGGTGGCAAGGATGTGAATATGGGTAAAGTGGACGACCCGAACGCTGCCGACTACAACCCCGGCAACAATGTGTTTGTCGACAATGGCAACAACGGTGTGCTCTACGACCTCTACAACAATACGGACCTGACGGTCTATGCACAGGGAAATACCTGGAATGTTGACGAACAGACAGCCGAAAAGATTGAAACGGTAATATTCCACAAGAACGATGACCCCAGTCTGGGCGAAGTCATCTATATGCCGGCAGGTGGCGAGGGTAGTGTGTCGTCAGCATTGAACGACATCAATTACGTCTATAGCCGTGCGGACCGTGCAGTACTGGTCGGTACTGTTGATGCTGTGGCAGAGGTCTACAGCTTGAGCGGTGCGCTGTGTGGCAAATACATGGCTGCTGAGGGCAGAATCGACCTTTCCGGATTGGCCACAGGGCTTTATCTGGTGAAGGTGAGTGCGCCGGAAGGCGTTGCTGTGCTGAAGTGCCAGTTGTAGGACTATCGTTCGGAAAAGTGATAAGGAGCGGCCATGTGCCGCTCTTTTGTTACAGGTTATAATATTTTTTATAATTTTGGTGATAAAATATCACTAAAAAATTTGTTTTTATAAAAATATATATTAAATTTGCATCAACTGGTAATAGTTTTGTATAAGTTTAAAAATTCAAAGTTTAGTATATCGGAAAATAAAAAAGGTTTCAATTTAACTGATAGGGAAATTGTTGATAAAAATGAGTAGTTGCTTTTAATAGGAACATCCGTTGCTGATTTCGGGTGTTCTTATTCTGTTGTCCTGTTGGAGAAAGAAATGTTCTAAATGTATCATTTATTGTTCGGAAAACCTTACCTTTGCAGGCGTAAAACACTAAAGACAATCAACGGATGGGTTTGGAAAAATTTTTGAAAACAGTGCTGGTTGGCGCATTGATGATGTGTCCTTTTGTGATGCTTGGTGAAAATACGAATGAAGGCAGTATGGTGCCTTCCGACAGTATTGCGGTTGCCGACAGTGGGCAGCCGACGGTTTCGCTCGATGCCGATACCGTGTTTGCCGACGATGCGGTTGCGGTCGAATTTGTTGACGAGAGCACCCGTTTTAATGCCAAACAGCTGATTCTTCCCGGAGCTTTGATAGCAGTTGGATCGTTGGGACTTGTGCCTGCCGTGAAAGAAATCAACCGTGACATTAGGGACGAGGTGGCGGATATGTGCGACGGACATTATTTCCGTGCTGACGATTATCTGCAATATTTGCCGGTGGTTTCCACCTACGGCCTGAGCCTGTTGGGCGCTAAGGCACGTCATTCCTATCTCGACCGGACATTTCTTATTGCAACGTCTTACCTGACGATGGGAATCCTTGTCAACGGTTTGAAATACACCGTCCGTGAACCCCGTCCGTATAATCCGAATGTGCGCAATTCGTTCCCGTCGGGACATACGGCAACGGCCTTTATGGGTGCCGAACTGGTTCGAATGGAATACAAGGATGCTTCCGTATGGTACGGAGTGGGCGCTTATGTAGTGGCTTCCGGTATCGGAGTGCTTCGTGTTTGGAACGAACGCCACTGGGCAACAGATGTGTTGGCCGGTGCCGGTATCGGTATTTTGAGTGCGCGTGTGGCCTATTGGCTGCTGCCGTTCGAACGCCGTCTGTTCGGACTCGACAAGAAGAAAAATGCGTCCGACATGGTGGCTGTTCCTTATTACAGCCCGACTGACCGCTCTTTCGGAGCATCGCTCGCCTTGACATTCTAAAGTTGAGGAGACGGAAAAAGTATCTTTTGAGGTACGAAAGTCGTTTCACAGATACGGTTTGTCGTCAAAAAATCGTACCTTTGCGCCTGATTTTTAGGATTGTAAACAATAGATAGAAGTTAGATGACAAAATTACCTTCACCTTTGGTGGCCTTTGTACCCATTGTGATAATGGTGGTACTGCTTTATTTTGCTATCAGCACTTTCGGCAGTGATGCCTTGAACGGTGCGAGCCAGATAGTTCTTTTGGTAGTCAGTGCGATATGTGTGCTGATTGGTATGCTTTTCTATAAAGTGGAATGGCAGGAATTCGAGAACGATATTGTCCGAAACATCAAGGGTGTAGCCTCGGCTTTGATTATATTGCTGATAATCGGTGCTTTGGGCGGTTCGTGGATGGTGAGCGGCGTTGTCCCGACGCTGATTTCCTACGGTATGCACATCATTCATCCGAAGTTCTTCCTTGCTTCGGCATGCCTTATCTGTGTGTTGGTTTCAGTGATGACCGGCAGTTCGTGGACCACGATTGCCACTATCGGTATCGCCCTCATGGGTATAGGCCAGGCGCAGGGATATTCCGACGGCTGGGTTGCAGGTGCCATCATTTCCGGAGCTTATTTCGGCGACAAGATTTCGCCGCTGTCCGAAACTACGGTGTTGGCATCGTCAGTGACGAAAACTCCGCTGTTCCGTCACATTCGCTATATGATGATAACCACCGTTCCGTCGATTGTCATCACGCTGATTATATTTACGGTTGCCGGTCTGAGCGGTTCGGTGGCCGACAGTTCGCAGATTGCCCTGATTGAACAGGAGCTGGGCGAACGTTTCGTCATCACTCCGTGGCTGTTGCTTGTGCCGGTCATTACGGGTGTGCTGATTGCCCGTCGCGTGCCTTCGCTGATTACGCTGTTTGTTTCCACGCTGCTGGCCGTCGGCGCGGCAGTGGTATTCCAGCCCGCCAACTTGCAGGAAATAGCCACAGGCAGCGACAATGCCCTTTTTGAGGGCGTAATCCGTACGCTGACGGTGAGCACCAGTCTGGAAACCGGCAACACGATGGTCGACGAGCTGATTGCCACACGCGGCATGTCGGGAATGATGAATACCGTATGGCTGATTCTTTGTGCCATGTGTTTCGGCGGTGCCATGACAGCCGGAGGAATGCTCCAGAGCATCACGTCGATGTTTGCCCGCATGATGAAGAGCACGTTCTCTGTGGTCACTTCTACGGTGTGCTCGGGGCTGTTTCTGAATGTGGCTACCGCCGACCAGTATATCAGCATCATTCTTACCGGAAACATGTTCCGCAAGTCGTATGAGGAGAAGGGCTACGAAAGCTGTCTGCTCAGTCGCAGTGTGGAGGATTCGGTCACGGTAACCTCTGTGCTTGTTCCGTGGAATTCCTGCGGTTTGACCCAGTCGACAGTACTCAATGTGTCCACACTGACCTATCTGCCGTATTGCTTCTTCAACTACCTCAGTCCGCTGATGAGTATTGTCATCGCCGCCATCGGCTACAAGATTGTCCGTCTGCGGAAAAAATAGGCCTCAGGCTGTCCGTAGTTTGCCTGTGTTCCGTCATCTCGAAGGGTGGGGACATGGGCAGGCCTGAAAAGATGTGCTCTTTTTCGTTTTTAGAAATAATTAAATAAAATACCGGGGGAATTTAACTAAATAATTCGGCTAAATTTGTATCTTAGCAAAGTAATAAAACAATTGATGATACAAATCAATTCTTCAATATGGAAAACAGATATTGTGTGATTATGTGCGGCGGAATCGGCAGCCGGTTCTGGCCGTTCAGTAAGACGGCCGCTCCCAAGCAGTTTCTCGACTTCTTCGGAACGGGACGTTCGTTGTTGCAAATGAGTTATGACCGCGTCAGCAACATTATTCCGATGCGTAACATTATTGTCGTGACAAACGAAATGTATGCTCCTCTTGTGAAGGAACAGCTTCCGGAATTGCGCGACAACCAGATATTGCTTGAACCTGACCGCCGGAACACAGCACCGTGCATCGCATGGGCCGCTTACCACATCCGTGCCATCAATCCGAATGCCGTGATGCTTGTTGCTCCTTCCGACCATCTTATTCTCAAGGAGGATGCTTTCCAGAAGGCCGTGCTGAAGGGCTTTGACTTTGTGGTCAAAAACAACAGCCTGCTTACGATGGGCATCAAGCCGAACCGTCCGGAAACGGGCTACGGCTATATCCAGGTCAGCCACGAGGGTTCGTCGGTAGAGGGCATTGAAAAGGTCAAAACATTTACCGAAAAGCCCGATTTGGAACTGGCAAAAGTTTTCCTCGAAAGTGGTGAGTTTTTCTGGAATTCGGGAATGTTCATGTGGTCGGTTAATTCCATTATCGACGCGTTCCATGAGTATGCTCCGGAAATTGCCATGCGTTTCGACAAGGGGCTTGGAAAATTCGGTACTCCGAAGGAAATGGAGTTCATCAACAAGGAATTCCCGGCTTGTCAGAACATCTCTATCGACTATGCCGTCATGGAAAAGAACAACAACGTGTATGTGCAGTGTGTTGACCTTGGCTGGAGCGATTTGGGCTCATGGGGAGCTCTGTACGAAAAATCGCCGAAAGCCGACAACGGCAACGTGATGCGCAACTGCAAGACTGTTATCAGCAACTGCGAAGGAAACATCTTTGCCGCCAAGACGGAAAAACTGATTGTGGCTTCCGGACTGAAAAACTATATCGTGGCCGACAACAACGATATCCTGCTGATTTGTCCGCTTGACGAAGAACAGAAAATCAAGCAGTATGTGAATGAAGTGAAAGCCAATTTCGGTGACGAGTATCTGTAGGACGATATCTCTCTACAATGAGCTATATACGGCAACCGGTTCCTGTATGGGGATTCCGGTTGCCGTTTTTTTCTTCAGTGCTGTTGTGTCCTTCCTCTTTGTGTGAGAGCGAAATATGCGGCCAACTCACGCAACTCAACAGTCGCGTTGTTGAGTTTTTGTGAAGTCTGTTTCTGTGCCGGAGCCGTTTCCTGTCTCTAATTTTGTAAGAAAATTTAATTATGAAAAACTATACAGCAAAAGCATTGAAACTCATTTTTGCCGGGTTGTTCTGCATGATGGCAGTTCTCGGCTCAGCTGCCGGAAAAAGCGGATTCATTGAGGTGGACGGCCAGAATCTTCGTACTCCCGACGGCCGGAAATTCTTTATTCAGGGTACTAATCTGGGCAACTGGCTGAATCCGGAAGGATATATGTTCGGATTCAAGAAAACCAATTCACCGCACTTCATCAACGAAATGCTCTGTCAGCTCGTCGGACCTGACTTCACGGCTGAGTTCTGGCAGCGTTTCAAGGACAACTATATCACCCGCGACGACATTCGTTTTATCCGTTCGACAGGCTGCAACACGATACGCCTGCCGTTTCACTACAAGCTGTTTACCGATGAAGACTACATGGGACGGTCGGCAAACCATGACGGATTTGAGCGTATCGACAGCATCGTGGCGTGGTGCCGCGCAGAAGGACTGTACCTCATCCTTGACATGCACGATGCTCCCGGTGGACAGACCGGTGATAACATTGACGACAGCTACGGATATCCGTGGCTGTTGGTCAGCGAACGGAGCCAACAGCTGTTCTGCGACATCTGGCGGCGTATTGCCGAACGCTACAAGGACGAGACCGTCATTCTCGGCTACGACCTGATGAACGAGCCGATAGCTCATTATTTCGAGGACAAGGAAATGCTCAACGCGCGTCTGATGCCGCTTTACCGCCGCGTGGCTGCCGTCATACGGGAGGTAGACACCAACCATATTCTTCTGTTGGGCGGAGCGCAGTGGAACAGCAATTTTCAGCCGATAACCGATACGACGTTCGACCGGAAAATCATGCTGACCTGCCACCGCTATGGAGGCGGAGCGTCGAAGGAGGCCATCGGCAGCTTCATTGCCTTCCGCGACAGTGTGAACCTGCCTATGTATATGGGAGAAATCGGCCACAACACGATGGAGTGGCAAGCTACTTTTGCACAGGTGATGAAGGACAACAACATTGGCTACACTTTCTGGCCCTACAAGAAAATCAACGAGTCATGTTTCAATGCCGTCGTTCCGCCGAAGGACTGGCAGGTGATTGTGGACTTTGCCGAAGCCGACCGTTCTTCGTATGAAGCTATCCGCAAATGCCGTCCCGACCAGCAGGAGGCCCGCCGCATTCTGGTGGAATATTTGGAGGCCGTCCGCTTCAAGATCTGCGTAAAACAAGAGGATTATATTCGCTCATTGCTCCTTGAGGACTACGATTAACTTACGTTTTTTGTGCAAAATCTTGCTGAATCGTAGCTTTCTGCATCTGTCTTGGCTTTCGTTTGACGTTCTTCTGTTATCTTTGTAAAAGATTAAGGTGCAGTCAGGCTCGTGGCTTTGAAAAGCCGGGTTGGCTGTTGTTTTATGTGAGCCTCGAAAAATCCATTTAACAAATCGACATATATCCAAAACAAACAGAATTTATGAACCTAAAATCCAAATTACTGTTGGGAATGGCGGCTCTTTCCCTGTTTACTGTTAAAGCGGAAACTCCGGCCTATCTCGATCCTACAAAACCTATTGAAGTGAGAGTGGAAGATGCTCTTTCACGAATGACTACTGAAGAAAAAGTGGCGATGCTCCATGCACAGTCGAAATTCTCTTCTCCGGGTGTTCCCCGCCTGGGTATTCCGGAAAACTGGACGACCGACGGCCCTCACGGAATCCGTCAGGAAGTGGAATGGGACGAATGGGGCGGTGCAGGGTGGACCAATGACTCCTGTACGGCTTTCCCGGCACTGACTTGCCTTGCCGCAACGTGGAATCCGGAAATGGCGGCTCTCTATGGCAAGAGTATCGGTGAAGAAGCACGCTACCGTAATAAAAACATTCTGCTCGGTCCGGGTGTGAACATCTACCGTACGCCTCTCAATGGACGAAATTTTGAATATATGGGCGAAGACCCTTATCTGGCTTCAAAAATGGTAGTTCCTTACGTCGTGGAAGTACAGAAAAACGGCGTAGCTGCCTGTGTGAAGCACTTTGCGCTCAACAATCAGGAAATCGACCGCGGCCATATCAATGTCATTGTCGACGACCGTGCGCTCTACGAAATCTATCTTCCGGCCTTTAAAGCTGCCGTACAGGAAGGTAAGGCTTGGGCCATTATGGGTGCTTACAACCAGTATAAGGGACAGCAATGCTGCCACAACCAATATCTTCTCAACGATATCCTGAAAGGTGAGTGGGGATTTGACGGCGTTGTCATTTCCGACTGGGGCGGCACGCACAACACAGAACAGGCTATTTTCAACGGTCTTGACATGGAATTCGGTTCTTGGACCGACGGCATGAAATCAGGCGTTAAAAATGCCTACGACTACTATTATCTTGCCAATCCGTATCTTGATATGATTAAATCGGGCAAAGTCGGCACAAAAGAACTGGACGAAAAGGTGCGCCGCATTCTTCGTCTCGTGTTCCGCACGACAATGGCTCCGTCGCGTCCTTACGGCTCATTTGCAACAGAGGAACACGCTCTTGCTGGCCGCACGATTGCACAGGAAGGTATCGTGTTGCTGAAAAACGACAAGAACCTTTTGCCGGTCGACACGAAGAAGGTGCGCAAGTTGCTTGTTGTCGGCGAAAATGCCGTACATCCAATGACGATTGGCGGTGGTTCTTCATCGTTGAAAGTGAAATATGAAGTGTCGCCGTTGCAGGGTATTCTTGCCCGTGCAGAGAAGGACGGTGTTGAGGTGGTCTATAAAGGCGGATACGCATCGCCGGCGGTTGCTGCACAGGATGTGAAAGGTGCCGTGGCTCCGGAAAAGATTTTTGACCTCAATGACCTGCGTGCCGAAGCTGTTGAGGCAGCTAAGGATGCCGACATGGTGCTTTTCATTGGCGGTTTGAACAAGAACGACGGTCAGGACTGCGAAGGCAACGACCGCAAATCGTACAATCTGCCTTATGAACAGGACAAGACCATCGAGGCCATTGCTGCCGTAAATCCGAATATTGCCGTGGTAATTGTCAGCGGTAATGCAGTAGCCATGCCTTGGGTAGGCAAAGTGCCGTCAATCGTTGAAACATGGTACAGCGGTACAGAAGCCGGTAACGCCCTCGCTTCGGTGTTGTTTGGCGATGTAAACCCGTCAGGAAAACTGCCGTTCACGTTCCCGGTTCGTTTGGAAGACAACGGCGCCCACGCTCTTGGCGAACACCCGGGGGACCATGTCAACGTACGCTATAACGAAGGTCTTTTCGTAGGCTATCGTTGGACAGACAAGGAGAATCTGAAACCGCTGTTTGCTTTCGGTCACGGACTTTCGTACACCACTTTCGAATATGGAAAGCCGACTATCGACAAGAAGGAAATGACAGCCGACGGAACGGTTACCGTATCAGTTCCGGTGAAAAATACCGGCGACCGTGAAGGTAAGGAAGTAGTCCAACTCTATATCAGCGACAAGAAGTCGTCGCTTCCGCGTCCAGTGAAGGAACTGAAGGGCTTTGAAAAGGTTACTTTGGCTCCGGGCGAAGAAAAGGTCGTTTCGTTTACCATCAACAGCGAGGCTCTTTCTTATTTCGACGACAAGAAGCACGAATGGGTAGCAGAACCCGGAAAATTCGAAGCGCTTGTTGGCGCATCCTCTACCGACATCAAAGGCAAAGTGGCTTTCGAATTGAAATAAACCGTTTGAGTATCAATACAAAAACCGGCGTCTTTCTGATGGGGAAGACGCCGGTTTTTCTTTATTGGGGAAAGAGTTAGAATTCTGCGATGTATTCGTCAAAAGTGCCGCTGAGGATGTTCATTTTTTCCTTTAGGCGCATCTTTTTTCTTGAGATGCTGCCTTTGGCAATATGGTAAATCTCGGCAAGCAGCGACAGTGGAAGTTCCATTTTGATGAGGCAGCAGAAACGTATTTCCTCATCGGTCAGTGTCGGATGCTTTGCTTTCAGCCGGAAGGTGAAATTGTCGAAACAGGCATTTGTATTGTTGACAACTGTTTCCCAGTCTTCTTCCGCCAGGTGCAGGGCTCCCGTCCTGTTGCGTGTATTCATCAGAATCGGAACCGTTATGGCGTTCAGGCGTTTGAAATATTCCACTTTCTGGCTCAACTGGTCGATTTCCATCTTTTCCTTTGCCTCTTTTTCACGCAGAAGCTGTACTTCCGTCTGCTGTTGTTTGAGCATGAGCCGGTAGTTCTCTTTTTTCTCCTGCTGTATGCCAATCTCCAGTCTTGACTTTTTCCGTTTCATGTTATGGTAGAATACAAACAGAAGAAGCAATATCAGCGCAAACAGCGCCAATAGCCGGTAGAACAGCATCCAGTCGCGTGTGCGCTCGTTTTCCGATTCGATTACCCTTTCCTGTTGCCGTTTGAAATCCTGCAACATGCGGGCGCGTTCCAGGAAAATGTCCTTGCGGTCCATGTCGAGCGAATCCCGTAAGTCGGCATACTTTTTCATGCAAGCCAGTGCCTCTTTCGACATTCCGTGGAGGTTCAGCCAGTGGGCTGCGTTACGGTAGGCGTTCATCTTTTCCATCAGTGGCATCTGCTGTACAATGTTCTGGAACTTGCCGTAGGATGCCGGGTCGGGAGATATGAAATATTTGATGCACACTTTGGCACGGTAGGCTTGCGGCACACCTACTGAATCTGTTGCAATGGCCTTTTCGAGTGTTTCAAGGGCCAGTTCTGGTTCGTCGAGGGCCAGTTGCGTGCGTGCCTTTTCCAGCAGCATTTCGGCTTTCCATTTCCAGTTTCCGTAGGGCGCATAGCGGCAGGCCTTACTGAAAGATACGAGGGCATCTTCGTTCCGTTTGTGTTCGCGGTGAATCATTGCCTCCGTCTGATAGGCTTTCGACAGCAGGAGGGAGTCTTTCAGCTGGCTGGCAAGGCTGATGGCTTCGTTCAGTGTTTCCATTTCTGTGGTAGCCTGCTGGTTGAAGTGATAAATCGGCACCAGATACATTTTTATCCTAAACAGCAGAGTAGAGTCAACGTTTGCTGCGAGACTTTCCGCTTTTCGGTAGTTTACCATGGCGCGGATGTAGAAATAGTCGCTGTGGAGCTGACGGGCATTGATGTAGTATGCACGGCACAATTTGGCAGAATCTCCAGTTTTCTTATAGTATTCAGTCAGTTCCAGCAGCGTGCTGTCCGGCTTCGGAAATGAATCCAGACTTTCGAAACAGCGGTAGCGAAGCAAAGTGGCGTCGGCTCTGGTCTGTTTGTCAAGACGGGTAGTCAGAAGCGTGTCGAGTTTTACAAGCAGTTCACGGGGATTCGTGTGTAATTCCCGTTCCATCGCTTCATAGTCAAAATTATGATGTTTCTGGCAGGAGAAGACAGTGGCTGCCAGACAGAATAAGACGATTATATATTTTACCATTAAATATGTATAGTTTCTTGATTTTAAGATAGGATTGCAAAGATAAGTATATCAACGGATTTCCGTCAACTAAGCTCTGTGTCTTAAGTATTTTTAGTAATATTTATGCGGATATGTGTAAATATACATTCAAATTAAGGCTTTGGATAGAAAAGGCATCCGGACATTTGCCGGATGCCTCATGTGTTTTAACGGGTTCTGCAGGCTGTTGCAGCTATTTGTCGAAACTGATTTCCTTATGAGGTGCAGGCGGATAGTCGATTGAATAGTGCAGGCCGCGGGATTCATGGCGCTCCTTGGCCTGGCGCATAATCAGATATCCGACATTGATGATGTTGCGCAGTTCGCAAATTTCTTTCGATGCCGTGCTCTGCTTGAACAGCTTTTCGGTTTCTTCATAGAGGATGTCGAGGCGGTTCCATGCACGGTCGAGACGAAGATTCGAACGGACAATGCCCACGTAGGTGCTCATAATCTGGTTCACCTCGCGCAGACTTTGGGTGATAAGCACCATTTCTTCGTTGTGCTGCGTTCCCTCGTCGTTCCATTCCGGCACATCTTCACGGAACGAGTAGTGGTCGATGTTTTCAAGGCTGTGTTTGGCAGCTGCATCGGCATAGACCACAGCTTCGATAAGCGAGTTGGAGGCCAGACGGTTTCCGCCGTGGAGTCCTGTGCAGGAACATTCGCCCACTGCATACAGGCGCTGGATAGACGAGCAGCCGTTGAGGTCAACCTTGATACCGCCGCAAAGATAGTGGGCGGCAGGAGCGACCGGAATATAGTCTTTTGTGATGTCGATTCCGAGGCTCAGACACTTGGCGTAGATGTTCGGGAAATGATGTTTCGTCTCTTCGGCATCCTTGTGGGTGACATCGAGATAAACGTGGTCTTCGCCGCGCATCTTCATTTCGTTGTCAATGGCACGGGCTACGATGTCGCGCGGTGCCAGCGACAGACGTTTGTCGTATTTCTGCATGAATTCCTTGCCGTCGCAGGTGCGGAGTACGGCTCCATAGCCGCGCATGGCTTCCGTGATGAGGAACGACGGACGGTCGCCCGGATGATAAAGTGCCGTAGGGTGGAACTGGATGAATTCCATGTCCTGTACGGTACCTTTGGCGCGGTAAACCATGGCAATGCCGTCGCCGGTAGCTACCGACGGGTTGGTAGTCGTCGTATATACCTGACCGATACCACCGGTTGCCATGACTGTCACTTTCGACAGGAATGTGTTCACCTTTTTGGTCGCCAAATCAAGCACATAGGCTCCGTAGCAGGTGATGTCGGGGGTGCGGCGTGTCACAATTTTTCCAAGATGGTGCTGTGTGATGATTTCTACGGCAAAGAAATTTTCGTAGATGTCAATGTTGGGATGCTGTTTCACGGCACGAATCAGACTTTCCTGGATTTCAGCTCCCGTATTGTCGGCATGGTGAAGGATACGGAATTCTGAGTGTCCGCCTTCGCGGTGCAGGTCGAATTCGCCTTTCTCGTTTTTGTCAAACTGCACGCCCCATTCAATCAGCTGTCTGATTTGTTCCGGAGCGTTCTTCACCACCTTCTCAACTGCCTGACGGTCACTCAGCCAGTCGCCGGCTATCATCGTATCTTCAATGTGTTTGTCGAAGTTATCAACAAGCAGGTTTGTCACCGAGGCAACACCGCCTTGCGCGTAAAACGTATTGGCCTCTTCCAGTGTAGTCTTGCACACCAGTGCAACCCTACCTTTGCCCGCTACTTTCAGGGCATAGCTCATTCCGGCAATTCCGGAACCTATCACAAGAAAATCGTACTTATAAACCATAGCCTTTCGCATTAGTTTTTAGAATACAAATGTAACAAGAATTTTCTTCACACTGACGTTATTCCCTCTTTTTTGTTGGCTTTGTCAGTATTATAGCCCCGCAGTATTAATTTTCATTAAACCAATAGCTTATCTGGGGAAATGTATTATTTTTGTAGGAAAACAAACCTTTTAATCACTTAAATCTTAATTTCAATGAAAAAAATGTTCATGGCAGCAGCGGCATTAATGCTGCAACTGCCGGTTTTTGCACAGGGGATTGAAGTTGTCAGCAACACGCCTCTTCCAATTCCATCGAAAGATGCAGTTTATTCGCCGGTCATCAGTCCTACAGGCGAATATCTTTTGGTCACTTCCAATGCGATGAACGGTCTGCAAAAGTATGACCTCGCAACAGGAAATCTAACTACCATCACCAACGACAACGGAGCCGGATACAACGTGAAGATTTCAAACGACGGCTCGACAATTGTCTATCGAAACACAGAATTCAAAAACCGTCTGCGCTATGTTTCTGTCAAATCAGTCAATCTGGCTACCGGTAAAACTGCCACTTTGGTCGACAAGTCACGCAACGTAAGTGCATTCGGAGCCGTGGAAGGCACAGCTGTTGCTATCGACAACAACAAGGTGACGACAAAACGCCTGGTAGGAAACAAGGTGAAGACTCCTGCCATTGCCGGTATCGTCGACGGTGATTTGGTGATTACCGTTAACGGAAAATCCAACGTCATCAATCCTGTTGGAAAGACACGCTATCTTTGGGCTTCGGTTTCGCCCGACGGAACAAAAGTGCTGTTTGCTGTTCCTAAAGCCGGCGCAACTGCCTATGTATGTGACCTGAAAGGCAACAACCTGACAGAACTCGGCCGCCTCAGCGCTCCGAAGTGGATGGGCAACAATTGGGTAGTCGGAATGGTGGACAAGGACAACGGTGAAGTGGTAACTGCTTCTACAATCGTTGCCGTACGTGCCAACGGTGCAGACTATACGACACTGACCGACGGTTCGCAAATCTGCATGTATCCTTCGGCATCGTCCGACGCTACAAAAATCGTCTACAATACAGGTGACGGAAGAATTTTCCTTATGAATGTCAAAACAAAATAGCCTTTTACTATGAAAAATCTTAAATACTTTTTAGCGGGAATTCTTGGAACGTTCGCAGCAGTCGGCTTTGCCGCATCGTTCGATGAAGCAAGAATCTATATTAATCCCGGACACGGCGGTTGGGGTGCAAACGACCGCAACCTGCAGACTATCAACCATGCAATGGGTGATACGACCGGTTTCTATGAAACCAATACCAACCTTCTGAAATGTCTGGAACTTTATCACGACCTGAAAGATTTCGGTGCAGCTGAAGTAATGTTGTCGCGCACAAAGAACGGTATTTCTGAAGATTGCGAGAAAGACGGTGTTCCGCAACTCGTTACGCTTTCCGTAATTTGCGAGGATGTGGAAGCCAATAATATCGACTACTTTATCTCCGTACACAGTAATGCGGCTTCGGAAGGCTCTACTACCAATTATCCTTTGGTGCTGTATCGCGGTACTGATGATGAGGTGGGCAACGGCTTGGTGGATGCCAAAAATATGGGTGTTGCCGCATGGCCGTTCATTAACGACAACGGTATTACTTTCAAATCTCACTACACAAAGCCTACTGACTGCAATGTGCGCGGTGACATCACTTTCATGGGCGGTTCATCGACGACAATGGGCTATACCGGTTACTATGGTGTGCTTCGCCACGGTGCAGACGGTTATCTGATTGAAGGCTGTTTCCACACTTATCAGCCGGAACGCCACCGTTTGCTCAACCCAGACTATTGCCATCAGGAAGGTATGCGTTATGCACGTGCCATCCGTTCCTGGTTCAATGGTCCGCAAGAAACAACCGGTGACATCATGGGTACGGTGAAGAATGCCAACCATCCGTTGGAACATGCGCTGTACAAATATAAAGCAGCTTCCATGGATGCTCACGCACCGCTCAACGAAACTGTCGTTGTCTTGAAAAATGCGGCTGGCGAAAAGGTGGCAGAGTACACTACGGACAAGGAATACAACGGTGTTTTCGTGTTTGAAGACCTTGAACCGGGTGTCTACACTATCGACTTCACCGAACAGGACGTATATCATCCTTATTCGGAAGAAATTGAAGTAGTGGCCAACAAGACAGTGTTTACCAATATTCTGCTTACTCCTATCAACGAAGAATTGCCGGAAGAAGATCCGGAAGCTCCGGAAGTGGAATACTATGCACATCCTGAACAGGACGGTGATATTATGGCAGCTTCTTCCTATACATTCTCACAGGTAGGTGAAATCGCTTCTATTCCGGCATTGGAAGGCTTGAACGTACGCCGTGCTATTCTCCGCGACAACAAGTACTATATTCTCGCCCACAATGACGCACGCGAACCGCGTCTGCTCGTTGTTAATCCGGAAACAGGTGAACTTATCAAGGAAATGAGCCTTGAAGGTTTGGTAACAGAAGGTTTCAACGGCAAACAGATGTCATGGACACTTTCCGATATCGCCTTTACAAACGACGGTGTGCTGATTGGTACGAACTCCGTAGTTATCGGTCGTGAAAACAACGGATACTGTAACGGAGACTTCTACATGTATGCTTGGAAGGGTGACGACACAACTCCGTTGGAAGACCAGAAGCCGACTGTTGTCTACACGATGAAGACAAATGTTACGGATAATGTTGCCGCAGCTGGTAACAACTATTCAAACTTGATGTCCAACTCATTTGCCATCAACGGTAATTTCGACGACTTCAGCTACTACTTCGATTCACATGCCGGTGACGCATGGACAACCACTTACGGTTTGCGCTATGTATGCTGGAATATGAAGAACGGTGTTCCTGTAAATACACAATGGAACGATGCTAACAGCAGCTATGATGAGTCAATTTTCGGCGAAGATGCAAGAATGACGCTTTCGCCTCTTGGTCTGAACCGTATCGTGATGGACGGCAGCAAGATTACTCCGAAGGAATTCGAAATTGATATGCTTGCCAATTCAACTCTCGACAAACCTAATTTTGAAGAGGTTAGTGTAGAAACTTCTGGCGCTAACTATTTCCGCTATGCAGACGACATCTTCATGGTTACTCCGGTATATGACAACAACAGCTACGGATTGCGTCTTTACAATGTGACTGCAGGCTTCGACAAGGCTGAACTGCTTGCCGAATATCCGGCTCTTATCACTACTGACGCTTTGAAGCCGATGTGGGCATACGGAAATGTTCGCAATGCTGACATTGATCTTTATCTGATGGTGGGCAACCAGACGGCAAAAGTGACAACTGAAGGCAACGAAATTCCGACAGAAGTGGCACGCGTCTATGCATACGACTTGAAACAGGAAAAGGGTGAGGAAGCCTATACTTTGACATTCAGCACCAACCTTCCTGCTCCGAAAGCAACAGTGAATGTTATCAACAAAGCTACAGGAAAGGTTGAATTTACTGCTCCTGCAACTAACGTGGAAGACGGACGCTTCACAGCTACTGTCAATAAGGCTGATATTGCTGAAAACACTGAATACACATGGGAAGTGGAAGTTGCTGCCGACAATGTGACACGCTTCTTCCGCAACAGCGAGGATAACAAGGATCTTGAATTCTATTGTCCTTACGGTGTGGCATTCGATAATTCTCCGGAAAGCCCGTATTTCGGACGTATGTACGTTTCCAACACATTGGAAGGTGCAACTGCCAACAATACAACCGGAGTTGGTCTTTATGCTTACGATGCTGACGGCAATCTCATCAACACTACTGCTCTTGGCTGTGGTGTGAACTGGACAGGCGCTCAGGGTGAAGGTCCTCGCAGAATTGCAGTTGCTGCCGACGGACGTATTTTCACTTCCGACCATAGCAAGACAAATACCGGTATCTACTACATCGATCCGGAAACATTTGAAGGCAAGAACATCTTTACCGGTGCGGTTAACGACGGAAACGGCTCATTGAGCATCGACGGCAAGTATGTCGGTGGACGTATCAATTCAGTAGGTGTTCGCGGTAGCGGTGAAAACACTCAGATTTTTGCTGTTGACGCAACTAAGTCGGGTTCTTCTTGGAAGAAATATGTGAACCGTTATGACATTGGCGAAGCAACAGAATGGACAGGCGAGCCGTCATACTCAGCCGTTCACGGTTCTTATTTCGGTAATGACAATAATACAATCGTTCCGGTTTCAACCGGTTTCTGGGGTGCTCAGTATCGTGGTGCAGGCAGCAGCTCTGTAGCTAACCCGTGTCTGTTCTACTTCAGCGACAAGTTGGGTGAAGTGGTATTCGATTCTTCATCATTCGACACCGGTTCATCTCAAAACGGTGCATTGGCAGTCGATGAAGCTCGTCAGCTTATCGCTCAAAGCTACAACGGCGGTGTTCGCGTTTTGAAGTATAAGATTAAGTCAGACGGCAAACCGGAAGTGGAAGTGCTCTTTGAACTTCCGTTGGAAGACCAGGGTGACTATTCTAACGCAATGGCATTCGACTACGCAGGTAACCTCTATGCCGTATCAAATGTCAGTGAACGACTCACTTGCTATGCAATGCCGACAAACGACAACCGTTGCGTGACTCCGGCAAGCTCAAAGATGATTATCCTCTTTGGTGAAAGCAGTGCTGACGAAATCGCAGCTGAGGCTAAGGCTTCTGTTTATCCGAACCCGATTGAAAGCATGGCAACCGTTAATTGCAGTGAAGGTATTCACAATGTAGTTGTCTACAACATTGCCAACGGTGCTGCTGTCTATACGGCTGCCGGAAACGGCCAAACAGAAATGTCAATCGACTTGAGCGGTCTTGCAAAGGGTGTTTACTTCGTAAGAATCAACAATACTCATACAGTGAAGGTCATCAAGAGATAAGCATTTGAACTTGATATAACAAAAGCGGGCGTGCAACTTTCCGGTTGCGTGCCCGCTTCTTTTTTGCTTCTTTCTATATCGGAATCGTTGTCAACGTCCTCGAATCGGTTGCTGTGGGCGTTTGGCTTCGTCTTTTTGTGGGGTAGATATAAAAACTTAGGGGCGTGCCTCCCGGCAAGCCCCTAAGCTGTGATTTTCAAGAAACTATTCGACTTTTACATTCTTTTGTACCACAAAACAAACATTCAGTTCACCTTTTGCAGGAGTGTTGTTTTCGATAGTTCCCATTTTCCGAAACCTTCTAGCTCAAGAAGGCATTACGGAAAACTTCACTTGGTTTTTATCAGTTGTCAGTGTTGCGTAGTAGATATTATCTTTTCCATTGGATTTCGACCTAAATGGGTCTTAATCGTTTTAACGGAATTCGTAACTGCTCTCAGATACGATGCCATTCCATTACAATAAAAACATTACTTTTTTCATTAGTTGCGATGCAAAATTACTACGATTTTTCCCAAGTCACCAAATTTTTTGATGTACATAAGCATTTTTGGATTATATTGTAAATCAATGTCTTACAAAAATTAAGCAGTGGTCATTGATGTACAAGTTGTTTTTAGGGGCATTTTTTGAGCTGTTTTTTGATAAAAAATTGGGGCAAGTCGTAAAAACCTGCCCCAATACATAACCCTAAAATTTACTGGATTTTATTTGATGACTTTGAATATTTCAGTACCGACTTTGACAAGGTAGATTCCAACTGCCGGCAGTTCTACCGACAAGGATTCCGAACCGTTGTTGTCTGTAAAGATACATTTGCCGTCAATGCCGAATACAGCCACATCCTTCATTGCCGGATTGCTGATGTTCGCTATGCCGTTGATGACATTTACAGCAGCCATTGCCGGAGCTACTGAAGCTACCGAAGAGGACAACTGCACTTCCATCTTGTCGGAAATTTCGCTGTACACTATGTTGTTTGAGTCTGCAACATATGCAGCCATTACGTCGTAGGCAAATACATCGCCGTCTACAACTGTCAAATCTTTGAAGCTACAGCTGTTTGTTTCTGCAACGACGGCATCTTCCGTTGTTGAGAACTTGGCACCCGCTTTCAGGTCGATATCTGCTTTCAGTGAGCCGAAGAACACGTTTTGGTTGTTTTCGGAATACATCAGGATAACGTCGCCGTCAGAGCCGCCTTCCAGCGTCACTTTCTGTTCAGTCATTGTAGGTGTAACAGGAATGCTCTTGACAGAGGATTCAATCGGTGTGAGCATATTGTCAACGATTTCTGCGAACATGACCAGCAAGTTGTCGTCAGCCGGTGCTACAACATCAAGTGTCAGAGTAGCTTTTCCGCCAGCCTGTCCGAAATTGCCTTGCGGAGAGTACATGAATGACGGACCAAAGAGCATTGCAAAGGAATTGTCCAGACCCATAGCTCCTGGTATTGTTGCAGCCATGCTGATATACCAGCCATAAGCTCCATCCTCACGTGTAAGCTGATAGGCATCAAAGAACGTTTCCGGACTTTCAAGCGTTCCGGTTGATTCAAGTCCTTCGAACGATGCGTTGGCAATTGTATAAGTTTCGTCGGCTTTGGCCGTATGTTCTTTGTAAAGAGTAGCCAAATAGACATTTGCAAATTCTACCGATTCCCAGTTGGCGGTAAATCCAGTTGCAGTGATGTCAGTTGCTTCTTTCACTACCGGCTTGCTGAGTGTCGGCAATGCTGCAATCATTTCAGAAGGTTGTGAAACAGAACCGTCAGACATTTTTGCTGTAACCTGGTAGTAATAAACAGTACCTGCTGTCAAGTCGTTCACGTCGTAGCTTGTTCCTTGCACTTCCTTATTCTCGAGAACATATTGGGTGTCGCCCTCTTCTGTCATTGACATGACGCTCAACAGATAGGACGCTGCTCCTTCAACGGCTTCCCAGTTGGCAGTAAATGAAGTGGCCGAATAGTTTGTTGCCGGGAGTGCTGTCGGTGCTTCAATAGGCGAAACAATCGATACTGATTCGGACAGCGGTGAAACCTTATCGCCCTGAACGGCTGCAACATCGAAGAAGTAACTTTCGCTTGGATTCAAGCCGTCTATCGTATAGGTAGTTCCGGTTACAGGTTCATTCTGGAGCAGATATACGTAGGCCCATGTATCCATGCTGAAGTAGTAGACATTCAGCAGATAGGAGTCAGCTCCTGCTACTGCATCCCAACTCAATTCGGCAGAAGTGCCCATGTATTTTGATACGGTAGGATTTTGTGGTGCGCTAAGTCCTTCGGCGGAAATTTTAATGTCATCAATAAAATATTCTCCTTCGTATGTCCACATTTGGATGAAGGATTCGGCCGTACCTTTTGAAAGAGAAAAACTGTATTCCTTCCATTCGTTTGTCAGAATAACGGATTGTGAGCTTGCTGCGTATTCTTCACCAGGGTACAGCAACAGCATGTTCAGTTCGTCGCCGCTCGATAATGCCGATTTGGCGCGGAATGTCATGGTGAATGTACCGTTGTTCGCAGAAAAATCAAGTATTGGGGTATTTAGCCAGCCGGTGTCTCCTTCATAGAATCCGATGTAGGCACTGCCGCCGGCTTGGAATACTGCGGCACCCGACCATCCCGGAACTTGTGTGTAATCGGCCGAGATGTCGCCTGTCTGTGCATTTGCTAAGTCTGTCGCATCCGGAGCGGTTTCGCTGCCTGCCGTAAATTTCGAGAAGTCTTCTTCAACGATTACCGCCGAAGCGTCATTTGCCAACATTCGGGGTGTTGACGTCACTTGTGCTTTTGTGAACTTGTAAACCGGTGTAAACAGGCGGCTGGATACCGCCTCCGTGTTTTCAACCTTCATCGTCTTTGCCCGTAATGCCTTTTTGTTTTGAGCAAAACCAACGCTTGCGCATAATGTGCAAGCCAACACTAACAATGTAATCTTTTTCATCATAAGCATAGGTTTTAATTATAAATCGTAGGCAAGTTAATAAAAAATATTTAATATTGTTGCATTTTTGCCAATAAAAATTGCATTATTGTGTTTTTGTGTTGAAAATAACAAAAAACCGTCAGGAATATCGGCGTATTCCTGACGGTTTTTATTATATATATTGTGGTGGGGAATTATACTGTAAGGATTTCCTTTTCCTTGGCAGCAAATACCTCGTCGATTTTCTTCAGGTACTTGTCGTGGATTTTTTGAACCTTTTCTTCTGCATTTTTCTGTGCGTCTTCCGGCATGCCGTCGTTCTTCACAGCTTTCTTCAAGCCTTCGATAGCATCGCGGCGGGCATTGCGCACAGAAATCTTAGCCTGTTCGGCTTCAGCTTTCGACTGTTTAACCAGCGCTTTACGGCGTTCCTCAGTCAACGGCGGAATAGAAAGGCGGATTACTTCGCCGTTGTTTTCCGGTGTGATGCCGAGGTCAGAGTTGATGATTGCCTTTTCAATTTCCTTAAACATGGATTTTTCCCACGGAGTAATGGTGATAGTGCGGGCATCAGGCACCGACACGTTGGCAACATTACTGATAGGAGCGGCGCTTCCGTAGTAGTCAACCTTGATGCCGTCGAGAATCTTCGGGTTTGCCTTACCGGCACGGATGTGTGCCAATGCTTCATCAAGATAAGCCACCGCCAATTCCATTTTTTCTTCTGCAGGAGAAATATAGAAATTTACGTCGTTCATAATTGTATCGTTTTTATTTGTTATTGTTTATTTCTGATATACCAATGTGCCGATAGGTTCTCCGTCGATCACTTTGCGGAGGTTGCCTTTCTGGTCCATGTTGAACACCACAATCGGGAGATTGTTTTCCTTGCAAAGCACAGTTGCCGTAAGGTCCATCACCTTCAGTCCACGGCTGTAGATTTCGTCGTAAGTGATTTCCGTAAACTTGACGGCTGTCGGGTCTTTTTCCGGATCGGCTGTGTAGATGCCGTCAACGCGTGTGCCTTTCAGCATCACGTCGGCTTCCACTTCGATTCCGCGCAGAGCCGAGCCTGTATCAGTTGTAAAGAACGGATTGCCCGTGCCGCACGACATGATGGCTACCTTTCCGGCCTTCATGGCGTCGATGGCTTTCCACTTGCTGTAGTGTTCGCCAATCGGGAACATGTTGATGGCAGTGAATACCTGTGCCGGCTGTCCGATTTTTTCAAGAGCCGAACAGAGAGCCAACGAGTTGATGACCGTAGCAAGCATGCCCATCTGGTCGCCTTTCACACGGTCAACGCCTTTTGCCGCTCCGGCAAGTCCGCGAAATATGTTGCCGCCACCGATTACAATAGCGATTTCCACACCGGATTGTGCCAAATCCTTAATCTGTTCGGCGTAATCGCCCACTCTAACCGGGTCGATACCGTAGCCTTGTTCACCCATCAGCGACTCGCCGCTGAGCTTCAGCAATATGCGCTTGTAACTTGTTCTCATTCTGTCTGGTTTTGTTTTTTACAAATTTAATGACTTTCCCTTAAATCTCAAACAAATCTTCAGCGTTTCTTGTAGGAAATCGTTCCTGTAGCCTGATTCGTCGGCATGACGAGCACTTCGGCTATCTGCACATGTGCAGGGGCGGAAGCGGCAAAATAGACAACTTCGGCCACGTCGTCGCCGTTGAGGGCATGGATTCCTTTATAGAAATCGTCGGCGCGTTCCTTGTCGCCGCGATAGCGCACCACGGTGAAATTCGTTTCCACCATTCCCGGCTTGATGTTCGTCACGCGCAGGGGAGTGTCGACAAGGTCGATGCGGAGTCCGTCGGACAAAGCCTTTACAGCCGCTTTCGTGGCGCAGTAGACGCTGCCTCCGGGGTAGGCGGCATCGCCGGCAATCGAGCCGATGTTGATGATGTGTCCGCGGCCTCGTTCCACCATTCCCGGCACTACCATGCGGGTCATGGCCAGCAGGGCGCGCACGTTCGTGTCGAGCACCACATCCCATTCGTCGAGGTTGCCTTCAAATTCCTTGTCCAGACCGATGACAAGTCCGGCATTGTTGACCAGTACGTCGATATTTTTCCATTTGCCTTCCAGCGAATCGAGAGCGGCACGCATGGCTTCGCGGTCGCGCACGTCGAACGGAAGTGTCAGCACGTCGACGCTTTTTGCTGTCAGTTCTGCTTTCAGTTCAGCCAGTTTTTCTGTATTTCTGCCGTTCAGAATCAGGTCGGACCCCATGGTGGCAAACTTGCGGGCGCAGCCTTCGCCGATGCCGCTGGTTGCTCCGGTAATGAAAATTATTCTGTCTTTCATACTTCAGTTTGTGATTGTTCCGTATTGAATAATATTTAACCCTGCAAAGGATTTCTCTTTTACAAAAATAACTAACTTTGTGGCAAGAGCAAACATAACCGATGAGAAATATGCAGAAGTATCTATTTTCCGTTTTGGGCAAGTTCTTTTTGATTGCCGCCGTCTTTTCCGTTACTTGTCAGCCGCTGCAGGCGGAAACGAGTTTCAGCAAACTGAAGGAAAAGGCAGAACGCTTCTATGCCTATCAGGAATGGGACAGTGCGCTTGCCATGTACGAACTGATGCTGATGCAGCAGCCTACTGATTTGCCTACCATTTCCCTTGCTCTGGCTCTTTACGGGCTGAAAGGCGACGAGGAGAAGCAGATTCAGCTCGTCGAACTGTCGCAGCAGAAGGGCATTGCTCTCAACGACCTTTTCGAAAATGTGAAGACGGAGGCGTTCCGTTTGGGAAAACCCGACATTTACGAAAATCTGCTGTTGAAAATCAAGGAAAAGCAGCCGTGGCTCAAGCGCAGCATCAATCTGCAGCTTATCAAATACTACGATTCGCGCAACAATGCGCCCAAGATGATTTCCATCAGCGATTCGCTGCTTACCGTCAATCCCGACGATATATATACGCTTTCCATCAAGGCGCGCGGACATATTCTGCTCAGCGAAATAGAGCCGGGTGTCAGCGCCTACCGCCAAATTCTGGAACTGGACAAGGACAACATGGAAGCCTTGCTCAACATTGGCATTGTCCGCTACAACGAGGTGAAACAAAAACAACTGCCGCTGGACTCTCCAACGGCAGCCGAAGCCCGCAGCTGTCTGCAGCAGGCATATTCTCAAAAACCGACTCAGTTCCTCAAGCGTATTATCGGCGAACTGACTCCGCAGCCTGCGGAATAGCGGTTTTCAACTTCTGTGTTCCTGTTTCTCGGCTCATAGCCTTTCCAATGTAAGAAACGTGTACGGATAGGGGTTCTTTTCGTCGGCAGGGAAGGATTCCTCACTCACTGTGCGCCATTCCGACGGGTTGATCTCCGGGAAAAACGTGTCGGCATCCGGAAAACGGGCGTGAATGCGGGTGAGGTACAGGGTCGACACTCTGTCGAACGTGGCACGGTAAATCTGTTCGCCGCCGATGACAAACACTTTTTCGTCATTCTTGGTGAGTTGCAGCGCTTCGGCGAGCGAATGTGCCGTTTCCACCCTTTCGGCGGTAAAGTCCGGGTTGCGCGTTATCACTATGTTGCGCCGGTTGGGCAACGCCCCTTTAGGCAGAGAGTCGTAGGTGCGGCGGCCCATAACGACGGTTCCGCCGGTAGTGACGTTCTTAAAATGCTTCAGGTCGGCCGACATGTGGCAGAGCAGGTCGCCGTTGCGGCCGATGGCTCCGTCTTCGGCAACGGCAACGATGGCACTCAGTTTTTCTTTCATATCCGTCTGTGTATGCTATACCGACACTACGCCCTTGATGTGCGGGTGCGGGTTGTAGTTTTCCAATGTAAAGTCTTCAAAGCGGAAGGAGAAAATGTCCTTCACGTCAGGGTTGATTTTCATCGTCGGGAGCGGACGCGGTTCGCGTGACATCTGCAACTGCACCTGTTCGAAATGGTTGGTGTAGATGTGGGCATCGCCGAGCGTGTGAACAAAGTCGCCGGCTTCGAGCCCCGTCACCTGTGCCATCATTTGCAGCAGGAGGGCATAGGAGGCGATGTTGAACGGTACGCCGAGGAAGATGTCGGCACTACGCTGGTAGAGCTGGAGGCTCAGTTTGCCGTCGGCCACGTAGAACTGGAAAAAGGCGTGGCAGGGAGGCAGGTTCATGTTCGGCAGGTCGGCCACGTTCCACGCCGAAACAATGATGCGGCGCGAATCGGGGTTGTGTTTGATGGTTTCCACCACTTCCTTTATCTGGTCGATATGGCCGCCGTTATAGTCGGGCCATGAACGCCACTGATAGCCGTAGATGTGACCGAGGTCGCCGTTTGCGTCCGCCCATTCGTTCCAGATGCGCACACCGTTGTCCTGAAGGTATTTCACGTTGGTGTCGCCGTTCAGAAACCACAGCAGCTCATGAATGATGGACTTCAGGTGCAGTTTTTTCGTTGTCAGCAACGGGAATCCGTCAGCCATGTTGAACCGCATCTGATAGCCGAACACGCTCTTTGTGCCCGTTCCTGTGCGGTCGCTCTTCATCACGCCGTTTTCCATGACATGATGCAGCAAATCAAGATACTGTTTCATATTTTGTCCGTTTTTTGTTTTTTCTATTCAATGCCTTCGACGTAGATGGCTTTGTAGGGCGTGGCGGGGCATACGTATTCGCATTTTCCGCAGCCGGTGCAGGCCGATTCGTCGATTTGTGGTATTTCCGTATTGTTGTAGCCTACCATCGTGATGGCTTCAGCCGGGCATTTGTGCGAGCAGGCGCCGCAGTTCACGCTGTCGGTCTGCGTGACGCAGTTTTGCAGCAGAAACTTGGCTTTGCCGATGGCGGCTGTCTTCTTTTCTTCCACGCTTAGCGGCCGTAATGCCCCCGTAGGACAGACTGTCGTGCAGAGATTGCAGGCTTCGCGGCAGAAGGAAACCTCAAAGTCCATGTACGGCTGCATCGGGTGAAGAATGCCGTATTCCGTTACAGCCGGACGGAGCACCTGTTGCGGGCATTTGCTGACGCAGAGCTGGCAGGAGGTGCAGCGGCGCAGAAAGTCGTCGCGCGACTCTGCTCCGGGAGGGGTGACGGCACGACGGCGGTTGACCGGGATACGGCCTTTTGCGGCAGCTTCCGCCTGGCGGATACCGTCGGCGGCATTTGCCAGCGACCCAGTAACGGCGGCTGTTCCCACAAAACTGAGGAAACGTCGGCGGGAGGCGTCGGGCACGGCTTTTTTCTTTTCCTTTATCATTACATCCATTGCCGGTGAGGCCGAACCTACGGCAGCACGTTCCTTGATGCGCTGCATCAGCGGTGTGGCGGCACGTCGGCGGTTGGGCGTATAGGTAATGGCGTCATCATTGCAGACATCCACGCAGTTGAAACACAGCACGCAGCGGCTCATGTCGACAACGTGGTCGCTCAAGTCGATGCAGGCTGACTTGCAGGCATATTCACAGCGGTGGCAGTTGATGCACTTGTCGGTGTCGATTTCCATCCGCCATATCGACGAGCGGCTGCACAGGCTTAATGTCGCTCCGACGGGGCAGACGGTGTTGCAGAACGTGCGGCCGTTGCGAAATGCCAGAAAGCCGACAATAACGGCTGTCAGTGCCGCTACGGAAAGTCCTACGGCTCCGGGCAACACGACGTCGACGGTCAGCAGCAGGGTGCTGTCGGTTGCGGCAGTGTTGTGTATCCATGCCGTCAGCGGACGGACGAATGCCACGACGATGCGGCCATAGGCGCTGTAAGGGTCGATAAGAGCAGGAAACGCTACCACGCCGGCACAGAGGCTGAATGCCGTCATAGTCAGCAGGGAATAGCGCAATATGTTTTTAGCCGGAGAAAAGCGGTAGCGGGCGTTTTTCTTTTTGCGGATTTTCTTGCCGAGCCGTCCGAAAAAGTCCTGAAACGTCCCCATCGGGCAGACCGTGGAACAGTACACTCTGCCGAACAGGAAGGAGGCAATGAGCCAGAAACTCACCATGCCCAAATTGAACGACAGCAGCGACGGCAGGAACTGAATCTGCTCCAGTACCGACAACTGACGGGGCAGGCAGCCGCTCACGTCGGTAAAAAATGCCGTCAGGAGCAGGAAAAACGCCAGAGAAACGGCGATACGTATTTTTTTCAGTTTCTTCATCTTCTCCGTAGTTTTAATGTCCGCAGATTTTTTCTACTTCCACATCCCTCACCGTCTCAACAATGGCGGCAATGTGGTCCATCTGTTCCGGGATGGCTATCAGTTCGGGGCACTTGGGCACGCACAGGTCACAGCGGATGCAGCGGAACGCGCTTTCTTCGTCGCAGATGGCGGCACGGTAGCGGTTAATAAAATAACGGCCTTTGGTGGAAAAAGTTTCCGAATAGACGTCGCCGAAGCGGTCGGGCACCATACCTTCTTTCAGCACTTCGTTGTAGATGCGGAAAATGCCGGGTATGTTGATGCCGTAGGGGCAGGGCATACAGCGGTCGCAGTAGGTGCAGTTGACGAGCGTGTTCGTCAGATAGGCTTCCATTGCGCGGCTCCATGTTTCCTTTTCTGTGGCAGTGAATTCCAATGGGCTGCCGAAAACCATCACGTCCTCTTTCAGTGCCGTCATGTCGGGTACGCTGTCGATGACGCAGTCAGCACCTTCGGCCGTTGCGGCATTGCGCAAAGCCCAGCCGGCTATCGGCTGTTGGGGATTGGCTTCATAAAGAATGTCGGTGGCGTCGCCGCTCATGGCGCGCAGGGCTCCGTCCTTTGTCGGGTTGGTCACGAATACGGCAAGTCCCGTACGGTGGAGTTTCTCAATCATTCGCAGAGGAGCTCCATTGAGTTTCCGGTTGTCCTCGGCGTTGTAGGGTATGCGCATGAAATCCCAGAAAGCGTCTTCGTTGAGCAGTGCGTCGACCGACGATTCGTGGTCGACATCCGTAGCTTCCAGGTGGGTGATATTGCCGCTTTTCAGCAGTTCGTCCATCACCGTTTCATCGCCAATCAGGTCTATGCCCAGATGGCGGATAACGCCTTCCTCGCGCATGCGCAGCAGAAAGTCGAGAACGCCCGTCTGCTTGTAGACGGCATTGAATTTCGCCAGGCTGTTGATTGCCTGAAGCGAATAGAAGTCGATATAGGAAGTGTGGAGCAGTTCGAGCTGTCGGGAGAAAATTTCCTTGGCTTGCGCCAGCGTTTTGATGTCCCAGGTGGGCATGGAGGTGGACAGGCGGTAGGAGGAGCGGTCGGAATCCTTCAGGGCATCGCCGAGAATACGTTCGCCTTCGCCTTCGCGATAGGCCCATGCCGTGTCGAACAGCTTTACGCCATGAGCGGCGGCAAACTGCACGATGCGTTTCCCTTCCTCCACGTCGAGCTTTTTCCCGATACGGGGAAAGGAGAGGGTGGAAATGCCCAGTCGTGGCAAACGGTCGCGGAGACGGGGCACATCGAAAGCCTTGAGTACCGGCAACTGTTCGGGTACCGACACTTCGCCTTTCAGACGTTCCGGCGGACGGACGCCGCACCCGGTGAGCGCAACGGCGGCTCCCGCCATTCCGGCAGAAGTGCGCTTTATCCATTCCCGACGGTTCATCCTGTTTGCCATTGTTTTTGCGTATTACTACGCAAAACTAACAAAAATCGGCGAAAACTGCCACCAATTGACGGCAGAAGTTTGTATGCCGGACAGGTGACGGAAACAATTCTGTCCGCTTGCAACGAAAACGGCTGTCGGTATTTGTGCCGGCAGCCGTTGCTGTATGTGTTTGTGTCGTGTTTATTCCAGACAGACCAATGTCATGTCGTAGTCTACGGAAATGGTAGTTTCTTCTTCTACCACAGCTCCTTGTTCGAACTCCTGTTCGCCATGCTCATTTTCGACGACAGCATAGTCCTTGTCGTAGATAGTTACCGGGAAGTCGTATTTCATTTTCACCTGATAAGTGCCGGGAGCCCAAGGCCAAGGTTTTGGAAAATTCGGAAAATGCCCCGGAGAAATATTCATTTTACATGTGGAATGGGCAGGGATGCAGTATCCCGGTTCCAGTAAATTCCATAGGTCGATCACATAGTTGGCATCCAGCAGGGAATATTGGTATTCTCCTTTGTAATTATGAATGCCAAGATAGTTCCTGAACTTTTCGGGGAAAGGACCGCCTTCCGGAATGTCAGTATAAATATCCGGCAACTTTACATAAATGGCTTTAGATGTATTGTTTGTCCATATCAAGTGAAAATAGATGAAGACGTTATAGTATTTTACTGCTGCTTTATCGCCGAAATCCGGTATTGGATTGTCGTTACAACCCCACCCTTGGTAGGTCTCAAAAGTAAATATTGCCGACTGGCCGTGTGTCAGTTCTTTTTCTATGGCACGTGGTCCGGCCACTTCCGACCAGTCCTTGTCACCGCATGATGTCAAAAAGACGAATGCCAGCAGTGCGAATAAATAGCAGAATTTTTTCATATAGTTAATTAATAAATAAAGTTCATTTATATGAATGTCGTGTTTATTCCAGACAGACCAATGTCATGTCGTAGTCTACGGAAATGGTGGTTTCTTCTTCTACCACAGCTCCTTGTTCGAACTCCTGTTCGCCATGCTCATTCTCGACGACAGCATAATCCTTGTCGTAGATAGTTACCGGGAAGTCGTATTTCATTTTCACCTGATAAGTGCCGGGTATCCAGGGCCAGGGGTGTGGTAGGAACTCAAACTCTGGTTTTGATACCATGACTTTGCACGTGGTGTGTGCAGGGATGCAATAGCTTTCCTTTGTAAAACTGTCGGCTGTTGTTTCTATTCTGTCTCGGGAATCGATAAGTGAATACAAATAGTTGCCATTAGAATCGTATATACCCATGAAATTTTCAAATTTTTTGGGAAAAGGAACGCCTGATGGTAGAGTCGTTTCTTCCAGAGTGGGCAATTGAATGTGAATGGCTTTTGATGTATTGTTTGTCCAGATTAAATAAAATTCAAGAAACTTGTTTTGAAATTTTACAGCTGCTTTGTCTCCGAAATCGATTGTAGTGCTGTCTGGAGCTCCCCAATTATCAATAGTTTCAAAAGTAAATATTGCCGACTGGCCGTGTGTCAGTTCTTTTTCTATGGCACGCGGTCCAGCCACTTCCGACCAGTCTTTGTCACCGCACGATGTCAATAAGACAAATGCCAGCAGCGTGAATAAATAGCAGAATTTTTTCATAAAATGAGTGTTTGTGGTTTGTTTTTCAAATCTATTGATAATTTTATTAAATTCCAATTTTTTTGCATTTATTAGCAAATACAGGGTAGATGCAAACAGAAAAGGCTGCCGCAGGTTTTATGTCTGCAACAGCCTTTGTCTGTATTGATTAATCGTTCGATTATTTCAATTTAGCTTGGATAGCTTTGCTTTCTTCTTCGTAGCCCGGTTTGTTGAGGAGAGCGAACATGTTTTTCTTGTAAGCTTCCACGCCCGGTTGGTTGAACGGATTTACATCGAGGATGTAACCGCTGATACCGCAGGCTTTTTCGAAGAAATAGATGATTTCGCCGAGGCAATATTCAGAAAGTTCCGGAAGAGTGATGTGGATGTTAGGAACACCGCCGTCAACGTGAGCGATAACTGTTCCGAGTTCTGCCATCTTGTTCACTTCGTCGATGCGCTTGCCGGCAATGTAGTTCAAACCGTCGAGGTTGGCTTCGTCGCTCGGGATGCGTACTTCGTGGTTCTGAGAAGCTACAGAAATTACAGTTTCGAAGATAGTGCGTTCGCCTTCCTGAATCCACTGTCCCATTGAGTGAAGGTCAGTAGAGTTGTCGACAGCTGCCGGGAAGATACCCTTTCCGTCCTTACCTTCGCTTTCACCGTAAAGCTGTTTCCACCATTCGCCGAGGAAGTGGAGCTTCGGGTTGTAGTTGACAAGAATTTCAGTTTTCTTGCCGGCGTTGTAGAGGGCGTTACGCGTTTTTGCGTAGAGGTATGACAAGTTGGAGTCGTCGGCATTCATTGTAGCTTCTTCCATGGCCTTTGCACCAGCAACGAGCTTGCGGATGTCGAAGCCTGCAACAGCAATCGGAAGCAAACCTACCGGAGTGAGGACAGAGAAGCGTCCGCCAACGTTGTCTTCGATAACGAAAGTGGCATAGCCTTCTTCAGTAGCCAACTTGCGGAGAGCACCGCGTTTTGCATCTGTTACGGCTACGATATGTTTAGCGGCAAATTCCTTGCCTTCCTGCTTTTCGAGCATTTCTTTCAGCAGACGGAAAGCGATGGCAGGTTCAGTAGTTGTTCCTGATTTGGAAATTACGATGATACCGAATTTCTTGCCTTCCAAAAGCTTCATCAATTCATAGGTATAGTCTTCGCCGATGTTCTGTCCTGCGAACAAAACGCGCGGACCGTTGGCCGGTTTCAAAGCAGCGAAAGAGTCGCTGAGGGCTTCGATTACAGCCTTAGCTCCGAGGTAGCTTCCACCGATACCGATAGCTACAACGTATTCGCAGTCGTCGCGAAGCGTTTTAGCCGACTGTTCGATTTCAGCCAGGAATTCGTCAGACAAAGATGAAGGCAAGTGCATCCAGCCGAGGAAGTCGTTGCCAAGACCTGTGCCTTTTTCCAATTTTTCAAGTCCTTCTGCTGCACTTGCGTTAAGTGCATTGATTTCTACATCGCTAACTGTACCGAGTACGTTTTTGATGTTGAGTTCCAAATTCTTCATAATACTTTTGAATTAATCAAATTGTTGTTATCCAATACGTTTCAATAGTTGTGCGGCATCTTACAGCAGTTTGTCCGCCAAAGCGTCGATAGCTGTCTGAGCCGGTACTTTATTGTAGAGAATGTCGTACACACAATCCAGAATCGGCATATCCACGTTGTATTTCCGGTTAATTTCGTAGATACACTTCGTTCCGTAGTAGCCTTCTGCCACCATTTCCATCTCCATCATCGCGGCCTTCACTTTGTAGCCGCGTCCGATGTAGCTGCCGAAATTGTGGTTACGGCTGAATTTCGAGTAAGCTGTCACCAGCAGGTCGCCCAAATAGACGGAGTCGGTGATGCAACGGCTTCCGCCGCAAACGGTCGTGACGAAGCGGTCCATTTCGCGGATGGCGTTCGACACAAGCATTGCCTGGAAGTTGTCGCCGCTTTTAAGACCGTAGATGACTCCGGCGCAAATGCCGTAGACATTCTTGAGCACGGCTCCGTATTCGATGCCTTCGACGTCGGTCGACACAATGGTCTGCAACTTCGGACCTTGCAGGCATTGGGCAAAATGTTCGGCAAGCCGAATGTCCTTGCAACCGATAGTGAGGTAGGACTTTCGTCCCAAAGCCACTTCCTCGGCATGGCATGGTCCGCCGATAACCAACTGGTGTTCCGGCTGGATATGGTAGAAGTCGCCCATGTAGTCGGTGACGATGGCATTTTCATCAGGCACGATGCCTTTCACTGCCGAAACGATGCACTTTCCGCTCAAGTCGACCGTGATTTTCTTCAGGTGTTCCTTGATGTAGGGGGAAGGCATTGCCAGCAGCAGGGTGTCGGCTTCGCTGCACACGGCGTTGATGTCTGACGAGAAACGGATTCTGTTGGTGTCAAACATGACGTCGGACAGATAGACCGGATTATGCCCGTCGCGGAGGAAATCGGCGATGCGGTCGTCGCGCCGCATGTACCATATTATCTCCCGACAGTTGGTGAGCAGCAGTTTGGCGAGGGCGGTAGCCCAGCTTCCGCCCCCCATCACTGCAATTTTTCCTGGAAATTCCATTCGAACTGATAAATATATTCTTCTTGGTTACTTGGTTTGGTTGAGCCTATTTGGCATTTTCTACCCAACGGGCAACGTCGTCCTGTGTCGGGTTTGCAAGTTCGAGTTTGAATTTCTTATTGAGTCCGCAAAGCTCCTGCTGCAACTTGTTAGGGTTGGCGTCGCGGAGGCTTTCTACGGTCAGATAGCCTGCTTTTTGTACGGCAGGAACCCATTCAGCCGGCACGCCGATAGCTGTGTAGGCTTCTTCGCGGTCGCGTTTTGCCACTTTTTCCGGACGCATCTGCGGGAAGAAGAGCACTTCCTGGATAGTAGTCTGTCCGGTCATGAGCATAACGAGACGGTCCATACCGATACCCATACCTGATGTCGGAGGCATACCGTATTCGAGGGCGCGGATGAAGTCCTTGTCGATAATCATCGCTTCGTCGTCACCCTTTTCGCTCAGTTTCATCTGTTCAACGAAGCGTTCGTACTGGTCGATCGGGTCGTTCAACTCAGAGTAAGCGTTACACAATTCCTTACCGTTGACCATCAGCTCGAAACGTTCTGTCAGTTCCGGGTTGTTGCGGTGACGTTTTGTAAGCGGCGACATTTCAATCGGATAGTCGATGATGAATGTCGGCTGGATATAGTTGCCTTCGCACTTTTCGCCGAAGATTTCGTCGATGAGCTTGCCTTTACCGAACGATTCGTCCACTTCGATGTTGAGCTGTTTGCACACGTCGCGGAGCTGGTCTTCGTTCATGCCTGTTATGTCGATGCCGGTGAATTCCTTGATGGAGTCAATCATCGTCACGCGTTTGAACGGAGCTTTGAAGCTGATGACATTGTCGCCGACTTTCACTTCAGTTGTGCCGTTCACGTCGAGACAGATCTTTTCGAGCATCTTTTCTGTGAAGTTCATCATCCAGTTGTAGTCCTTGTAGGAAACGTAGATTTCCATACAGGTGAATTCCGGATTGTGGGTGCGGTCCATACCTTCGTTACGGAAGTTCTTCGAGAACTCGTAAACACCTTCGAATCCGCCCACGATAAGGCGTTTCAGATAAAGTTCGTCGGCAATACGGAGGTAGAGAGGAATGTCGAGCGCATTGTGGTGAGTGATGAACGGACGCGCAGAAGCACCGCCCGGGATAGACTGGAGAATAGGAGTCTCCACTTCCATGTAGCCGTGGGAGTTGAAATACTCACGCATGGAGTTGTACACCTTTGTGCGCTTGATGAATATGTCTTTTATGCCGTCGTTCACTACGAGGTCAACATAGCGTTGGCGGTAGCGGAGTTCCGGGTCTTCGAATGCGTCGTAGGTTACACCGTCCTTCACCTTTACGATAGGCAGCGGACGCAACGACTTGCTGAGCATCTTGATGCTCTTGGCATGTACGGTGATTTCGCCCATTTGGGTTCTGAACACAAAGCCTTCAACGCCCACAAAGTCGCCGATATCGAGCAATTTTTTGAAGAACACATTGTAGAGGTCCTTGTTTTCATCCGGGCAAAGGTCGTCACGACTAATGTAAACCTGGATTCTGCCTTCTGCATCCTGAAGTTCCATGAAAGAAGCCTTTCCCATGATGCGTCGGCTCATGATACGTCCCGCGATGCTCACATTACGCACCTCGGCGTCGTCCTTAAAGTTTTCTTTGATTTCTTTGGTGTGGCCGGTTACAACGAATTCGGCAGCCGGATAAGGCTCGATTCCCATTTTACGCAACTCGGCAAGACTGTTACGACGAACAATCTCTTGTTCACTCAGCTCAAGTACATTCATATTCTATTGCTTGTTATTTGTAATCCAATACCTTCAAGCGCACTTTACGCTTCAATTTGCAAAATTAATCATAAATCCGCAAAATCAAGCATTTCAGCGGATAAACTTTGTTTATGTTGCTATTTGTGAGTTGATTTGGGTGGGCATTTTAATCGGCAATTTGTTAAGTGGACTAAAATGGACTAAATTGGAATGGGTGTGTGTTTGTAAATTTGACATTTAATATAACAATCAGATTTACCGATGAGAAAAACATTAGCCGTACTATTAGCCTCTTTGTTTTTATGGGGGTGTAGCTCAACTTCTTCCAATGATAAAGACCAAAAGGTCAGTGAAGACAATGTCAGAGAAACGATAGAATCTTATATGGAACATCATAAGATGGATGACTATCAAAAGCTGCTGGAATTTAGCCGGGCAATGGAGGAGTCAGGCCAGACGGATTCTTTGTACAGAAAGGTCAACAAAATATTGGAAGACAATATGGATGACTGTGTCCTGAATGAAAAAGTGTTGGAGGATTATTTGATGGAGGGACACCGTGAGGGTTTTCCTGTTTATTTGGATAAAAATGATGAATTGTCGGTTTATGTTTCCGGACAATATCCTTTGACGGTCAGACTATATAATGCCGACAGTCAAGAACTGTTGCAAACCAAAATGAAAACAAAGCATGTGGAATATGTCTTTACCGCTCCATATTCTGCAATATATCTGGTAGAAGTTGAACCTTCAAAAAAACAGTATGCAACAATCGCATTGTTGAAGAAGGTGAACGAACTTGACCGTCTGATTCATCAGAAAGGGGTGGAAGTCAAAATTGTAGAAGGAACAAAGTCTGATTTCCGCTCATTTTTAATGACGGATGTTGAAATGCAGAATCTGTTTGAAGAACCACGGAAATTTACATTGAGAGGTAAATTGAAGTCGATGTTTTCCGGAAGCAGTCGTGCGGTTGTTGCTATTCAACTGCCACAAGGAGCGACCGAACTGCTTTACAGCCTCCGTATTTCTACGAGTGAATCGGACAAAACAACAGATGGCAAGTTTTGTGAAAATATGAATGAATCATATCGGCAGGTAAAAATGTTCGGAGTGCCGATTTATGAATCAAATGAATCGGAGAAAAAGACTGGCTTGTTGTCAAAGTTGCTCGATGACAATAGGCCGTTGCGGGAGGAGGATGCATATTGCAACATGTATGTGTTTGAAAGTTCATCACAGGCAAAGAAGTTTCAGGATGGAGATGCAGTGGAAAATTTGAAATATAATATTGACTATTCGACGCTCGGCACGCAATCGTGCAACGGACGCATTCCTGTTAAGGGCAAGAAAACCGTATATCTTGGTTTTGAGAACGGAAGGGTACGTTATAGCAATTATTTGTGGGTTGAGGCTCTTTCCGCTGTTTTCAAAAAGGGATATTATCATGCGGAATATTCAGTGATTGACAGAATAGAAAAAGAGAAGGACAACAAGGAAGATGAAGGAGAAAATTAAGCGTTTAAAATACGCTTTGTCGGGCGTTTTTGATGATAATTTGAAAACAAGGCAATGGGAGAATACCGTTGATTACATCATCATTGGTTTTATTTTTCTCAGCACTATCCAAATATTTCTCAGCACTTATCCTGTGATTGTGGAAAAGTATGGAGATGTGTTGCATGTCATAGACATTGTAACAGTTGCTTTTTTTACAGTTGAGGTCAGCCTTCGAATTTGGTGTGCCGATTTGCTCGATGAAAACTATAAGGGGTTTAAGGGACGTGTACGCTATTGTTTTACGTTTTATGGCTTTATGGATGTCCTGTCAACTTATCCTTTTTATTTACATTGGATAATGCCTTTGCCTTATGCTTTGCTGAAAGTGTTCAGAATATTCCGTGTTTTGCGAATTTTCCGATACTTACACTCGTTTAATCTTTTGGCAAAAGCGTTCCAGTCAAAGCGAAAGGAATTGCTGGTTTCTCTTCAAGTGCTTTGTGTCATTACGATTATACTTTCATTTGTATTGTTCTTTGTTGAACATGAGGCTCAGCCCGATGTTTATGAAAATGGATTGTATCCGGTTTTATGGGCTTTTGCCCAATATATTGGAGATCCCGGAGGTTTTGCTGATGTACCCCCTGTTACGTTTTGGGGTCGGTTTATTGCTTGTTTGATCGGGATTTTGGGTATAGCGATTTTTGCTGTCCCGGCCGGTTTGATCGGTTCTGGGTTCACGGAGGTCATGGAAGCAGAAGCCCATGATGCTGATGTTCGGGAAAATGTTGGAAAATTAGAACGAGCTTTTGAACGAAAATTGGACAGACCTTCCGGCTATCAGATTTGTCCTCGTTTCCTTTCGCTTGTCGAAATACAAGCCAGAATGGGAATGACGACCGATGAGGTGGTGGAAGCGGCAACCTATTCCGATAAATTCCGTTTAATCAATTTGGCAGGAACAATGACGCTTGATGAGCATCCACAAGACCGTATGGCTGTTGAGCATTTTTGTGTGAACCGTTCATATGGCTGTTGTATTGACAGAGGATCGAAGGTTACTATTGTTTCTCCATCGAACATCGTAGATCCTGTAGTGGGGTGGTTTGCATATTATTTGGCTATGATGGGCGGGTTTAATTTTTTAAGTCGTGAAACAGGTGAAGTCCGCCCGTATCGTTCGTTTTATACCATGCAGGAAGCCCCAGGATTGGATGAGTTTATGGATGATTTGAAAAAGATGTCGCCTCGGGAAGACTGTTGGGTTATTTCCATTTTGGCTTCATGTGGAGGTAGTGAACCGAGTTATCCGGAAAAGTTGTTGTGCTATTATGGAGCAAAAAAGGGAGATGAAACTTTTGATGATCCCAATATCACGTTGCATGCCGATTCCATTCCCTTGTTCCAACGAATGTTTGACGAACTGTCGGAATTCTTTGGGTCGTATGGATTAGCGACGGGGAAGCAGAAATATTATGCTAATGCCAGTCCGAAACTATACTGCCGTAATCTTGGACATTTGGTAAATGCTTTGAGTTTTAGGGTGGCATGGAGCGTTATGGCTTGGGATTCCAATGCAATGGCGATTGCAAAAGGCATGGCTCAGATTATTTGTGACAATGTCGAGCCGGAGCGTTTGTTGGAAGAACCCGAGATGTTGAAGAAAAAAGATATAGGCTATCGGGGTTACGAAATTTAAAAGCTATGAAAGTGCTGCTTACAGGGTTTGAACCGTTTGGTGGGGATGCTGTGAATTCGTCGTGGGAAGTAGTGAGGTCTATACCGGAGATTTCTGGTATAGAGTTGGAGAAACTGTTGTTGCCAGTGTCGTTTAACCGTGCTCGTGAGATTGTGAAAACGGTTTTGCAGGAACGTGTTCCGGATGTGGTTTTGTCTGTCGGGCAGGCTGGTAATCGTGGTTGTGTTTGTTTGGAACGAGTGGCTATAAATGTTGCCGATAGTCGGAATGGAGATGTCGATGGATATTGTCCGGTTGATTGTTTGATAGAGGCTCAAGGTCCGGTTGCTTATTTTTCTACATTGCCGTTGCGGCGTATGGTTGATGCGGCTAAAGATAAAGGTGTGCAAGTGAAAATATCTAATACTGCAGGAACTTATGTGTGTAATACAGTGTTTTATTCACTTTTGCATTGGATTAAAATGATGCACTTGAAAACAGTGGCAGGATTCGTCCATTTGCCATATCTTCCTTGTCAAATCATGGAAAAAACAGGTGCGGTTGCTGTTGATTTGTCTTTACAGGTATCTGTTATGAGTGCGTTCATAGAGTGTCTTGTTAGAAAATAAAAAAGGAGCGTCGGGGCGCTCCTTTGGGTTATAGTTGGGATTTCAGTATTTCGGTCAGCTCGGCCACGCCTTCGGTGGCGGTTTTTGCGATGACGGTCACTTTTCCGGCGCCGTCAGGAATTGGGGCCGGGCGCGGGTCAATGTAGTAGATGGGCACGCCGGGGCGGACATAGTAGAGTAGTCCGGCAGCCGGGTAGACGTTGAGCGAAGTGCCGATAACTACGAATATGTCGGCTTGGCGAACCAACTCGATGGCAGGCTCAATGTTGGGTACGGCTTCCTGGAAGAACACGATGTGCGGACGTACAGGGTCGCCGTATTCGTCGCGGGTTTCTGGTGTGGTTTCCAGATTGTCGGGTGTGAGCGTGTAGACACGGTCTTCGCGGCGCATGGAACGCACTTTCATCAGTTCGCCGTGCAGGTGGAGCACATGGCTGCTGCCGGCGCGTTCGTGCAGGTCGTCGACATTCTGGGTGATGATGCGTACGTCAAAAAATTCTTCCAGTTTTTTCAGCCCGATATGGGCGGCGTTCGGCTGGCAGTGGATAAGTTCCTTGCGGCGAATGTTGTAGAACTCGTGCACAAGTGCCGGGTTACGCACGAATCCGTCGTGGCTGGCCACATCCATTACCGGGTATTTGTCCCAAAGTCCGCCGGCATCGCGGAAGGTCGACAGTCCGCTTTCCGCGCTGATTCCGGCTCCGGTTGATACGATAAGTTTTTTCATAGCTATGCTGTTTGTTTTTGTGTTCTTGTTTTGTCTGTCAGTTTGGAAAATGTTTACGGGCAGAAGTGGCCGGTGTGAGTTGCGTTTCCGCTTTCTGTGCCGGACACTTTCCTATATTGTCCGAGTATGAAAAACAGGCTTTACGAAGATAGGAATTTTTCTGTAAAATCGGTAATCTGAAGGGTGAAAAATACGAATGTAAAATTATTGCAAAATGTGTATTTCTTAGTTAAATATTGGGCTGTCTGTTGCTATGTTTGAAAATATCGCTAACTTTACAAAAAATGTTTTTGAGTTACGTTGTCATTCAGAATGAGTGGGATATAGATGCTATGAAACACATGATACCATATTTTTGAACGACATGCAAGGATAGAAAAAATTAACAAAAACCTATATTTTAACTTAAAATCTAATTTTGTATGAAAAAGTCATTACTTAATTTGGCGTTTGGCGGTCTTGCAGTGCTGTCGATGGCGTCAATGGTGAACGCGCAGACTTTGACACTGGATTGGAAGTATACGGAGGACATTCCGACTTCTGCCGGCGCAAGAAGCGCAACTGGATTCCAAGGTAAATTGTGGACTAACGACAAGGATGCAAAACAACTCATTTATTGGGATGAGGAAGGCAAGCATGTCGTAACTGGGGCTGAAGGTGCATCGCTTGCCGGTTCAGGTACAGCCATTACATTCGACAATGCCGGAAACCTGATTATGAACGGCGGATTCCCAAATGCGGCATCCAGCACAACATTCCAGATTCTTCCTGCAGGAGGAGATGCTCTGATTGATTTGAACGTGACACTTCCAGAAGGAGTGGCAGCAGGCCGTATGGATATTATGGGCCGTGCTATCGGTAATGTGATGAGTGAAGACGGTGGTGCTTTCTACATTATTCCGACAGGTGGTACGAAGATTGCTAAGGTGTTTGTTGCCAATGGTGCCCAAGTGGCAGAAAAAACTGAAGCATCTGCCCAGACAATTGCAGTGGGAAGCATTGCTGCTGCTGATAACCTGACATACGTTCAGCCGCTTGACAACGATGTGAACGGATGGAACGTTGCATGGCGTGTCCGCACAGGCAAGGATTTCTGCTATTGGCAAAATGGTGAAACAAAGGTGTACAGCAACGCCGGTGCCTCTACAACAGCCGGTGGCGACATTGTTGTGCTGAACGGTGTTACATATACTTTTGAACCGATGGGTACGGATTATGCCGACGGTTTCCAGGTGGTTGACCGTTCGACAAATACGGTTGTCGCTACTCATGAGACAGAATGTGACGCAGTGTCAGCAGCTGTAAACTCTTTGATTGTTGAAAAAGTTGACGAATATACTGCTAATGTTTACCACATGCTTCCGAGCAGAATGGTAGCCAAGTATACATTCGCATTGCCGAAACCTATACCACTTGACGTGAGAAATGCTTACGCATACGATATCACAGTTGCTACAGCTGAAGGCAAGGCTACTGTAAGCTATCGTCTGAATGCTCCGGCTTCTGCAGTCAAAGTTCAATTGTGGAACGGCGACGAATTGGTGAAGGAAGTTGACGGTACGACAATTGCCGAATATGGTGATCAGGAAAAGGCAACTGTCAAGAACTTGAATACCGTAGTTATGGACATTGCCGACGTTACAGCTCCGGGTAACTATACATATAAGGTAAAAGTCAGCAGCGACGTTGTGGACACTCCTACTGCCGCAGGTCCTGTTTACCGTTTCTGGAGTCCTTACGGTATTGCTGTTGACAACAATCCTGACAGCCCGTATTTCGGCCGTGTTCTTGTGACAGAAACTCAAACAAGCTTGCCTGACAAGACTTATCACTCAGCTCCGTCATTGGGCGGTATCGGTATTGGTATCTATGCATTCGACCAGATGTTGCAGCCGATTGAAAACGCTCAGGGTACACACGGTTTCACTGCCGGTATGGAAATGTCGACAGGTAAATATCCGAACGGAACTTCTGCTATCTACGACCCGAAACGTATCCACATTTCGGATGACGGACGTATCTTCTTGTCTCGTGTGACTACAAATGCTTCTTCTTTGTGGGAAATTAATCCTGACGATTTGAATGCTCCTGCAACAGAAATTTTCAAGGGCACTCTTGGCACTGAGGGTTATGTGACAGACGCTGAAGGTAACTTCGTTGCCGGTCCGGCTACTGCTATGGATGTTTGGGGCGAAGGCGAAAACTTGAAGGTTGCCATCGTTTCTTGTAAAGACGGTTACGCACTTGATCCTAAGGCTCACCGTGTAGACGTTTACAATTTGGGTACTGCAAAAGAATGGTCAAGCAAGCCGTCGCAGGAACTTACTTCTATCAGCAATAAATATTGGATCAACTCTGCAGTAGTAAATGTGGCATTTGATGCTGACGGTAAAGGTTTGACAGTTGGTCAATATCGTGCTGCTCCTAACGACAATGAACCTGCCTACAAGCATGTGAACCTTGAAACAGGTGAAGTTGACTATACAGATGTTACAACCATTGCCGGCGGTGCCGGTATGGCATGGAATGCCGACCACACTTTGTTTGCCATGACAGTTGGAAAGGGTATTATCGGTATCTTTGAAGTAACAAAAGATGAAAGCGGTGTTCCGACATTCACAAAGAAATATGAATTCAACACCGGTTTCGGTACAAACATCAACGCAATTGCATGGGATGCTGCCAACAACCTCTATACTTGTTCAAATTCAGGCGAGGAATTCGGACAGTTCGCTATGCCGCGTGAAAGTGGTGATGTTACTGTAGCTGCTGCCGCTAAATATGGTTTCGAAATTGAACCGGTTATTCCTGAAAACCTTTATCTCATCGGTTCTGTCAACGGTTTGGAATGGAATCCGACTCAAGGTGAATTGATGACCAACGAAGGTGACGGCGTATTTACAACTCAAATCATCGATGCAACTGTCGGTGCAACATTCGGCTTCTCTTCTGTATTGGCTGAAAACAACGATGGTGGCGGTTGGGATTATGTCAACGCAAACCGTTACGGTGCTGTTGCCGACAATACTCCGGTTGTAATTGGTGAAGAGAATGCTATCTATCAAAATGCATTTGCATTCAACTTGCCGAAGTCAGGAACTTATAATTTGACTGTAGACCTTGTCAATATGAATATGTTTGTAGAATATGTTGAACCTGAAAATCCGGAAACACTTTATCTGTTCGGTACAATTACAGAAACTGATCAATGGGTTCCAACTACAAATGTAGAACTTGTAAATGACGGTAATGATGTCTACACGGCTATGGATGTTGAAATCTATGCGTCTGGTGACGAAGGTGAAACTTACGGTTATATCGCGTTTACAGCGACTCCGAGCGAAGACTGGAACGTAGTAAATGCAACTCGTTATGGTCCGGTGGTTGGCAATACTGAACTTGTAAATGAAGTGGCTACTGAAATCGGCAGAAACGGCGATACTTCTTACAAGATTGTTCCGGGAACATACGACTTTACAGTTGATTTGAATGCCAATACTGTAACTGTAGTTGAAAAGGGCAGTGGTGTTGAGCAAGTAATCAATGCAGTAGCCGTTATCGGTGGAAACGGAAATATCCGCATTGTGGGCGAAGCTCAGAGTGTATCTGTTTACAATGTGAACGGTCAAGCTGTTGTTCTGAACAGCGCAGAACGTTCGTTCGACGTAGCAGCCGGTATTTATGTAGTGGTTGTTGACGGTAAGACTACAAAAGTAATGGTGAAATAATCAGAAGTATCGTTTCAACTTCATTATAGTGAAATGGGCTTTCGGGGTAACCTGAGAGCCCATTTCTTTTTTCTTTGGATAAGTCAAGTTGCGCTTCGGGAATGCAGGTTTGAATAAATTCGTTGAGCATTGTGCTCAGCTTACGTTATCTTTGGATAAGCTAAGTTGCGCTTCGGGAATGCAGGTTTGAATAAATTCGTTGAGCATTGTGCTCAGCTTACGTTATCTTTGGATAAGCTAAGTTGCGCTTCGGTAATGCAAAATTGAATAAATTCATTTTGCATTCCGCTCAGCTTACATTATCTTTGTAAAATAACAATATAATTTACGAAAAATGGGCTCAATTAATAGCATACAAGACGAAATCATTGATGAATTCAGCGGATTCTCCGACTGGATGGACAAATATTCGCTGATTATAGAAACGGGCAATTCGCTTCCTGCACTTGATGAAAAATATAAGACTCCTGAAAATATCATCGAGGGATGTCAGAGCCGTGTGTGGGTGCATGCGAATTATGAAAATGGAGTAATTACGTTTGAAGCCGACAGCGACGCTATTATTGTCAAGGGCATTATTTCGTTGCTGATTCGTGTGCTTTCCGGACAGACTCCTGACGATATTCTGAATGCCGACCTGTATTTCATTGATGAGATTGGCTTGAAAGAACACTTGTCGCCGACACGCAGCAACGGCTTGCTGGCGATGGTGAAGCAAATCAAGATGTACGCCTTGGCGTTTAAAGCAAAAGAAACTTTGTAGAAAATGGAAATGCTAAAAAATAAGTGGGTGCTTGGAATGGCGGCTTTTCTGTTGGCCACTGTTGTCGTTTATCTTTTTGTACCTCTTTTTAAAGTATCGATTTTTGGGATTGACACCGGGCTTGACTATCTGAAAATAGTGTTCAAGACGAAAAACGTGTCGAATATCGTATCTTTTTTGTTGCCGTTTATCGGTTGTATCGGTGGCATAGCGTGCGGCTTGTGCAAGGGGCGCGGACCGCATATCCTGACGGTGGCCTTTTCGTTGCTTCCGGTCATGTTTTTCAGCTATTTCATCATTATGCTTCAGAAATATGCCAGTGCAAAAATTATGGGAATAGAGCTTGTGTCGGTCTTTGATTTGGTGGGAAGCGGCATTTGGCTTGGTCTGTTGTCTTCGTTGTTGGCGCTGGCGGCATCTGTCATGCTTGTAGTGAGTGATAAAAACAAATTTAAATCATAAACCATTAACACTTATCATTTATGTTTAAAAATCAACCTAAAGGTCTTATCCCGGCGGCCCTTTCCAACATGGGAGAACGCTTCGGATATTACATTATGAATGCCGTGCTGACACTGTTCTTGTGTTCGAAGTTTGGTTTGAGCGATGAAACGGGCAGCCTTATCTATTCATTTTTCTATGCCGGTATCTATGTCCTCAGCCTTGCCGGTGGTTTTATTGCCGATAAAACTCAAAACTACAAAGGAACCATTATCAATGGTTTGATTATAATGTCGGCCGGATATTTGATTCTTTCTATTCCAATTTTGTCGACTGCCGACAATATTTCCTGGCTGTTGCCGCTGACTTGTGTCGCTTTGTTCCTCATTGCGTTTGGTAACGGTCTTTTCAAAGGTAACCTTCAGGCAATTGTCGGACAACTATATGATAATTATGAAGCAGAAGCTGCAAAAGAAGGTCCGGAAGCGTTGGCTGTTGCCAAGAGCAAGCGTGACTCCGGTTTCCAGATTTTCTATGTGTTTATCAATATCGGTGGCCTTGTTGCTCCTTTTGTCGCTCCGTTGTTGAGAAACTGGTGGCTGAATGCCAATAATATGATTTATAATTCCGATATGCCTGCATTGTGCCATGCATATATCAATGAAGGTGCAAACATGGCAGCGGAAAAGATGAGCAACCTTGTGGACCTCGCTGCTAAAGTCAGCACAGTTCCTGTTACTGACCTCGGTGCTTTCTGTGGCAAGTATCTGGATGTTTTCAATACGGGTATCCACTATTCGTTCATCGCTTCAGTTGTGGCAATGCTTATCTCTCTTGTAATCTTTATTGCTACTAAAAAGATATTCCCGACTCCGGGCAAGAAGAGCAGCCAGACTACTGTCGAATATACAGCAGAAGAAAAGATGGCTATGGCAAAAGAAATCAAACAACGCATGTATGCCTTGTTCGCTGTGCTTGGTATTGTGATTTTCTTCTGGTTCTCATTCCACCAGAACGGAACTTCTCTGTCGTTGTTCGCTCGCGACTTTGTCAATACATCGGTTATTCCTCCTGAAATCTGGCAGGCTGTAAATCCGTTCTTTGTCATTGTTCTCACACCGATTATTATGGTTATTTTCGGTTCTCTCTCTCGTCGTGGCAAAGAGATTTCTACACCGCGAAAAATTGCTTATGGTATGGGTATCGCCGGATTGGCTTACTTGTTCCTTGCGTTGTATTCTTATTCACAGGGTTATCCTTCTGCAACAGAATTCAAGGATATGGCCGACGCTTCAAAGGCTGCTATGAAGGCAGGTCCGTGGGTGCTTATCGTGCTTTACTTCTTCCTTACAGTTGCTGAACTTTTCATTTCTCCGCTTGGACTTTCATTTGTTTCCAAAGTTGCTCCGAAGAATTTGCAGGGACTTTGTCAGGGCTTGTGGCTGGGTGCAACAGCCGTAGGTAATCTGCTTTTGTGGATTGGCCCGTTGATGTATAACAAAATTCCTATCTGGCAATGCTGGAGCGTATTCCTCGTTGTATGCTGCATATCGATGGGAGTAATGTTCGGTATGGTGAAATGGCTTGAACGTGTGGCTAAGTAAAACAGTTTGTCCGCTTGACGGATGAAAACTTATATTGTCGGGCTGTCCTTTGATAGGGCGGCCCGATTTTTTTGTGGTATCGTATTTGTCAGTTGTTTAGTCTGTTATGATTGATGGGTAGAATATTTGGTAAAATTACCATTTAAAATTTGTATTTTACCATTTTGCGGTAGTATATTTGCAGTAGCGGAAAGGAATCCGCAAGGGAAGAATCATTTAAAATTGTTTTAGGTATGTATGTTTTTAAACACATGAGAAACCACGAATTGATGAACGACTACCGTCGTTGTCTGTCGGCGGCAATAGCGAGAAATTCCTACACAAGCCGCGAGAACCTGATACGGACCGTGCTCTCCACTTCACGACCGAAATTTGATGTCAGTTACGATTATGCGCTGCGCATGATGCAGACTATGGTACGCGACGAAAAGCCCTGTCCGCTGAAAGGCATGTGCAAGCGGCAGATGTGGTACGAGTTTATGATGCACGTCAAGGAGATGCTTTCCCGCCGTCGGTGCAGTCTCGCCGATGCGGTGGCTACGGTGCTTGCCGAGAAGAATGCATCGCGCTATTATCTGTCCTACAAGCAGGCCTCTAAAATCATTTACCATGAATTGCAGACTCGTCGTAGCGGTTGCCGTGCTTAGCCTGTTGGCAGGATGCCGCAGCCGGAAAGCTGTTGAACGTACGGCTGTCGCTGAGAGTGAGGCGGTGGAAACGGTGCGTACGGTGGCCGTGGAGAATGAAATTCTCGATGATGTGGTGCGTGAGGAACGGACGGAGTGGGAGTTCTCGCTGCCCGATTCGTCGGGACGACAGTATGTAAACCGTGTGTCAGCCGTGAGCCGCCAGCGTGTCCGGAAAACGGAAAGAGACGGCAGCAGGGAGTCGGAACGGCGTGCTGAAGTGTCGGAGCATCGGGAACGGTTGTCGGTGCAGACGACGGAGGTGGAGACGCGTCCCGTGTTCCGCCATGTGGCCTGGCTTGCCATTGCGGCGGCGTTGTTAGTATTAACCTTAAAAATCAGTAGAAAATGACCGTAGAAAACACGAAAAGAACCATTCAGCTCAGCATTGACAAAGAGCAAATCAGAAAAGAAATCTATGCCGAAAGTGCGTGCATTGCACTGCTTTCGCCAGCCGACGGCCGTCCGCCGGTCATCACCGACGACAATCGTGCGCTGGTGTATGTCTATATCGAAAAAGCGTTTGTGGAACTTGTATCTTCGTTGGCGGCGTTTGTCGATGCAGCGGGGTTCAGCATTCCAGAAGGAGAGGAAATCATCGTATTGCCACTGTTGGTGGACGGCACTTGCAAGGCGCAGCCTGATGTGGTGCGCCGAATGGTGGAAAACGCGCTTTCTGCAGCCGTGCTCGGCTATTGTTACGAAAGCCGGAGGGAATTGTCGGCCACGCTGTTTGAGCGTCGTGACGGCCTTATGGCGCGCCTTCGCCGATTGCTTTCCGGCGAGGGCGGACGTCGGTGTTCCACTTGGTTATAGGGTGAGCTGGTAGGCAATTCGCGGTGTGCCGTTGTGGCAGTAAATGATGCCGCAGCGGCGGAATCCCATATTCTCCAAAGTGCGTTGCATGACGCGGTTGTCGGCATGGGTGTCGACACGCAGGTTACGGTGGCGTTCCACGCACCATTGCAGACAGTCGCGTCCGATGCCTCCGCGCTTACCGCTGCTTGCCAGACGGTGTACCACGGCGTAAGGCAGGTCGTTCAGCCATTGTCCGTCGTCGATACGGGAATAGGTTGGGTCATCGCCCACAATCAGTGCGAAGGCGGCAATGATTTCGCCGTCTTCTTCCCACACATGGCAATGGCCTTTGCTGATGTCGGCTGCAATTACTTCGCGCGACGGATAGCCGTCAATCCATTGGTTGGGATTGCCGGTCTGTGCCATGAAACGCTTGGCTCCCTCGTATATTTCCATGAGCCGGTCGAGGTCGGCCGGCTCTGCTTTTCTTACATTCCACATAACTACACAAATATCAGTGACGAACATTTTCCGCTGATGCTTTCCGCCACGCTCCGCAGTTCTTCGGCGCTTACGGAGCGAATCATGTCAGCGATTTCGTTGATAGTGTTTACCTGTCCGAAATTCAGGATGCCTTTGCCAAGAGAAAGCGCATGGCTTTCCAGATTTTCGCTGCTGACGAGCAGTTGACCCACATATTGCTTCTTGGCCGCTTCCAGCGCTTTCTCCTTCAGTCCTCCAGAAGCAATGCGGTCGATTTCGTTGTCGATGATTTTCAGGCACTTTCTCACCTGTCGTTCATCGCTTCCGAAATACACCGTAAACAGTCCGCAGTCGGAAAACAGCGTTACGGATGATTCCACCGTGTAGGCATATCCTCTCCGTTCACGGATAGCCACGTTCAGAATCGAGTTCATGCCCGGTCCGCCCAACATGTTGTTGAGTAGCAGGAGAGCATATTTGCGGTTGTCGTGCATACCGAAAGTCGGTACACCCACCACTGTGTGTGCCTGATGGGAATCGATATTTTTCACTTCTGAAAACACAGGGCTCATCGTGACCGGAACGCGCGGATTGCGTACGAGCGTGTGGTGCATCGGCGAGAAATAGCGTTCCGCCAGACGGAACATTTTATCTTCGGCAATACTTCCGACGGCAAACAGCACCATGTTTTCCGGTACATAGAGCGATTTCAAGTAGCGGCGGCATTCTTCCGTGCCCATGCGCGACAGGCATTCCTCAGTACCAAGTATGTTATGTCCCAGCGAATTTCCGCTGAAAATCATGTCCTCAAAATCGTCATAGATGGCTTCCGACGGAGTGTCGAGGTAGGAATGGATTTCCTCCAGCACCACTTCACGTTCCTTTTCCAGTTCCTTCTCCGGAAAGACAGAGCTCATCACCAGGTCGGAAATCAGTTCCACCGCACGTTCCATATTTCCCGAAGGGAACACCGAATAGACTAGCGTTTCCTCCTTTGTCGTGTAGGCGTTCAGTTCGCCCCCCACCAGTTCCATGCGGTTCAGAATGTGCCATGCACGGCGTTTGCGCGTGCCCTTGAATATCGTATGTTCCACAAAATGCGCCAGCCCGTAGAGCGACGGTTCCTCATCGCGGCTGCCGGCATTCACTGCCAGTCCGCAATAGGCCACATTCCCCGGCCGCCGGCTGTAAACCACCCGCAGCCCATTTGCCAGCGTATGCAATCGGTATGTCGTATCCATGTCAATCAGAAAAATAGTTTGCAAACTTACACAAATTTGTCTGATTAACCTTCATTCTGTTTTAAGAAAGCATGGAGAAGTAAATTCAATATCCGTTAAGATGTGTCAGTGTGTGGGTTTTGTTACCGAATTGTGATTTCTAAATTCTTGGTGATGTGTAAAATAATTGCTAATATTGCAGTGTGAAAATGGCACTATGTATGAATGATGAAATTCTACTTTTGCAGTTAAAACGGGGCAATCAGTTGGCATTTACGAGCATATACAACAAATATGCGCGTGAGGCTTATGTATTGGCTTTTAAATATTTGGGTAGTAAGGAATTGGCTGAGGATGCAGTGCAGAATCTGTTCCTGAAGATTTGGAATATCCGTGAAGAAATCGATGAGACACGCCCGTTCAATTATTTTTTGTTTACTATTCTTCGAAACAATCTGCTGAATGTGTTGCGCGACTCCAAGAAAGACTGTTTTGTGCTTGACGATTGTCTGGAAGTACTGAATGTCATAGACAACGCTGATGCTGAAATCGACAGTCTGGAACAGGAGAAGATTGTGGTATTGAAGAAAGCCATTGAGATGCTGTCGCCGCAACGTAAGAAAATTCTGACAATGAAAATTTCTGGAAAATATTCCAATCAGGAAATTGCGGAAAAGCTCAATCTGTCAGTTAATACTATCAAGTTCCAATATACTCAGGCTCTTAAACAAATCAAAACCTATTCCCGCAATTACTCCATTGAGATGTTGCTGGCATTTTCGATTGTGGAGATGATGGTAAGTTAATGTCGTGTATGAACTTAAAAAATTAATGTCCCCTTGTTCCAAACGGAGCGAGGGGACATTGTTTTCCGGGTACCCCGGAATGTATTAACCAATGAATTAGAATGCGTATTTCTGACAAATCAGTTTGGAGAAAGTGAGGATATCTCCATTTTCGGGCAATTCGGAAACGCCGGTAGCGTTAACCCAGCTGTTCTCGAAGTCGGCTAAATCGCTTTCCAGTTTTTTCGTGTCAAGCGGTTGTCCGGCCTTGCAACATTCGGTGAGGGTTTCAATGTAAATGTTCCAGCGTTTTGCATAATAATCGTTTATCAAACCTGCCCATGTGCGGCTTGCATAATCGTTGAGGCGACCGCCCCATGTGGTAATCAGGTTGCGGGCATTATGCTCGTAATAGTTTTTGATGTCTTCATTGGAGCCGTAGTTTCGTGCTTCCTTAATCCAATTCTGCAACGTGCAACGGCTGTTGAATGAGTTCAAATCATCCAAATCTTTCAGTATTTCACGCATAAGAGTTGCTTTTTCTTCCATCTTGGCAAGGTCTTTGGCTGTGAATGCGGCATCGAATTGCTTTTTGATTTCAGCAAAATAATTACCGAGAACTTGACGGCCGACAACAATAAGGTCGAGTTCCATTGCGTTGCGGTCGGCGTTAGGAGTATTCAGCAAAAGTTTCCAAGCTTCGATCAACTGTTTGTTGGTGTAGTCGTTTCCTGTACGGCTATCGTGATTGTTGTTGAACGTTGGGCGCAGGTTTGGCAATACTCCCAATGTTCTTGGAATCTGAACGTAAATGTCATTGAAAAGGATTTCCCATGCGGAACGTACATCTTCGGATGCTGTACCCAAGTGGCGGTCAGCAAGATTTTTTACCCATTCTTCGTCGCTTAGGGCGCTTGTCCATGCCTTTTCAAATATGTATTCGTAAGGGAATTGTACTACATCCAGACCTTCCAATGTAGAACCGATGCCTTCCAGATTTTTTCCGCCTTCATTTAGTGCAATGTCCAAACGGTGTCCGCTGTCCTTCACGTTTCCTGTCAGCGTTGTGTTACCGCCGAAGTTACCCAGATAGCACCAGATGTACGGTTGTCCGTGGAATTTATTTGTATTCTTCCATAATTCTACTTTCTCGCAGTGGTAGTCAAGCAACCACATTTTTCCTTTCTTTACTCCGGTCAGCAATGCTTCGATGCGTGGAGCTGTCCATTTTGCCTTGTCGTGGTAGAACATCCATGTCATTTGCATCCATTCAGCCTTGGGGTCGGCTTGTTTCAATGTGTTGAACATATTTTTCGACACATTTTTGAGATATTTAGGTTCCCAGCTTGGTGGGTCTACTTCATTGAACGGGTCTACACCATAGATGTGGTCTGTACCGAACAGACGAGTCTGTTCGTCGAGGAACATTTTCTGGATTTTTGCGAACAGCGGTTCTTCTGGATTGAGGAAGTGACAGCGGTAGGTATCGGCAAAACCGGCCCATTCTCCCAAGTATTGGATATTAGCTTCCGGATACAGTCTTTTCAGCTCTGCCGGTACGTGTCCAGCAAATGCCGGCAGCACAGGCTTCATGTTCAAAGCTCTTTCTCGAGCCAGGATTTGGCGTTGCAGTTCGATTTGGTTATCAAGCCACTCTTTAGGAAGCGGACCGTTCCATTTGTCGATGTTTGCCATTCTGTGCCAGGGCAGGTAGGTAGGTCCGGTAAAATAATTGCGGATTTCTTCGTCTGTCATGCCTAAGTTGGCCCATACATTGTACCAAACGGCTTCCTGTCCGGTGATGGCAAGCGGCATATTGATGCCGTTCAGCGCCATCCAGTCGATGAAGCGTTCCCATTCTTTCCATGTCCAGAAAGGCATGGTATAGCCATAGGTGCAATAGTTGAGGAAAAAGCGTCGTTCAACTTTTGCCGTTGCTGTTTCTTTGGAGGGAATAGTTGGCAGAACTTCCGGCATTTCCACCGGAACGTCGGCATACCAGGAAACGGTAGTATTGCAATAGCGTTTCAGATAGTGGTTCAAGCCTGTCGCCATTGCATTGGCGTTGTTGCCCGAAATGATGATTTTCCCATTACTGCTTTCAAGCGAGTAGGTGTCGGTTCCCGACGGCACTTGTTTAAATTCAAATTGAGCGGCAAATTCGGGAATTAGCCGTTTTACAAGCTGTTCCGCTTCGCGGACATCGTTATGTTGTGCTGTCGCCCAAAAAGGGAGGAGAACAGTCAGCAACGCGATGAAAAATAGTTTTTTCGTCATAGTATTTTGCTTTTAATGTATTATCATAAACAATAGAGTTGAGAGCACGGCCAAAACTCCTCCAATCAGACATTCGTAAGGAATCAGTCGGAGTCGTTCGCGGAATGTCAGTTCACACACACCGCCGGTGGCATGGAAAAACGATCCATGAGGCAGGTGGTCGAGAACTGTTGCACCCGAATTGACCATTGCAGCTCCCCATGCAGCCGAAATGCCCAAAGATAGCAGAGTATCGGCAAAAGAGGCAGAAGCCAATGTCGCACCGGCTGTGGTCGATGCCGTTGCTGCCGACATCAGTGCACCGGATATTGGAGCAATCAGTGCATCGCTGATATTCATATCTGATAGGATTTGCAGAATCCAGTCTTTCAGTGACGAGCTTTTGATGATACCTGCAATTGTTCCTGTTCCGATGAGCAGGATGGCTACGCCCGACATTTTCTGGAGACCGATAGTCATGCATGAAACGGTGTTTTTCCATTGTTTCATGCAGAGGATTCCCACCAGTCCGCCGGCAGGCATGGCTATCAGAGGGTCGATAGTGTATCCTAGCAGCGGGCGTGCTGAGAGCAGTAACAATGTCACTATGGGTGCCATCAGGCTGCTCCATAGCGGTGGCAGATTTTTAGATTGCGTTTCTGTATTGCGGTCGCTTCGAGCTATGTTCTTTTGTGGGATTAATTTTACCAAAAAGACAGTAAATATAAGTCCGATAGTAGCCGGGAGCAGGTTGTAGAAAATCACGGTCGACATGGATGCTCCGAAATTTTCTGCGGCAATGATTGTATTTGGGTTCGGTGAAATGATGTTACCGCATTTTCCCCCTCCAATCATGGCAATCAGCAGGACGGCTCTCGATATTCCCAAGCGGCTGCCTAGCGTCAGAGCAATCGGTGCAACCGTAATTACCGCAACATCGATAAAAACACCGGCTGCACATAGAAGCATGGTGGACAAAGCCAGTGCAAGATATACCTGTTTTTCGCCTAAAACCCTTACGATGGAATTGGAGATGGTTTCGGCGGCTCCTGTTGCAATCAACACACCGGAAAGTACACCGGCTGCCAATACGCGAAGTATCGCCGACGAAAGGTCACTGATACCTTCTATCATCATACCGACGGTATCCGCAAGAGAAAAGCCGCCCAGCAAACCGCCTACCACTGCTCCGGCTATCATGGCATAGGCGGGTGCAATTTTCTTGATAATCAAAAAGATTGCCAATAGCAATCCGATAATGGCTCCTATGGCTGTCATTTTTTTGAGAGTTCTATCAGTCGCACAATCTGTGCCACTGTCTGTTTTACATTTTCCAAAGTAAATTCTTTATTCATTGCCATTTCCAGGCTGACCGGACCGTTTTGAATGGACAGAACGGCATGGAAGCCCGATTCCACGACTTTTTCGTAGGATTCGACACTGCCTCCTATCGCTACTACCGGAACATTTTGCGCCTGGGACATCGTAAGGATGCCGCTGAGCGCTTTTCCCATTGTGGTCTGGCTGTCAATGCGTCCTTCACCGGTAATGACCAGTGAGGCGTTGGCAAGAGCCTCCTCAAAGTTAGCCATTTTCAGGATGGTTTCAATGCCCGGCTGCAATTTGGCATTTAGAAAAGCCAATAGGCCGCCTCCCATTCCTCCAGCAGCACCTGACCCCGGAACGGATTGAAGGTCTATGCCTTTGGTTTTGAGCACCACTTCCGCAAAATTCCGTAAGCCTTTGTCAAGATATTCTACGTCCTCTTTCGTTGCTCCCTTCTGTGGAGCATAGACATAGGCTGCGCCGTTTTGCCCATAGAAAGGGTTCTGCACATCGCAGACAACTGTAAATTCCGTTTCTTTGACAGCCTGACTTACCTGGCTTTCGTCCACACGGTTGATTTTTTGAAGGTCGGCTGTTTCGTTTCCTGACGCATCAAGAAAACGAAATCCCAAAGCTGTCAGCATTCCAACGGCTGCATCGTTGGTAGCGCTTCCGCCAATACCCATCACGATTTTCCGGCAGCCGAGCGAAATGGCATCAAGTACCATTTCGCCGGTTCCGAATGTTGTGGTTTGTCGAGGATTTCGTAATGCTGTTTCTACCAGAGGCAGGCCGGAAGCCGCAGCCATTTCCATAATGGCCATGGAATGGTCGGCAGTCATTCTGTAAGCCACTTCCAGAGGGCGCATCAGCGGGTCATGGACAAGACATTCCTCTTTCGTTGTTGAAAGTTGTCGGCAAATAGCATCAGTGGTGCCTTCTCCACCATCGGCAATGGCAAAAATTTCCACCCGACAGTCGGGGAGCAGGCGCAGTATGGACTCTTTTGCCGCTTCGGCAATTTCCATTGAACTTGCCGAGCCCTTGAACGAGTCGAATGCCAGTACAACTTTTGTCAGTTTTGCATCCATTGTTATCCGTTTAGATGTTCTTGTATTTCGTTACAAGTTCCCTGGCTGCTTTGAGCGGATTGTCGTAGCCGACAGAAGTGTTGGTCCACGGCGTTTCCACCCATTTGTTTTCCCATTCGTTCAATTCAGCTTGTCGGCTGGAGAAGTGAATGAGAATGCGCGGGATGTAGTAGTCTTTAATCAGGCCGCTCCAGAAACGAGCCGCATAGTCTTCCTGGAATCCGCCCCATGTTGTGATAAGGCGTTTGGCATCGGCTTCATATTTGTTTTTTTGAGCTTCGTTTTTACCCATATTACGGGCAAAATCTACCCATGACTGCAATTGCATGGTAGGGTGGGCCACCAGCAGACGGTCGATTTCTGTCAGCATTTCCACTACCTTTGTCAGGTTTGTGTAAGCTTCCGTCACATTGCCGGCTTCTTCCATCTGCAGCACTTTATTGTAGAGCTTGTCAGCTTTTACGGCTACATAGTAGGCCGCAACTTCTACAGCATCGTTTTTGTAAAGCTCAGAATTGCCAAGAGTTTCAGCTTCTGATAGGAACTGTTCCACTCCTGCCATAAACTCGTCTGTGAAATCCACTTTGCTGACACGGCGTTTGTCGGGAACTACGGTTTGCCATGTAAAACGCGGATACGAACGGAGGGCTGAATATGCACTGTTGTGGAATTTCTTCCATGCCGCCTTGACATTTTCCGGACATGCTCCGTAGCGTGCCGTGCAATATTCGTCCATCCATGTGTCGAGGTTGATGGCTTCATCCGTCCAACCCATATCGGCAAGAAGTTCATAAACTATTTCATTGTTTTCCAGTCCTTCCGGTGCAGAGCCGAAGCCAATCAGGTTACCCTTGTTTTTTGCTTTCAGCGCTTCGCTCGACGAGCTTGCATACATCGTCAGGTCGCCGGTCATCAGTGTTTTTCCTCCGAAGTTCGGCACATAGCTGAATATCCAGTTTTTGCCATAGAATCCGTTATGATTTTTCCAAGTCTGTTCTGTATGCCATACCCATTTCGGATAGTCGTTTCCGAGGTCAATAATAATCATTTTCTTGTTCGGCACTTTGCTCAGTAGCGCCTGCATGCTTTCCTTGTCCCAGAAGTGATGCTGATAGCCGAATGTCCAGCCTTGTGTCACCCATACGGCGTCCGGATTTCCGGCAACGATTGACTTGTAGATGGATTCCCCGTAGTGGGCGAGAGTTTTCAGTTTTGCCGGTTTGTCGTTCGGGTCAACAGGCAATTCCATTTCATTGAAACTGTCAGACAGGTAATATTTATATTTTCCAAACTCTTTTTCCCATTCTTCGACAAAGAGTTTTCCGATTTTTTCAAAGTAAGGAGAATCGGGAGGGAGGACATAAGCGTTGAGGCTTTCGTCGAAACCGCCCCATTTCAAGTGATTGAATTTTATTTCCGGGTGTTGTTTTGCAAATTCCATCGGTACGAATCCTGCAAAAGTGGGAACTACCGGTTCCATTCCCAGCTCTTTCATGCGCGACAGGATTTTGTGTTGCAGTTCCAACTGCTGTTCCTGCCATTCATCGGTCAGCGGACCTGACCATTTGTTGAGGTTGCCCATTCTGTGCCAAGGCAGGTAGGCCGCCCCTGTGAAAAATTCGCGGATGCTTTCTTTGGAAAGCCCCATTTTCAGCCACACGCGTTCAGCAATAGCTTCCATCGCTACGCTTGCCAGCGGCATGTTTACACCTCGCATTGCCATCCAGTCGATTTCTTTTTCCCAGCGAGCCCAGTCCCAATAAGGGGTTGTATAACCGTAGGTGCAGACATTCAGAAAATAACGGTATTCGTAAGGTGAAGCCTGCTTGCCGCATTCGTAGTTAGCCCATTTTTCCGGCAGGTTCATGTGTTCGCCGCTCCATGTTTTCATTGAATGGCAAGCTTCGCGCAGATATTTATGAAATGCATAGCAAATTGCCACGCTGCTGCTTCCCGATAATTTCAGCTTTCCGTCGCGAGCGGAGATGGCGAATACGTCTTTACCTTTTTTAGTTGGAATAATTTTAAACTCGATGTCGTTGGCTCTGTTGCCAATTTGGCGTTCTATTACAGCTTTTGCGGCGGCAATGGTATTGTCGTTCGCCTGCAGTTGCATGGAGAATGCCAAAATTAAAAGAAAAAATGATACGAAAATGCGATACATAAAACGGTTTAGTATTTTAGGTTTGTATATGAAAATAGCTGCCATCTCCTCCTTTTATGGTTGCCCCATAGCCGGAGATGACAGCTATTTGTTAGTTATTCATTATTTTACGAATTTCAACACGCTGTTGCCTGCTTTTGCGATGTAGAGACCGGCTTGAAGGTCAGCTACAGAAACAGCAGCACCGGCTTCAACGGCTACAGTCTTGACTGCACAACCTGTCATGTTGAAGATAGTCAGAGTTGTTGCTTCTCCGTTTACAACCAAGTTGTTGCCTTGTTTTGCTATTATTGTACCTTCGGCAGCAACTTCATTTACAGATGATTGTTCTGTATATTCTACTGCACCTACAGCAGGAGTTGCAGGACGGGCATTTCCCAATTGGTCGGTAGTCGGGATTTCAACACCGTCGTAAGAAGCCAGACCTTTGCCGATAACGACACTTGCTTCGTCGATCATCGCAACTTTCAAGTCGCCGCTCAATACAGCTGTCATGTGAGAATATTCAGGATCGCCTTCGTCCCAAGGATTCTGTTCGGTTGCAGCGAAGATTTTGTCGGAACTGAAATCTATGAGTGCGTTATTATCGCTTGATTTCAATGCCTTGTAGAAAGAGTCTTCACTTGCAGCAAAGTAGTTGTTCTTGCAAACCGGTTTTACAGTTTGTGGCTGTTCTGCATCACCAACGATTTCACCGCCAAGATAGAATGCCTTGACGTCGTTCAGACGGCTGTCGCCCCAAGGATCGAAATAGTTTTCAGCAAACAGGTTGTTAATCAATACCGGTTCCATTGAAGTTGTAGCTCTTGACCACAAGTTGATGGCACCGCCGTCGTCGCTTGTCACGATGTTTGTGATATTGCCTATGAATGTATTGTTAACGATTACCGGTTTGAATACACCGGCAGTTTCTGCTGTCTGCATATAGAGTGCACCGCCACGGTCGTTGATAGTGTTGTTTGCAAATGTACAGTTGGCAATGTAGACGGTCGGCACAGAACCTTTGCCTGAGCGTACGTTTACAGCGATTGCACCGCCTGATACGGCTTCATTCATATGGAATGTAGAGTTAACGACTTTCAAAGAAGGTGCAGTTGCAGAACTTTGGTACAAGCAGACAGCTCCACCACCGTATGAACCCATTGCTTTGTTCTTTTCAAAAAGACAGCCGTCAACAACAATATCACCGCCGCCAGCACGAACAACTGAACCGTTGTTTCCTGTTTCGTTTTTCGGGTCGCGGTTGCTGTCGAATACACAGTCATTAAGTGTCAGTTTTGTACCATCACCGGTTGTAAAGGCAATGCCTTTGAATCCTGTCAGTTTCAAATTGTTTACAGTTACATTGGCAGTTCCGCTCAATGCCAGGAAGTTGGTATTTCCTTTGATGGTCACCATAGTGTTGTTTTTCTTATTGATACCGTCAAAAACAACTTGCTTGCCGCTCAATTTGAAGCCGATACATTCTTCGGCGCTGTAATCGAGTGTTTCTCCGTCGAAATTAAATTCAATAGTGGTCAATTCTCCGTCAGGAATGTTTGCCATTACGTTCAACAAAGAGCCTTCCGTTGCGGCGTTCATTTCTGGACTAGTCACTTGCAGTGTTGCTGCTGACATTGTTCCTGCAAACAGTGCGAATGCAGAAACGAGAAAAGTAAATTTTTTCATAAGTAAATGATTTAATAAAAAAAGAATTTATAAGTGTGTTTTTGTTTATGTGTTCCAACTTGGATAAAGTAGATGCTAGACATGCTGTTTTGAGGCATGTCGACGTTCTGTTCATTTGCAACCTGAGCGGCAAGAATAGCTTTCCCGTACAGGTCATAGACTGTGACAGGAACAGATTCTGTCAGTCCACTCAGGCGAAAGCCTGTGGCTGTTGTCGACAATCGGATATCATCATTCTCCACAGCTGTTACTGAACTCGCTTTTTTTGCCAGTTTTATCATAACCGGCAAATGGTCGGAAACATCCGGCAGTTCCAATCCTTCCGTTTCAGCAATGTAGCTGTCAGTCACATCATATTTTACAGCTTCGCGGAAATTACTGTAGCAAAGCAGCATGTCGATACATGATTCCGGAGCTTCGGCCGGATATGTGTATTCGTTGATGTCGTTTAGAATTTTGAATCCGTTGTTCTTGAATGTGACGATAGCGCGGTAGGTGGGTTTTGCATTGAAATCGCCGGCAATAAAGACTGTCTTGTCGCTATTGAGGGCAAAATCAACAGCCCAGTCGGTTGCCACATCACGGTCGTCAGCGTTCAGTGAATAGTGAGTCGACATGAAGAAAAAGTCATTGAATTCGGCAATGATGAAACCTCTGTCCTCCTTGTCGGTGCTGTTTGCTCCACGTTCCACTCGGTGTGTGTCCACTGAAAGAGGCTTTTCTTTAGACAGCAGACCGATGCCGTAATAAGTGCCGACTAACGGGAAGAATTCATAGTTCATTCCCGTAGCTTCAGCGAGTTCTTCCAGATAATTGTGCTTTAGGCCGAGAAAAGTGCGGTTGTCCACTTCCTGCAAGGCTACAATGTCCGGGCTCTGCTGATTGATGACTTTTGCGATGTCGGCAAGACGGGAGTCTGTCATGCCGTGACCTTTGATATTGTAAGTCATTACGTCCACCGTTTCTTCGTTTTTGGCAAACAATGGTAATGTAGATATTAAAAGTATTACAGATAAAAATTTAGAGATATTCATAGTTTCTGTTTGTTTTTATTGAGGGTTGTCTGTTGCCAATACTTCTGAGGGTATGTCGTTTTGTTTCCAAAATGGAAACATGGATATTCTCAGCGTCGTACGTCCATAGGGAATCAGTTCTATAGCTTCTGCTTGAAGACCGTTAAGTGCATAAATCATGGAACCACGTTCGGGTAGGGCGGGTGTGACGGGAACAATGATTTTTTCGCCACCTTCGCATTCAATGATGCGATAGTCGTATGTCCAGTTTTTATAATAAAAAGCTGGTACTCGGATTTTTAATGGTGACTCCTTTGTTGTCCAAGGATTGCTGCCCAAAGGAAGTGCTTTCTCATCAATCACGAAATTTGTGTCTGCCTCATTGGCAATACCAAGAATGAAGTTCCATCGTGAGGATGCTTCCATTGTGTAGCCTTTGTAACTTTCTTTCTGAAGTTTTGGTGTCAGTACGTCTATTTGGTTGACTTGGCCGTCAACTGGTAATGCCATTAGTAGTGGACCGTAGCGAAGCACCATTGCATCTGTGTCCCAACGTTCATATTGTGCCGTTTTAGGAAAATCAAGTTCAATGATGTCACCTCTTTTGAATTGTCGATCAAGGCAAAACAGTGTTCCCGGATGGGCTTGTTGTTTGATTTGTTTTCCGTTGATACTTATTTTGGGATTTGTACACCATGATGGTATGCGTAGATATAGTTGAAATTTAGCATTACCTTGTTCTACGCTAAGTGTTACTTTATTTCCAAATGGATAGTTTGATTTTTCTCGGATTTTAACGATTTTTCCATCAATTATATGTTCTACCGCTCCCGGGCCATACAACATTTTATATAGACTGCATTCTGGGCCCTCAAACCATTGAGAACCAGTATATATCGGAAGCATGCGATTTAGGTTACCAGTGCAACATGGCGGGCGATGGATTTGTCGATAGGCCATGCGGCTGTTGTCGTAGGTTGATATGTGGCTTGAATGGTTGGAACATACAACTTGATTGCACGCTGTATAATATTGGTGTGCATCGAATGATTTGGTGATACCTCCCATGCCTGCATTGAAAAGAGCAGCTTCGATACGGTCGGCATACTGTGGTTTTTTGGTAGCTCGAAGCATATAGTTGCATGTCCACATATAATCGACTACATCGCACATTTCGTGTACGTTCCGTGATGTATTTCCAGACAAACCTTCTTCTCCACTCGGTACTCCATCTGGCAACATATTGTAAAAGTCTATTTTTTTAAGAGCATTGTCGACCATTTTTAAATAGTTCTCATCACCTGTAAATTCATAGAAAAAAACGGGAATTTTCAATGTTTCTAGGAATGTTACAGTATGAATCTCTGTCCGGTCGGCTGATGCAAATTGCTCCAATGCTGCTTTCAAAGACTGATTAGGTGAGAATTCGTTGTTGGCTAATGACAAAGCTTTATCTTTGAAATACTTGTCGGATGTTACCCGATAGAGCCAAGCCAGCGTCTCGATATTGCACAAATCGCGTCCAAAATACTGGATAGTATCGTTTTCATAATGGCGTTTCAGACTTGAAAGTATTTCAGCATTTTTTGTAGTTTCATATTCGGCCATCCATGCACGAAAAAAAACGCTATGAGGCCAGCGGCACATATCGCCAGAAGCCAATGTCGGTTCAATGATTCCTTCTGGTGAAACTTTAGCCATAGTATTATATATGGCTTTTCTGGATTTGTTAATTAAAGAGTCTGATCGCAATAATAATCCTAAACGCAGTATTCCGTCGTAGAAGTAAGCTGTTTGTTCATAAGGTACCCAAAAGCCTTCCATTTTTCCGTTTTTGTTGCGAAGAAATGGTTTGCTTCCCCAGCCTCCTTGAGTAAAAGGAAAACCATAGTTATCCATTTTCCCAGAAAAATGAGACTCTTGAAGATGCATCATGTCCAATAACCATCCATCTGGAGTGATGCGGTTTAGGTTAATTCCTGACAGCATGTTTTGAGCATCGGTGATTAACGAAATGCCTGACAATATTAATATGAAAAGCAGTTTACGCATACAGCTTTTATTTTACATATTCTAAATCGGTGACTATTGGCAAGTGGTCTGATAGTAGAGAGTTTATGGTCTGTGTATTTACTACTTTCCACCCCTTCATTGGGCGAACGAAAATATGGTCTATTTTAATGATTGGTTTCCATGCAGGGTAAGTCATATCAGAATTTGTAACAGGTAGCCAGCTATTATTCATAATTTCGACGATTGCTTTTGAATAATGTCTGGCATTGAAATCTCCTCCAAGAATTATTGGATAAGTTTTATCTTTAAAATGAGAGCAAAGAAATTCTGCTTGTAGGTTTCTGGTATTTTCTGTTGATACCTCTAGATGTGTTGATGCAAATATAATGGTATCACCGTCCATGTCAAAGATACCTTCCAAAAGGGCTCGTTGTTCTTTTTTTTCTGGGTTGGGAAGCAGTATTTTCTCGACTTTTAAATAAGGATATTTTGAAAGTATCCCGATACCTTCGTAGCCACCTCCGTAGTCAATAGTTTTACCGTAGAGACCGAACATACCCGTTTGATAGGCAAGTGTACTCACAAAATCTTTTCCTTTTTGATGTGGCGCTATTTTTCGGTTAGTGTGAACGTCTACTTCTTGGAGCGCTACAAAGTCAGGCTTGAAGGCACGGATATGTGCAGCAAGGTCTTCCAATGAAGCAAGTTCTCCCAAACGAAGATTGTAGGTCATGACTTTGACGCGTATTGTATCTTGTTGAGCCGATGCTATTGTGAAAGACAGTAGAGTAACTGCAGTAAGGAGCATTTTTTTTAATACATTCATGATGTCTTTAATTATTTAAGAGTTAATGCTGAAACAATGGGTAAGTGGTCTGAAGCTATTGTTACAACGGTTATGTGAAATGGCTGTAAATGCATTTATTTTACATATTCTAAATCGGTGACTATTGGTAAATGGTCAGAGAGCAGTGAATTTACAGTCTGTGTTTTTATTACTTTCCAACCTTTCATTGGACGGACAAAAATATGATCGATTTTTACTCTCGGATTCCATGCAGGATATGTCAATTCCGTATTGGTTACAGGAAGCCATGATTTGTTTATGATTTTTACAATCGCTTCTGTGTCGTAGTTGGCATTGAAATCTCCGCCTAACAGAATAGGACAGGCGTAGTTTTCAAAATGACTGCATAGAAATTTAGACTGAATGTTGCGTGTGCTTTCTGTTGATACGTCGAGGTGGGTAGAGGCAAAAACAAGAGTGTCTCCTTTCACTTCAAACATACCTTCCAGCAGCACGCGCTGTTCGTTTTTCTCCGGGTTGGGCAACATTGTTTTGTCAATGCTGATGTATGGGTGTTTTGACAAAATGCCTATACCGTAGTATCCGCCACTATAGTCGATTGATTTTCCGTAAATGCCGAGCATGTTGGTTCTGTAGGCGAGTTCGGAAATGAAGTTCTTTCCATTCTGGTGAGGGGCGCGGGTGCGTTGGGTATTTACATCCACTTCCTGTAGAGCCACAAAGTCAGGCTTGAAGGCACGGATATGTGCAGCGAGGTCGTCCAATGAGGCAAGCTCGCCAAAACGAAGATTGTAGGTCATGACCCTGACACGTATCGTGTCCTGTTGGGCCGATGCTATTGCGAAAGTCAGCAGAGCAACTGCTGTAAGGAGTATTTTTCGAAATAAGTTCATAATGTTTTTAATTGTTTAGGGTTAATGCCGAAACGATGGGCAGGTGGTCTGAAGCCATTGTTCCAGTTACAACGATATGTGAAGTGACAGTAAATGCATTTGCTGGGAAATAGGCGATATAGTCGATTTCACGGTTAGGTTGGTTGGATGGAATCGTGAAATTTCCCGGATTCTTGTTTGTTCTGGCAAATCCTGCTCCGTCGAGTTGCGTAATCGTCTTGTTGGATGGAGTTGCATTGAAATCACCTCCCCATATAATCGGTTTATGCATTGCCGAAACTTTTCCGATGATGTAAGGCATCTGCAGGTCGCGTTCATTCTGTGTGACAGACAAATGGCAAACGACGAAAGTGATGTCTTTACCATTGTAATTGACCATTGCTGTGCCGTAGGCATTGTTGCCGGTCATAGGCTGACCTTCGATTTCGTCTGGCAGTTGTACGGCGACTGCATCCTTTATCGGAAATTTTGATAGCATGGCCAATCCGTATTTACCGCCTTGATAGTCCATCATCTTGAAAAAATGGTAGTACGGATATTTTGCTTTTTCAGCAATTTCCTTTGCCTGGTCTACTTTTTGGCTGCGGTTGGTGCAGCTGTCAATTTCCTGCAAAAGGACAATATCCGGATTTTTTGACTTGATAACGTTTGCAATTCCGTCAATGTCGGGAAGGGTTGTCTCTCCCGACGGGGAATAAGGGGCACAATGGCGGGTGTTGTAGCTCATCACTGTGAGTGGAGAAGTTTCCCCACCGTCCGGGTCTGTCCACCCCGGATCGGTAGGAATATCTTCACCTTTTGTACAGCCCATGAGGACTGTAAACAAACCTACTAACATTAATTTAAAGTACCTCATTGCAGTCAGATTATTGTGGCCATCCCGGATTTTGTCCCAAAAGCGGATTCTTTACACGTTCGGCATATGGAACCGGCCACAGATAGTGCATGCTCGGGTCGAAATATCGGGCACCGCCTTCGGCTCTTGACTTTTCGTAAATAATATCGCCAAATTCGTCAACACCATTGTCAGCATAAGGATTAGCTCCCAAATCATTAATGCAGACTTGAGCGCTTGGTCCTGTAATGGCACGTCCGAATCGGAGTTCGCCTTCACGCCAGCGCATGATATCAGCGTAACGCATGCCGTCCATTGTCATTTCAATGCGACGTTCACGTTTGATTTCTGTCCACAAATCCAGATTCCATGCGGATAGCTCTTCCAGTCGCATTTCGTGCATGCCCACTCTTTTGCGCAATTTGTTGATAGTTTCGTCAATTTGCGGTTGAGTCAGTGTTCCGTTGGTCTTGTAGAGTGCTTCTGCATAAATCAGCAACACTTCCGGATATCGGATTACGTTGAGGTTGTTGTGTGATAGATTGTAGTTGCCGGCAATGTTTGGGTCATTGTATTTCTTGAAATAAAAACCTGTGCGGCTATTAGCTCCGTTGATACCTGATTGCAAGGAAGAGAAACGCGGCAAGTTGAAAGTCTTGTTCGGTTTGCGTTCTTCTGAGTCACCGTCGTCACCGCCCGGCCATGCGTCGCCCGGACAATAAAGGGTCATTGCCATACGCGGATCGCGGTTTTGGAAATAGTCTGCGTAGTGTTCTTCTGGAAACTTATAAAGGTCGGATGTTACGATATTGTCATTGTGATAATATTCAAGACCGGCCTTTGCAGGTTTTCCATCAGTACACAAGTAGGCGTCAACCAGCGATTTAGAAGCGTTCAGACGGATATAGTCTACTGGACAACAGGTTTCGTTTGAGACATTATGGATACGAATATCAGGTACATACAAGCTAAAGATAATAGATTCTATGTTGGCAGGGTTGGTTTCTACGTCGCCCTCTGTCTGATAAACTTTGGCATAATCCCACAAATCGTATGGACCGTGGTCTATAATTTCTTTGGATGCAGAAATAGCGATGTCGTAGCGTTCATTTTGTAGGGCAACGCGTGCAAGCATAGCCAATGCACCCCAGCGGTCAATTCGTCCTACATTGTCGCCCAATTGGCGTTCTTCCGGAAGTTTTGTTGCTGCCCATTGCAGATCTGAGATTACATTGTCGATTACTTTTGAACGTGGGTCGCGTGGTACATACGCTTCGTCGGCAGTAATGACATGATCTACCCAAGGTACATCGCCCCAAAATGTGGTTAGTAGAAAGTACATGTAGGCGCGGATCACTTTTACTTCTGCAGCATATACGTCCTTGTCGTCTTGTGGCATTTCAGCCTTATTGTAGTTGTCAAGGAAATTGTTACAGTTGAAAATATATTCGTATGCTTGTTGCCAATATGTTGTGAAAGGGAAACCGTCTGTATAGGAATGTTTTCCGCCTGAAACTTTACTTAATCCGCTTGTAATATTACCCCACATGCAAGTTTCAGCTGTTGATTCACTCCAATTGATTATAAAGTCCTTTTGGAAAGCCTCATAGCAGGGATAAAGAGCTGCACGAAGTTGCTCTTCCGTCTTCCAGTAGGTTTCATTGTTTACCGAATCCTGTGGATAACGGTCCAGGAAATCGGCGCACGAAGCCAAAGAACCGGCCATAAGTGCTGCCAATGCATATATTTTTACTTTTTTCATTTTCTTTTCCGTTTAGAATGTTGTTGTTAAACCGAATGTGTAAGTTTTGACTTGCGGATATGCGTCGCCTGATGTAGAGCGGACTTCCGGGTCATAAGCTCCGAAATAATTGCTGAATGTCAGCAGATTGTCGGCTGAGAAATATACTCGGAGTGTCTCAAATTTGATTTTTGAGAGGAGTTTTTTCGGGAAAGAATATCCGATTTGTACGTTTTTCAGTCGGAGATATGATGCATCTTCCATCCAGTAGTCAGAGAATAGCAGGTTGTGAGTCTGCGATTGGTACAAACGAGGATAAGTTGCATCCGTATTTGTCGGAGTCCAACGGTCGAGGTGTTCTACTTTAGGAACAGAGTAGTCGTTGATGAAGCAGTGGCGAGCTTCGTCAGAAAGATAGCCGTTAACTTTTCCTACTCCTTGCAGATAGAAGCTGAAATCAATGCCTTTCCATCCGATTTGACCCTTGAATGAATAAGTAAAATGCGGGTCGCGGTCACCGAATACAACTTTATCGTTGTCATCGATTACGCCGTCAGGTACACCGTTAGGACCGCTGATGTCACGATATTTGATGTCACCCGGTTGTACGATAGCTTCTGATGCTTGTGGAATGGCGAATTTCGGTCCGTAATATTTGCCGTTGTCGTCTTTTCCTTCGAAGTCGTTCACCTGTGCAAGTCCGTCAGTAAGGAATCCGTAGTAAGCATCGATGGCGTCACCTTCGCGGCGGATATTGTTGCCGAGAGAGGCTGCACTCTTGCCAAGGTCAATGATTTTGTTTTTGGAATCAGAGAGGTTGAAACCTACACTATAGTCCACTTCACCGATGCGGTCACGCCACTGGAGGAATACTTCCCAACCTTTGTTCTCAATTTCACCGATGTTTTCGTACGGAAGGTTGGCAGAGCCGGTGATGCCTACCAATGTTGGGTAAACCGGTTGAACAAGAGCGTTGAGGTTGTTCTTCTTATACCAGTCGAAAGTTGCTTGCAGACGGTTGTCGAAGAAGGCAAGGTCAACACCTATGTCGAACATGCGGATTGTTTCCCATTTGATGTTTTCGTTACCTAGTTTCTTCTGTTGGAAACCAACATTGTTTATGCCGCCGATTGGGTAGGATTTTTCTACTCGTTCAATCGGTGTCAGGTAAGGGTAATAGTTACCTACATTCTGGTTGCCCAGTTCACCCCAAGAAGCACGGAGTTTACCGCTTGTGAGAGCAGGTTTTGCCCAGTCCATAAACGCTTCGCGGCTGAAATTCCAACCTCCGGAGAATGATGGGAAATAACCCCAGCGGTTTTCGCGTGAGAAGCGTGACGTACCGTCAATACGGATATTTGCCTCCAGCAGATATTTGCTGTCGAATGCGTAGTTTACACGTCCGAAATATGAGCGAAGTGCCCAGGAATATTTGTTACCACCGTTGGTAATGTCTTCGGTACCGGCATCCACTACGTAAATTCCGTCAATCAGAATATTCTTGCGGCTTGCCGACAATGTGCTGCGGTCTTCCCATTCTTGTGAGTAACCGAGCAATGCAGAAAAGTCGTGTTTCTTGTTGAAAATCTTATTGTATTTCAATGTCAGCTGCAATGTTTGTGTCAGGATGTTCAATTGGTCCTGTGCTACATAATTACGCAGGTTTTCATTTCCTGCGCTGGGCGTACCGTCTTGGTAGTATTGGTACATGGCTGGATTGAATTCATTTGTTTCGCGCCAATAGTAGTTGGATGCATATTGTCCGTTCAGATGCAAACCGTCGACAATAAACAAGTCAGCACCGACAATACCGTTGAATGTGCGGGACTTGCGTTCGTTGGTACCTGAATTGTAGGCTACGTCTACCGGGTTTTTAACGGCTCCGAATGAATACCATTCTGTGTCTGTCCAATTGCCGTTAGTATCCTGTTGTTGCCATTTGACAGGCAAAAGAGGAGAGATTCGTTGTGCCAGGCGGAAAACGCCGGAAGTACCGCTGAATCCGGCTTCACTACGGAAGAAATCCACGAAACTTACGTTACCGGTAATTTTCAATCGGTCGTAGATTTCCGTATTAACGGAAACACGGGCATTGTGGCGGTGGGAGTTGAATGCGTCGCCAACTACCAGACCGTCCTGGTTCAAATATCCGTAGGAAACGAAATAGCCGCTTTTGGCTGTACCGCCACGGATGCTCAGGCTGTGACTTGTTTGCGGAGCGCTTGTTTTATAGACTTCGTCAATCCAGTCGGTGTTTGAGAAGTTGTTCGGATCTGCTCCGGAATCATATTTTTCGAATGCAGTGGTGTCGTAGGGCTTGGAGAAGCCGGCTGCTGCCATTGCTTCGTTTGAAAGTTCCATGTACTGGCGTCCGTTGACAAGTTCCGGCAAACGTGTCGGCGACTGCATACCGAAATAACCTGAATAAGTGAGTTTCGGCTTTTCGGAAGAACCGCTCTTTGTTGTGATAAGAATGACACCGTTGGCGGCACGGGCACCATAGATGGCTGCGGAAGCCGCATCTTTCAAAACGGATACGCTTTCGATATCGGCCGGATTGAGCAGGTTGATGTCACCACCCGCTACACCGTCAATCAAAATAAGAGGAGATGTATCACTGTTGATGGTGCTCACACCACGGATTACAATGCTGGAGGCAGCACCAGGCTGTCCGGTTGTATTGGTAATTGTCACACCAGGCAGTTCACCCTGCAAACCTGCGGCAACACTTGTGATAGGACGTTCTTCCAGAACATCGCCTTTTACCATCGAAACGGCACCTGTCACGTTTACTTTTTTCTGTGTTCCGTAGCCGACTACTACTACTTCTTCAAGGTCCGTAGAGTTTTCTTGCATTACGACATCAAAATGCTCTGCCTTTTTGATGTTCAAAACTTTTTCAGAACTTCCGATATAGGAAATGCGGATGCGTGAGCCTTTAGGGGCTTTCAATTGGAAATTTCCGTCAATGTCGGTTACCACACCTGTGTTCGTTCCGACCAGACTTACTGTAGCTCCAATAATCGGTTCGTTATTGCTGTCAACGACTGTTCCTGACACATCTACCAGATTATCCGATTTTTCATCGGTAGATGCGTCTGCGTTTTTTTCATTGACGCTTTTTTTGTATAATAAAATGCTTTTGTCACCATAAGAATAGGCTACATCGAGATTCTTGAACAGGCGTTTCAATACGTTGTCCAGTTTTTCGTTTGTAGATTTGATGGAGACTTTTTTGTCTGTGTCGACAAATTCCTTGCTATAGGCAATTTTTACATTTGCCTGTTTGCCAATCGTTTGCATGGCAGTTCCCAATGGGACATTCTGTAGATTGACTGTAACCTTCTGGTTTTGCGCAAACATAGAAATATGCGAAATCGCGCACAATGCAACGACAAGCAACTTCTTTTGTAGATTGCGAGTTTTAGTTCTTGATTTCATCAAAGCAATTGATATTAGGTTCGTATTTTGTGTGTTGTTATATGCCTGTGTGTCTTTTTTCCGGAAAGACGACTATCTTACATCATAGACGTTGTCTCCCTGTTTGCAGAATTTAATGGGGGTGACGGTCTCCATTATATGGATGATTTCATCAATGTCCTTTGAACTGCAGCTGATGTTGTAAGTATAGCTGTGAATTTCCGGGTTGGTTACATTGAATGTTACGTTATATTGTCGTGCCAATTCTTCCAGCACATATTCCAAAGAATTGTCTTTGAAATTAAACAGGTTGTTTTTCCATCCCGAAGCATCGAGAGAGTTGGCAACTGTTGCTATTTCGCAAGTTTTTTTACCGGGGATGTAAGTCGCATATTGACCGGGGAAGAGCTCTTTCAGATTCTGCTTCTCTTTTGCATCTCCAACAAAGATTTTTCCTTCGTCGAGAGTGGTGACAATGCAGGAGTCTTCCTTATATGCCCGTACATTGAATTTTGTGCCGGTAACCTTTACCATCATGTCCTTTGACCGGACAATGAACGGATGATCGCTGTCTTTTTCAACTGAGAAATAGGCTTCTCCACTGAGAATGACTTCTCTGTTTTTCCCTGAAAATCTTTCAGGATAATAAAGATGAGTGTCAGCATTCAGATCTACACGGGTTCCGTCGGCAAGGATGACTATCATTTTTTCTCCTTTCGGAGAATAGATTTCGTTCAATTCGATGTCTTCCATCTGCGACAGACGGTAGGTCATGTAGCCCATGCTGAGCATGACGATAAAAATAGCCACCCATTTGGTCCATCTTAAAATAATGCGGCGGTAGGATGGTGTGTGAATTTGTGACATGACATTTTGAAACACCTTGTCGGCATCAAATTCCGGGATGTTTTTTCCGCCCAAATCAATCTGCTCGCCATTGATGAGCTTTTCAATGTCGGAGTCGATGTGCGATTCTATATAATCAAGAATCTCAGAGCGGTTATTGTCTTTTTTCATCTTTAAAAATGCCATAGTATCTTTTTCTAATTTTAGTACACAGGGGTGATAAAAAAGTATTATATGTTTTTTGAAGTTTTTTGTTTTTTATTTGCCTTGATTGCATATCTCGTTGTTTATTAAATAATTATGCGTGAATAAAAATCACAAAATATTTGTGACGGGAAGGGAGATGTTGTCGGATATGTCCAGTAGGGCATTGATGAGATAGAGGCGGGTGTAGGTGGAGAGGTCGGCGGGGGTGATGCGGGTTTCGCGGATTTGGCCGGTGGCGAGGAGGTGCCGGCGGCGTACGCCGTTGAGCAGGCAGGTGTCGGGCGTGAAAAGGCCGTGGCTGTTTTCCAGCACGATGTTGCTGTAAGAGGTGTCGGTCAGGCAGCCGTCCTTCACGATGAGGATGTCGTCGCAACCGTCACGCATTTCCCGCAGGCGTTCCAATGCCGAACGGTCGGCGTATTTCAGGGCATAGTCGATGTCGTGTCCGTCAACCAGCCGCAGGGTGTTGATTTTTCGGGGAGTGTAAGGGGCGAATGTCACTTCGCGTATGGCGGTGTCATAGACGATGCGGCATTTCACTTTCCCTTGTCGGAACGGTTCGGGGACTGTTGTGGGGAAGCCGGTCAGTTCTGCCGGCTGGCGAAATGTTTTTTCGACAGTGGCACACATGCGTGCCTTGTGCATCTCCGGCAGACAGATGCTTCCGTCGGAGATGCAGATGGTTTCAATGAATTGTTGTATCATACAAATGGCAGATAAACTTTTTGTAATATTTCCTGATATTCGTTTTCGCAAAGACTGTTGACGGTGATGCCGCCTCCGCTTCGGAAATAGGCCTGGCCGTTGCGGTATTCAATGAAGCGAATCATGACGGCCGACCGGAGCGATATTCCATCGAAATAGCCGAACACTCCGGTGTAGAATCCGCGGCTGTCTTCTTCCGAACGTCGGATAATGTCGAGGGTTGAAGGCTTGGGAGCACCGCAAATTGAACCTGCCGGCAAGAGGTCGAACAGCAGTGTGCCGATGGTGTCCTGCCAGTTGTCGGGCATCGTGCCGCTCACTTCGCTCGACACTTGCAGCAGGTCGCCGTTGGTTGTGGTCAGCCGGTCGATGTAGCGGAACCGTTCCACGTGTACGTTGCGGGCAATGCGGTTCAGGTCGTTGCGGATGAGGTCGACAATCGTGCAGTGCTCGGCGGTTTCCTTGTAGTCGTTCCGTATGATTTGCTCGGCATTCGGGATGTCGGCACTGATAGTTCCTTTCATCGGAAATGAGGAAATGCGGTCGTCGCTGACGGTGACGAATGTTTCCGGAGAGAAGCACACCAGCATGTCGGGAATCATCAGCTTGTAGCGGGCACGGCTGCGCAGAAATATTTCTTCGGCCGAGAAATCGGTTTCGATGGGTGTGGCGGCGGTGAGGTTCAGCAGAAACGAGTCGCCGCGCATCAGTCCGGCATGTGCTGTTGCAAACATTCGGCTGTAGCGTTCCCTGCTGATGGGATGCCGCCGGAAAAAGGTGCCTTTTGTTGTTGGTCGGGTGGCGGCAACGTTGGTCATTCCGTCGATTTCCCACCAAATGTCTTTCGCTTGCAGTGGATTTTCCATGACGAAGCCTTCGCTCAATTCATAGTTCACTGCAAAAAGAAAAGGAATACGCCGGCTGCCCAGCTCGTCCATCCGCTTTCTGACACATTCTGCTGATATCATATCCATCACTCTGAAACAATTTGAAATTTTCTGCAAAGCTACATCAAATAACGCGAATGCTGAAAACCGAAGGCTGCCGAACTCCGTTTTTTATTACTTTTGCAGAAAAGAACCACGAATAGCCTAATGGAAAAAATACTGGTTGTTGACAACTACGATTCCTTTGTATATAATCTTGTCCAGATTCTTCGAGAGTCGGGTCGTGCCTTTGACATTGTCAGGAACGACTGCATTCCCTTTGACCGCCTGTCCGACTACCGTCGTCTGCTGCTTTCACCCGGTCCCGGAGTGCCGCAGGAGGCTGGCGAGTTACTGCGCCTTATCGGTCAATGCCATGCCACGCACTCCATTCTTGGCGTGTGTCTCGGACATCAGGCAATCGGAGAATATTTCGGAGCGGAGGTACGGCAGCTTTCCCGTCCGAAGCACGGACATGCCTCGCCGCTGCACATCCTTGAGCCGGATGATGCGCTTTATCGCGGAGTGGAGGATGGAACGATTGTAGGCCGTTACCATTCGTGGGTGTTGGACCGTGATACTTTTCCTTCTTGTCTGCGTCCGACGGCTGTGGATGAGGACGGCAATATCATGTCGTTCACACATCGCACATTGCCCGTTTTCGGCGTACAGTATCACCCCGAATCCGTGATAACGGTTCAGGGACAGGCTATTGTGCGCAACTGGCTGTCGGTATAGCTATTCGCCGATGACGGTTGCCACGATGCGGCGCGGAGAAGGGGAGTCGCGGAACTCACAAAGGTAGATGCCCTGCCATGTGCCGAGGTTCAGTCGGCCGTTGGTGATGGGGATGGTGAGCGAAACTCCGGTCAGAGTCGATTTCCCGTGTGCCGGCATGTCGTCCAGTCCTTCCAGCGTGTGCTCGTAAAAAGGTTGTCCTTCCGGCACGATGTGGTCGAGGATTCCGTCGAGGTCGGTGCGCACGTCGGGGTCGGCGTTTTCGTTGATGGTCAGTCCGCAACTGGTGTGCTTTACAAACAGATGGAGCAGTCCCGTGCGGGGAAGCGGCGGCAGTTGCCGGAGGATTTCAGAAGTGACAAGATGTGAGCCGCGGCGGCGTGCCTGAAGTGAAAATTCGGTTTGCTGTATCATGCAGAATTCTGTTTTTTTAGTTTGATTTTTTATTGCGCGGATGGTGGAGCAGGATTTCTTCGCGGAGATAGCTGCGGTCGATGTGTACGTAGATTTCCGTAGTCGTAATGCTTTCGTGTCCGAGCATCTGCTGGATGGCGCGCAGGTTGGCTCCTCCTTCGAGCAGGTGGGTGGCAAAGGAGTGGCGCAGCGTGTGCGGGCTGATGTTTTTCTGTATGCCGCACTGTTCGCACAAATCCTTTACAATATAGAACACCATCACTCTCGACAGCTTTGCTCCTCGCCGGTTCAGGAAAAGGATGTCCTCACTGCCTTTCTTTACGTCCATCTTGTTTCGCCATTCCAGATAGTTGAGTATTTCGGAAATGGCTGTTGGGGAAATGGGCACCATCCGCTGCTTGCTGCCCTTTCCTTCCACAATGATATATTCTTCGTCCGCATAGATGTGCGACATTTTCAGTCCTACCAGTTCCGACACGCGCAGTCCGCAGCTGTACATCGTTTCGATAATCGCCTTGTTGCGCTGGCCTTCGTAGGTCGATGTGTCGATTATTGACTCCATTTTGTCGATTTCCTCCACCGTCAGCACGTCGGGCAGATGGCGGCCTATGCGCGGCTGTTCGAGCAGTTGCGCCGGATTCGTTTCCAAGTAGCCTTCGAATTTCAGAAAATGGAAAAACGAGCGTATGCCTGAAACGATGCGTGCCTGCGAGCGCGGCTGTATGCCCACTTCGTGGAGTGCGGCAAGAAATTCATGCAGGTCGGCTTCCGTAATGCTGCGCAGCGTTTTTCCCTCTTCGGCGGCATAGCGCAGAAGCTTTGTCACATCGTCGTCGTAGCTGTTGACGGTGTTTTCCGACAAGCCTTTCTCGAGAGCCAAATAAGCCTTGTACTGACCGATTATCTTTTCAATATCATCTATTTCACGCATAAAAATAGTGGAAGTGAAACTAAAAATTACTAATTTTGCACTTAAATTGCAGAAGAAGTTTTTCTGCTGCAAACTTAGGTAAAAGAGATATTAATAGCAACTCATAGAACCAAGGTTTATGAAAATTTTAATAATCAACGGTCCGAACCTGAATTTGCTGGGAGTGCGCGAAACAGGCATCTATGGCGACAGCTCGTTTGAGAGCTACTACCAGACGCTGAAAGCCCGTTACCCGCAAGTTGAGTTCGACTATTTCCAGAGCAATCACGAAGGTGCGCTCATCGACGAAATCCATCGTCAGGGATTTGATGTCGACGGCATTGTGCTGAATGCCGGAGCCTATACCCATACGTCGATAGCCATTGCCGATGCCATCCGGGCAGTGAAATCGCCGGTTGTCGAGGTGCACATTTCCAATGTCCACAGTCGGGAAAGCTACCGCCATGTGTCGATGATTGCCCCAGCCTGCAAAGGAGTGATTGCCGGTTTCGGTCTTGACAGCTACCGTCTGGCGGTTGAAGCCTTGTTGGCAGAATAGTGTGCCGTTGTAGATATAAGCCCTATTTTTTAGAATCGATGCCGTGGACACGTGATATATTATTAATTGTTTTCAAAATTGAATTGCGATGATAAGAAAAAAATTCACGAAAATTGTTGCTACGGTTTCCGACCGTCGTTGTGACGTTGATTTCATTCAGAAACTTTACGACAACGGATTGAACGTTGTGCGTATGAATTCCGCCCACCTTCAGCGCGAAGGTTTCGAGCGAATTGTCAATAACGTGCGCCAGGTGTCCGACCGTATCGGTATTTTGATGGATACGAAAGGACCGGAAATCAGAACAACAGCTAATGTCGACGATGAAAACCTGGTGTTTACAGCCGGTCAGAAGATTAATGTGGTTGGTGACCCCGGACAATTGACTTCTTCAGAATGTATTTACTTGTCGTATGCCGACATTCACCGCGACGTGAAGGCCGGAATGCACCTGCTGATGGATGATGGCGAAATTGATTTCCTCATTGACAGCATTGAAGGCGAGGTGCTGAAATGTACGGCACAGAACGACGGCGAACTCGGCTCGCGCAAGAGCGTGAACATTCCGGGTGCCAGCATCAAGCTGCCGTCGCTCACACAACGCGATATAACGAACATCGGCTATGCCATCGAAATGGGTGTCGACTTCATTGCCCACTCGTTTGTACGCAACAAGCAGGATGTGCTCGACATTCAGGCCATCCTCGATGCGCACAACAGCCCGATAAAGATTATCTCAAAAATTGAAAACCAGGAAGGTGTCGACAATATCGACGAAATTCTGGAAGTGTCTTACGGTATCATGATTGCCCGCGGCGACCTGGGTATCGAAATTCCGGCAGAAAAGATTCCTGTAATTCAAAAGCGATTGATACAGAAATCCATCAACTGCCACAAGCCGGTGATTGTGGCCACTCAGATGCTCCACACGATGATTTCCAACCCGCGCCCGACACGTGCGGAAGTTTCGGACATCGCCAATGCCGTGTTCCAGCGCACCGACGCCTTGATGCTCAGCGGAGAAACGGCTTACGGAAAATATCCGGTAGAGGCCATTGCCACGATGACGAAAATTGCATCGGAGGCAGAAAAGAGCATGACAAACCACGATTTGTCGAATCACGAAATGTTCTGCACGAGTACAGCCGACGTGACTGACTTCCTTGCCCATCGTGCCGTTGACTCGCAGTATGAAATCGGAACGAAGGCTATCGTGACCGACAGCTATACCGGCCGTACGGCCCGCTACTTGGCATCGTTCCGCGGTATCAGCCCGACACTTGCCCTGTGCTATCACAAGAATGTAACCCGTCTTTTGGCTTTGTCCTACGGCGTTTATCCGGTTTATCAGAAAAAGGTATCGACTTCGCGTGAATACCTTTACCACGGACTGATCCATCTTATCGAGCACGGATTGATTACGCCCAACGACCTGATTGCCTACGTTGGCGGCGGATTTGGCGAAGGTAAGGGTACTACTTTCTTGGAAATCAACAAGGTGCAGGATGTGTTCGACAATTACTCCTGCTACGACCTTCCTAATTTGGAACAATCAGAAACGAAATAATGACAGAAGAACTCGAAGAATACATACTCGCGCATATTGACGAAGAAGGGGAGATGCTCCGGCGGCTCGACCGCGAAACGCATCTCTTCCACCTGCGCCCGCGCATGTGTTCCGGACATCTTCAGGGCAAACTGCTGAAGATGTTCGTGCGGATGATTCGTCCGCAGCATGTGCTGGAACTGGGCACGTTCACGGGCTATTCCGCCCTGTGTCTTGCCGACGGCATGATGGGCGGCGAATTGCATACGGTGGAAATCGACGACGAATTGGAGGACTTTATCCGTTCGCACTTCGAGGCTTCTCCGTTTGCCGACCGCATACACCTGCATATCGGCGATGCCCGCGAGGTGATTCCTACGCTTGGCCGCACGTTCGACCTGGTGTTTATGGACGCCAACAAGCGCGAATATCTGGATTACTATCATCTGGTGTTCGACTATGTTTCGCCGGGAGGATTCATTATCGCCGACAATACGCTGTGGGACGGCAAGGTGGTGGATTTCGGCAAGAAACTCGATGCGCAGACCGAAGGTATTCTGAAGTTCAACGATTTTGTGGCGGCCGACAGCCGTGTGGAGAAGGTAATAGTTCCGATACGCGACGGGTTGACCATCATCTATAAAAAACCGTAGAAAAACATATAAACGACAACAAAGAATTGATTTATGGAAAGTACAAGACAAGCAAAAATCGCACGGCTGCTGCAAAAGGAACTGAGCGAAATTTTCCGTCGTGAAACGGCGGCGATGGGCGGCGTGCTGGTATCGGTAAGTGCCGTGAGGGTTTCGCCCGACTTGAGCATTGCCCGTGCCTATCTCAGCATTTTCCCGTCGGGTAAGGCTGAAGAGATTTTGAAGAACATCAACAACAGCGCGAAAACCATTCGCTTCGAGTTGGCAAAAATTCTGCGCTATCAGTTGCGCAAGACTCCCGAACTGTCGTTCTTCATCGACGACTCACTGGACTATATCGAGCACATCGACAATATCCTGAAGCAGGACACAGCCCTGCATCGTGAGGACAAGGCCGAGGAAGAAGGCGAAGAATAATCGGCTGAAAGAAATATGAACCGGTTTCCGCTGAAGGTGGCGTTGCGCTACCTGGTTTCGAAAAAGTCGCATACGGCGGTGAGTGTCATCTCCGCCATCTCTGTCTGTGCCGTTGCCGTGACGGCGCTGGCCATGATTTGTGTGCTGTCGGTTTTCAACGGATTTAGCGGAATCGTCAATGACAAGCTGTCGCTCATCGATCCCGACATACGGATAATGGCGGCGAAAGGGAAGGTGGTAGCAAATGCCGACAGTCTGCTGACCGTTGTGCGAAGTGTGGAAGGTGTGGAATTGGCCACGCCGACCATCACTGAAAATGCACTGGCCGTTTATGCCGACAATCAGGTGCCTGTCGTGCTGAAAGGCGTTACGGAGGACTACGACAAGCTGACCGATATCGCTTCAACGGTGAAGGAGGACGGCAGTTTTCTGCTTTCCGCCGACGGTCGTCCGCTATCTGTGCTCAGTGTTGGCGCGGCAGTTGCCCTTCAGGCGCATCCCGGATTCTACCGCAATCTGGAACTCTATGCTCCCAAGCGGTTGGGGACGGTCAATGTGGCAAACCCTCTGTCGAGTTTCCGTTTCCGGTCGACGTTCGTTTCCGGCGTGTTTGAGGTCGGTCAGGCAGAATACGACACGAACCTGATATTTGTGCCGCTTGACGTGGCACGCGAACTCTACAGCTACGACAAGCAGGCTACAGCCATTGAAATAAAGATGGCGGCGGGCTACAGCGAGTCGCGGCTCATGTCGCAGCTCGGCGAACGGTTGGGAAAGGATTATGTGGTCGAAAACCGGCTGATGCAGCACAGCGAGTCGCTGAAAATGATTAACGTGGAGAAATGGATAACATTCCTGCTTCTCGCCTTTATTCTTATCATCGCATCGTTCAACATTATCAGCTCGCTGGCAATACTCATCATTGAGAAAAACGAAAGCATCGCCACGCTCCGTTCGCTGGGTGCCGACTCTCATACCATCACGCGCATTTTCGTCATTCAGGGTTGGCTGATTTCCCTGTCGGGTGCGCTGGCTGGCATCGTGCTGGGTGTGATTCTGTGCCTGATTCAGCAACATTTCGGCCTCATAAAAATGAGTGCCGATGCTCATAGTCTTATCATCGACACCTATCCCGTCATTGTGGAAGGAACGGATGTCCTTTCCGTACTTGTGGCTGTGGCCGTTGTCGGTTTCCTTACCTCGCTTGCCACCGCCGTAGCCATGCGGAAATATCTCCGCCGATAGAACGGAACAATGTCATAAAAATAGCAAACCCCGCCGAAGTGACGACCTCGGCGGAGTTTTTGTATGCGGTAAGTCAGAGGTTATTTTTCCGTGTGGAAAAGTTCCTTGAACAGCGGAGTGGTAGCCTGTCCCATATATCCGAATGAGAATACATAGTAGTCGGTGTCGGCTTCCAGTTCCTTGCCCGTGTAGTCGGTATAGGCTTTCAGTGGAGTGGTCGGTTCGCCCATGAAGCAGTTCAGCATGATGGTTTCACCGACAGTGGTAATGACCTCGCTGATAAACTGGTTGTCGTCGCCGAATGCCACGGCAAAGTCGTAGTCCGTTTTTTTGACGATTCCCACATAGTAGTATTCGTCGTCGACAGAAGGTGACGGTGTGAAGTTTACGAAATAGTTCTTGCCTCCAAACCAGTCATCAGGGTCTGTTTCCGAACCCGGTTGGATGTTCTTGAATGTGACGGTCATGTTTGAAGGTTCGGCCTTGGCGGTTGTCACGTCGGCAGTTGAAACTTCCGTAGTGCGGTAGCCTTTCGTATCCACTCCGAATACGAGCACCGTGTATTCCGTTTCCGGCAGCAGATTGGTTGCTCCGATGTCCTGACGGGAATTCAGAGTTCTGGTGCCTGTGAAAATTTGCTTTGTTCCGGCCCAGTCCATGTGGAAGCCGTCTTCAAACACGATTTGCTCGTCGGCAACCTGTGCCGGAGTTTTGCCTTCCACATCCGATTTTGCCTTGATGGTTACATAGTAGCGTGTGTCGGCTTTTGTCGGCGTTACGTTGATGTCCATCAGCACGGCTTTGACATTTTCGAAAGAAATGTCGAATGTGCAGTCGTCCACAACGTCGAATCCCGGTGTGGCAAATTCAAGTTTGCTCAGTGTGGTGTTGGCCGCAGCCGAATTGCTGCCTACTTTTTCCATACCGAATGCGATGGCCATATATTCCGTATTGGGAACAAGTCCGCCGAAATTGACTGCCGATTTGCCTTTGTGGGCAATGCTTTCGAATACGCCGCCCATGGCAAGGCTTGCCTTCACCTGTCCGAGTGCGCTGTTGAGGAGTTGTGTGTCGTCGGAGTGGAACGAGTTGACATACTCGTCTTTCGACACATAGCCGAGGTAATAGTACAATTCCGCATTGTCGGGGTTTGTTGAAACGCCGCCGGTTTTGGCTGTAAGGTTTTCCACGTTCATGCCGAAATCCACATCGAGCAGCGGTTTCGTTTCAAACGGCTCTTTGACGAGCATCGACGTTACGTTGCCTTTGGTGTCAAGTCCATAGGCAAACGCATAGTAGGCTGTGCCCGGTTCCAGTTCTTCGCGAGTGAACGTTTGTTCGCCTTCCGTCGACTGATAGAGAATAAAGTCGAGATATTCTTCCAAAGTCATCCAATATTCGTCGGCATCCGCCTTCATTTTTTCCAGTTCGGCTGCAAAAAAATCGCTGTCCGAAGCAAACTGATTGAAATCGTCCGCTTTGATGGTACCGATGGTGTATTTGCCCAGAGAAGCATCCGGATTGACCGTGATTTTGGCAGAGTGGAGCGTGATGTCGCTGACGGTGATTTCAGCCGGGGCAGTGACATCGGCAAAAGTGATGGAGTCGATGTTCTCCACAGGAATCATCATCGGCTGTCCGTTTTTCTGGTGTACGGTCATCATTTTAATTTGTGCCAAAGCGGTGAAAACACTGCACAGGACTACGAAAGAGATAATATATTTTTTCATAATAATGGTGTCTTGGGGTTATTTGCTGAATTTGAAAATGTTGTTAGTGCCTACCACCAGCACATAAACGCCTGACGGAAGGGCGGAAATGTCGATGTCGGAGCCGTTCCATTGCCGCTGTATCATGACGATGCTGCCGGCTGTGTTGACAATGCGGGCATCGGCAGTCGTTTCCAGACCTGTGATGCCGATGGTGTTGCGGCTGTTTCTTACGAGTTGCAGATTCGTGTCGGCTACGATGCGGTCGACGTTCGAACCGTCCTCGTCAAAAAGAATTTTCATGATGTCGTCCAATGGCAGTTTAAAATCCTCATTGCCGTTGGTGGAGAGTACCATGTTTCCGTTGTCGAACGTAATTTTTTTCACGTTGTCCAATGGAACACTCGTTTGTTGGCCGGAGGTGGACTGCACGACGATATTCTGTGCGAAAGCCCCTCCTATTCCGACAACAAAGCTTACAAAAAGCAATAGTTTCCTCATAAAAATAAAAGTTGTTATTAGTGGTAATTTGTCACAAAGATAATACATGAGATGGGGAGAAAGTCCAAATTTGTTGAGTTTTCTGTCAAGTTTCAGGTATAAATAAAATTAAAACGTCCCGGAGGGTTTCATCCGGGGCGTTTGAGGGCGGTGACGGGTGTGCCGGCATTGTGGCGGAGTTCGTGGGCGATGAAGAGCCCGATGCAGCGGGTCATCAGGATGTCGTCGTGGTAGCCCTCCTTTGCGCCGAACGAGCCGTTGGACTTTCGTTCGTAGGTGGTCAGTTCGTTGACGGCTTCCGTGTCCCGTTCGCGATAGGCGGTGTCGCGGACGGCGGCGATGTGATGGTTCACAATCAGCGGTTTTGTGGAGCGGTTGGTGTGGAAGCCCACACTGGCGGTGCGGCTGCCCGTAGTCGGGTCGAGCGTGTGGCGGTAGTAGATGTTCGGGTAGACATCGGCTATTTCGTGGAGGATGAAGCCGGAGTTTTCGCCCTCGGTCATTTCCGTTTCCAGCGTGTTGCTTTCAATCACCAGCAGGGAGCGGTGGTACCACAGTGCGATTTGTGCCGCCTTCCATGCCAGCAGGTCGTGGTCGGTGTGTCCGCGCCATTGTGCCGCAACCGTCGGCGGTTCGTCGCCCTCTTCGCCCAAGTCGAGCACGGCGATCACCGAAAAGTCGCTTGATTCGCTCCGTCCGCCGATGTCGACTACCGTCAGAAAACGGTCGGCACGGCAGTGGTGTTTCGGTGGCGGCGACCACACTTTCAGCTTTCCGGTCGAGTCGGCCACGAAATGCACGCCCCGCAGCGCACCCGCTCCTTTCGGTGCATCCGCCTGTACTTCGCCGGTCAGTGCCGGTGGCCGGCAGAAGGTTCGTTGCCGCTCCACGCCGTCCGTGTCGAACACCGTGCGGTCCGTACAAGTGAACGCTTCCACGTCGGTAGTGGGATATTCCGCCTGCATGGCGCGATGGGAGCTGTATTCCTTGCGTTTCTGGTGATACCAGGCAATCTGTTCCAGTGTCAGCCCCCGGTCCCATAGAGCGCGTTCGTAGTCGTCGAGTGCGTTCCACAGCTTTTCCGGCTCGCTGACGGGAACCGCATATATCGGGTATTCATACCACGGCACGAACACCGCCACCTTGTCGCTCACTCCCGCCTTGGCACGCAGCCATTCATCGTGGAAAAAGTTGCCCACGCCGTTGGCGGTGCTTTCCAGTGCAATCAGCGTGTGGTCGGTCAGCGCCACCGAACCCGCCACCGAGCGGATGATGTCGTTCGGGTCATGGCGTTCCGACTTGCGCCAGAATGCCACTTCCGACAGGTGGGCCATGGCGATGTCCGTACCGCGTGCGGCGTCCTGATTCTCTGCCGAGCAAATCGTAATGGTGTTGGCACGGCCGTCGATGCGGCTCACGTTGCGGCTGCCCTCAAAGGTTTTCAGGCGGAACGCCTCAACGTCGTCGGGCAGGTATTCCTGCGGATAAAGGCGGGTGAGTTTTGACATCATTCCCTTGATGGTGGCGGCCGCGTCCTTGACATGGGCGCAAATCAGGCTGTGCCAGTTGTCGCGCAACAGCAGCTGTATCCATGCCATATATACTTGGATAAGCGTGGAGCCGCCGCACTGGCGGGCTTTCAGCAGAATGACACGGATAGGCTTGCCTTGCAGGCGCATGGTTTCGAGGGCTGCAAGCAGGATGCGTTGCGGGCGGTTGAGGCGGAGTTTGATGTCGCGGCAACTGTTTTTGTCCTTGACGGTAACGCATTTTGCGCACCAGAATTCAAAGTCGTGGCGCATCCGCAGTTTGTCGAACTCCAACGGACTGAGGTTTTTCCGAAAGCCTGCATCGTGGAGCATGGCCGGCGGAACAAGTACTTTTCCACCGGCGGGATGGGGCGTTTCGATGCGTGTGCCGAAACAGCCTTCTCCGGTCAGCGGGTTGTAGTGGTCGACAGCCGCCAGTTTTCTTCGGGTGTTTTCTTCGATGGTAAAAGACATTTTTTTGGTTATGGGTTAGAGGTTAGGGGTTATGGTGTTTACGGTTTACAGTTTACGGTTTACAGTTTACGGTTTACAGGGGCGGGGTTATAGGGTTTACAGTTTATAGTTTACTGGGTTCGCGGTTATAGGTTAGAGGTTATGGTGTTGGGGAGGATTGTTCATGATTTTGTATTGGTAGCATACTCTAACCCATAACCCCTAACCGTTAACCCCTGATTTGTGCGTGGGTGAGGGGCATTTTCGGGGGAAGTGTGCCGGTGATTTCAAGGCGGACGGTGCGATAGGGGGCGGCGTAAAGACGGTGGCGGAGGGGCGAGCCGATGGTTCCGTTGACGTTTAGTCGGGAAATCAATGCACCATGACACGAACGTCCGTTTTCGCCATAGACCGTCAGCCGGACAGCGGCGTTGTCGGCCATTACGTGCCATATCACTTCCGTCATACGCTTTCCCACAGGAAGGAGTGTCGGAGCGGTCCGCAGGGTGGTGTCGACGGCTGTGTCCGATTCCTTCTCCGTTGTGTACAGTCGGTTGTCGGCTACGAGCCATGTTCGGCCGTTTAGGTTGTGTATTTCCGTAGGATGGAATGTCCGGCGGTAGAAGGAATTGTCCGTTTCGATGACGGTTATACCTGCGCTGCCTTTTGCCCATATTTCATCGAAGGCTAACGAATAGCCCAAACTGTCCGCACCTTCGACAACTACACCCGTCGGCACGACTTTCGAACCTTTCAGCCGGCAGATTTCTCCGTTGAGGTCGGCAAACACTGCTCCGTCTGCCGTAGAAACTGCGGTTGTTGCGCTTTTTGCGATCCGTGCCGTGATGCGGTCGGCTCCCGTGCATTCGCCCCGGGTGTTGAACGAAAGCAGATATACGCCATCGGCTGCAAACAGATAGGCAGGATGTCGGCCCAATTGCCACGAAGATCCGTAGATGAACGACGGCAGAATGGCCGTCACGCCACGGTTGTGGGCGTTTGCGCAAGGTTGCCACTGCAACGGATTGCCGAAACCCGAAAGATAGATTTCCGTCACATTTTCCGTGACCGTGTTTTTCGGTTGAGGTGTGTAGGGAGCAGTTGCCGTAACAAGCTGAAAATTCTCGCCTTCGTCGGCGAGTGCAAAGGCAAATGCTCCGTCGGGCGTTGGCGTGAGTTGCGACTGCCATTGCCGATGCGCCCCGCCGGCGGTAAGGCTGACCGTGATTTTCACTGCCCGTGGATCAGGGTAAGCCACAAATCCGTTCAGCGATTCCGACCAGTGGGCTGTCTCCTCCGTTCGGGTGACAATGGAAGAGCCCGATTCCGTCAGCAGTTCCACTGTTGTACGCACCGTTGCCGTTTCTTTCCGCAGACCCGACGTTTCCCATTGGAAGCCCGCACCGGGTGGCTGGGGCAGGGGCTTTTTTAGTCGTGCCGCAAACAGTCGGTTGCCGACATCTGTCATCAATGCGGGGACAAACGGAGCGGCAGGCGGCGTGAACGTGGCATAGTTGCGGTCGTCATCGGGAAGTGGGTCGATGGCATAAGTCGACAACGCCAATGAACCTCCCGACGCATCAGGAGCCGTGCGTAGTCCGGGTGAACGGATTTCGCCCTGCATCAGGCTGTCGATGTCGGAAATGACGGCAATGCGCTGCATTTCGCGGTATATCGGCAGCAATTGCCGCGATTGCTTCGGTGACACTTGTTCGGGGAGTATGCGCAGGAAAAAGAAAGTTTCGCCCTGCTGCGTGCGTTCGCATCGGAAGCTGACGCTGTTCGACGGCGACTTCATTTGCGGTGTGGCGTAGATTTCCACCGCTTTCACGCGGTTTCGCCATTTTCCGATACCCGGCGACATGAGTGTGACCGAAGGTTTCCACACCTCCAGTGTCATCTGTGAGTTGGCCACCGTATAGCTGCCGCCGGTTTCATAGCTCACGCTTGCCCGGCAGTCAAATGCCGCTTCACGGTTGCCCGCCATGGTGGCATAGGGCGACCATAGCAGCGAGTCGTCCCAAAGACGGAGAGCCGTGCGGATGACCACCGGCTGCGTATAGTAGCCCTCGCTTTCGGCACGTTTCCGCAGCAGTGCCACCGCTTTGGTGGCAGAGCCCGACATCAGTGCCGCATCTTCGCCCGTCAGTGTTCCGCTCCAGGCGGAATAGTTGCTTTTCAGCTTGTGACCCGCCACCGGTTCGCTCAACGTACTGTGTTCGGTGGTGCCGAAAGCCAGTGTCGGGAACGGAAGTTCCTCGCCGAGCCAGGTGTAGCTTTCGTTTTCATAAAGCAGAAAGTGGACGGTGTCGGCGGTTGCCGCTACCACAAAGTCGCCCGAAGGTACGGCATTTACAGCCTTCCCGCCGGTGGAGAACAGCGCGGCGGAAAGCGGCACGAACGCACCGTTGTCGGGCAGGTATCCCGCTACGGTCAGCATGCCGTTTCTTTCCACAAAGAAATAGGTGCGGTCCAAGCGCTTGTCCGTACCTATCAGTTTGTCGCCTGTTTGTAGGTTGGCGATGAGTTCAGGATGTCCGGCAGTTATCAGTCCTTCGTGGCCGGAACGGAGGTTGACGGTTTCCGTTCCCGGTCCGTCGGCAGGGAGTACCGTCCGGAAAGGAATGTTTAAAAGTGTGTTTTTCATGGTCTTGCAATTTCTGCAAAACTACTATCAAAAATTTTCCCAACGTCGTTAAAAAGAGAATTGTGTGTCTATATATGTGCTCGGATGATTAAATTCCGGGATAGCTGAAGGAGTATCCTCCTGTCAGTATGTTCTGTAGGTTGAAGGTGGTTGCGTTGATTTGTTCGATGAAACTGATGGCTTCGTCGACGTAGTCGTCGGCTGCCAGTTTCATCCAATAAAAACCTTCCACATAGTCGATGTCTGTGCAGATGCCATAAATGAGGCAGATAGCCAAATAATATTTTGCATACGAATAGCCGTTTTTTGCCGATTCATTGAGGTAGTAGAGTGCTTTTGTCGGGTCGTAAAGCGTCAGCGATGAGTCGGAATAAATGAGTCCAAGGGCACATTGCGCTTCAGCCGAGCCCAAATCGGCGGCTTGCAGATAATAGGATTCCGCCTTGACGTAGTCTTCCAATGTAGCGGCGGCGTGGCCTTTGCGGAGAGCTTCTTCCATTTCTGCCGTTCCGTCGTAATAGTAGGAAGAATAGCTGTCGGAATAGTCGTAGGCACTTGCCTGCAAAGAAGAACAGAGCAATGAGAGCAACAATGCTGTGAAACTGAAGAAGAATTTTGAGGTTTTCATAATCTGTGGTTTTTACGAGGTTGGAAAATTTATTGGAGTTTTTGGGGAGGAGATTCCTGCCGAATTTGCTCCGGCAGGAGGGTAGGGCTGCTTAGACGGCAGGATAAGGTTTGCGGTCGTTGCCCTGTCTGTCGCTCGGGCTGGGCCATCCGTCGACAGTTGCCGGGTACGGATGTCTGTCGGTTGGAGCGTTGACGGCGGCCATCGGATAATGTTTCGGCCATGCTTCTACGGTTGTCGGGAAGGGGTGACGTTCCGCAGGTTGATTTTTGCTGTTTGCCATTCCGGTCAGTGCCGCGATGCAGGCAAATAAAAGGATAAATCGTTTCATAATGTGAAGTATTAAAGGGTTAAACTTATTTTTTGTCTGTTTTTTTATATTTCTTTTTGAGGTTGGCTACCATCTTCGTCAGTGTGCTGTCGTTTATCAGGTATGGAGTAGCAATGCTGTCGGAGAGGGCGGTTTTTCCTTGATTACAGTGTGACACTATGTAAGCGCTAAATGCAAAATAGTTGCGGTAGTCTTTGGTGATTTCTTTTGGCAACTGTTTCCAATATTTGTAGGTCTGGGCTGACAATTTCGACAATGAGGAAAAGGAACGTTGGCCGTAAGAAATGTTTGCTAAGGCAATCAGGCAAACTGAAAGAAGAAGATAGCGTTTCATAACAGAAAATTTTTGAAGGTTAATAACTGTTGTTTTCTTTTTCTGTCACAAAATTATGTCCCTAAAAAAGAATTATATAACTAAGGAAAGGGGATGAAAAATTTTCTTTTCCAAAAAACTGTTTCCCCTTGTTCTGGGAAATTTTTATGGATGTAGTATGTTGTTTATTAGTGGATTGGATGATTACGGCACTTGCGGAATATTTGGGTTGTTTTTTTCACTTATTTTCTTTACCTTTGGATGGAAAAGATAGGATACCTTTAGTTTTATACCATTATGGAAAAACGGTTGCTTCATTTTTTGGCTTTTTTGCTGTGTGCTCTTTTTTCGATGGCACAAGGGAGATTTTGTGTCGGAATGTTGCATTATGAAGTTCTATCGGAAACAGGTCGGGTCGTTCATGTGTATGACACTTCCTTCCCATGGAAAGAGGCGGTAAGCGTTGATATTCCTGAAACGGTTTCTTACAACGGAAAAGACTATACTGTCATAGCGATTGGAGCGAACGCTTTCGCGTCTTGCTGTTCGTTGCAGGCTATAAACATCCCGAATTCCGTTACGAAGATTGGGAAATATGCTTTTTGGGGTTGTGATTCCTTGCGGAGCGTACAGATTCCTAATTCTGTTACGGAGATTGGAGCAAATGCCTTTTTAGGCTGTCATTTGTTGCGGACGGTGCGGATTTCGAATTCTGTCACGGTGATTGGTGACGGAGCTTTTGCCGGTTGTCGTTCGTTGTCGGCCGTAGGAATACCAAACTCTGTTACGGAGATTGGTCGTGGAGCTTTTGAAGGTTGCCACTCGTTGCGGACGGTGCGGATTCCAAGTTCAGTTGCGAAGATTGGTGACAGAGCCTTTTTCAATTGCCGTTCGTTGCAGTCCATTACTGTTGATGCAGGAAATGCAAAGTACAAATCCATCAACGGGGTGCTGTTTAATCGCGAAGCCACATTGTTAATGTCGTATCCATTGGGCAAGAAGCAGCAAGTCTACAAAATTCCGAATGGCGTGAAAGTTATAGGTGAGCATGCGTTCAGGAACAACTCTAATTTGAGGGAGGTGATGATGTCGGATTCTGTTGCAACGATTGGATTGTATGCTTTTTCCAATTGCCGTTCGTTGCGAAAGGTGTCAATGCAGAACTCTGTCGATTCTATTGGAAACTATGTCTTTGAAAATTGTGTTTCGTTGCAGGAAATCGAAATACCCCGTTCCGTCAGAGCGATTGGGAACTGTCCGTTTCGTGGTTGCACCGCTTTGCAAGCCATCAATGTGGCTTCCGGCAATGCACGCTACAAGTCGGTGGACGGCGTACTGTTTGACCATAAGGGGTCTTTATTGAAAACCTATCCGGAAGGGAGAAAACAAAAAACATATATTGTTCCTTATTCGGCCAGCATGATTGAATGTTTTGCATTTGAAAACTGCAAGTTGCTGGAGGCTGTGCAAATACCGGGTTCTGTTGTGGAAATAGGTGCGGCTGCGTTTTCCGGCTGTTCAGCCTTGAAGGAAGTGTCGTTGCCTAATTCGGTCACAGAGATAAACGAGTTTGTATTCGAGAATTGCACTTCCTTTCGGGAATTCATAATACCCCGTTCCGTTACCAAAATTGGCAATTTTGCTTTTTCCGATTGCTGTTCGTTGCGGAAAATACAGATACCGGAGTCCGTTACCCGAATTGGTAAGGGTGCCTTTTCCTATTGTTGTTCCTTGCAGGAGGTGATCAACTTGGCGGATGAACCGCAGGAAATAGTACATCCGGTATTGGGTCATGCGCATATATTTGCCCCTGAAACATTGCAATCTGCACGGCTTTTCGTGAAACCTTCAAATCTGGAGAAATTCAAATCGACCGGCGGTTGGAAAGAGTTCCGCACGATTGTGTCCTATTAGTGGGGCGGTGTGGCATGCTGTCTGTCATGGGAATTTTTTGTAATTTTGCGGCAGTATGAAAAAAACATTGTATATCTCCGACCTTGACGGCACATTGCTCAACAGCCGCGCGGAAGTTTCCGAAAAAAGCAAGGCGATTATCAGCCGCCTGATAACTGAAAAGAACATTCTTTTTTCTGTAGCCACTGCCCGTACGCCTGCTACGGTGGTGCGGATGCTTGACGGTATTGAAAACCGTCTGCCGTATATCGTAATGACCGGTGCCGCCATGTGGAACAACGGCCTTGTCAACCGTCGCTATATCCGCCCCGAGGAAGTGGACTATCTGCTCGAAGCCTGTCGTAAAGCAGGGGTGAGGCCGTTTGTCTATTCGTTTGACGGAAGCGGACTGGTGGCCTACCATTCCCCGGAGATGAACGATTATGAACGTGAATTTGTGGCTCAGCGACAGAAATCCGTCTATAAGCGGTTTGTGTTTGTTGATGAACTTCCTGAAGAGGCCCGGCAGTCAACGATGTTGCTTTTCGTGTCGGGATGTCCGGACGTGTTGGGTGTGGCCTATCGTCAGGCGCAGGCCGACGGATTGCCTTGCACCATGAGCTACTACTACGATACTTATCAGCCGACAGTCGGATTTTTTGAGATAATGGCTGAAGGGGCTTCGAAGGCAGCCGCCTTGAAATCGCTGGTAGCGGAAACCGGGGCGGAGCGTGTGGTCGTGTTCGGCGACAGTGCCAACGACCTTTCGATGCGCGAAGTGGCTGATTTGTTTATCGCACCTGCCAATGCCGACGAGAAGGTGAAAGCCGTAGCCGACGAGGTGATTGGCACAAATGACGAAGACAGCGTAGCACGCTGGATAGCCGCCGACTGCGGGATGGAAATTTGAATAGGTCGGGCATTTCCGAAAAATTAAATAGGCTATGAATTGGATTATTTTGATTGTTGCCGGACTGTTTGAGTCGGGATTTGCATTTTGTTTGGGAAAAATGAAGGAATGCACCGGAACGGAATATTATCTGTGGGGTGCGGGCTTTCTTGTTTGCCTGACGCTCAGCATGGTGCTTTTGGCGAAAGCCGCCCAAACGCTGCCGATAGGAACCGCCTATCCGGTGTGGACCGGAATCGGTGCCGTAGGAACGGTGGTGTTGGGTATTCTGTTTTTCAACGAACCCGTCACATTTGCCCGGATGTTTTTCCTGTTTACGCTTATCGGCTCTATCGTGGGGCTGAAAATGGTGTGAAGTCCGCAGGCAATAGAACAGCAATGAATTTCGTTATATTATGAAAAACAACACGCAATATGGCAAATATATATGAACGTCGTCGGTTGTGGAAAATCGCTTTTCTGGCGGTTTCTCTGGTGTTGGTAGCCGTGTTTCTTCAGGTGTCGAACAATTTGGTGAAGGACCTGTCGCAGCAGGAGCGCGACCGTATGGAAATATGGGCAAAAGCTACCAAGGAACTTGCTACAGCCCCCGTCTACGACCCTATGCCTCTTGATTCGTTGGGAACCAACTATATGGCGATGCCTTCGTCGGACATCGACTTCTTTCTCGGCATTATCGAGGACAACCGCAATATTCCCGTATTGCTGGTGGACGATTACGACAATATTCTGCAATACCGAAATTTCCGTCTGCCGGAACCTGTCGACAGTCTGATGCCGTATGTGCTTTCCGAACGCAATCAGGCTTTTTTGCAGCATAAACTGGAAGACCTGAAGGGTACGAAAAACCATATCGTCATCAATATTGACGAGCAGACGACGCAGCATCTTTATTACGAGGATTCCACTTCGCTGAAGCAGATATCCTATTTCCCTTATATTCAGTTGGGGGTGATGATTCTGTTTGTTGCCATCGTGTATTTTGCCGTGGTCAGCACGAAGAAGGCCGAACAGAACAAGGTGTGGGTCGGTCTTTCGAAAGAAACTGCCCATCAGTTGGGTACGCCCATTTCGTCGCTGATGGCGTGGGTGCAGATGCTTGAGGCTACGGGTGTGGACAAGGAAATTGTCGACGATATGGACAAGGATGTGCACCGCCTTTCGGTGATTGCCGACCGTTTTTCGAAAATCGGTTCGAAGCCCGAAATGGAATTGGCGTTTATCTGCGAGTCCGTAACGAAAGGTTTGGAATATATGCGTGCCCGTATTTCTTCGAACGTGGCATTGAACATCTATCTGCCTGACGATGACAAAGGCGTGCGCCTGTGTCAGCCGTTGTTTGAATGGGTGATGGAAAATCTGGTGAAGAACGCAGTCGATGCCATGCAGGGCAAGGGACGCATTGACGTGCGTGTGGGCAGCGACCGCACGAAGGTGTTCATCGAGGTGGAAGATACCGGAAAAGGCATTGCACGGCAGAATTTCAAGACGGTGTTCAACCCCGGATTTACATCGAAAAAACGCGGCTGGGGCTTGGGATTGACACTGGCGAAGCGTATCATCGAGGAATACCATTCCGGCAAAATCTTTGTGAAATCTTCGGAACTGAACGTCGGTACTACTTTCCGCATCGAGCTGCCGCTGATTAAAGAAGAGTGATTAGTTTTTCCGTACAATCAGTATGCTCAGTTCGTAGAGCAGGTAAAGCGGCAGGAATACCAGCGAGAGCGTGAACGGATCGCCTGTCGGGGTGATGAGTGCGGCAAGTACAAGCAGCACTACGACGGCATGGCGACGGTAGCGGCAGAGCATTTTCCGCTTGAGGAAACCTACGGCGGAAAGAGTCCAGGCCAGCAGCGGAAGTTCGAACATGAGTCCCATCAGGAAAATCAGCATCAGGAATGTGTCCATATAGGAATTCAGTGAAAGCTGGTTTTCAATCGTGGCGCTGAGCTGGTATTCGTAAAGAAACCGCAGGGTGATGGGAAAAATGAGGAAATAGCCGACGGCGATTCCGACGAAAAACATGATGGAGCCGAAAAGAAACGCCGTGCGCGCACCCTTTATTTCGTTGTCATAAAGGGCCGGTTTGATAAAGCTCCACAGGAAATAGAGCATGAACGGAAAGGAGAACGTGAGCGCCAACCAGAATGATGTGCTGAGATGTGTGAAAAACTGGGTGGCGAGGTTGATGTTGATAACCTTGACTTCAAATCCTTCCGTGGAGAATTGCGGAAAAGAGGGAAACAGGCGGGTGACGGAGGCAAAAAAGCGGTAAAGCACGAAGTCGCCGTGGCAAGGCCCCATGATGATCTGGTCGAAAATATAGGGCATGTTTATGAAAAACACGACCATAAAGACGACAAGCACTCCTGCCATCTTGAACAGCACTTTCCGCAAATCGTCAAGATGGCCCCAGAAGGATTTGTCCGCCAATTGGTTGTTGTCCGCTTCCGACATCAGGGCTTATTTCTTTTCTTCGTTGTTCTTGTCGTCTTCGATTGGCTTGTTGATTTCTTCCTTTACGTCGTTGATACCTTCTTTGAAGCTGCGCACACCTTTACCGATACCGCGCATGAGTTCAGGAATTTTTCTGCCGCCAAAAAGAAGAAGAACAATCAGGGCAATGATGACGATTTCACCCATTCCAAGGTTGTTGAGGAAAAGCAAAGTATTCATCGGTTTTTGTTTTTTGATTTCTAAATGTCTACAAAAATACATTTTTCCACAAAAAAATGGGCAATTGAGTGGAAATTATGTCGCAATTTTTTTGCCAAACAGCGATAATTTTGAACAAAACAACAGTAAAAGTGTAATAGCGATGCAGTATTTGCTAATTTTGCGCGTTTAATAATTGACAACAATAAAAATAGGAAATGAAAATGATGAAATTGAAAAATTTATGCCTGATAGCCCTGGCCGTTGCCGGACTTTGTTCTTGTTCCTCTTCAAAGAAGGCTACAATTGCCGACATGAAAGGAGAATGGGATATCGTGTCGTTGAATGGAGAAGCTGTGAAAGCCGGTGTTGCCGAACAGCCTTTTATCGGATTTGACACTAAGGAAGGTCGCATTTATGGTAAAAGCGGCTGTAACCGCATCTTGGGTCAGCTTGACATGACGGCTGCTCCGGGCGAGATTTCTTTCGCGCAGATGGGTTCTACACGCATGGCTTGTCCGAATATGGATTTGGAAAACAATGTGTTGCAGACGCTTTCAGGTGTGACTGGATACAAGAAAACAGGAAATGACTCCTTTACATTCTATAATGCCGACAAAAAGGCCGTTGCAGTGGTGAAAAAACGCTGCGGCGTAATGAAACCGTCGGAATTGGCCGGTGAATGGCTAATTATCAGCGTGGAAGGCGTTGGGGCTAAATCAGAAATGGACACAGCACCCTTTATGGTTTTCGACTTGGAAGAATCGCGTGTCAACGGTAATGCCGGTTGCAATTTGTTCAATTCAGCCATCACGTTGGAAGAAGGACAGAGTATTGCTTTCTCATTGGGAGCTTCTACGATGATGAGCTGTCCGGATATGGAACTGGAACAGATGGTGCTCGGCGCACTCGGAAAAATCCGCAAATACGGAAGAATGTCGAACGGAAATCTCGGTTTGTTCGATCATTCAGGAAATGTATGTATTGAATTGAAGAAGAAATAGCTACAATCTGTATAAAACATGTTTTTTCAGAGGAGGGCAGTGAGTTTTGGCACTGTTCTCCTTTTTTGTTGGTTCATTTTGCAGGGTTGGCAGCGGATATGGCCATGAAGTCGGAAGCCGCCTGAGGTGACGGATGGGTGAATATGGCGTGCTGTCGGGGCGGAGTGTTGCGCGTGGTTTGCAGTGCAATACATGACGAAGCCGTTGTGGCAAGGAGCAGGAGAAGGGAGGTTAGAAGCAGGTATTTCATAGCATAAATGGTTAGATTGTAAAAAAGTGTTTCCCAAAAATAAGGAAAAAAATAAAAAACAACCGTTTTGTTGTCAAAAATGTGCATGATTGTCGGTGTTTTTTCATTAAATCTTGCCGATAATCAACATTTTGGGAGGAAAATAGTGCGTACTGCAAAAAAATGCGTACCTTTGCGGCGGTTTTAAGAACATTAACAAATTAAAGAAACAGCTTATGAAAGCATTTGTATTCCCTGGACAGGGAGCTCAATTTGTCGGTATGGGCAAAGACCTTTACGACACTAATGCAACAGCAAAAGAATTGTTCGAGAAAGCAAACGAAATTCTCGGTTTCCGCATCACAGACCTTATGTTCAACGGAACTGAAGAAGACCTTCGTCAGACAAAAGTAACTCAACCAGCTATCTTCCTTCACTCAGTCATTTTGGCTAAGACAATGGGAGAAGAATTCAAACCGGATATGGTAGCCGGCCACTCACTCGGCGAATTTTCTGCACTTGTAGCAGCAGGCGCATTGTCGTTCGAAGACGGTTTGCGCGTAGTTTCCACTCGTGCAATGGCTATGCAAAAGGCTTGCGAAGCACAGCCTTCAACTATGGCAGCTATCCTTGGCCTGACAAACGAACAGGTAGAAGAAATCTGCAACTCTATTGACGAAGTGGTTGCTCCGGCAAACTACAACTGCCCGGGACAAATCGTTATCTCTGGTGTTGAAGCAGGTATCGACGCTGCTTGCGAAAAAGCATTGGCAGCAGGTGCACGCCGCGCTTTGAAACTGAAAGTGGGCGGTGCATTCCACTCTCCGCTGATGCAGCCGGCACACGAAGAATTGGCAGCAGCTATCAACAATGCCAAATTCTCAGTTCCTGTTTGCCCGGTTTATCAGAATGTTGACGCTAAACCTCACACAGATCCGGAAGAAATCAAGGCTAACTTGATTGCACAGTTGACAGCTCCTGTACTTTGGACACAGATTGCACAGCAAATGATTGCTGACGGCGCTACTGAATTCGTAGAGCTCGGCCCGGGTGCAGTGCTCCAAGGCTTGATTAAGAAAATCAACCGCGAAGTTGCTACTTCAGGACGTCAGTAAGATAAAACATAATTGTATATTACATGCCGCAGGGGGATATCCTTCTGCGGCATGTTTTTTTATGCGTTTATGCATATTTTTTTAGCAATATTATAAAAAATGTTGGAAATATGTTGTTTTTGTTAGATTTCTGAGTAATTTTGCAAAAGTGTTGATTCGTAACTTATCCGTGTATTTTTGTTATAAAACATCAGTTTAATAAAAATTATGAAGCACATTTACTCATTTTTGGCGGCCATATTCTGTATGAGTATGGGAGCCACGGCTCAAACTCTATTGGACGAGGATTTTGAGACCGGGACAACAACATCAGTTGATCCGAATTTTCCAGATGGGTGGTCAGTTGTAAATTCTTATTTAACGTGAGTTCGGTATAAGAAAATCTTTAAAAAAGTTGTGGGAATGAAATATTTTTAGTACCTTTATAGTTGATAATCAATAAGTTACATAAAACATTCATTCCCATGACAGATGCAAATTTAATAGA